>Ga0136612_10001027_pt1 | contig 11417 bp, 8 predicted proteins | sample AntDryUQ224A2306_2_FD_106644 | JGI IMG/M metagenome (GOLD analysis project Ga0136612, IMG submission 106644) | Polar desert sand microbial communities from Dry Valleys, Antarctica - metaG UQ224A (23.06) | ecosystem: Environmental > Terrestrial > Soil > Desert | place: Antarctica: Dry Valley...
AGCTCGACCCGGTGCTCAACCCCACAGAGGGCGGTTTCGGTCCGCGCTTCCTATCATCCTCCCTTACTCTACCCTCCCCTTCCCATCCGCTATACTACCCTACTACTTACGCCACGCTGTACTAGAAGGACGGAAACTTTGAACATCGCCCAGTATCGCCCCGGCGTCTCGCGGCGCTGGACGTCGTGGCTAGTGGTCGCGATCGCTGTCGCAACCCTCGGCGCGTGCGGCGGCGAGCAGTCCTCAGGGCAGAGTCTACACAGCCGACGAGGGGGAAGCCGCGGCTCGGTGGTGGATGTGGCGACGAACCGCAAGCTCGACACGATCCGAACCGGCGAGTCGCCGCACCACGTGGCGGTGAGCCCCGACGGCGCCCAGCTCTGGGTGACGCAGTATGGCGAGGACTCGGTCGGCGTTTTCGACACCGCCACACACCGTTCGCTTGGCTCGGTCGAGCTTGGCGGGCCTTCCGACGACCTCGGCTTCTCTCGCGACGGCGCCGCCCTCTATATCACGATGGGTAAGAACGACGTGCTGGCCGTGGTGGATGTACGGGCGCGCAAGGTACTCACGAAGATACCTGTGGGGCGTGCTCCCCACGGTGTTCGGGTAGGCCCCGAGGGGCGGTTCGCATACGTCACCAGCACGCGAGACAACGTGGTCACGCTCGTGGACCTTCAAACGCGGAGTGCGACGAAGCGCGTGCCCGTCGGCGCGAGCCCCTACGAGGTGGCGATCGCGCCGGGCGGGCGGGCGTCGCGACGCAGATCGAACCGTCCGGACGCGCCGGCGCGGAGGGCCGAGCCGCAGCCCGTGGAGACACGGCGCAGCCGTTTTCCGCTGCTCATACTGATCGTACTGCTGTTGCTGATCGTCGTGCCGGCGGGCTACGGCCTCGTGAGCCGGCTGCGGGCGCCTGCAGACGTGCCGAGCGGGCTGGTGATCGTTCGACGCAACGCGCTCGTGCTCGTTCAAAACGGAGCTGAGCGGGTGCTGAGCTCGATCGAGGGCGACGGGCTGATCGGCGAACCGTCTGTGTCGCCCGACGGCAAGCGCGTGGCGTTCACGTACATTCACGGCGCCTACGGAATGCCCAACTGGGGCGGGGACCTCTACCTCGTCGAGGTGGACTCCCGCGACACTCGAATGCTGGTCAAACACGAACGAACCGGCGACGCCGTGTTCGGCTCCGCGTGGTCGCCCGACGGCAAGGCGCTACTCATCTCCTATAGGAACACGCTGTACAACGGCGACCAGTATCGCGGCTTTGACTTCGAGCTCGACAGGGTGGACGCGGCCACGGGCGCGCGCACGCTTATGGTTGACAATGCGACCGACCCGGCCTGGTCGCCGGACGGACAGCAGATAGCATACAAAACCACGGGCCGGCCGAACATCTGGACCGCGAGGGCCGACGGCGGCGGCGCCCAGCAGATCACAAAGGACGGCGACTTCTCGGACGTGCAGGCCCCCGCTACTCACCCGACGGCGGCAGGCTCGTTTTTGCCGGAGTGACCGACAGCCCGATCGGGCTGAGACCTGCGAGCCTCGCGAGCCGGCTGAACCCCCTGCACTCCCGAAGCGCCGAAGCGCACGGCGAGCCGTGGGATCTCTGGGTGTGGTCGGACGGCGCCTCGGCGCGCAAGGTCAGCAGCATCGGCGAGGACGCCATGTACCCCGCGTGGTCGCCGGACGGCGAGCGGCTGGCGGTCGTGACCGACATCGCGCTGTACACGCTCGCCGCCGACGGCACAGACCTCAAGGTGATTGACACGCTCGCGGAGGGTCGGGGCCTCGCCTGGCTGCCTGAGCAAACCGCCGCTCCGTAGCCGCACTTCGTCTTGCGGGCTCGCAAAGGAGGGGGGCCTTCCCCTCGGCTGGTGATATAATTGACCAGGCGGGCATGGGTCGCCCCTTGCACGCGACGCCGCCGCCGCCCAATGAAAAGTTTCTCCCACTTAGGACGCCGATATGGAGGTGCAGCCGATGGCTGACGAAGAGCAAGTAACCGACGCGCTGAGAGAAGTTTACGACCCAGAGATCGGCATCAACATCGTTGACCTCGGGCTGGTCTACGGCGCAGAGGTACAGGACGGTACGGTGGACGTGAAGATGACGCTCACCTCGATGGGCTGCCCCGCCGGGCCGATGATAGTCTCGCAGGTCGAGGAGGCCGTTGGCGCCGTCGAGGGCGTCCAGGACGTCAAAGTCGAGATCGTGTGGTCGCCGGCGTGGAACCCTCAGATGATGTCCGAGGACGCCAAGATGGAGCTCGGCTTTATGTAACGCCGGCCCGGCGCCCGCGCAAGCATACTACTACCCAGCGGACACGCAAGTCTGTTCCTGCGTGTCCGCCTCCTTCTACGAATCAATATACGCTTCCCCCTCACTCATAACGGTTTGTTCATAAACCGCTCGTTTCGGCGGCCGTACTTACTGCCTTCAACTATACTCAGCATACGATCACATATACAATTGGAGGACGGGGATGCCGGAAGCGGAGCTCGACACCGTGCGAGCCAGAACAGAACGCGAAGAACGCGACCGTCTCTCGCCGCTCGCCGCCCTCAGCGCAGAGACAAGCGGCCGACTCCGACCGGAGGCGCCATCGCCGTTGCGCACCGAGTTCGCCCGCGACCGCGACCGTATCCTGCACTGCAAGGCTTTTCGCAGGCTCAAGGACAAGACGCAGGTTTTCTTCTCTCCAGAGGGTGATCATTATCGCACACGCCTCACACACACCCTCGAGGTCGCCCAGATCGCCCGAACCATCTCGCGCGCGCTCCGGCTGAACGAGGATCTCACGGAGGCCGTCGCACTGGGCCACGACCTCGGCCACGCACCCTTCGGCCACGCAGGTGAGCAGGCGCTCGACCGGCTCTGTCCCGACGGCTTCGTGCATAGTCGGCAAAGCCTGCGCGTGGTGGACGTGCTCGAGCGCGAAGGCGCGGGACTAAACCTCACTGGGGAGGTGCGCGACGGGATAGCTCACCATTCCAAGCACATCGAGAGCGTGTCGCAATCGCTCGTCAAAGCCGCCGATACACTCGAAGGATCGGTCGTGCAACTCTGCGACGCGATCGCCTACCTCAACGCGGACATAGACGACGCGGTACGCGCCGGGCTCGTCACGCTCGACGATCTGCCTTCGTCCGTGATACGCCGGCTCGGGCGGACGCACAGCGAGCGCATCGGCGCAATGGTCAGCGGCGTGGTATCGCACAGTTGGGGCGTCGCCGAGGGGAAACCCGGGGCGACGGTATCGATGGCGCCCGAGCTACTGGAGATTACCGACGACGTGCGCCGTTTCATGTTTGAAAGGGTCTACCGCCACCCTGATGTGGAGCGCGAAGCCGCGCACACTCGCAGCGTCGTCGCCTACCTATATGAGTACTTTGACTCCCGGCCCGACGAGCTGCGCTCCCGACTGGAGGCCGACGAATCCGCGAGCGAATGGACCCTGTGCGACTTCGTCTCGGGGATGACCGACGGGTACGCTTCGGCTTTATACGCCCGACTCCACACTCCGCAAAACGAACCCCGCCGGATGGACGCGCGACCATATACAAGCCAGGGTGAGCAGTAATGAGCTTTCAAAACGGCCGCACCATAATTGAAGAGGTCAAGAGCCGACTCGATATAGTGGACCTCGTCGGCTCCCAGGTAGAGCTTCGTCGCGCCGGCAAAGACTTCAAGGGTCGGTGCCCGTTCCACGAGGAAAAGACGCCCAGCTTCGTCGTGTCCCCCGAACGGCAATCGTACCACTGCTACGGCTGCGGCAAGAGCGGCGACGTGATCTCGTACCTAATGGAAACCGAGCGGCTGCCGTTTGTGGACGCGCTCAAGCAGCTAGCCGAGCGGGCGGGCGTGACCTACGAGACGCCCCGCGCACCGGACCCCGAAAAAGCAAACCGCGAGAACCGGCTGCTCGAGCTCAACCGGCTCGCTGCTCGCTACTTCAACCACCTGCTCCTGACGTCTACCGAGGGCGCCGCAGCCCGCAGCTACCTTGAGGGTCGGGGGATAGAGCGATCGTCGTGGGACTCCTGGACGCTCGGCTACGCGCCGGACTCCTGGGATGCTGCGCTGAAGTACCTCCGCACTCGCAACTACACGATCGAGGAGTTAGCCGCCGTGGGTCTCGTCATCGAGCGCACCGGCGGCGGAGGCCACTACGACCGGTTCCGCCGCCGCGTCATGTTCCCCATCCGCGACAAGGACGGCCAGGTCGTCGCGTTCGGCGGGCGCGCGATCGGCGACGGCGCGCCCAAGTACATGAACAGCCCTGAGTCCACCGTATTCGTCAAGGGAGAGCACCTCTACGGGATGGACGTCGCTCAGGGCGCGATCCGCGACGCCAAACAGGCCGTCGTCGTCGAGGGCTACGTGGACGCCGTCGTCGCCCATGCCGCCGACTTCACGAACGTTGTGGCCACGCTGGGCACGGCGCTCACACCCGTACACGTGCGCAACATCGCGAAGCTCACCCGCAACGTGTGCCTCGCGCTCGACGCCGACGCTGCGGGCGACACCGCAGCGATGCGCGGCTGGGAGGTGCTGCGCGACGCTATGCGCGGCAGGACGATCCCCATCCGCTCGGGTGGTCGGGTGATCTCCTCCGACCGCCGGACGGACGTGAACGTGACGATCGCCCGACTGCCGCGCGGCGAGGATCCCGATACCTTTATTCGGAAGAGCCCGGATGGTTGGCGCGAGCTTATCGCAACGGCCCGTCCGGTCGTGGAACACTTCTTCGCTGCGGTGAGCGAGTCCGCCGACCTGACCACTCCCGATGGCCGAACGCAAGCGGTGACCGAGCTGGCGCCGGTTGTCGCCGACGTGGGCAACCCAATCGAGCGAGCGCACTACGAGGCGCGGCTGGGCGAGATGGTCGGGTTGCAGGAGCACGAGATACACATGCAGGTAGTGCGGAGCCGCCGAGCCGGCAGAAGCAGCCAGGTCGCGTACACGCCCCTGCAATCGGTCTCGCAGGAAGACCTGACGCTCGCGCTCATCCTGCGGTACCCACGCCTGATCCACGAAACGCCGCCGGGCTATGCCGACGAACTGGAGAACGTGCAGAACCGCGAGGTGCTGGAGGCCATGCACCGGGTTGGGCAAGAGAGCTTGACCACCGAGGCGTTACTCGAGGCGGTCGAGGCGCCGCTGGGCGACCACGTGCGGCGGCTGGCGGCGCTGGTGAGCCTGCAGCCTGAGCTGCTAAGCAACGAGCAGCCCGACGAGCTTCACCGCAGGATCGGCCTGGTCCGCAGGCGAAGGCTGCACGACATGATCCAACATCACTCGCAGCTATTGAAAGAAGCAAAGGAAATGGGCGACGAGGCGGGGGTACAGGCGCTGCTCAGCGCCACACCGGACATGGCGCTGGAGGTGCGAACCTTCGACCCGCCCGAGAGCCCGTACTTCAAGGACGCCAGGCGCCAGTAGCACGTAAAGCGGACCCGGGCGAAAGCGCTGGGCCGGGTAGGCGATTCGGGTTGTTGACAGGCGACCGCCGGCTGGGGTAAACTACCTCGCTGTCGGGCCTCCCTTGACCGCCCCAGTTGCAAAATCGGGAGGGCAGACATCGAATGACGCCACAGAGTATAATACGGACACCGGGCGCACCCTCCAAAGACCGGTCTCCGACGGCGCACGAACGACCACTCAGTTCAATCACCAGGGAGTACAAAGAGCTGATACCCGACACCGACATCATCTACCCGAGAAACCGCCAACAGTCGGACGCCTACAGCTACGACAGTGTGGACGCCGCTGCACAGGTCGAAGAGCAGGCTCTGCTGGAACAGGAACTCGACAACCTCAGCCTTGAGGACCCGGTGCGAATGTACCTGCGCGAGATTGGTCGCGTCAGGTTGCTCGACGCCGCCGAGGAAACCCGGCTGGCGAAGTCGCTCGACCGCGGTGAGTATCTCAAGCGCCTTCGGGACCGACTTGCCGAAGCCGGCGACGAGGAACCGCCCGCATACCTGCTCGGGCTCGAAATACTCTCCTCGTTCAGGGCCTCGATGCAGCAAATAGACGCGCGCTTCGTCGCCCGCTACGCCGAGCGCGAGATGCCCGAGACCCGACTCGAGATGATCGCGCTCGTCGCGCAGACCCAGGCCGACCGAGTCGAGTCCGTGCTCGACGACGCCGACGAGGCCGTGCTTGACAACGAGACCGACTCGGCGGGCACTGAGCTCAATCTGCTGATGGACCTGCTGCCGGCGGAGATTGCGGCGGATTGCAGACTCAACGGACGCTTCCCCGACGAAGTAAAGGCGCTGGAGTACTTCCAAGCCCACGACGCCCAGGTGCGGCGCCAATTCGACGTGTGGCTGCGCGAGGGGGAGAGTGCGCGCCAACACCTCACGGAGGCAAACCTGAGGCTTGTGGTCAGCGTTGCAAAGAAGTACACCGGCCGCGGCATCTCCCTGCTCGACCTCGTGCAGGAGGGCAACATCGGGCTGATCCGCGCGGTGGAGAAGTTCCGACACCAAAAGGGCTACAAGTTCTCGACCTACGCAACATGGTGGATTCGCCAGGCGATGACGCGCTCGATCGCCGATCACTCGCGCACGATCCGCCTGCCGGTACACATGGGCGACGCGATCAACCGGCTGCTGCAGGTAAGTCGTCACCTCGTGCACGAACTCCAGCGCGAGCCGACGCACGAGGAGATCGCCCGCGAGATGATCCTGCGCGACCTTCGATCGTCCACCAACCGCGAGCCCACCGAAGAAGAGGTCCTGGCCAGGGTGCCGGACAGGCTTGCGAAGATACGAGACGTAATCAAGATCGCGCAGGAGCCGGTGTCGCTTGAGTCGCCGATCCGCGAGGAGGACGACGGCTCGCTATCCGACTTCATCCCCGACACGAAGATCGCGGCCCCGGCCGACGCAGCATCGCACGACTCGCTGCGCGAACAGCTCGACCGCGTGCTCAACACCCTCAGCGAGCGCGAGCGCAACGTGCTACGGATGCGCTTTGGGCTGGATAGCGAGCCCCGGCCCAGAGCCGAGGTCGAGCGTATACTCGACGCACCAGGGGAGCGCGTCGGCCGTGCCGAGCGGTGGGTATTGCACAACATCGAGGCCGACGTACTGCTCACCGACAAGGCGGCGATGATAGCCCGCTTCGGCCTGGCCGACGGCGAGCCGATGGCTGTCGAGCACTGGCGCGCCCGCTACGGCGTGAGCAACCAGAAGGACGCGTTGATGCGCGAGTACTTGACCAATCTGCTACATGCCCTTCCCGAGGAAGACCGCGACATGATGCGCTTCCGATTGGGGCTCGACGCCGGTCAGCAACGCACCCTCGAAGAGGTGGGCAGGGCGTTCGGCGTCACCCGCGAGCGCATCCGCCAGATAGAGGGGAAGGCCATACGCAAGCTCCGTCGCCCCGACTTCAAGAAGAACCTCGAAGACTTCCTAGACTAACGCCGTCGGAGCCCGCGCAAGATACGCCTACACAGTTAGGTGTAGGCGCGCCCTCGATGTGCGCCGCGCAGACCCGTGCATCCGACCCTCCGAGGGCGATTGCCTCGCCGCGCGTCGTCTTCGCAGGCGGCGTACGCCCACGGTTTGGGCGAAGGCCGCGTGTTGCATCGTGAGCGCTTGCAAGACTCGACGCACATATCTAACGCCTGTAGTGTATGCTGTACATGTACGACACGGGCAATCTATGCTACGTGCGTAAACGCAACCATCCCCCAACCTTACACGTATGCGCAGACCGCAGGAGATCGCCCTTTATGCAAACCAACGACAACTCATCTAATCTGGCAAACGACTCGGCGCCTGTGTGGGACGGCGCCGAACGCCGACGGCCGCCGGGTCCCGAGGCCGTCCGCCACGAGGTTCCCGAGCCGCCCAAGAAGCGGCGAAGCATCACCTCGCTGCCTCGCTGGATATGGGTGATGCTTGTCGCCTCGCTGCTGCTCAACTGGCTGATAATAGACAGATTCTCGGAACCCGACGCCTACATCCACCCACTGCCGTACAGCGTCTTCAAGGATCAGGCTCAGGCTGGCAACGTCGCCGAGGTCGTCGCCAGAGGCTCTGAGCTATCCGGCACGCTGCGGCGGCCGATCTCGTACGCCGCGCCGGGCGCCGCACCGCAGTCGTCTTCAAGCTACACCACGCGTCTACCGGCGTTCGGCGATACATCGCTGCTGCCGCTGCTCGAAAGCAAGGACGTGGTGCTGCGCGCCGATCGGACGACGTCCGGACGAAATACATTGATCTCGATCCTGTTGAGCTTCGTACCGACGTTGCTAATCTTCGGTATGCTCTTCTACCTGCTCTCGAAGGCGCAGGGCGGCGGCGGCATGCTCGGTCTGGGCCGGAGCCGTGCCAAGCGCTACGACGCGTCCGGCGACGCAGTGCAGATTATGTTCGCCGACGTGGCCGGCATTGAGGAGGCAGAGAACGAACTCGTCGAGATAGTGGACTTCCTCAAGAACCCACTGAAGTACCAGCGGCTGGGGGGTACAATCCCCAAGGGCGTCCTGCTCGTTGGTCCGCCGGGCACAGGCAAGACCCTGCTCGCGAAGGCTGTTGCGGGCGAGGCCGGAACGCCCTTCTTCAGCATGTCCGGGTCCGAGTTCATCGAGATGGTGGTTGGGGTGGGCGCTTCACGCGTTCGCGAGTTGTTCGCACAAGCGAAGAAGGTCGCGCCTGCAATCATCTTCGTGGACGAGCTCGACGCAATCGGACGGCGACGCGGCGCCAATTCTGGCGGAGGCGCCAACGACGAGCGGGAGCAGACCCTAAACCAACTCCTCGTCGAGATGGACGGCTTCGACTCACGCCAGGCGGTAATCGTGATCGCGGCCACAAACCGGCCCGACGTGCTCGACCCTGCGCTCCTGCGCCCCGGGCGGTTCGACCGGCGTGTGACGGTACAACGACCAGATCGCACCGGACGACACGAGATACTGAAGGTACACACCCGAGGTGTGCCGCTCGACAAGAGCGTCAACCTAGGCGCCCTCGCCGCAGCCACCCCCGGGCTGACGGGCGCGGACCTGCGCAACCTCGTCAACGAGGCGGCGCTGCTTGCCGCCCGCAACGATCAGGATGCTATCGCCCAGCGCGATTTCTTCGCCGCGATGGAGAAGATCGTCCTCGGCGCCGAGCGCCACATCATCCTCACCGAGCAGGATCGCACCCGGATCGCGTATCACGAAGCGGGGCACGCCCTGCTCGGTCTGCTCTCGCGTGATCCCGACCTGGTCCATAAGGTGACCATCGTGCCCCGCGGTCAGTCGCTCGGCGTCACGGTGCAGGGGCCTGAGAGCGATCGGTACAACTACACAGAGGAATACTTGCTGGGACGGATCGTCGCCATCCTCGGCGGCCGCGCTGCCGAACAACTCGTCTTTGCCACAGCCACGACAGGCGCCGAGAACGACCTTAAGCAGGCAGGGGAGCTCGCCCGCCAAATGGTATCCCGCTGGGGGATGAGCGAGAAGATTGGGCTGCTATACCTCAGCCCCGCAGGCGAGGAGGACTTTCTCGGCCCCTCGCGCGGACTCAGCAAGGAATACAGCGAAACGTTGGCTACGGCTGTGGACGCCGAGACCCGGCGGATACTGGACGAGTGCTACGACGAGGCGTTCGCCACGCTCACCCGAGAGCGGTTCCGACTGGACGCCCTTGCCGAAGCGCTGCTTCGAGAGGAGTCGCTGGACAAGGACCAAATACTCGAGATCGTAGACCTGCCCAAGGGCCTGGCCCCGATCGCGGAAGCTCTGTTACAACACCCCAGCCCCGTATGATACAGGGCCGGCAGGGCCGCCGCAGGGCGCCGTACTTGCTTTCGAGTACGGCGGTGCAGTACTCTTGGCCACGACTTTGAAAGGAGACCCAACCATGGCGTTTACAAAGCGAGACCCGAGCGTTTCAACGAGTACCGAGGGGGTCTCACAGACCAACCCCGAGGAGAGCTCGCCCGTTTCCCCACAGGACGAGGACGCCGCAACAACCAGCGGCGGCAACGTGGCTACGGACGCGGGCACGAGCGACGGCGTCAACTACAGCGACCCATCCGTTCCCAGCCCCACGGAGAACCCTGATTAGCGGCAGCCCTCACCTTGACAGCCCCAGGCGCGCCGAAGTGACACATTCGCTCGACGGCGCGCCTCGTCGTTGCCGTGCCCGCTCCGTCCCACCCGTTCGTCAAGGGGACGCCCAACCCCTTTGACACGCGCGGGCGCCGGCAAGAGGCGTCAGCCTTGAACGGTGGTCGTGCTACCGCTTGCGGCGCCGCGACGAGCATCTGTAACGCGAACGGATGCTTTGATCAGGTCGCGAACATCGCGCAAGAGTTCGTTCTGGCTGTACGTCCCCTTCGTTATGTACTTCTCTACGTACCCATTGAGCCGCAGGTGGTCCTCCTGGGTGAGGTCCTTGGCCGTCACAACTACGACAGGAATGTTGCGCCACTCCTCGCGTTTGCGTAGCTCGTCTACGAACTGAAAGCCGTCCATTTCCGGCATCATCAGGTCCAGCAGTATCAGCTCAGGCTGCTCTGACTCGACACTCTCCAGCGCGACGCGACCGTTCTCAGCGCCGACGACCCGCCGGCCGTCCTTTGCGAGCATTCGCCCGATCATCGAGCGCGTATGTTCGTCGTCGTCCACCACCAGTACGTGTCCGCCGGGGTCGGGCAGGTGCTTGTGGAGCACTTCGACAAGCAGGTTCTGATCAATTGGTTTCGTCAGATAGTCCGACGCGCCGAGGGCGTAGCCCAGGTTCTTGTCGTCCACGATTGTGAGCATCACGACGGGGATCGTGGAAACATCGGGGTCGGCCTTGAGCGACGTCAGCACCGACCAGCCGTCCATCTGCGGCATCATCACATCGAGCGTGATCGCGTCGGGATGAAGCGTCCTGGCGATGTTCAGCCCTTCCTCGCCGCCCGAGGCGGTAAAGACCCGAAAACCCTGCTTGCGCAGGAACCGCTGCATCAGATTGCGCACGGTGGGATCGTCGTCAATAACAAGCACTCGGGCCGCGTCGTCGGGCAGCGGATCATCGTCCATAAGTACGTCGTAGGACTCCGGCTCCGCCTGAACCGGCAGGGGGTGCATCGGTAGCCGGATCGTGAAGGTTGTGCCGACGCCAAGGCGGCTTTCGACCGAAACGTCTCCGCCCATCATACGGCAGAATATCCGCGTGATCGTGAGGCCCAGCCCGGTGCCGCCGAACCTGCGCGTGGTCGAGGACTCGGCCTGTGTGAACGGTTGGAAGAGCTTGGTCATCTGCTCCTCCGTCATGCCGATGCCGCTGTCGCGCACCTTGAACAGGATCCAATCTTCGTCGGCGCCGTCGGATGCTGTCTCGCGGGAGACATCCAGCCACACCGCGCCTCCTTGAGTAAACTTGCCGGCGTTGCTGAGCAGGTTGAGC
>Ga0136612_10001028_pt1 | contig 11416 bp, 9 predicted proteins | sample AntDryUQ224A2306_2_FD_106644 | JGI IMG/M metagenome (GOLD analysis project Ga0136612, IMG submission 106644) | Polar desert sand microbial communities from Dry Valleys, Antarctica - metaG UQ224A (23.06) | ecosystem: Environmental > Terrestrial > Soil > Desert | place: Antarctica: Dry Valley...
ACTACCTTCGGCTCAGCAACCAGATAGGGCTCAACATCCAGAACGCAGCGTCGCTGCGCGCGCAGATACAGCAGTCCGGCGCCAACGAGGCGACCGGCCTACCTGTGCTGTTGCTCGGCCTCTCGACGTTCAACTCGCAGGCCGTCGAGGTAGATTTCGCGTCCGTGTTGCCGAACTTGAACAGCGGAGTCGCGGGCACCATCGCCCGTCCCGAGGATCTCACAGCGGCTGGAACCGCCTCGAGCGGTGGTGATACGAGCGTCCTGGTGCAGCCCGCTCTCAATGATCTCAGTTCGCTTACAGCCGCTGAGCAGACGGCTTATCTTGACACGCTGAACACTGTGCTGCGTGCGCGGCAGGCCGAGTTGCAGCGGGACACCGCCGCGCTCACCGAGGAGATCGGCAACCTGCGCGGCCAGTTCGATCAGATCGGCGCCGAGCGCGACCGACTGGTCTCGAACCGCAATCGGGACCGCACGCTCTTCGACAACCTCAACAACATTATTCGCCAGCAGCAAGTTGGGTCGAGCATCCAAAGCGACAAGGTTGAGGTCATCGGTCGCTCCGTGCAGGCCGAGAAGACGGGTCCGACCGGTGTGACTCCGGTTATACTGGGCGGCCTCGTTGGGCTGTTGCTTGGTGTGATTGCGGCCTTCCTATCGGAGTTCGTGGGTGGTCAGCGGGGCGGTTTGCCGTCGCTCTCATCACGCAGACGGCGAAGCCCCGAGCAGGTCTAGCGACTCGTACAGCGTCTAGGCCCAAATGCGCAGTGATTAAACATAGGCGGTAAATCGCAGGAGGTGGGATTCTCATGACAATACTATTGACAGGCGCGGACGGTTACGTAGGTTGGCCGACTCTGCTCAAGCTCGCGCGCGAGATGCCCGACGAGCGCATCGTCGGCGTTGACAACTTCGGTCGTCGGCGGTGGGTCGAGGAGATAGGCTCCGTTTCGGCTGTGCCTATCTCGAGCATGGAGGAGCGGCTGAAGGCTGCAACCGAACACGGTTACAATAACATCAGCTTCATCGAGGGCGACCTCGCGGATCGTGACTTTGTGATGCAGCTTTGCGCAGCGTACAGGCCGCGCGTCGTGCTCCACGTCGCTGCGCAGCCCTCCGCCCCCTACTCCGAGATCAACGGCGAGCGCGCAAACTACACGCAGCATATCAACACCGCCGCCACTCGCAACCTGCTGTGGGGCCTCAAGGAGCACAATCTGCTCGACAGCCTCTTTGTCGAGACGACCACCACGGGAGTCTACGGCCAGCCCGGCTTCGACATCCCCGAGGGCTACGTGGAGATCGAGCGCAACGGCGCAAAGGACACAATCATCTTCCCCGGCATCGCGGGCTCGTGGTACCACATGAGCAAGTGCCACGACATCAACAACCTCTGGCTTGCCAATAGTAAGTGGAAACTCTCCGTCGTGGACCTGCGCACCGCCATTGTATACGGCACCAAGACCGACGACACGGCTGCCGATCCGCGCCTCGCCACTCGGTTCGACTTCGACTTCTACTTCGGCACCGTCGTCAACCGGTTCGCCGCTCAGGCGCTCGCCGGCTTTCCGATCTCAGTCTACGGCAAGGGCGAGTTGAAGCGGCCGATGATCGGCTTGCGCGACACAGTTGACTCGATCGTCGCCTCCGCCCGACGCGAGCCCAACCAGAAGTTCGACATCTTCAACCAGACCAGCGACCCGGTTAGCATCCAGGAGATGGCGACCGAGATACAGAACACCGCACGGGAGCACAGCATCGAGGTGGAGATAGAGCACCTGCCGAACCCACGCGTTGAGAAGGAAGAGCACCAGATGGTGATGGAGAACAACCGCTTCCTCACCGAGCTCCTGCCCCATCCGCAGGAGGACATCGCCGTAGGTGTTCGAGACACTTTGGAAAGCTTGTTGCCCTACAAGGATACGCTCAAAGCCTACAAGGACCGCTTCATCCCGGAGCAGGTGCTCAAGCGAGTCGCTGTCGGCTAGTGCAGAGCCAGGGCGCCGGCTCGCGCCTGTGCGTCCGGCGAACTCGTTTTCCCGCAGCCGGCGTTTGGTGCGGCGCCGCTCCGCTCAACCATATCGAGAAGTCGGCGGCTGTCGAGTTTGTGGAGACCCCCGTCGCGCTGATCCGCCCCGATCCCGACGGACCCTTACCCTGACGGGTTGCGCACTCTATCGGTCGTCGGCGACCAGACGGCGCGTGGGCGGCGCCGGGCCGTCAGCGGTTCGGGCACAGCCAGCGAACGGGACGTGAGTACAGCCAACGAAAGCACACACAGCGATACGCCGCTCGCCGCAGGCGGCCCAGAAGGAGCGTGACTTGAAGATACTCGTGACCGGCGCCGCCGGGTTCATCGGCTCGATACTTGTTGATATGCTTCGGAACGACCACGACGTCCGAGCCATAGACAACTTCCTGATCGGCGACGTTCACCAGGTCGGCGACATCACTATCGAGGACCTGGACGTAACGAACAAGGAACACGTCGCCGATATGGTGCGTGGTCAAGAGGTCGTCGTGCACCTCGCGGGGTACACTGGCATACCGGTGTGCGAGAACGACCCGGAGGGCGCCGCGCGAAACATACTAGTGGGCACGAAGTACGTGACCGATGCGTGCGTTGCGGCGGGCGTCAGGCAGGTGCTCTTCGCCTCGACGTTCGCGGTCTACGGCCTGCCGCCGACGCACATCACCGAGGAATCTCCCCGCGCACCTATCAATCTCTACGGCAACCTCCGCACCTCGTGCGAGCACCTGCTGCTGGCGGCGGCCCAACTCGACGGTCTGGAGACAGTAATCTACCGCCAGAGCAACATCTACGGCAAGAGCCTCGCCCGCAAGCGGTCTCTCTTGAACATACTGGCCGAGCAAGTGCTCAAACGCGAGCCGATCACGATGTACGGCTCGGGCGAGCAGGTGCGCAACTTTCTCCACGTGCGGGACACAGCAGCCGCCTATAAGCTTGCTATCGAGCGGCGAGCGACGGGGCTGTACAACCTCGGAGGCGTCGAGACGCTCAGCATACTCTCTATCGTTGAGTCCGTGAACGAGGCCGCAGAGAAAACGTTGGGCTACACCGTGCCGGTCGACCGCAAGCCGGACCGCGGCGCGGCCAACCGCGAGGTTGAGCTAACGGACTTTCACTTCGACATCAGCAAGGTACAGCGCGAACTTGGCTTCGAGCCCAAGCTCACGGTGCGCGACGCCGTCGAGGAACTGCTCGTACAGGGGTCGGATGCCGAGCCGCAATAACGTACTGATCGTTATGGGCGCCGTCGCACAGGGCGGCGGAGAGTGGCAACTCTACGAGTTGATGCGGAGGCTGGACCGCGACCGGTTCCGCCCAGTGCTTATCAGCATCGAGTTTCCTAGCTACCAAGAGCTGGTCATCGGCGAGGGCGACCGAGCCATCCGCACCGCCTACGACGCGCTCGACGTGCCGCACTATAAGATCACAGGATTTGGGCGCAACGACCCCCGCAACGCTCGCGAAGTGCTGCGAGTCATCCGTCGCGAGAAGATCGCCGTCGTGCATACCAACCTGTTTGCGGGCGAGCTGTGGGGCCGGGTTGCGGCGGTGATCGCTCGCGTGCCGATCGTGACCCACAAGCGTGGGATGCCGTTCAAGTCGCGCAAGCCGCAGAACGTGCTTGTGGACTGGGGCCTGAACCTACTCAGCAGGCGGATCATCGTCGTGAACCACACGATTCGCAGAGAATTGCAGCGCATGCAGTGGCTGCCGAGCGACCGCTTCACCGTCGTGTATCCCGGCATCGAGCCGGAGCTATGGCGACCGCCGGACGACGCGGAGCGAACCGCGCTGCGGGCCGAGCTCGGGCTGGAAGGCAAGCTAGTCGTCACAACGGTCGGCAGGCTGCGACCCTTGAAGGGCCAGCAGTACCTACTCGCGGCAGTGCCCGACATCCTCCGCGTTCACCCGAATGCACACGTGCTTTTCGTGGGCAGCGGCGCGCAGGAAGACAAGTTGCGCAGCCGGGCCGCGGCGATGGGCGTCGAGCGTGAAACCACGTTTCTCGGGCTGAGGCGCGACGTGCGGTCTCTGCTGGCCGCGACCGACGTGTTTGTGCTGCCGTCGCAGTCCGAGGCGAGTCCGGTGGCCCTGATGGAGGCCGCGTTCGTAGGTGTACCGAGCGTCGCCACGTGGGTCGGCGGTGTGCCTGAGGTCGTCCGCGAGGGCCGAACCGGCCTGCTCGTGCCGCCGCGCAACCCGCAGGCGCTCGCGGAGGCGGTGAACGAGCTGCTCTCCGACGAGGACCGAAGGCGAGAGATAGGTGCGGCGGGACAACAGTGGGCGGCTGAGCAGTTCGACATAACTCGCACCGTGCGGCAGATCGAGGCGGAGTATGAGCGGGCGGCGATGTCGTAATGCTCAGAGGCGTCGCCCTGGTGTTCCTGGCCCGCAACTTCCAGAAACTCGCAGCCCTGGCCATACAGGTGATGATCGCCAGGGTACTCACACAGGAGGAAGCGCGACAGGGCGTGGGTGTGTACGCTCTTCTCGTCCAGACGCCGACCATCGTCGCCACCCTCGCGTCGGTCGGGCTCGGGCCGGCCCATGTCCACTTTCGCGGTCAGGGAACGCTGACGGTTCGCCAGGTCCTGGGCAACGGCGTCGCGGGCTCATTGCTCTTTGGGCTGGCGGCGCTGGCAGTTTTCACTCTCGCGCGGCCGTGGCTCCAGTTGGACCTCGGAAACCCACTGCTTATCACGCTGGTGTCGTTCTCCTTTCCCGTTACGATACTCATAAGCTACCTGGATTACCTGTGGATCGGCGAGGACCGGATGGGCACATACAGCGCGCTCTACGGTTTGCGATACCTGTTGTTGCCGTTCCTGCTGCTCGTTGCGATAACGGTCCCTGGCTCGACCGAGGGCAAGTACCTGGGTATGGCGATTGCGCTGGTGGCAAACGGGCTGCTCAGCCTGACGGCGAGCCTGCTGGCCGTTCGCCGCGAGTACGGCCTGGGCCTCGACTTCCGCGCGTCGAGCTTTGGGAAAGCTGTACGCTACGGCGCGCACATCCAGGCGGGCTCCGCAGCGCAGGCGATCGGCTACCGGTTCGACTACTTTCTAATCAATGGCTTTATCAACGTCGGCGCGCTCGGTCTCTATACCGCCGCGACGAACGTCGCCGAGGCACTGTGGATACTGCCCGCGACCGTCTCGACAGCCCTGCTGCCGCGCGTGGCGACGAAGGACCTGCAAGCAGCCCAGAGTGCCACTGCGCGGACGTGCCGAGTGGTTTTCACCATCAGCGTGCTGGCGGGCGCGGGCGTCTTCGTCCTCGCAGAGCTGCTGCTGACGTATGTGTACCGGCCTTCGTTCGCCTCGGCGGCGCCGGCGCTGCGCTGGCTGTTGGTGGGCACGGTCGTGTTCTCCCTGCAGAAGGTGCTCGCGAACTACTTTATCGGCCAGGGGAAGGCAAAGTGGTTTCTCTGGGCAACGATCTCTGCGATGGTGGTCAACCTTGGGATCAACCTCGTGCTCATCCCGAGGGAGGAGTGGGGCATCGTAGGAGCGGCACTGGCGTCGGCGGTCAGCTACACCTTCTCGACCGTGGTGCTCGCGGTGCTGTTCCTCCGCTGGTCGGGGCTGCGCCCACTCGATATACTGGTACCAAAGCGAGCGGACATTAGCGTGGTTGGAGCAAGGATGAGAGGGTTGATACGCAGCATAACCGCGCGGCGACGGTCTGAGAGGGCGGCGCGTTGAGCGTGCAAGGCCGTTCGCGACGGTTCACGGACCCCGTTGCGCTGCCCATAGTAATACTGACGCTGGCGCTCGTCGTCAACTTCTTCTGGCGGGCGACGTTGTTCACGGGCAACAACCTGCCGCCCGTTGTGCTGCTCGCAGTGGGGTTTGTCGGGCTGTGGTTCTTGCACGGGCTGGGCGTCACCGGCGAGCTCATACTGCGTATACCTCGGATCCTCATGCCGATCTGCCTGTACGTGGCTGCGGTGCTGTTCTCGATCGTGGTGCGCATGGACTTCGAGGACAGGACGATCCAGTTCGTGCTTCGGTTGCTGGTGCTGCTTGCGCTCACGCTTCTGATCGCGAACGTAGTTCCGAACCTTGAGTCGCTCGAGACCGCGCTCACGCTCCTGATCGCCGGGTTCACGCTCGCGGCGATCTACGGCTTCGTTGACTACGTGGTCAACGGGCGATACTTCCTGAACATCTTCGTCGGCATTGACCGGAAGAACGCCTCGGGATACTACTTCATGGCGATCATGCCGTTCATTTACTACTGGGTGCGGGGCGGGGCGAACCTGACGAAGCTGCATAACCGGGCGCTGCTTGCGGCGCTCGCCCTGTGCTTCGGAGCGATGCTGCTCACACTCGCCCGCAGCGCGCTTGTCGGCTTGCTTGCCGGAATGGCGATGGTATTCCTGCTGTACAATCGCCGGATTACGCGCAAAGCGGTGATGATCGCGGCGGCGCTCGCGCTCGGCGGGTTTCTACTCGCACCCCCCAGTGTGAAGTATCGCCTGGGCACGACGTTCAACTTCCAGCAGCGCGCTGCTACCTCGAACAGCAGCCGAATAATACTGCTGAACGCGGGGCTACGGATGGCCGCCGATTACCCGCTGTTGGGCGTGGGTATAGGCAGGTTCGATGAGAACCTGGACAGCTACGTCACGCCGCGGGAGAGGTCGCTGCTCGGCTTCGAGACGTACGAGGCGTCGCATAACCAGTATGTGGCCGCGCTCAACGACGGCGGGGTCGTCGCACTGTTCGCGATAGTGTGGCTGCTCTTCGAGATATTGTGGTCGCTGCACAAGCGGCTTCGTAGGCCGGACCTGCCGCGTCGCTACCTGTTCATGGCGTTGGCGGCTTTCTGGTGGTCGCAAACGGCCCACTTCTTCGTCGAGTGGCAGTTGGCGCGCGAGCTGTTCTGGTTCCTGCTGGGACTCACCGGCGCAGCGGTCGCGCTCACGTCCGACTCGCCTCTAACGACGGGCGTCGCCGAGACGTCCTCCGACGGGGCCGAGCCGGCCGCCACCGGTGCGGGCTGAGGCGGCGGGATGTCGTTTCCCAACCTGCCCGGCAAGCACGAGTTCGAGCCGCTGGTGACGTCCGAGCGGATGCTCGAGCACCTACGCGCCTCCGATGCGTTCGACGAGTTCGTGACGCCAGAGCGTGCGTATCTACTCTTTCAGCGGTCGTTGTTGCTGCACGTGCTCGAGCTTGAGAACCCGGAACGAACGGCGCTCGGCTCACACGGGGTCTACGTGCTTCCGAGGAGCGGCGGGAAGTGGGCGGTTGCGGCGGAGTTCGGCGTTGGCGCGCCCGTGCTCGCCACGGTGGTCGAGCGGTTGAGCGCGCTCGGCACGCGGGAGTTCGTCATACTCGGCATCGCGGGCGCACTCCGGCCGGACGCCCGGGCGGGCGACGTTGTGCTCTGCGACCGAGCGATCCGAGACGAGGGCACGTCCCACCACTACATCGCGCCTGGGAAGTATGCAACGCCCTCCACTCGCCTGACGGCCGAGCTTCGAGAGCGTCTGCGGCGCGCCTCGCTCCCGTTCGCCGTTGGACCCACGTGGACGACGGACGCGCCGTATCGGGAGACGGTGGAGGAGGTGGTGCACTACAGGGACGAGGGGGTCTTGACGGTCGAGATGGAGGCGTCGGCGCTCTTCGCGATCTGCGAACGGAAGGGACTTGAGGGCGCGGCGGCGTTCGTCGTCAGCGACATCCTGCGCGAGGAGGGCTGGGAGCCGAGGTTCGGCGCGCCCGAGATGCACCTCGGCCTGGAGGCGCTGTACCGCGCCGCGACCGGCTTCGACGAGCAGGGGTCGGGAAGCGACGCCGATCAGTCGTCGGGCGCGGGCGGCTGAGCACGCGCCTCGGCGAGCCGAAGCCGCGAACGTATGGACGACGAAGGGTGGAAGGGTGGAAGGGCGTGACGATGGAGCACAGCGAGGAGGAGCTGCGGGGCGCTAACGACGTGCGGCTGCACCTCGCCCTGCATCGCCCTTCGAACGTATCAACGCCTCGCGCCGTGGTCGCCGTGTCGCACGGTTTCGGCGAGCACGGTGGGAGGTACTCAAACCTCGTCGAGCACATCGTGCCGCGCGGCTACGCGGTATACGCCCTCGACCACCAGGGCCACGGCAGGTCCGGCGGGCGGCGCGGCCACGTCGGCCGGTGGAGCGAGTATCTGGCCGGCGTCGGGGCGATGCTCGAGGCGGTGCGTCAGAGGGAGCCGGGAGCGCCGGTGTTCCTGTTCGGCCACAGCCTCGGCGGGCTGATCGCGGCCGAGTACGCGCTGGCTCATCCCGAAGGTTTGGCGGGCCTTATCCTGTCGAGCCCTGTCCTCGGCTCGGTGGGTGTGTCTCCAGCGCGGAGGATGCTCGGGCGCGCGCTGTCCGGCGTCTGGCCGACTTTCTCCATCCACACCGGGCTGGACGCGGGCACGATCTCGCGCGATCCCGCGGCCGTCCGGGGCTACATTGCGGACCCGCTCGTCCACGACGTTGCGTCCGCCCGCCTCGGTTCCGAGATGGACCTGGCCGTCAAGCGCGTGCAGGCGCGTGCGGCGGAGTTCGCCCTGCCGCTGCTGCTCTTCCACGGCACTGCGGACCGGCTGACCTCGCCGGAGGCGCGTCGTGCCTTCTTTGCACGCACGACTGCGCCCGACCGGGAGTTCGTGGAGTACGACGGCGGGTACCACGAGACGCTCAACGACCTCGACCACGAACGAGTGGCAGCCGACGTGTTACGCTGGATGGAGGCTCGCCTGCCCCGCACTGACCACTGCGAGGAGCGCTGAGCCCAACCGCCAACGTACGGGGTGCGAGTTGGCTGCTAACGCAACGCTCGGCGCCTGGGCGCTACGGCGTCATCAACACCTTGATGCACCCGTCCTTCTTGTCGCGGAAAGCCTCGTAGGCTGCGGGGCCGTCCTCAAGCTTGAGGCGGTGCGTAATGACGAACGACGGGTCAATGTCCCCCGCCTCGATCTTCTCAAGGAGCGTCTGCATGTAGCGGTGGACGTGCGCCTGCCCCGACTTGACGGTGAGCCCCTTGTTCACCAACGCGCCGAACGGGACCTTGTCGAGCATCCCGACGTACACTCCCGGCACCGAGAGAGTACCTCCCTTGCGGCACGCAATGATCGCCTCGCGCAACACGTGCGCCCTGTCGGTGCCGAGATGCGTCGTCTGCTTCACCTTGTCAATCACGGCGTCGAGCGTCCCGGTCCCGTGCGCCTCGGTCCGGTCCGCGTCCATCGTTTAGCTCCTGGAGTCGCTGCAGGACGTGCTCGTCCCGAGCGTCTATCGTCTCTGCTTTGCCGTGGGTCTCCGCCAGCTGCAAGCGCTCCGCCACAGCGTCTATGGCGACGACGCGACCGGCGCCGAACATCCAGGCGCTCTGAATCGCAAACTGACCGACGGGGCCGCATCCCCAAATCGCGACTGTGTCGCCCGGCTCGATGTCGCAGTTCTCGGCCGCCATGTAGCCTGTTGGGTAGATGTCGCTAAGAAACAGAACCTGCTCGTCGCTCAAGCCGTTCGGCACCTTGAACGGGCCGACGTCGGCGTAGGGCACGCGGACGTACTCCGCCTGGCCGCCGGCGTAGCCGCCCATCATGTGCGAGTACCCGAAGAGGCCGGCGGGCGAGTAGCCCATCGCGGTCGCTGCGAGCTCAGCGTTCGGGTTCGACCTGTCGCAAAGCGAGTACAGGGTCTTCTGACAGAAGAAGCATTCGCCGCAGGAGATCGTAAAGGGCACCACCACGCGGTCCCCGACCTGGAGGTTGGTCACGCCGGACCCGACCTCGACAACCTCGCCCATAAACTCGTGGCCGAGCACGTCGCCCGACTTCATCGTCGGCATGACGCCGTCAAGCAGGTGCAGGTCTGAGCCGCAGATCGCGGTGGAAGTCACCTTCACGACTGCGTCGCGTGGTTCCTGTATCGTTGGGTCGGGTACGTTCTCGACTCGGACGTCGCCCTTGCCGTGCCAGGTGATCGCTCTCATATTTCTCCTCCAACCTGCTGGTATATCCTACACGCCAGTCCCGCACGCACATTGTACACGCAATCCCGCAGAGCGCTCGCTCCGAGGGGACGTATATGTCGTTTAGTATGCACGCCCGCTACCTGGCGACGCACCACCCGATAGGGTGGTATCGCCGGTCGCAGGGCGCCTTTGACGGCGTGTGCGCCGGGCCGCGCGCCGACTCGCTCAATTCGGTATCATGTCCTCTGTAGACGCAGCCAGGCGGCGAAAGGAGTACGATGTGAGCGGCACAAGCACAACTAGTACCACGACCACGCTTCCCCATTGGGACATGACGGTCGTATATCCGGCGCTTAGTTCGCCCGAGTTCGAGGCCGGGTTCGTCTCGGTCGTCGGCGCAATCGAGCGGCTGGAGGCTCTCTTCGACGAGCATAACGTAGCAAAGCAGGAGTCTGTGCCAGTCACGGCCGAGACGGTCGCGGCGTTCGACGCCGTCGCAAACGGGTTCAACACGGTGCTCGAGGAGGCCGGCACGCTCTCGGCGTATGTCTACAGCTTCGTCTCGACCGACTCGCGCGACGACCAGGCGCAGGCGCGGCTCAGCGAACTGGAGCAGCACACCGTGCGCCTCTCGCAGCTCGACACCCGCTTCACCGCGTGGATAGGCTCGCTCGATGTGGAGGCGCTGATAGGCACGTCGAGTACAGCCTCGGACCACGCGTACGCGCTGCGTAGGGCGAAGGTCGAGGCAGCGCACCAGATGTCGCCCGTCGAGGAGGAGATCGCAACCGAGCTCAACCTCAGCAGCGGGTCGGCCTGGACAAAGCTGCACAACAACATCGCCTCGCAGCTCGCGGTATCGGTGGAGATCGAGGGCGAGACCCGCGTGCTGCCGATGAGCATGGTGCGCAATCTTGCGCAGGACCCCAACCGCGAAACCCGGCGCGCCGCCTACGAGGCGGAGATAGCCGAGTGGGAGCGGTCGGCTGTGCCGCTCGCTGCGGCGCTCAACAGCATCAAGGGCCAGGTGAACACACTGTCCCGCCGGCGCGGGTGGGAGTCGCCGCTTGAGGAGTCGCTTTTCAACAACGCGATTGATAGAGCGGCGCTCGACGCGATGCTCGACGCCGCGCGGGAGTACTTCCCCCACTTCCGGCGCTACCTGCGGGCGAAAGCTCAGATGCTTGGCCTGCCCGCGCTCGCCTGGTACGACATCGCCGCGCCGATCGCTGCGGGCGGCAGGGAGTGGTCGTACGACGAGGGAACACGATTCATCGCCGAGCAGTTCGGCGCATACTCCGCGAAGATGCGGGACTTCGCCGTGAGGGTGTTCGACGAGAACTGGATTGACGCCGAGCCCCGCCCTGGCAAGTCCGACGGAGCCTACTGCATGCCGCTGCGTGGCGAGGAGTCGCGCATAC
>Ga0136612_10001029_pt1 | contig 11413 bp, 11 predicted proteins | sample AntDryUQ224A2306_2_FD_106644 | JGI IMG/M metagenome (GOLD analysis project Ga0136612, IMG submission 106644) | Polar desert sand microbial communities from Dry Valleys, Antarctica - metaG UQ224A (23.06) | ecosystem: Environmental > Terrestrial > Soil > Desert | place: Antarctica: Dry Valley...
GCCATAATCGCGCGAGCGGGTGCATTGACACACTTCCGGTCGAGCGCCGGCAGGCGCTAAGGGACGGGGCTGCCAATTATAAGCGAGCTCCTTTCGAATGCCAGCCGACCAGCATGATGATTTCGCGAGCCGCTTGAGCGGCGTCAGCGGCCGGTGGTTGGTGACCGGGGCGGCCGGCTTCATCGGCTCGAACCTCGTCGAGACGCTGCTCGCCGCAGGGCAGCAGGTGATCGGACTCGATAGTTTCGCGACCGGTCACCGCGCCAACCTCGAGGAGGTGAGGGCCGCCGCGGGCCCGGAGAACTGGTCGCGCTTCCGGCTGATCGAGGGCGACATTCGCGACCGCGGCGCGTGCGCAAGCGCGGTCGAGGGAGTGGATTACGTCCTCCACCAGGCGGCGCTGGGATCGGTGCCGCGGTCGCTCGCCGATCCGCTCACCACCCACGACGTCAACGTCACCGGCTTCGTCAACATGCTCGACGCGGCGCGGCTCGCCGGGGTCAAGCGCTTCGTTTATGCGGCGTCGAGCTCGACCTATGGCGATGAGCCCAACCTGCCCAAGCGCGAGGAGCGGATCGGCAACCCGCTGTCGCCTTATGCGGCAACCAAGCTCGCCAACGAGGTCTACGCGTCGGTTTATGCCAAGAGCTACGCTTTCCCGTCGATCGGGCTGCGCTATTTCAATGTGTTCGGGCCCAAGCAGGATCCCGACGGTCCCTATGCGGCGGTGATCCCCAAGTGGATCGCGGCGATGATGGGCGGCGACAAGATCGAGATTTACGGCGACGGCTCCACCAGCCGGGACTTTTGCTACGTCGCCAATGCGGTCCAGGCCAATTTGCGCGCGGCGCTTGCCGGCGACGAGGCGCAGAACCAGGTCTATAATGTCGCGGTCGGCGAGCGCACGTCGCTGATCGAGCTGTTCAAGCTGCTGCGCGACGGTCTCGCCCGGCACCAGGTGCATTATGACAGGGAGCCCGCGTTCGCCGATTTCCGCCGCGGCGACGTGCTGCATTCCGAGGCCGATATTTCGAAGGCTGGGTCGCTGCTCGGTTACTCGCCGACGCACCAAATATCCGACGGGATCGCCGAGGCGCTTCCCTGGTATCTGCGGACCGAGCGCCGCGCCGCGCCGCGATGAACTTCGCGGCGGTCGCGGTCGACTGGTATCAGTTCAAGCTGTTCGCCGAACATGCGAGCGGGATCAGCATGGACGCGCTGCACATCATCGTCGGCGTCGTGCTGCAGCTGGTGATCGCTGTCTTGTTTCGAAGCTCGGTGGCGCGGCGGTTGCCGTTGTTGTCGGTGCTCGCGCTTGCGCTGATCAACGAGGCTAACGACTTCCGTGCCGAGATCTGGCCGGATTTGGGCATGCAGTTTGGCGAAGCCGCCAAGGACGTCGTTCTGACGATGTTCGTCCCGACGTTGATCTTCCTGGTCGCGCGGCGCCGCCCGAAATTGCTAGTTCAGCGGTCGAGCTGACGGCTGAGCGGCGCCAGCGTCGCGTCGTGGGTCAGGTCTAGGTGGAGCGGGGTTACCGAAACATAGTCGTCGGCGACCGCTTCGAGGTCGGTCAGGTGGCCGGGCGTTTCGACCATCGGGCCGAGGCCGAACCAGTAATAGTCGTAACCGCGCGGATCGGTGCGCTGGACGATGCGCAGGCGCCCGTAATCGCGAATTCCCTGCCGGCAGACGCGAACGCCCTTGACCTCCTCCGACGGGATCGCCGGGAAATTCACGTTGATCAGGGTCCCCGGCGCCATCGCGAAGCTCAGCAGCGGCGCCAGCACGCGTTCCGCCCACCCTTCCGCCGCCGCGAACGGGACCGTGTCGCCCATGCCTTCGCGCGAGTAGCTTTGGCTCAATGCGATCGAGCGCACGCCGGCAAGCGCGCCTTCCATCGCCGCCGAGACCGTGCCCGAATAGGTCACGTCTTCGCCGAGGTTGGCGCCGCGATTGATGCCGGACAGGATCACGTCGGGCGGCGTTTCCTTCATCACATGCGCGAGCGCGAGCATTACCGCGTCGGTCGGCGTGCCGGTCACCGAGAAGCGCTGGTCGCCGTGGTGGCGGAGCCGCACCGGCTGGGTCAGCGTCAGCGAGTGGCCGGCGCCGGATTGCTCCTCGGACGGGGCGACCACCCAGATGTCATCGGCAAGGCGGCGCGCGACCGTTTCGAGGAGCGCCAGGCCGCGGGCGTTGATGCCGTCGTCGTTGGTCAGGAGGATGCGCATCGAACCGGCGATATGGGCGAGGCGGCTCGAACCCGCAACCGGCGTCCGCAAACCGTAATTTGCGCCATATTGGCAACATGTTGCGCTTTTCTTGCCGAGACTTGCGTCAGTCCTTGTTAAGGCTTTTGGGCTTAATTATAGGCCGCCTCGGGGATGACCGATTTGCCCGGTGCTAAGCCTCGGGGAAATCTAGTGTAATCGCCTCCGGCTGCACCGGTGGCCCGGCTGCGGCAGGCGGCGGGCGTGTGGCCTCCATCGAAGTCTCGATGGACCCACGATTGGGGAGGGATTATGGCGACCGCACTTGTCGACCTGTATGGCGGCGAACCGCTACCGTTTGACCGGCTCATTCTTGCCGAGAACTATAGCCCTGCAGAGCGCGAAGAGTTCATGTGCGACAAGCACCGCGCCTACTTCCTGCGCAAGCTCAAGGCCTGGAGGGAAGCGATCATCGACGAGTCGCGGGCGACCATGGCCCAGCTCCAGGTGGATTCGCTGCGCGAGCCCGACGTCGCCGACCGCGCAGCGAGCGAAACCGATTGGGCGATCGAGCTTCGCACCCGCGACCGCCAGCGCAAGCTCATCGCCAAGATCGATTGCGCGATCCGCCGCCTCTACGAGGGCGAATATGGCTATTGCGAAGTGACGGGTGAACCGATCTCGCTGGCCAGGCTCGAGGCGCGGCCAATCGCGAATATGACGCTGGAGGCGCAGGAGCGCCACGAGCGGGTCGAAAAGGTGTCGCGCGACGACTGAGCCGCCGCGCGCGCTTGATGTTCGGGCCTAGTGGCCGAGCATCGCGTCCTTAAGCCTCAATTTTTCCTTTTTTAGACGGTGCAGCAAGTCCTCGTCGGGGTGCGGTCGATGCTCTTCCTCGTCGATGAGGGCGTGCAGCGCCGCATGCTTGGATGCCAGTTCCTCGACAGGTGCCTTGTCCATCGGCGTCGTTCCTTTCCTGGTGACAGCGCCTCGCAATAAATCACGATTTCGAGCTTTTGTCTCGCCGGATCGTTACGGTTTGGCGACAAGTTGGCGCGGACTGTCCCGCCCGATCGGTCGATTTTCCAATCGCACCGCGAATGGATTACACTCGGCGGTGAAATGAACGACGACGAGACCGCGCCGCAGCAGCTTGAGGCGCTCAAAGTCGAGCATCGCCGGCTCGACGAGCAGATCGCGGAACTGATCGCCGAGGGCGCGACCGACCAGCTCGAGCTTGCGCGCCTGAAGAAGCGCAAACTCTTGCTCAAGGATGAAATCGAGCGCATGCGCGACCGCAGCGTGCCCGACATCATCGCCTGAGCCCGTCCCGCGACGGGACGAAATGTCCCCGAAACGCAGCCAGCGCGGCGTTCAATCGTTTTGCAGCAACCCGGATCGGTGGCATCTGAGAGGCAATGGACGAATCGATCGACTTTTTGCAGCCCGAGGCGCGGATCACACCGCGGCTGGTCGACGCTTTCTATATCGAGGCGATGGTGCTGGCGGACGAAGCCAGGCATTATTTCGACGATGCCGGGCGCTATGCGCGGCAGGAGCTCGACCCGTTCGCGCGCGTCGGCTTCGCTTGCGAGTCGCTGAAGGTGACGACCCGCATCATGCACATTGTCGCCTGGCTGCTGACCCAACGGGCGATCGAGAGCGGGGAGATCCCGATGCGCCAGGGGCGGCGCCCCGAGCGCAGGCTGGGACACGCGCAGGATAGCGATCCGGCGATCGTCGACCAGCTTCCCGCCGCCGCGCAAAGGCTGATCAACAGCAGCGCGGATCTTTACGCGCGGGTCAAAAGGCTCGACGAGGGGACGATGTTCGAGGAGCCGGCGCAAAGCCCCGCGCGGGCGCTGATGGGGCGACTCGAACGCGGCCTCGGCGGCGGCAGCTGAACTAGACGCGGACGCGCGCTTTCGCGGCGGCATATTCCGCGGCCAGCTTCGCGACCAAATCGGCCGCCGGCATCACCCGGTCGACCGCGCCGATGCCTTGGCCCGAGCCCCAGATATCGCGCCACGCCTTGGACTTGTTCGACCCTTCCGAGCCGAACTTCATCGTATCGACATTCCCGGCCGCGAGCGCGTCGGGATCGAGCCCCGATGCGATGATCGACGAGCGCAGATAATTGCCGTGCACGCCGGTGAACAGATCGGTGTTGACGATGTCCGCCGCGCTCGCTTCGACGATCCCCTGCTTGTACGCGTCCGAGCTGTTGGCCTCGGGCGTCGCGATAAACGGCGAGCCGATGTAGGCGAGGTCGGCGCCCATCGCGCGCGCGGCGAGGATCGCGCCGCCCGTCGCGATCGCTCCCGACAGAATCAGTGGCCCGTCGAACCAGCGGCGGATTTCGTGGACCAGAGCGAACGGCGACCAGCGCCCGGCGTGGCCGCCGGCGCCGGCGGCGACCGCGATCAGCCCGTCGGCGCCTTTTTCAACCGCCTTGCGGGCAAAACGGTCGTCGATGATGTCGTGGAGCGTAATGCCGCCCCAGCCGTGGACCGCGTCGTTCAATTCGGTGCGCGCGCCCAGTGACGTGATGACGATCGGCACCTTCCACTTCGCGCACACGGCCATGTCATGCTCGAAGCGGTCGTTGGAGCGGTGGACGATCTGGTTGACCGCGAAGGGCGCCGCCGGCGCGTCAGGGTGGGCGCGGTCATAGGCCGCCAGCGCTTCGGTAACCTCGTGCAGCCATTCGTCGAGCTTCTCGGCCGGGCGGGCGTTCAATGCCGGAAAGCTGCCGACGACCCCCGACGTGCACTGCGCGATCACAAGACTGGGGTTGGAGACGATGAACAACGGCGCGCCGATCATCGGCAGGCGCAAGTTCGACAGGATCGGGGGCAGCGACAACGGCTGTTTCAGGCCGGCAGGCTCAGCGCGGCCGGCGGCTCGGCTCGGTCGACGGGCCGTTGCCCTCGATGCTCGGCCAGCCATCGCGCCACACGACCTTGTCGATCAGCAGGATCCGGCGCGTGTTGACCTCGTCGGTAGCCTTGGTCCGCGGCTTGCGCACGTCGACCGCGTGATAGACCATCCAGTCGGTGCCGCGTGGGTCAGTGATGATCGCGTTGTGGCCCGGCGCGACCCAGATCCCGCGCTGCTCCAAAATGACCGGGTTGGGCGAGAGTGATTCGAACGGCCCGGTGGCGCTGCGCGAGCGCGCTACCAGGACCGCGTAATGGGCGTTCTTGCCGCAGCAATTATTGCCGGAATAGAACATGTAGTACCAGCCGTCGCGCGCGATCACCCAGGCGCCCTCGATCAGCTCGCGATATTTCGCGGGATCGTTCTTCACCACCGCGATCAGGTCCTTGGGCGCGGAGCCGGGCGCGAACGACATCAAGTCGGGACCGAGCTCCTGCACCTTGATCGGCTGGAAGCCCGAGCCCCAATAAAGCAGGCGCTTGCCGGTCGCCGGATCGTCGAACTGCATCGGGTCGATATTGACGAAGCCGTCTCCGCATTGGAGCGGCTTGCCCATATCGACGAACGGGCCCTGGGGACCGCCCGCCGTCGCGACCGCCAGGCACAGCCCGCGCTTGTCGTCGCGCAGCGCCGCATCGGGCTTGGCCGAATAATACATGTAATAAGTATCGCCGTGCCGCGACACGTGCGGCGCCCAGAAATCCTGCGTCTTCGCCGCCCAGCCCGGTTTGGCCGGAAGCGCGTCGCCGATAGCCTGCCACGTGACCAAGTCGGATGAGCGGGCGAGCTGGATATTGAGCCACTTGTCGCCGACCTTGGTCTGCGTCGCGTAGGCGTAATAATAGCCGTCCGGCGCCTTGATCACCGCCGGATCGGGGAAATCCGCGGCGAGCACCGGGTTGGTGTACGCGCTCGGCATCCGGCCAAGCGGAGTTGCGCAGCTCGACAGCGCAAACGCGGCGAGGGCGGTCAGTTTCAGATGGCGCATGCACCGACCATAAGGTGCGGCGACGCGTCGCGAAAGAGCTTCTCATCCAGCATCGACGCACCTATCGCACCCGCCGATGAGTTCTTTCCAGGTCGATGCGGTCGAGCAAGGCGAAGGCGCGCAAATCAACGTGCGCTCGAACGGCACCACCAAGGCCTATGCAATCGCCGGCGGCGAGCAGCAGCATTATGCGGATTTCTACGCCGAGCTTGCGCGCGATTTCGGAACCGGCGAGCCGCACATCTCGGCCGCGGCGAATGAGTATCCGAGCAATGACGCCCGGTGGCGGCCGCTGCTGATCGACAACGTCTCGCCACGGATCCTGTGCGGTTATGGCGACCCGGCGGTGCTCAAGACCGGCGATGGTTATATCCTCGTCTCGACGTCCAACGACGCGCCCGACGCGTTCCCGATCCTGCATTCGAACGACCTCGAGCATTGGCAGTACCGCGGCTTCGTGTTCCCCGAAGGGCAGGAGCCGGCGTGGACCGCGAAGGGCCGCCACGTCGGCGATTTCTGGGCGCCCGAAATGGCCAAAGTGGGCGACGAATATTGGTTGGTCTTCACCGCGCGCCAAGGCTCGAACGTCCTCGCCATCGGCCTCGCCAAGAGCCGCCACCCGGAAGGGCCGTGGACCGATATCGGCCGGCCGCTGCTGACCGGCGAGCCGGTCGACGCCATCGGGACCAGCGGCGGCGTAATCGATTCGCACATTTTCATCGACTCCAACGGCGACCGCTATCTGTTCTGGAAGGACGACACCAACGGCCTTTGGCCGCGGCCGCTCGCCGGATTGCTGCGCGACAGACCGGAGATGATCGAGCGATTGATCGCAACCGATCAGGACCGCCGCACCGCCGCCTTCGCCGCGGCGATCGTCGGTTGGGCCAACGGGCGCCGCCCGATGGAACGCTATTTCCTGATGCAGCCGTTGATCGCCGCGGTACTCGGCAATTGGGACCAGGTGAAGCAGGCGCTGGGGGAATATGGCGTCGCGCCCGCGATCCTCGAGGCGATGACCACGCCGGTCCGGGCGCAGCGGCTGGCCGACGACGGCACGTCGCTGATCGGCGAGCCGGTGGTGGTCCTGGCCAACGATTTGGCGTGGGAGGGGCATTTGATCGAGGGCCCGTTCGTCACGCGCCAGAACGGCCGCTACTGGCTGTTCTATGCCGGCAACGACTTCGCCAGCCCGGCCTACGGGATCGGCGTCGCGGTCGCCGACCATCCGCTCGGTCGATACGTCAAGCAATTGAAACCATTGCTTAAATCGACCTCGGAGTGGACCGCGCCGGGTCACGCTTCGGTTGCGCCGGGCCTCGACGGGAAGCCGCAATTGTTCTTCCACGCCTTTCATCCCGGCACCGGCGGCTACAATGCGTTCCGCGCGCCGCTGACCGCGCCGCTGCGCTTCTCTAAAAGCGAGGTCACGATCGGTTAGCGGTTGTGCTAGAGTCCGAATGTTCGACCGCATCGAGAGGAGCCCCGATGCCAGTGCTGCTTAAATTGCGCCGCCTCGCCGCTATCGCCCTTGCCGGCCTGTCGGCAGCTGCGCTCGCCGAGCCTTCATTCGTGCCCGTCTACCGGGACAATTTCCCCGACCCGTTCGTCGTTGCGCATGGCGGTGAGTTCATCGCCTACGCGACCAACGACGGCATCAACCTGCCGATGCTGGTGTCGCGCGATCTCGTCAATTGGGCGCAGGTCAAGGACGCGGCGACGGGCAGGCGCATCGACGGGATGCCGGTACTTGGGCCGTGGGTAAAGGAAGGTCGAACCTGGGCGCCGGAAGTGATGAAGGTCGGCAACCGCTGGCTGCTCTATTATACGGCGAGCCACCGCAGGAAGAACCTGCAGTGCCTCGGGGTCGCGGTTGCGGCGGGTCCAAAAGGGCCGTTCCAGGATGGCTCGGCCGAGCCGATGGTGTGCCAGTATGACCTCGGCGGCACGATTGACGCCAATCCGTTCCGCGATGCCGACGGCAGGCTCTATTTGTACTTCAAGAACGACGGAAACGCGGTGCGCAAGCGCACGTCGATCTGGGGCCAGCAGCTTAGCCCCGACGGGATGTCGGTCGTTGGTGCTCCGGTCGAGCTCGAGAAGGACGACAACGCCTGGGAAATGCGAGTAGTCGAGGCGCCGACGATGGTCCGCTCACCCGCGGGCTACGTGATGTTCTACTCGGCCGGTTACTTCGGCTGGAACGCCGAGGATCGGCTGTCGCCGTACTCGATGGGCTACGCGACCTGCGCCGGACCGCTCGGCCCGTGCAGCGGCGCGCCCGAGAACCCGATCCTCCACAGCTTCAGGGATCGGGAGGCGGGTTGCCTGAGCGGTCCGGGGCACCAGAGCGTCTTCCAGGCGGGCGGCCGAAGCTTCATCACATTCCACGCATGGGCGGCGACCAGCGGCTGCCGCAAGCTCGAGGACGAGCGCTATCTTTATGTCGCGCCGCTGTTCTGGAAGGACGGCAAGCCCCAAATCGCGCCGAGTCTTCGCGCGGCGAAGTAGGCGCAAGCGAGGTCGGGGCTGGGCGCTCCGACCCCCTTCTTGCCGTGCTTCAGCCGCGTTCGCCGCTCGGTGGGGGCGGCGGCGGCGGAGGAGCGGGTTGCTCGATCACCGGGGCCGGCTCGACGATCGGTGGCGGCGGCGGAGGCGGAAGCATGACCGGAGCCGGTTCCGCAGCCCGTCGCCCGACACCGCCGAAGCGGAAGCGAATGCCGCCGGTCATGATCGATTCTTCGAACCGAACGACCATCGGGAAGATTTCGGGATCGCTGGGAACTCCGGCCGCATAATTGACCCGAACGATGTCGGACTGGAACGGCTTCTTGAGGATGTTTGTCCAGTCGAAGAAGACCGTCAGATTATCAGTCACCGTGTAGCTGCTCGACCAATCCAGCCTCGACACGGGGTTGCCGCGGCCCTGGAGGGTGAAGAATCCGTCGCGTTCGGCGAGACCGCCCTCCGGGAACTGGCTCCGGCGGTTGTAGGCGAGGCGCGCCGTCAGGCCGCCCGCTTCGTACATGGCGACGAGGTTGTAGGTCCACTTCGAGACATCCGGGATGCGCAAGCGGCGCACAGTCGCATTCGGCGCGCCCGGCTGGGGCTCGCAGGTGTCGACCGTAGCGGGGCAGAAAATCGAGAAATCCGCTTTCGCGTCGATGTAGGTGACGTTGGCCTGAGCCCCGAAGGCCCGTGCCCATGTCGGCATGAAGTCCCAATCGAAGAAGCTGCTGACCTGCGCCTCGAAGCCGCTGATTTTGGCCTTCTGCGTGTTCACGGGCCCGCTGACCACCAGCGGCAAGCCGGTCTCGGGATCCGGGTCCGGATACTCGAACGTGCGATTGGCGATGAACCCCCGCATGTCGCGGCGGAAGACCGCGACCGAGGCAAAGCCGTTCCGCGAGAAATAATATTCCAGGCTCGCATCGTAATTATTCGAATCCAGTGGCTTCAGGAACGGGTTGCCGCCGCTGCCTCTTCGAATGCAATCGCTCACGCCGGGCACGCAAGTCGGAGGCGATGCGAGCGACAGTGCCGGATTGAGCTGCTGGAATGTCGGACGCGTTCTTGTCTGGGTGGCAGCCAAGCGCAGCTGCCATTCCGGCGAGAACCGGACCGTCATGTTGGCGTTCGGCAGCCAGTCCGTATATTCGTTCTTGAAATTGACCGGTTGCGGTCCGGTCGTGGTGAAGGCCGTGCCCTGGCTATCCGTCTTGGTCTTGACCGCGCGCAGACCGACCACGCCGTCGATCGTCGTGCCGCCGACGTCGAAATCATAATTGAGTTGCCCATAACCAGCGTAGGATTTTTCGTTGATGGCGAAAGTCCGGGCCGGGTCGATTGCCGGGTCGTCGATCGTGTTCGAACCGAATGCCGTCCCGCCAAGGCTCATGTTGAACTGCCGCAGCTCGATCAGATTGTCGTGGACGCTCTTATACGTCGGCGCGAGCCACGTCGTCGGAAATGGCTTGTTGTCATCGCCGTGGAACGCCGGGTGAAACAATTTATAATCCAGCGGTACGGCGGTGATGGGAATTCCCCGGCCGCTAAAGTTCCAATAACGGTTTCCGCCGCGCGCGGACGCGTCGCGATTGACGTAGCGGACGCCCCACTGGATCTTGGGCAGGAAGTCGAAACCCGCGGGCTCATATTCAAAGTCGAGCCGAGCCTGCCAGTCGTCCCCCTTGGCCGTCAGATAGTCCTCGAAGAACCCCCGGTAATTGTAGATCGACGGATCTTCCGTATCGAGGCCGACCACCTGGAACGTCGGCCCGGAACCCCCCGGCAAGCCGGTGTACCAATTGACCGTATAATCGTTGGTGTTGATCTCATAGTCGACGCTTTCCGTTTCAAGGTCGAACTGGCTGCTGGTGCGCGCAATGTCGCCGGTGACCTGCAGGGGCCCCGCGTCGTAGCGGCCGCCGACCGCGAACTGGTAGGTGTCGGTCTTGCGCTTGGTCGCGCCCTGGAAGCCCCAGGTGCGGTTTGGACCGCAGCATGCCGCCGGGCCGTTGACCGTTCCGCTGATGATCTCGTTCGTACCCTCGCGGAAAACGATATTTTCATAGCTTGCACCGCCCCATAGGGGCTGAGCCCACATGCGACTGGTGACTTCCTCGCGATAGCCTTGCCACAAGCCTTCGGCGTAGAATTCCATGTCGGGCGACGGACGCCATTGCAGCGCTCCATTGATCGACGGGCGCCACCGGTCGCCTTCGCCATATTGGATTTCTGGCCAATCCGGCGACCGGCCCCCGGCGAGGTTCGCGATGAAGAAGCCGTGCCGGCGGATCGAGTCCTGATAATGGAGGCGCGTGTAGGAGAAGTTGATCAGTGCGCCGAATTCGCCTTCGCCCGCATCCCAGCGATTGCTGATCAGCAATTGAGCATTCGGGCTCATGTCCTGGGACTGGTTCGGATATCCGGTCCAAACCGAGCCGGCGAGCTCGAAACCCTGGAAGTCGAACGGGCGCCGCGAGCGCACGTTGATCAGGCCCGCGAGGCCTGGCTCGACCAGGTTCGCCGTCGACGTCTTGAACGCTTCGATCGCGCTGATGCCGCCCGCCGGGAAGTCCTGCAGGGCGACGGAGCGCGTCTCGGCCGTGAAGATTTCCCGGCCATTGTAGGTGGTCGTGTAATAGGTGTTGTCGAGGCCGCGCACCAACACGCGACCCGCTTCGCCGCCGCTGCGTTCGACCTGAATGCCGGGAATTCGCGCGGCGGTATCGGACACCGCAATGTCCGGGAGCTTGCCGATGTCCTCGGC
>Ga0136612_10001030_pt1 | contig 11413 bp, 12 predicted proteins | sample AntDryUQ224A2306_2_FD_106644 | JGI IMG/M metagenome (GOLD analysis project Ga0136612, IMG submission 106644) | Polar desert sand microbial communities from Dry Valleys, Antarctica - metaG UQ224A (23.06) | ecosystem: Environmental > Terrestrial > Soil > Desert | place: Antarctica: Dry Valley...
AACCCGAACTGGCCGGCCTGCCGCCAGAACGTCGCGCGGGCCCGGGCGGCGGGCCTCGAGGTGGTCGAGCTCCCGCTCCTGCCCTACGTCGAGCACGCCGGCCCGGCGACCGTCGTCCCCTACACGAACTTCTACGTCTGCAACGGCGCGGTGATCGTCCCGGTCGGCGGCGCGGAGACGGACGCCGAGGCGCTCGCGTGGCTCGGCGAGCTGTGGCCGGGTCGCGAGGTCGTCCCCGTGCCCGGCACCTCGCTCGCCCACGGCGGCGGCGGCGTGCACTGCATCACCCAGCAGGTGCCGGCCGCCTAGGAGCCTGTTGGAAAATCGGGCAGCGTCCGGATGCGGCCCAGGACACGGCGCGGATTCGGCACCGGCACGCAGCCCACGTGGCAGAGCTACGCGGAAAGCGCGCCGTCACCGCCCCGCTTGGTCCTGGACCACCCCGGCCGGGCCCGATTTCCCAACAGACTCCTAGCGGAGCGAGTCGCGCGCCACGGGGAAGTCGAAGAACGTCTCCGGGTAGGCCTCGTCGCGCAACGTGAAGTGCCACCACTCCGTCTCGAGCGGCTTGAAGCCGGCGGCGAGCATCGGGCGGCGGAGCTTGAGGCGGTTTCGGCGCTGGACGCCCTGGACGCGCCCGTTGAAGGGATGCGACAGCGGGTCGAAGCAGTCGTAGCCCGTGCCCATGTCGATCGAGTTGTCGCCGTAGCGCACGCCGGCCGGTCTTGCGCAGTCGGTCTGCGCCGCGCGGCGGTAGCGCTCCTGCCGGCGCGGTGGGGTGCGGACGAGCGTGAGGTCCACGGTCGAGCCGCGGCTGTGGCCGGACTCCTCGGCGATGTAGCCGTCCTTGAAGAGCCGGGACTTGGGCACCCGGGGGTAGAACTCGGCCTTCGTGCGCTCGTCGCGCAGCCGCTTCGCCCAGGCCACGAAGACGTCGACCGAGCGCTGCGGGCGATAGCAGTCGTAGACCTTGAGCGCCAGGCCGTCACGGCGGACCCGACGCTGGACCCGGACCAGCGCCTCGGCGGCCGGAAGGGTGAGGAGGCAGACGGGCTCCTCGTAGCCCTTGATCGGCTCGCCGACGAAGTTGTGGCGCGTCGTGTACCGCATCTCGACGACGATGGACGGGTCGACGTCCGACAGGGAGACGAAGGCGCCGGGCGGGGCGGCGCGCTCCGGGGCGGCGGCGATCAGGGCGAGGCCGACGAGCAGGCTGCGCATGCCGGCTTCCTACCCTCTATGGCGTGCCTGACGCGCCGTACGAGCCACTCACCGGCGGCTGTGGCTGCGGCGCGGTCCGCTTCGAGATCTCCGTGCCGCTCGTGGCCGCGGTCTACTGCCACTGCACCCGCTGCCAGCGCCGCTCGGGAACGGCGGCGGCCGCCTCGGCGAGGATCGTCCCCGGCTCGCTCGCCGTCCGCGCGGGAGAGGACCGCATCGGCGGCTGGTGGGCGGGCGACGGCCTGGAGAAGGCCTTCTGCCGTGATTGCGGATCGGCGCTCTTCGCCCGCGACCGCGAGAGCGGCGCGGTCGCGGTCATCCGCCTCGGCGCCATCGACGGCGATCCAGGCGTCCGCCCGTCGGCGCACCAGTTCGCCGCCGACGTCGCCCCCTGGGAGCCGATCCCCGAGGACGGACTCCCGCGCTTCGACGAGCGCATCCCGGCGGACTTCACTCCGCCCGGACGCTGACGCAGGGTCCGCCCTGACCGCCTGGTCACGCTCCGCCCCGGAGCGGCCCGCCGGTGAGCAGCGGCGTGCGTTGTCGCCCGTCGGCGGCGAAGTTCGCCGGGTCGAGCCAGGCGTCGAGCGCGGCGCGGACCGCCGGCCACTCGGAGTCGAGGATGGAGAACCACGCGGTGTCGCGGCTGCGGCCCTTGACCACCACGGCCTGCCGGTGGACGCCCTCGAAGGTGAAGCCGAGCCGCTCCGCGGCCGCGCAGGACGGCGCGTTGAGCGCGTCGCACTTCCATTCGTAGCGACGGTAGCCGAGCTCGTCGAACGCGTGGCCCATCATCAGCGCCATCGCCTCGGTCGCGGCGGTCGTCCGCTGCAGGAGGGGTGAGTAGGTGATCCAGCCGACCTCGATGGCGCCGTGCTCCGGGGCGATGCGCAGGTAGCTCACCGCGCCGGCTGCGAGCCCGGTGCCACGGTCGACGACCGCGAGGAAGAACGGGTCCGCCCGGTCGACGACCGCCCGGACCCAGCTCCGGTAGGCCTCCGCGTCGGCGAACGGCCCGTGCGGCATGTAGGTCCACAGGCGGTCGTCGGGAGCCAGCGCGTAGGCCGCGTGCAGGTCGGCGGCGTGGCGGTCGGCTTCGAGCGCCTCGAGGCGGGCCCAGCGGCCCTCGAGGACGAGCCCGGGGGCAGGTCGCGGGCGCGGCGACCAGCCCGGCACGGGCGACCCGACGGGCTGGCCGAACGCGTTCTCCACGCCGGGTAGCATCGCCCATCGTGGCCGCGGCCGAGCTCATCTCAGCGATCGGCGCCCTGTCGGACTCCCCGGCGCGCGTCGACCCTCCCCGCCGCGCGCCGCTGCGCGTCGGGGCGGTGCAGGAGGCGTTCCACCCCGACGCCGATGAGCACGAGGCGGCGCTGGCCGCCGGGGTGGCCATGGCCGCCGGCGAGGGCGCCCGGCTGGTCTGCCTCCAGGAGCTGACCCTCTCGTCCTACTTCGCGGTCACCGTCGACGGGCTCGAGGCCGCCCGTGCCCGAGCCGAGGACATCCCGGAAGGCCCGACCGCGCGACTCGCCATCCGGCTGGCACGGGAGCACGGGTGCCACGTGCACGCCTCGCTGTACGAGCGCGCCGAGCGCGAGGACGGCCTGGGCTTCAACACGGCGATCGTCGTCTCGCCCGCCGGCGAGGTCGTCTCGCGGACGCGCAAGCTCCACATCCCGGTCACCGCGGGCTACTACGAGGACCGCTACTTCCGCCCGGGCGACGATCCCGAGGGCTACCCGGTCGTCGACGGGATCGGCGAGGCCCGCTTCGGCTTTCCCACCTGCTGGGACCAGTGGTTCCCCGAGCTGGCCCGGGCCTACTCGCTGGCCGGCGCCGACGTCATCGTGTACCCGACCGCGATCGGCTCCGAGCCCGACCATCCGGGCTTCGACACCCAGCCGCTGTGGGAGCGGGTCATCACCGGCAACGGGATCGCGAACGGCACCTTCATGGTCGCCGTCAACCGCACCGGCTTCGAGGACCCGCTGACCTTCTACGGGTCCTCCTTCATCTCCGACCCCTACGGACGGGTGCTGGTGCGCGCCCCGCGCGACGCGCCCGCCGTCCTGGTCGCCGACCTGGACCTCGATCAACGCCGCGACTGGCTGACCCTGTTCCCGTTCCTCGAGACCCGGCGCCCGGAGACCTACGCGGTGCTCACCCAGCCCAGGGAGAAGGCCTGATCCTCGTCGTCGGCGCCACCGGCTAGCCCAAGCCCGCGCGCCGGTCAGTTCGGCCGGCGAACCCGGACGGAGTGCCTCGAGGGCTCGAGCGCGACGGCCGGGTTGTCGATCTCCGCGAGGCGGTCGATGAGCTTGATCCACTGGCCCGGCTTGAGCGTCGCGCTCAGGAGCTTGGACTGCCGGCGCCCGCGGGCGGAGTAGAGCGGCTGCCAGCCGACGTGGATGTGGTCGTGGTGGTCGCCCATGGCGAACGTGTTCTCCGCGCCGTCGAAGGTCATCAACGAGATGATCTGGCTCGGCTTCATCGTCCCTTGCAGGTTGAGCAGGCGGCGGACGGCGGTCTCGGTGATCGAGCCCTTGCCCTGGTTTCCGACGATGGGGACGCCGTTGACCGCGGCGATGTCCACCGCGTCGCCCGTCGAGTGGTGTGACACATTACCGCTGGCGGTGAGCAGTCCGTGGCCGCAGCGCAGCGAGGTGACGGTCGGCTTCAGGCCGGAGGACGCGAGGAACTCCAGCGAGGCGAGCACGCGGCGGTCGATCGTGCCGGCGCGGATGTCCGCTCGCCCGCAGGCGTAGACGTCGATGCGAGGGTTCTCGAGGACCCGGCGCTGGAGCGCGTCCTTGCTCATCAGCAGGATCTGGCCGACGGAGGGGGTCTCGGCGTCCTCGCCGAAGAACGGGTTCTTGCCTTCGGCGCGATAGACGGCGGTGGACTCGAGGAGCTTCCAGCCGTCGAGGATCGGCTTGGGGTCGATCCGGGGCATCCTGCGACCTGCGGGCCGGACCTCGAAGTGCAGGGAGGACGCCTTGGTCCGGGTCCTGGCGCCGATCCGGCCGAGGATGGTCCCGCCGATGATGCGGGCGCCGCGGCGCAGCGGCCGGGCCACGTAGGACCCGGAGTCGAACCGGGGGAGGTCGTCCGCGGCGGGGGTGTAGTCGCCCGGTGTGAGCTGGCGCTCGCCACCGGCCGCACGGGCGGCGGGCCGGCCCGGATGGGCGAAGAGGCGCTCCTTGGCGCCCTCGGCGGGCTTGGGCGTGACGGGCCGCTTCGGCTTGGCCGCCGGCCCGGCCTTCGTCGCCCTCCGGCCGGCGCTTGCGGCGAGCTTCGGCTCGGGATCGCGTGGGAGCTTGAGCTCGCGTCGGACCTTGGCCCTCGAGACCTTGCGCTCGCGCGGGGCGGGGTAGGTCCTCGCGACCTGGCCGAGGTGTCCGTAGGTGAAGACGTTGCCGTAGACGTCCTGCAGACGGACGAAGCGTCCCAGCCGTTCGGTGCGGCCGATGCCAAGGATCCGCCCGTCGTTGACCGCGACGACCGGGGCGCCCCGGCGGGCGAAGACGTCAATGCCGCGGCGGCGCCCGTCGGAGGCCACGACGAAGGCGGCGTTGCCCTGCTTGATCTTGCGCTCCGCCTTGCCCGGCCGGACCTGGCCGGCGTAGGTGGAACGCGCGTGGACCGGGAACCGACCCTGGGTCAAGCCGGTCAGCGAGACGGTGAAGTCGACCGGCAGGCCGCCGATGAGCCGGGCGCGCATGAGGACGGAGTCGACGTACCAGTCGGCGTGGTTGTAGGCGAAGACGGCCTTGCGGACGTTCTTCTCGCCGCCGGCGGCGCGGAGGTAGCGGGCGGCGGCGAAGATCGCGTCGACCGGGTTGTAGGGGTCCTTGTTGCCGTCGCGGTTGGCGTCGACCCCGTAGGCGCGCCAGGAGGCGGGCATGAACTGCATCCAGCCTTGGGCGCCGGCGGTGGAGACGTTGAGGTTGCGGCCGTAGTCGGTTTCGATCTCGTTGATGGCGGCCAGGAGCTCCCAGCGGATCCCGTACTGGGTGCCGGCGGCCTGGTAGATCGGCAGCAGGAACGGGGGGATGCGGAACTTCTCGATGAAGAAGTTCGGGACGCCGACGCGAGCCGGACCGGGCGTCGCGAGCGCGTAGCCCGGGTTCGCCGGGGCGGGGCTGCCGTCGGCGCGGACGGCGGGAGAGGAGGTGGTCCCCCGGGTTCGGGTCGGGTTCGAGCGCTCCGCAGAACGCTTCTTCTTCTTGTCCTTCCTCGCCTTCTTCTTCTTGGCCTCGGACTCGTCCGACTCCCCTCCGCACTCTCGAGTGGGGGTCGAGTCTTGGGTCGGGAGGGCCCCCGACCGCTTCGTGGCGTCGCCGGCGGATCCGGCGAGGCCGGCCTCCGCGCCGGCGATGACACCGTCCGGCGTCTCGAGGCAGGTCTCGGGCTCTGGCTTCCGAGTCCGCGGGCGCTTGCGAGGGGAGTCGGCCTCAGGGGTGGCGGTGGCGCCCGGGGTGGCCTCCGCATCCGGCGTGGCAGCGGGGGCGGGCGTTGCGGCGGTGGTCGCGGGCGTCGATTCCGTCGCGGCGGCAGGGTCGGAGGTGGACGGGATTCTGGCGGCGGCGCCGGCGGTGGTCGCCGGCGCGACGGTCGCGGTCGGCTCCGCCCTCGAGGCCGCCGCCGCCGGGGTCTGGGTCGCCGCGGCCTGCGGCCTGGCCTCCTGTGCGGGCGCCCGGCCGGCTCCGAGGACGACGGTGAAGAGCCCGATGCAGACGACGGCGACGGAGAGGAGGCGTGAGAGGAGCGGAGGACGCGCGGGCATACGGATCACTCCAAGAGTCGGCACCCGCTCTGCCCCGCTTGAGTTCAGGGCGCCGAGGGGACGACCGTCACTCTTGAGTCGAGCGTGAGACCGGAACGGGTGTCAGCCCGGCTGATCGATCGGGCATGAGAACGTCGTCCGGCCTCCGACGGTGTCTCGCAGCAGTGTCGCACCGCACCTCGGGCAGGCGCCCCCGCGCTTGCGCGAGGCAATGAAGGAGCCCGTGTGGACGCCTCCCTTCTTGATCGCCAAGCGGATCTCGCGCCGCAGGACGCGGCGCAGGTGGTCGAGCCCGGCCTCCGAGAGCGAGCCGGCCTCGCGGCGCGGCGAAAGGCCGGCGGCCCACAGCGTCTGGTCGGCGAGCAGATTGCCGACCCCGGCGATCACCGCCTGATCGAGCAGCCGGGCCTTCAGCGGCGCCGTCCCCCGGCCGACCCGCTCGCGGAAAGTGGCACGCGAGACCTCACCGGCGTCGGGGCCGACGTGGGAGTAGTCCGGGTCGATCACCGCCCGCGAGAGGCGGCGCTTGTCGTGCAGCGCGAGGCGGCCGCCGTCCTCGAAGTCGAGGGCGAAGCGATCCCAGGAGTTCGGCGCCGGCTCGGCGTCCACGACGATCGAGCCGGCCATCCCGAGGTGCAGGCCGAGGTCGGGGCCCTCGCCGTCGGTCTCCACCCACAGGAACTTCCCGCGGCGGTGAGCGCGGGTCAGCGTCCGGCCCGCGAGCGCCGAGGAGATCTCTCCGGGGCCGTGGGGCCGGCAGACGTAGGCGTCGGCGTCGTCGGCGGCAACGATCCGGCGCCCGAGCGCTCGCTCGATCTGCCGGCGGGCACGCTCGGCCTCGGGCAGCTCAGGCAACGCGCAATGCCTCCCGGACGAGGGCGAGGACCCCATCCCGGCTCTCGGCCGCGGCCACGAAGCGCTTGGGATGGCAGAACACGGCGTCGGCCACCCCGCTGACCGCCGCCAGCTCCGCGCCGGCCAGGCCGCCCCACGCCTCCGGCAGATCGGAGCGGTTGTCGAAGGAGCCGAGCGCCTCGGGCACGCACTGCAGGCCCCAGCCGTCCCGCTTCGGGAAGATGACGTATAGGGCGTCGGGAGCCTCGGTGACCACGGGCTCGAACCACGGCATCCGCCGGTCGAGCTCGATGAACCGAGGATCCTCCGCCCGCCCGATAGCGGCGACGACCAGCCCGCGGGCCCGGTCACGGGCGGCCGCGATCGCGATCTGGCGGTCGAGCACCTGGCCCGCCCACCCGACCGCCTCCCCGAAACGGGCGTCGAGCACCGCGGCACCGGACGGCTCGTCCCAGGCCGGGTTCAGGGCGGCGACCACGTCGTTGACCGTCGCGGGCCGCAGCGCGCCGATCAGCGACTCCGTGAGCGAGACGCCCACGTCGATCGCGTCGACGCCCTGCACGAGGCGCTCCTCCACCTCGGCCGCGACCCGTTCCGAGCCAGAGCACAGCTCGACACCGTGGAGCCGCCAGACCAGGCCGAAGGAGGCGTACGGGATGCCGCTGGGGCGCTGGCCGGCGCCGCCCTTCTGGTGGTGGTCGAAGTCCCCGACCTCGGGGTCGGAGCGCAGTCCGACGTCGACGCGCACGTCGCACGCCGCGAGCGCCTGTGGGTCGCGGCTGCGGACGATCTCCGCGGCCGGGTCGAGGCGCTGGAGCGCCGCGACCGCGAACACGTCGTCGGCGTGGAAGGAGCCGTCGTGGGTGCCGATCCGCATCGGGACACGGTAGGGCCCGGCACGTCGCAGCGGTCGGATCGGCCGGGCCGCTACGGCGGCGCCGGCGGGGAGACCTTCTTACGCCACGCCGCCTCGATCGTGGCCTCGTCCAGGTGGACGCAGTCCGCGCAGTAGGGACTCCCAGCCCGGCGGTAGCTCAAGCAGCACGTCCCCCTTCGGAACATCAGCCACTCGCGGTCCTCGTGCTGCAGCCTCGCGTAGCCGGCTCGCCGGTCGAGCGGGGTGATCAGCGTGTCGAAGCAGGCCCTCGCATCCTGCTCGAAGGTGGCGGGTGGCGACCCACGGAACTGGAGCACGCGGACGAAGGCACCGGCGCAGCAGGCGGCGACGTTCCCCCACAGGATCGTGGGGCTCACCGGCACCTCTCGCCGGAGCGCCTGCACGAACCGCTCGAGGTGCGCGCCGAGCAGGCGCTCCTGCAGCCAGGCGAGCAGCTGCTCGTCGTCCGCCAGGTTGAAGACGCCCTCGGCCGCCTGCGCTTCGTCGCCCAGACAGGCGAAGCGGGGCTCGCGCAGGGCGATCCCGCCGATCGGCCGGTCCGCCGGAAGCTCGATCGCGACGTTGCCGGCGCTCACGTCGGGGACCCTGCGCTCGAGCGCAAACGCCGCCAGCGCGACGACGGCGAGCCGCTGGGCATAGGTGTAGACGAGCAGGGAGGCCGCGATCCGGAGATCCTCGGTGTCCCACCAGTCCCGGGCACGGGCGACGAGATCGGGGAGCCGGTCCGTCGCCGACACCAGGAGCTGGTCGGACCCGACCCACTCTCCGCTCGCGGGCGGCCCGAGGTGCACGTCGAAGTGCGTGAGCTCGTCGACCCGAGCGATGGTCGCCGCCAGCGAGGGGCTCGTGGCGGGCGCGCCGCCCAGGTTCGCCTGGATCGTCATCGCGACAGCAACGTCAGAGAGCGCATCGTCGCGGCAAGTACATCACGTCGCTATTTGTCGTTCGGACGGTAATGTCCGCCGACCGTGAGCGGGGTCGAGACCAAGGTATGGGTCGGCGGTCGGATCCGTGCGGCTCGCCGGCACGTCGGCCTGAGTCAGGTCGAGCTCGCCCGCCAGCTGCACCGCACCCAGACCGCCGTCTCCTACTGGGAGAGCGGCAAGCGCGCCCCGGGGTTCGACGATCTCCTCGAGCTCGCCCGGCTCCTGGGGAGGGACCCCGCCTACTTCCTTCCCCGCCCTGAGCTGCGACGGTCCGCCCGCTCCCTGGTGGAGGCCGCGCTCCAGCGCCTTCAGCTCGGCGAGCTGAGCGGCGACATCGAGGAGCTCGTCGCCGTGGCCGAGCGCGGCGCCACGCCGCGGAGGGAGACCGAGATCGTCGCCGACGGCCCGATCGCGGCGGCCAAGGAGCTCGTGCGTGCGCTCGAGCTCTCCGAGCCCCCGGTGGACGTCGAGACCGTCGCCCATCGCTGCGGGGTGCTGATCGTCGACGGCTCCTTCCACGGTTCCGTGTCGGGGGTCGTGATCACGCTCGAGGAGAGCGCGGTCATCGGGATCGACCTGAAGCTCACACAGAGCCAGGAGCGCTTCGGACGCGTCTACGAGCAGCGGCGCCGCTTCCTCATCGCCCATCACCTCGGCCACCATCTCCTGGGTCACCACGAACGGCTGCACATCCACTTCACGAGCCACAGCGAGCAGGGCGAGCCGCCCGACCACGACTGGCGTCACGAACGGGAGGCGAACGAGTTCGCCGCCGAGCTGCTCATGCCCGAGGGCATCGTGCGGCGCGCCGTGGGCGAGGAGGAGCCGGTGGAGCGGATGGCCGAGCGCTTCCTGGTCACCCCGCTGATGCTCGCCTACCGGCTCATCGGCCTGGGTCTGCGCTGAGCGAAGCGGCGGACGGATCGCCAGAGCTCCGCCTTCATGGTGCACGGTGAACCGTTCTCGCCTCGCCCCCGCGCCTAGCCTTTCCACTATCACGCAATCGGTATATGTTCCGGCGACCATACGGGCGGTTGCGGGCGGATGGAGCCGAGTCAACCGATCACTATCCGTGGGACGCGAAGACGTCTCGAGGAGGTCACATGAACACCGCCGCACCAATGCCCATTCCGGTTCGCGAGCTGTTCCCGGCGGTGCTTGCCGCCGCTTTCGCGATGCTGATCGTCTACCTCACGCAGTTCGACCAGGGCGTCATCTCGCAGACCGGCTCCTTCGTGCATGAGCTCATGCACGACGGGCGCCACCTGCTCGGCGTTCCCTGCCACTAGCCGACAGCCGACGGGCGACGATCCGGTGATCTGGTCCCTGCTCAAGCGGGGGCTCCTCGTAGGCGTGACGGCCGGCCTCCTGGCCGGCCTGTTCGCCTTCGTGTTCGGGGAGCCGGGGATCGAGGCCGCCATCGACATCGAGGAGGCGGCGAGCGCGAGCGCCTCGGTGCAGCCCGCTCTCGCCCACGTCGCCGACTGGGTCGTGAGCCGGCCCCAGCAGCGCGCCGGGCTCTTCCTGGCGACGATGCTCTATGGCGCGTGCGTGGGCATCATCTTCGCGCTGGCCTTCGCGGTGGTGCGCGGGCGCGGCTCGGCGACCGACGACTGGCGGCTCTCGGTGACGCTGGCGGGCAGCCTCTTCGCGGCCCTGGTGCTCGTGCCCTTCCTCAAGTACCCCGCGAACCCGCCCGCCGTGGGCAGTCCCGAGACGATCAACGAGCGCACATGGCTGTACCTGGCGATGCTCGTCGGCGGCCTGGCCGCGCTCGTCGCGGGGGCGCGGGTGCGGTGGAGCGTCCCCGCCGACGCCGCACCGTGGAAGCGACCGGTCTACGGCATCGGCACCTTCGTCCTGCTGGCCGGCTTCCTCGGAGTCGTCCTGCCCGGCGTCGACGAGGTCCCGGACGGCTTCCCGGCCTCGCTGCTGTGGGAGTTCCGCCTCAGCGCCATCGGTACCCAGGCGGTGCTGTGGACCGCCCTCGGCGTCGGTTTCGGGATCCTCTCCCTGCGGGCGACGGCGCCGGCGCCGGGGAAGTCCACGGCGGGGGAGCCCGCCGTGGCGCCCTGACTCCTCCCGGCTGCAGTCGGTGCGTCGTGCACCAGCGAGGTCGGCCGCTCTGATGCCGCTCGACTGGGAGGCGGTCAAGCGACGCTACGGCGACGGGGCCCAGGTCCCGACCGTCGCCGGCGGCAAGACGCTCGACGTCACCGGCGCCGACGATGAGGCGATCTACATCCGTGGTGGCAGGCTGTGGACGGCGACGCTCGAGCGCCGCCGGCTCGAGCTCGCTGCAGAGCTGATCGAGCGGGGTGAGCTCAGCCGCAGCCCGGTCGCGTTCGTGGAGGAGTACCACGAGCGGATCGCCCCCGAGCGCGGGACCTCCGTGGCGCACGTGCTGAAGGACTTCGGCTTCATCGACTGAGCGCAGGTGCGTGGCGACCTCGGATGCTCCTCAGGCCCGCCGAGGTCCGGTAGCGTCGCCGCTGAGCGACGCGCATGGGCAAGAACTCTCCAGAGCTGACCGAGATCGCCGCCTTCCTGGAAGCCGCTGAGGAGGCGGGCGCCCTCGAACACGCGCTGGCGTGCCTGCTCGCGCTCAACGGTCTCTCCGTCCAGGGGGTGTGCGGCACGACCGTCGCGAGCCTCGGCCGGCTCGCGGACGGGACCTCGACCCTCGCGGTCTCCCTGACGGGAGGCCGACCCATCGCGATCCCGATC
>Ga0136612_10001031_pt1 | contig 11410 bp, 11 predicted proteins | sample AntDryUQ224A2306_2_FD_106644 | JGI IMG/M metagenome (GOLD analysis project Ga0136612, IMG submission 106644) | Polar desert sand microbial communities from Dry Valleys, Antarctica - metaG UQ224A (23.06) | ecosystem: Environmental > Terrestrial > Soil > Desert | place: Antarctica: Dry Valley...
GTCAGTCATCGTCAAGCCGGGCAAGGTCTCGCAGGAGATGATGCACGCCTGGGTCGGGGAGAAAGGCGTCGTACTGCGCGGCGGCGGCCTCGACGAATCGCCGCATGCGTACCGTCGTTTGCCCGCCGTGTTGAAGGATCAGGGCGACACCATCAAGGTGCTGCACACGCTGCGACCGCTCGTCGTTGTGATGGCGGGCGAGCATGAGTTTGATCCATACAAGGACTGAGATGCGCCCAGTCCCAACAGGGCGGAGAGTATCACTTTTCTGATCGACTCCTGACGGAGGAGGTCGGTTTTAGGGTGGTGTCGGAGCGGTTCTGGCATGCCAATTGTACTTACCGGTACCGGAGCCTGAGCCTGCGTAACTGCGCATCCTCCACTCCAGGGCGAACCGATTTCGAGTGGGGTGCAATCAATGATACGGTCCAGGCTGGCTCGGACTTTTCTCCTCGCTGTCCCGTGCACGCTTATCCCTTTGGCAGCGGGGAGCGCACAGCAGCAGGACAATTCGTTCAGCGGTTTCGAGCCCGGCATGCGAGTGCGCGTGCACGCCCCGCGAGTCCTGAAGGAAAAGCTGACGGGGACGATCATCTCCATGGGCAGTGACAGTGTCGTGATCGACACCGTCGATCAACGACGGGTGGACCGTCGATTCTTTCCCGACCCGGTCCTGGTCGACAAGTATCGACTGATCACACTCCCCACCGCGGATGTCGGCAGCGTCGACATCAGCCTTGGCCAGAGTCGAACGCGGGGCATGCTGAGGGTGGGCCGCAACGCAGCGCTCATTGGCGGTACGATCGCCGGACTTGCCTACGTCTCCGGCTACAATCAAATCTCCTTCCGCAACTTCGCCGAAGGATTCCGCTCGGGAGTCAAGCTTGGCGCCGTGGTCGGCCTCTCGATTGGCTTCACCTATGGCGACGAGAGGTGGCGCTCGGTCGGCCGCATACGACCGGGGTTGCTGGCGAAGAACTGACACTCGGGGGCGTTCCGGCTATCTTCCAGAACGCCCCTATGACTTCCTATCCTCGCGCGGTACACATCGTCGGCGGCGGGCTCGCCGGATCCGAAGCGGCCTGGCAGCTGGCCGAGCGGGGGCATGAGGTCGTGCTGCACGAGATGCGGCCGGTGCGTGGGACGCAGGCGCACAAGACCGAATCACTCGCCGAGCTCGTCTGTTCCAACACCTTCAAGTCAACGGAATCCACCAACGCGCACGGCCTGCTCAAGGCCGAGATGCGGCTGCTGGGTTCGATGATTCTGGAGTGTGCGGACGTCGCCCGCGTCGCCGCCGGTTCCGCGCTCGCGGTCGACCGTGATGTCTTCGCCCGGGAAGTCACGCGGCGAATCATGGCGCATCCGCGGATCACCGTGGTCCGCGAAGAAGTCACCGAGCTGCCATCCCCGGGCATCATCGCGACCGGCCCCCTGACATCCGATCGGCTTGCCGAAGACATGCGCGCCCGGCTCGGCGTAGCGTCCCTCGCGTTCTACGACGCGATCGCGCCGATTATCTCCCGTGAATCGGTGGACGACTCCATCGCCTACCACGGCGCGCGGTACGACAAGGAGACGATGGAAGGTGCCGGCGACGAGGGCGCGTATCTCAATTGTCCCTTCACGCGCGAGCAGTACGACGCCTTCATTGACGCGCTGATCGCGGCTGACCAGTTCCACGGCCACGAATTCGACGCGGTCCCGTACTTCGAGGGCTGTCTGCCGGTTGAAGAAATGGCGAAACGCGGCCGGGATACACTTCGTTTCGGGCCGCTGAAACCGGTTGGCCTGGCAGACCCTCGCGGCGGGGGCCGAGCGTGGGCGGTGGCGCAGCTGCGACGGGAGGACAGCGGCGGCCGGATGTGGAATCTGGTGGGCTTCCAGACCCGTCTTCGCATTCCGGAGCAGCAGCGTGTCTTCAAGATGATTCCGGGTCTCGCGGAAGCAGAGTTCCTGCGCTTCGGCTCCATCCATCGAAATTCATATATCAACTCGCCGGGCGCGTTGACCCCACACCTGTCGCTGCGCGACGATCCACACACGCTGTTCGCCGGCCAGATCACGGGTGTCGAGGGGTACACCGAGAGCAGCGCCACAGGGCTTCTCGCGGGCATCAACCTGTCCCGCATGCTGGGTGGCGAGACACCGGTCATTCCGCCGACCACAACGATGCTCGGCGCACTCTACCGGTACCTGCGCGAAGCGGACCCGCAGCACTTCCAGCCGATGAACGCCAACTTCGGACTGGTCGATGAACTGGATGAACGCGTCCGCGACAAGCGCAGGAAACGCGAGTTGATGGCAGCCCGCGCGCTGCAGGAAATGGGGACGTGGATCGAGCAGCAAGCGGCAGGCAGCGCAGCAGGCGTTGAATCGTGAGCCGCGATCGAGCGTCCGCACGGACGACCAGGTCGGAACCTCCACGGGAATCCCAGCCAAATCCCGACGTCGAAGAATTCCTGACCCACCTCGAGAAGGAACGCGACGTCTCGCCGAACACGGTGAGCGCCTACCGTCGCGATCTCCACGAGTTCTCGGTGTACCTCGGCAATTACCACGGCGCACGCGAATGGAATTGGGCCGGCGTTGACCGACTGACCATGCGCGGATTCCTCGGCCATCTCGACCGTCGAGGCTTGTCGAAGCGCACGATGTCCCGAATGCTCTCGGCGGTGCGCAGCTTCTATGGATTTCTGCATGCCGAAGAGCGAGTGGAGTCGAATCCCGCGCGCGCGATTGGCACTCCCAAGGTGCCCAAATACCTGCCCGGCTACCTCGACCGCACCCAGGTCGAAAAACTTTTCGAGCATGCGCAGACCCGCGCGCAGGCTGGTGAATTCACCGCGGTGCGCGACCTCGCGATGCTCGAGTTGTTCTACTCCACTGGCATCCGCCTCTCGGAGTTGCGCGGATTGTCGCGGCGCGACGTCGACCTGCTGTCGCAGCAGGTGAAGGTGAAGGGTAAGGGACGCAAGGAGCGCATTGTGCCGGTTGGCGACACGGCGCAGCTCGCGCTCAGGAACTACGAGGCGAAGCGCGACGAGCTCATTCACCTTCGCGGACCGGAAGCGGACCGCACGGCATTTTTCCTGGGGCGCACGGGAAAACGGCTGACCGTCCGCGCCGTGCAGAACGCAATGAAGGGTTTGCTCGAGCCGTTCAACGAGGCATCGGGGCTGAGCACGCACTCGCTTCGCCACACCTTCGCGACGCACCTGCTCGATGCCGGCGCCGATCTCCGCGCTGTCCAGGAGCTCCTCGGCCACGCCTCGATCTCCACGACGCAGATCTACACGCATACGAGCATCGAACGACTGAAGCAGGTGTACGAGAAAGCTCACCCGCGAGCGTAACATGCGAATCGAGCTCATCCCAATCGTGTTCGGAGCCTTGCTCGTGCTTGCGGGACTTCTCCTTGCAGCCGATGCCATCCTTCCGGAAGGCGCGTTCCTGGCCGAGGATCGCCGCCGCCGTCAGCGCTCCGAACGCAATCGTGCCGGCGAGCTCTCCATTGCTGTTGGACTCTTCGCAATGGCCGCTGCCCTGATCGGCCGCGACACGTGGCAGTACTCCACGGTAGTAGTCATCATCGGCGTCGTCGCGCTGGCGCTCGGTAGTGTGCTGAATCTCGGCTTCCTCAAGGAGTACCTCTTTCACCGAGGCGCGTCCCGACGAGGCGCGCCCACGGGGCCAAAGGGGGCGCGCGTTTCGCGGGAGGTGGGCACCCCCGCACAGCCCACGAGACCGTTGTCCGGTTCGGGTGCGATCGAGCGAGCCTCATCGGCGTCCGGCAGTGGGAAGTCTGGCTCGGGCTCAACCGACCGCGCATCAACAGCGCCGGTTCCGGGGACGTCTGCACCGGCTCGGCCGGTTCCCGGAAAGTCCGGTCCAGCAGACCGTGCGCCCCAGCCGACTGAAAAGCCAAAGATGCGCGATAACCGCAAGTACCCGAGATCGTGACGCTCGGCAACAGGGAACGATTACGAGTGCTTTCGTGTTTGCGAACGAGCATGGAACTTCAACGCCGATGAACCACGCTTCATGACGACCATTCTCGCAGTCCGCCGTAACGGCCTAGTCGCCCTTGGGGGCGACGGACAGGTTACGATCGGTGAGACCATTGCGAAGTCGAACGCGAACAAGGTGCGCACGCTGCGCGGCGGCAAGCTGCTCGCCGGGTTCGCGGGCGCCGCCGCCGACGCCTTCACGCTGTTCGAGAAGTTCGAGGAAAAGCTGGAGAAGTATCCGCACAATCTTCCCCGCGCGGTGGTGGAGCTCGCGAAGGACTGGCGCAGCGACCGCGTCCTTCGCCGGCTGGAAGCGCTCCTCGTGGTGGTGAACACCGAGCACGGCTTCATCATCAGCGGCAACGGCGACGTGATCGAGCCGGACGATGGCATCCTGGCGATCGGATCCGGAGCAAACTTCGCGATGGCCGCCGCTCGCGCTCTCGCAACGAACACCGAGCTTCCACCCGCCCAGATCGTACGAAAGGGTCTGGAGATCGCGGCGGAAATTTGTGTGTTCACCAACGACAACATCACGGTTCTCGAACCGACATAGAACCAGATTGCGTACTGCGTATTTGCGTATTGCGTAGAGGTCATCGCGATTGGGAGTCGACGCATCCCGAGGTTGTTTACGCAATACGCAATACGCAAATACGCAATAGCCAATAGGCTTCGCCCCTTTCCCCCATCGCCCTTGCCCTCTCTCCGAACCCAGCAGGCCCTCGCTCGTCTCGCCGATCTGACCCCGCGTCAGATTGTGGCGGAACTCGACCGCTATATCGTCGGGCAGAGCGACGCGAAGAAGTCGGTCGCCATCGCCCTGCGCAATCGCTGGCGCCGGCAACGCGCGCCTGACGCCATCCGGGAGGAGATCTCGCCCAACAACATCATTCTCATTGGGCCCACCGGCGTCGGGAAGACGGAGATCGCGAGGCGACTCGCGAAGCTCGCGGGCGCGCCGTTCATCAAGGTCGAGGCGTCGAAGTTCACGGAGGTCGGCTATGTCGGCCGCGACGTCGAAAGCATGGTGCGCGATCTCGTCGAAAGCGCCATCGACATGGTGCGGCACGAGCGGGAGACCGAAGTCGAGGATCTCGCGCACGACCGTGTGGATGACCGGCTGCTCGACCTCCTCCTCCCGCCGCCCGCCGAGTCGAAGCCGGATATCTCGCCCGCTACGTCGAAGCCCGGCGACAGTGGCAACGTCTTCGTCGTCTCATCGAGCGGGAGCGTAGCGTCTGAGAGTGGCGAGACCGGAAAGGATCGTTACCAGCGCACTCGGGACAAGCTCAAGCAACTGCTTATTGACGGTCAGCTCGAGTCGCGCGAAGTGGAGATCGAGGTCAATCAACCCAGCATGCCGATGTTCGACATGATGGTACCGCAGGGCGGCCAGGAAGGCATGGGTAACATCGGCGAGATGCTGCAGGACATGATGCCCAAGCGGAAAAAGAAGCGCACGCTGAAGGTGTCCGAGGCCCGGCGGGTGCTGCTCGAGCAGGAGTTCGACAAGCTCATTGACATCGAGGACGTGACGGCGGACGCGCTCGAACGCGTGGAAAGCCTCGGAATCATCTTTCTCGACGAGATCGACAAGATTGCCGGCGAGCGCAGCAAGCACGGCGGACCCGACGTCTCACGCGAAGGCGTGCAGCGCGACCTGCTGCCGATCGTGGAAGGCTCCAATGTCCAGACCAAATACGGAATGGTGAAGACGGATCACGTCCTCTTCATCGCCGCCGGCGCGTTCCATGTCTCGAAGCCCAGTGATCTCATTCCCGAGCTGCAGGGCCGGTTCCCGATTCGGGTCGAGCTCAAGCCGCTCACGGAGCAGGACTTCGTGCGCATCATGACCGAGCCCGAGAACGCGCTGACCAAGCAGTACGGGGCGCTCGTCGAAGCGGAAGGCGCGAAGATCGAGTTCACCGTCGACGGGATTGCCGAGATCGCGCACACCGCCGCCGTCGTCAACGAGCGCATGGAGAACATCGGCGCTCGCCGCCTGCATACCGTCATGACGACGTTGCTGGAGGATGTGCTCTACGATTTGCCTGACGACAAGATCGCGGGAGTAGTCGTCAACGCGTTGCGTGTGAAGGAGCGGCTCAAGTCGATCGTCGAGGACGAAGACCTGCGCCGCTACATCCTCTAGAACTTCACTCCGAGCGTGACGGGAATCATTCCCGCGCCTGCATGCCGTCGGTACCGAGAATCATCACGCGAACCTCGGTGAGAAGCGTGGTCCGTCCCAGAACCCGCGCGTAACTAGAAAGCGTAACCTATCGAAAGCCGGAGGGTGGGGTAGCGCCCTGTGAAATCTGCATTATCGACACCGTTGACGAACAGCGTCTTCGCTCCAGCGCCCACTGTGACGGCAAAATTCTTTGTCGCACCCAGGAGCCACTGGTACTCCATCAGGAAGCCGAGGGAAACGCCACCCGCCGACTCGTCGAGCCCCGAGCTCGTGCTCTTGAAGTTGACGCGTGAATACCCCAGCGAGCCACCTGCTGAAAAGGCGCTGAGTGCGAGGCCCTGGGGATAGTAGCGGAATTTGAAGTCCCCAGACGCGTACGTCACGGCGTCGTCCGAACCGCCGACGTTCCAGTACGTCGCGCCGACTCCCAGGGTGACAGCCTTCCGAATCGCGTGCTCATACTCAGCCGCGTACACTGTCAGAATCGCGTTCACAGGCTGAATGGAGATGACATTGCGGGGAGTCGCGACGATCTGAGCGCCGGCAGTGGCGACGGGAATCGCAAGGATCGCCGCGGCCAGAAGGGAATGATCGCATGAGGGTTGGGTATCGGAGGAGGTGAGTGCCGCAGGGCAGCCTGATGATGGGTGCGCACAAGTGTCACCCAACCTATGCGACGCGACGTGCCTGGTCGATGGCCAGTGCCGGTGATCCAGCCGCCGGCGGGCGTGCTTGGCGACTCCGCTGGCGGCGGTTATCCTTCGCCCCGACCGTCCTGCATTCACTCGCTTCTGGTCTCGCTCTCAACGGCGCTGCCGGCAGCCAACGACAGAGCTCCGTGAAACCCACCCGCCACTTTCTCGCGATCCCCGACTTCACCCGCGCCGAGCTTGACGGCCTGTTCAAATTGGCCGAGTCCATGCGCAAAGGGACGTATTCGGGGATGCCACTGGCCGGCAAATCACTTGCGATGATCTTCATGAAGTCCTCCACTCGGACTCGCGTCTCATTCGAGGTGGGTACCTGGCAGCTCGGCGGCCACGCGCTGTTTCTTTCCCCGCGCGATGTGCAACTGGGACGGGGTGAGCCGATCGCGGATACCGCACGCGTGCTGTCGCGCTACGTGGACGGCATCATGATCCGCACCTTTGCGCACGCGGAGATCGAGGAGCTCGCGAAGTACTCGTCGGTGCCGGTGATCAATGGCCTGACCGACCTGCTGCACCCCTGCCAGATACTCGCCGACCTGCTCACCGTGAAGCAGCATCTGGGCAGCTACGAGGGCAAGCGAATCGCGTGGATCGGCGACGGGAACAACATGGCGAACTCATGGATAAACGCCGCATACCGGCTGGGCTTCGAGCTTGTGCTTGCGTGCCCTGAAGGGTACGACCCCGACGCCGCAATCCTCGCTCGCGCGCAGAAGGAAGCGAAGGTGCGCGTCGTGCGCGATCCGAAGGAAGCCGCCGAAGGCGCGCACGTAGTCAACACTGATGTGTGGGCTTCCATGGGTCAGGAAGAGGAGCAGGCGGTGCGGGAGAAGGCCTTCAAGGGCTATATGGTGGACCAGTCGCTGATGAAGCGAGCCTCGTCCGACGCAATTTTTCTGCACTGTCTGCCTGCTCACCGGGGCGAGGAAGTCGCAGCGGATGTGATCGACGGGCCACAGAGCCGTGTGTGGGATGAGGCTGAAAACCGGCTCCACATCCAGAAGGCGATCATGGCCGTGCTCATGGGAGGGGAGATGGTGTAAAGGGCTGCGGGCTGCGGAAAGCTGCTGTTTTCTGCGGTGTTGCACTCGGGGAATCCGAAGCACGTACGACGCCAGGATTGGAGCCGGTGTTGACAACTCCATTGACGACGCGCGACCCATCCTCCGCCCGCATTGTCATGAGATGTCGCCACCTTCTGTGACGTTGTCTTGCAGAGCCGCTCGAACGCGAGTTGCGCGCGCGAGTCTCTTAAGCCAAACGCGCAGTTCGATACGCGAGTCGGGAGGACGTAATTGTCGTTGATACTGAATGATATTCGGTTGGCTCTCCGCTCCCTCGCGCGGTCACCAACTTTTGTCGCGTTGGGAATCATTCCGCTGGGCGTCGGGATAGGAGCGTGCGCGCTCGTACTCGGCATCATAGACGCTACGCATGCTCCACCGCCGTACAGAGACGCCGCGCGGCTGGTCGAGTTGAGCGAATTCATGAGCCGCACATGTGCCCCTCAATGCCGCGATCGGGTCAGCTATCAGACGTTCAGCAATTGGCGCCGCGACCTGCGACGGTATGACGCGATCAGTGCTGTCCTGAGCCGCGCGGTCTACGTGACCACGTCGCGAGCCCGGGAAGACGAGTTTGGAGTGACCGCAGCTCGAACATCCTCCGAGATGTTCGCAATGCTCGGTGTGAAGGCACTCGAAGGCCGGCACCTCCTCCCAACCGACACCAGCGCTGGCGCATCGAACATCGCCGTGCTGGGCCATCGGTTGGCGCGCAGGCTGTTTGCTGATCCGCGAAACGCCGTCGGTGAGACGATAATGCTTGATGGGCGGCCCGTCACTGTAGTGGGAGTCATGCCCGCGCAGTTCCGTTATCCTGGGTGGGCCGAGTTGTGGGTGCCGTTGACAACTCAACCAACGGGTGCCGCGGTGAACGTACCGGCGGTCACGGTGCTCGCGCACCTCGCTCCCGGGGTCACGGTCGATCAGGCGCGTCAGGAATTGTCGCTCCGTGCCGGGAGTGATGGTCACACACAGCCATCAGAGCCCGCGCGAATCGGTGCGGTTGCGCTGTTGGGAGCCGATGACGTCGCCGAGAGCTCCACGTTGCTGCCGCTGTTCGGGCTCGTCGCGGGAGTATTTCTCATCGGTCTGGCCAATGTCGTTGGAATTCACCTTGTACGGACACTGTCTCGGCGCCACGAGATTGCGATCCGAATCGCCCTCGGTGCGCGAGTCGGCAATCTCGTTGCAATGGCCCTGTCGGAGGCCTTCATGATCTCGCTCGCGAGCTTCGCCATCGCGGTGCTGGTCTTCATCTGGGGGAGCGATGTGGCTACTGCTCTGGTCGAGCAGTACTACGGATTGCGAATCACCTTGAGTCCAAGACCAGCAGTCGTCGGGATCGCGCTGCTCACCATGCTTGTCGTTGCGTTGATACTGGCAGCAGTGCCGCTCTCGCACGCAGGCCAGACTCGCTTGGAGCGGTCGATACGCGAAGGCGGGGCGGCGCATAGTGCAAGTAAGGGAGGCGTTCGCGCCCGACAGGCATTGATCGTGCTCGAAGTGTCTGCCGCTTTCGTATTGACGGTTGCGGCCGGATTGTTCGCGGCGTCGTTGCGACATATCCGGCAGTATGACGTGGGCTTTGATCCGGAGAACACCATCATCGCCGAACTCTCCGTGAGGGGCAGCCAGGCAACGGCACGCGACCGGCTCCGAGACCTCGCACGAACCGGTCTCGAGCGCCTCCGGACGCTGCCGGCAGTCGAGGCCGTGGCAGTTTGGTCCACGACCTTTCCGCGAAAGTCCATGACGAGCTTCGACCGCTTGATGGCGCTGGAGGGGGCACGTCCAACACTCACCTTCGCTGCCGTCCCTCCAATTGAGTACCAGGTGAGTGAAGGGTTTTTCCGCACGCTGCGCATTGCCGTCGCTCGCGGCCGCCCGTTCGACCAGAACGATTTTTCTGCGGCTGAGCGATCAGCAGTCATCAACGAAGAAGCTGCCCGCCTCTGGTGGCCGGGGCAGGACCCGCTGGGTAAACGGTTCAAACTGGGCCCCGCCGAGAGTGAGGCCGCGTGGCTGACCGTAGTCGGAGTCGTGCGAAACACCCATTCCATTGGTAGTGCTGGCGTCTTTGGCGCGCTTGAAAACCCCGGGTATTTCCCACTCGCGTTCACGCCACTTGCCCAGGCGTCACCGTCAGCGCTGACATTTGCCGTCCGATCCCGGAACGGCCAGCACAGCACGGTGAAGCTCCGGCAAGTGCTACAGGAGTTGGATCCGGACGTTCGGGTTGGAGCCATAACGAGACTGCGAGAGTCCATGAGCGACTTTGGACCGCTCGCCCGGGTTGCTCTCAATGCTCGAATGGTCAGTTGGTTCGCCATATTCGGCGTGATCCTCGCGCTCGGCGGTGTTTATGCCGCTGTCTTCGAGACCGTACAGCGAAGGACGCGCGAAATCGGCATTCGGATGGCCCTCGGAGCGGATCGCGTGAGCATCAGCGGCTCGATCATTTGGAGCGGTATCCGCATTGCACTGATCGGCGTGATGATCGGCCTCGCAGGCTCGGTATTCCTGGGCGCGACGCTACAGAAGCTCCTGTACGGCGTGCGAGTGTTCGACATTCGACTGATCCTTCTCGCGGCAGGCGCAATCTTGCTGACGGCTGCAGTAGCAAGCTTTCTTCCGGCAAGGCATGCAGCACGCCTGAACCCGGCACTCGCCCTGCGGGTGGAGCGCTGAGGGGCCAGTTTCCCGGGCCGCTCTTTGAATGGGTGGATTCACGGCGAGTACGAAGAGGAAGGAACCTGGCATCGCCTTCTGAAATTGCGAAAACCGGGTCAAACCCGGCGTCGACCTGGAGGAAGCGAGTCCGGATGACGATGGGAACACGCCCGTGTCCTCGTTGTACGCGGCGTGGACGCATAATTTTGATCGGTCGCCTGAGTGCTCCGCATGGGTGTTTCGCGTTCGTGTCCTGGTGTTGGTCCGACCTCGGATGCCGCTCACCCCGACGTGGCTCGTCACACCTAGCTGGCTGGAGTCGTCATGGATCCGGACGCAATCATCACCGCCCTCGTCGTCGCTTGCAGCTGCCTCGCGGTTTCAACCATTGGCTTTGCCGTCTCCTGGGTTCGCTCACGTGAGCGTGCGATACGCGCGGGAGTGCATCACTTATCCGCTGAAACGGAGAGTCTCCTCGACCGCCTGAGCCAAGGTCAGGACCAGGCCGCTCTCGAACTCGAGCGCCTTGCGGAGGGGCAGCGGTTTTTGACGAAAATTCTGGCCCAGCGTCCGGAGATCCAATCCGGTGCCGCTCCAAGAAAACAAGAGGGCTGAATTGCCCAAGCCGGCACTCCCGCGATATTACCTTCTCACTCACTGGATTCCCCTGATGATTTCCGAAGGCTCTCCAGCTCCAGACTTCACCCTTCCGTCGGACGAGGGGGTGGATATTCGCCTCGCCGACCACCGAGGCAAATA
>Ga0136612_10001032_pt1 | contig 11407 bp, 10 predicted proteins | sample AntDryUQ224A2306_2_FD_106644 | JGI IMG/M metagenome (GOLD analysis project Ga0136612, IMG submission 106644) | Polar desert sand microbial communities from Dry Valleys, Antarctica - metaG UQ224A (23.06) | ecosystem: Environmental > Terrestrial > Soil > Desert | place: Antarctica: Dry Valley...
GACAGGGAGAGCCTCATGCTCGAGATCCGCAGCAGCGCGATGACGCTATTCGGAAGCGTCGGGGTCACGGACCGGCTCGAGATTGGCGCGGCCGTGCCATTCGCGCGCGTCTCCCTCGAAGGGCAGCGCGTCAACGTGTACCGCGGGAGTGCGTTGCTTCAGGCTTCCGGAACAGGGACGGCGAGCGGGATCGCCGACATCGCGGTGCGCGCGAAATACACGCTGGTGGCGCATCAGAACGGGGGCATTGCCGCCGCGACCGAGGTGCGCCTCCCGACCGGGGACGCGGAGAACCTCCTGGGCACCGGTGCCAGGTCATACCGATTCATCGGCATCGGTTCGCTCGAGCAGGGCACCTTCTCGCTGCACGGGAACGCCTCATTCCTGCGTGGCGGCATCTCTCCCGAGTGGTCGGCGGCCGGCGCCGCGTCGATGGCCGTGCACCCCCGAGTGACGGTATCGGGAGAGGTCCTCACACGGCACGTATCGGACCTTCATGCCATCCTGCAAACGTCGGCGCCGCATCCGTCGGAGATCGGTGTCGACACGATTCGGCTCACCGCGGGAGCCGCGTCCGTCACGCTCGCCTCCGCCGTCGCCGGGCTCAAATGGAATGTGAGCGGCACGTTCGTGCTCGGCGGCCACGTTTCCTTCGCGCTCGCCAAGCGGGGCCTGACCGCGCCCCTCACGCCCACCTTCGGACTCGAGTACGCATTCTAAAGAGCGATCAGCTCTCACTATCAAACATCAGCTATCTGACGGCAGCGAGGTCGTTCGGCCGCGCCACCGCAGACCCTGAAGCTGAGAGCTGATACTCACTTCGCTTCCGCGCGAACGATCTGCCACGTCCCGCCCGCGTTCGCCAGCTCGAACGCCCAGCGGCGGTTCTGGCGGTGCTGTCCGCCCCCCACCTTCGGCGTCCATTCCGCACGACCTGAACACGTGGCGCGCGCCGTGGCGCCGTTGACCAGGACGTCGCAGTTTTCGAGCGCGACCCGTTGTGAAGCCAGACCATCGAATGCCCGGGCCAGTGCCCGCTGGTCGACGCTTGGCCACACGGCCCGGGCCGCGGAGACGTCGAGTCCGCTGTAGGCCGCTTCGTACCGTCCCAGCGTCGCGCGGACGGCAGCCTGCGGATCGATCACGCGAGGGGCGGCCTCCGTCGGCCGAGACCTGCTACTCGCGGCGGTATCGGAGAGTGGCGCGGCCGGCGATGGGGCCGGAAGTGCCGTAGCCGACAGAGGTGCCGCGTCCGCGGGGTTCAGCGACGCAATGGGCGCTCTCTGTGGTGCTTGCGGCGGGTCTTCGCGCGCCGCTACCCCGGAAGGCGCGTCGTTCCGGGCCGATGAGACAGGCAGCGCTAAGTCGCGCGCTGCGGAAACCGTGGGCTCACCGCTGCCGGGCGCCGGAACAGGGGATCCTACGCGACCGGACGCAGCAGCCGTCGCGGGATCGCGGGGGGATGCCGCTGGGGCCGTCACCGTAGCGCGAGCCGTAGGCGCTGTGACAGGGGGCGGCTCGGCGGCGGGCCGCGCCGCGGGCGGCGCCGGCGGTTCGAACTCGCGACGTGCCGCGGTGGAACCGGGACCTGGGAGGATCGCGGCGGGTCGCCCTGAGGTCGGGACGGCGGCCGGTTCAGCGGCGATCGGCGCGGGTGCTGTCTCGAGGTCACCGGGCCCGGAGCCCACCGCGGTGTCTGGCTCAGAGGACGTGTACGGCTCCGCATCACGATCGATCACGGGCGGGAGCGTCACGTCGCCACGCAGGGCCGTGGATACCGGCGCGGGTTCGCCCGCCGGGAGGGCCGCTCTCCACCCGAAGAGTCCGGCAGTCAGCACCACAACGGAGGCGCAGGCGAGCGCCAGCGCAGAGTAATAGAAAGGCCGGCGCCTGTTTCCGGCCGGTGTCTCGCGAGACAGTTGTACGTCCGGTCCAGAAAGTTGAACGTCTGGTCCCGTTGGGAGAGCCGGACTCGGCGCGGGTACATCCGCAAACCGAACGTCTTTTGCCCTGAGTCTCGACGTAACCTCTTCGGCTCGCGCTCTGGCCCGGAGCCAGCCCGGCGCCGCGCTCGGTTTCGGCGCAACGTCCCTCGGCCGTGCTCTTGGCCGGACTGGTCTCGGGGCCGGCGATGGAGCAGGGGTCGCGTCTGCCGTTGGGGGATTGAGCGTAAGTTCTACGGGGGGCACCGGCAATGTGACTGCTACAGCCGGGGTTCGAATCACCGGGTCCGGAGGCCTCGCGGCCGCATTGAGCCGCCGATCCATCTCGGCAATACCCGGAAATCCGGCGTCCAGCTCTCGCGCTTCGTCGGTCGCGGCACGCGCTTCGTCCAGCGAACCCGCCAAAAACGCCTGATCCGCGCGCAGGAGGCAGCGCTCCGCCCGCCGATGCCGCATCCGCACTTCGAAGCTCTGCCACTGCGGGGTAGACGTATGCGATGCCGTCATGGGCACGGGGCGCTGAGCATCGCTTTCCGGCATAGGCGAAGACGATGCAAAAGCTGTGCTTCGCGGATGGCTTTTCACGCGCGGCTTACGGGGGGCGACTCTGAAGGCGGCTCAGACGATAGGCGAAGACGCGATCGGACCTCCCTCGAACAGGCGTTCCGTCTCGCGGGTGAGCAGCACCCACAATCCGTATGCCCCGAGGAGCGTGCCAAATGGAACATTGATGAGGTTGAGAGCCGAGAACACGATGCCGACAATTCGGGCCCACGGCTTGTACTTCAGCAACCCGTATCCCGTGAGAAGACCAGGGATGGCGAAAAGGATCAGGATCATCGCGAGCGCCGTGCCGGCAATTCCAAGGACGGGAATCGCAATCGCCGCATCTTCCGGATCCGCGGCAACACCCACGATGCCTGCGGTGCCGCCCATGACGAGCAGAAGAAACAGCGCCCCCGCGAGGGCCAAGCCGCTGACTGCCAGATAGAGCACGCCGAGGACTTTGACATGCGTCTGCATCACTGACCCTCTTCCCGCCCGCGTTTACTCGTCGTCGCGCGTGCCGTCGAGATCGGCGTTTGCGTCCGCTTTCGCGCTCGTGGCGATATCGTCGATGTCCTCTTCGGGCTTCTCGTTCCGCCAGTCCTCGTCGTTCTCGTACAGCCGGCTGACGGGACGTTCCTTGATGGGCCCCTTCGGGCCGCGGTCCCCATCCTTGCGCGGTGCCTTCCGTTTGTTCTTGGGTGGCGCGTCAGGCCCGAAGTTCCGGCTGCGCGGACCCGATGGCGCTCCGGTACCACCGTCCGCCGGGCGTGGAGCCCACCCGCTCGGCCGCGGCGCGAAGCCACCGGTGCTCCCGCCGCCGGGGCCGCCCGGGCGCGGTGGTCCGCCGTAGCCTCCGGGGCGAGGCGCCCCGGCGGGGCGCTCCTCGCGAGGCCGCGCCTCGCTCACGGCGAGCGGCCTGCCCTTGAATGGTTGCTGGTCGAACCGGCTGATCGCTGCTTCGGCGACGGCCCGATCCGCGTAGTCCACGAACGCGAAGCCCCGCGGTCGGCCGGTTTCCCGGTCGACGGGAAGAACAATCTGGGCTGGCTCGCCGACGCTCGACAAATGCTCGCGCAACTCTGGCTCCGACGCGGCGTAAGGCAGGTTGCCTATAAACAGACGGACTGACACAGCCCCCTCTTGGTTGCGTCGCGCGACCGGCAGAGTGGACCATCCACTCGTCCGGCGCCGACAAGCCCAGACAAAATAGCACAAATGATGCCGTCGAGGTTGCTGCGGTTCAAGACCGTGCGCTACGATGGACTGTTCGGGGTTTCCCGAAACCCTTCACATACATGCCGACCATCACCCAGGGCCGCCGGGGACAGATCACCATCCGCGGGGCGCGGACGCACAACCTGAAGAACGTCGACCTGGCGCTCCCGACCCGGTCTCTGATCGTCATGACCGGCGTCAGCGGATCCGGGAAGTCTTCACTGGCCTTCGACACCATCTATGCGGAAGGGCAGCGCCGCTATGTGGAATCGCTGTCCGCCTACGCACGCCAGTTCCTCGAACGGATGGAGAAGCCGGACATCGACTCGATCGAGGGCATTTGCCCGGCGATCGCGATCCGGCAGAAGAACAGCATCCGCAATCCGCGCTCCACGGTCGGTACCACGACCGAGATTCACGACTACCTGCGGCTGCTGTACGCGCGGGTGGGGCGCACGTACTGCCGCGGCTGTGGCCGCGAGGTGATTCGCGAGACGGCCGAGGTCGTCGCGCGGCGCCTGGGTGCGCTGCCGGCCGGCACGCGCCTGCTCATTGGCTTCGACATGCCGGTGCTGACGGCCGCGCCCCTCAACCGGGAAGCGTCGGCGGACGACGAAGCGGCAACGGCGGCGGAGAGCAGCGGCACCCCCGATTCACAGGTGCCACAGCCCGACCTGCCGGACCTCGTCGATCCGATCGCCGAGGCCCTGGCGGCGCTCCGGCGGAAAGGTTTCGGCCGGCTGTACCTGGATGGCCGCACGGTGACGCTCGAGGACGTGGACGTCGCCACGTTGAAGAACCGCGCGATGCTGCAGGTAATCGTGGATCGCGTGAAGGTCGAGGGTGATCTGCGCGCGCGGCTCACCGACTCCGTAGAGACGGCCTACACCGAAGGGGGCGGCGCCGCGTTCGCGATCGAGGTTCCTGACGCGGCGGTCGTTCACCGGTTCAGCGAGCGCTTCGAATGCCGCGAGTGCGCCATTCCCTACGAAGTGCCACAGCCGCGGCTGTTCTCGTTCAACAACCCCTTCGGTGCGTGCCCTGTATGCCACGGGTTCGGGAACGTCATCGAGCTCGACATGAACCTCGTCGTGCCGGACGCATCGAAGTCGATCGCGCAGAACGCGGTCGAGCCCTGGAGCAAGCCGCACTATCGCGCGCAGCTCGCCGATCTCAAACGCGCGGCCAAGCCACGCGGGGTCCGGCTCGACGTGCCCTGGGCCGACCTGACGGACGACGAGAAGCGCTTCGTTACCGAAGGGGACGGGGGCAGCTTCGAAGGCGTGAAGGGCTTTTTTCGCTGGCTGGAACGGAAGAAGTACAAGGTTCACGTCCGGGTGTTCCTCAGCCGCTACAGAGGGTACCTGACGTGCCCCGAGTGCGGCGGCGCACGCCTTCGCCGTGAAGCGCGAGACGTGCAGGTCGGAGGCCGTACCATTGATGTGGTGTGCGGTCTGACGGTTCGCGACGCCGAGGGCTTCTTCGAGCAGCTCGCGCTGTCCGAGAAAGAGACGGTCATCGCGGACAAGGTGCTGCGGGAAGTGCGGAAGCGGCTCGGGTTCCTCCGCGACGTGGGACTGGACTATCTCACGCTGGACAGGCTCTCCTCGACACTCTCGGGCGGCGAGTCGCAGCGCATCAATCTTGCGACCTCGCTGGGCTCTGCGCTGGTCGACACGCTCTATGTGCTCGACGAGCCGTCAATCGGGCTGCACTCCCGCGACAACGAACGGCTGATCAAGATCCTGCGCCAGCTCCGCGATCAGGGGAACACGGTCCTCGTCGTCGAGCACGACGCCGACATGATCAAGGTCGCGGACACGATCGTCGACATGGGCCTTGGCGCCGGCGAGCAGGGGGGCCGCGTGATCTTCAGCGGCACACTGGCGGATCTCCTGCACGAGCCGCGGTCGCTGACCGCCAAGTACCTGCGCGACGAGCTGGCGATTCCGGTGCCCGCGGTCCGCCGCAAGCCGACCAACCAGAAGCTGCGGATCTTCGGCGTCTCCGAGCACAATCTCAAGAACCTGGACGTGGATATTCCGCTTGGCCTCCTCGCGGCGGTTACAGGAGTCAGCGGCTCGGGCAAGAGCACGCTCGTCCACGACGTCCTCTATGCGGCGCTCAAGAAAGCGAAAGGCGACTGGGACCGCCCGGTTGGCGTACACCGCAGGCTGGAAGGCGCCGAGTTCGTGACCGATGTGGTGCTCGTCGATCAGAACCCCATCGGCCGCACGCCACGGTCGAACCCGGTGACCTACCTGAAGGCGTTCGATCCCATTCGTGAGCTGTTCGCGCAGACGAAGGACGCGCGGGCTCGCGGCCTGACGGCGAGCCACTTCTCGTTCAACGTGCCCGGCGGCCGGTGCGAAGCGTGCGAAGGGGAGGGGGAGGTCAAGGTCGAGATGCAGTTCCTGGCCGACGTGTTCGTGCCGTGCGAGCATTGCGAAGGCAAGCGCTTCAAGCCGCAGGTGCTCGAGGTCAAATACCGGGGTCGCGACATCGACCAGGTGCTCGACATGACGGTTCGCGAGGCGCTCACGTTCTTCAGCACGTCGCCGAAGGTGTTGCGCCGGCTCCAGGTGCTCGACGAAATCGGCCTTGGCTACCTGCGGCTCGGCCAGCCCGCCACCACCCTGTCTGGCGGTGAGGCCCAGCGGATAAAGATCGCCGCGCATCTGTCGTCTCACACGGGGGACCGTATCCTCTATATCCTCGACGAGCCGACCACCGGGTTGCATTTCGACGACATCGCCAAGCTGCTCGGCGCCTTCCGGAAGCTCCTCCAGGCGGGCCACAGCCTGCTGGTCATCGAACACAATCTCGACGTGATCAAGACCGCGGACTGGATCGTCGACCTCGGCCCTGAAGGGGGGGACGAAGGCGGCCAGCTGATTGCCACCGGCACACCGGAGCAAATCATCAAGGTCGAGGCGTCCCACACGGGCCGTTATCTTCGCGAGGTGCTGGCCGTCGGCCGTTCGAACGCCTACAGCGTGGGGCGCCCCTAGGCCGGCTCCCAGCTGCCGGCTCCCAGCTCCAGCCCAGCTTCCAGCTTGACTGTGGCGGCAGGTGGCCTACAATGGTCGGACTCCCCCCGGATTTTCCATGACCCGAAATTTCAGCGTGTCGCTCTGTGTCTTCCTGGTGCTCTGTGGTTCGGCGGCGGCGCAGCCCGCCTCATACCAGGACGTCGTCCGCAATCTTCGAAACCCTGATCCCAAGGTCCGGGTCAGCGCGATCAGGCTGCTTCGGGAGTCCCGGTATCCGCAGGCCGCCGGTCCGATTGCCCCGCTGATTACCGATCCAATCAACCAGGTGCAACTCGAAGCGATCGCCGCGGAGCTGTCGTTCTTCCTGGTCGAGGACATACCGGAGACGAAGAAGGTCGCCTTTTTCGTCGAAGTGCGGAATGCAGGCCCGGCAGCGGCGGCCTTCGAACTGGGCCCCCTCGCTGTGTGGCCCCACGCGGTGCCCCCTGAGCTCGTACGCGCGCTCCTGGAGGCGGTGGACGATGACGACAAGAAGGTCAGGACGGAAGCGATTTACACCCTCGGGACGATTGTCCGGCCGCCACTCGCCGAGGACGCCGTCCCCCAGCTGATCAAAGCACTCGATCATTACGACCCGGGCATCCGCGCGGCCGCGGCCCGCGTCGCCGGCCGGCTGGAGGTCAAGGCCTCCGCCGATGCCTTGATCACGGCGATGAACGACTCGAACAGCGGCGTGCGGTTCGCCGCGATGCGCGCGCTCGGTGCCGTTCGCGAGGAGCGCGCCGTGCAGGCCCTCACCGAGCAGTTCAACTTCTACGGCAAGGGAGAGGGCGCAGCCTCTGCGCTCGATGCGCTCGCGAAAATTGCCGATCCTGCGAGCATCGCGTTGTTCAAGTCGCAGCTGTCCAGCAAGGATCCGTTCCTCAGGCGCGCCGCGGCCGACGGGCTCGGCCGGACGGGGGACAAAAGCGAACTGTCTGCGCTCCAGATGGCGGCCGGTAATGATTCGTCGTCCATGGTGCGGGCCGCCACGGCGTTTGCGCTGCAGAAGCTCGGGCAGCACTACATTCCGCGGCTCGTTGAATTCATGTCGTCGGCCAGGATGGCGCCGCAAGTCGCGGAATACCTCATCGAGCTCGGACCCTCGATCGTGCCCGAGCTTCTGCCGCATCTGCGGGACTCCAATACGGCGATCCGCGCCAACGTCGCGCAGGTGCTGGGCGCGCTCGGCGGTCCTGCCGCGGCGGCCGCGCTGCAGTCACTCGCCGGGGACCGTGACCGCGAAGTGTCGCAGGCTGCAACCCGGGCGATCGAACGGCTGAATACGCCACCGCGCTAGCCTCTGCCCGGATGCCTGTTCTGCCGCGCGCCTTCTACGCGCGACCGACCCTCGACGTCGCGCGGGACCTGATTGGAAGGGTCTTCGTCCATCACTCGCCCGCCGGTCTCGCCTCCGGCATCATCGTCGAGACCGAGGCCTATATCGGCGAGTCAGACCCGGCCTGCCACGCCGCCCCGGGTCCGACACGCCGGAATGCTCCGCTCTACGGACCTCCGGGCCTCGCCTACGTCTACCTGAATTACGGCATCCATTACCTGGTCAACGCGGTTACGGAAGCGGAGGGCTGGCCGGCCGCCGTCTTGATTCGCGCGCTGGAGCCGCTCGAGGGGGAGCCGCTCATGCGCCGCCGCCGGGCACGAGGCACCGGCCGGCTGGCGCGCGCATTCGCGTCGGCGGAACTGTGCCGGGGTCCGGGAAACCTCACGCGCGCCCTGGGCATCTCTCTGGCGCAGAACCTCTCCGACCTGACGACCGGACCTTTGAGGGTGGAAGACAGGGGAGTGCCGCGCCGAACGGTGACGTGGACCCCGCGTATCGGGATCAGGGTGGGAATGGAGGCGCCGTGGCGCTGCATCGATGCGTCCAGTGAGGCGGTCTCGGGACCGCGGCGCGGGTCCGCGAGCGGTCGATGACGAACGGATCAGCCCCGGCGACGCTGGATGTTCGCTTTCACGATCGGCACCTTGACGGACAACTGCTTGCGCTCGCGCAACAGGCTCAGCGTGACGGTCGATCCGATCTTCGCGTCCGACAGCTGCCGCTCGAAATGTGACGCATCATCGACGGGGGACCCGTTGAAGGAGACGATGATGTCTCCGGGCCGGATGCCGGCAGCGTAGGCGTCAGACCGCTGCTGCATGCCGACCACCAGCGCTCCGCGCGTATCTGCGGCGCCAAGCTGTTCGGCAATCATCGTCGTCAGGGATTGAACGGTGATGCCCGGGATGGTGCCCCGCTGGACCATCCCGTACTTGATCAGGTCGTCCATGACGTGGCGGGCCAGGTTGCTGGGGACCGCGAAGCCAATCCCCTGGTAGCCCCCCGTTTCGCTGAAGATCGCCGTGTTGATCCCAACCAGCTCGCCGCGGGCGTTGACGAGCGCTCCGCCCGAGTTGCCGGGGTTGATCGCGGCGTCGGTCTGGATGAAGTCCTCGTAACTGGCGAGACGCCCTTCGAGCCGGCGCCCTGTCGCGCTGACGATGCCGAGGGTGACCGTCTGGTTCAACTGGAACGGATTGCCAATCGCGAGCACCCATTCGGCGACCCTCAGCTTCGACGAATCTCCCCAGGGCATGACCGGCAGGCGATCCGCCTTCACCTTCAGCACGGCGATGTCCGTGGCTTCATCGACGCCGACGACCTCGGCGCGCAGCTCTCGCTTGTCCGGCATGGTGACCGACACCTCGACGCCCTGCGCGACGACGTGATTGTTCGTGAGGACATAACCGTCCGCCGAAACCACGACGCCCGACCCGAGACTCTGCGCGCGGCGTTCACGGTACCCGAAGGCGTCGTTGCGATCGTCGAAGAAGAAGCGGAAGAACGGGTCGTTCGCGAATGGAGAGTTCGGAGTCCGGACGACCTGCGTGGAGGAGATATTCGTGACGCTCCCGATGGCACGTTCTGCAACCACGGTGAGATCGGGCATGCCACCCGCGATCGCCGGCGCCGCCTGCGGCGCCGGCGCCCCGCCGCGTGCGACGGCGCCGGGCTGCGATGTTGCGGCGACCGTCTCCCCGGCTGTCCGCATGCGCCCCGTCAGCACCAGGCCGGCGGCAAGACCGAGCGTGACGAACAGCAGCAACAGCACCGCGCGTCGGAACATCATCGGACCTCGATCTTGCGCAGCGGCGGTGCAGGGGATTTCGGCAGATTGACCGTGAGCACCCCGTCGATTAGGTCCGCCGACACCGCGTCCACGTCGATCTCGGCTGCGAACTCGAACGATCGGGCAAACCCGCCATGGCCGCGTTCGACCTGGTGGAAATGGAGCACTTCCGCCGCGGGCGCGCTGCGATCGGGGCGCTGGCCGCGGATGGTCAGCCGCGATGTTTCAAGAGCGAGCTCAATGTGCTCGCGCGCGAGCCCAGGCAGCTCCGCCGCCACCACGTAACGGTCCTCGGTCTCGTACACGTCGATTGGCGGCGTCCAGGCGTCGGCGTGGTGGGTGGACAGGCGTTCGAGGCGCTCCTGCCAGGCGCGCAGTTCGCGCAGCGGTTCCCACGACATCCGCCGATCGTAGCACCGGTCGCGGTGGCTGTGCTACGATCCGCAGGTTCTGGCCGGAGATTCATGGCTTCCATCAACGCGACACGACTCAAAAAGGGCATGCTCGTGAAGATCGGCACCGATCTGTTCCGTGTGCTCGAGCTGCAGCACGTCACCCCGGGGAACCTCCGGGGGTTCGTGCGCATCAAATTCCGCAACATCCGCAACGGCACGCTGTCGGACCAGAAGCTGCGGTCGGAAGACACACTCGACCGCGCGGTGCTCGACGAACGGGAGATGCAGTATCTCTACAAGGACGGGGAATCGTTCCACTTCATGGATACCGCGTCGTTCGATCAGCTGCACATCGACGCCGAGGCGCTCGGGGACTCGGTTGATTACCTGATTCCCGACGCGCTCATCAAGGTGGAGTTCTACGGCGAAGAACCCGTGGGCATCGAGCTGCCGCCTACCGTCGACCTGAGAGTGGAAGACACGGCGCCCGGTATCAAGGGAGCCACGGCGAGCAACCAGATCAAGCCGGCCCGCCTCGAAACCGGCCTCGTCGTGAACGTACCCCCCTTCGTGAACACCGGCGACAGGGTGCGCGTGAGCACCGAGACGGGGGAATACCTCTCGCGCGCCTAGCGCGTCGCCTCGTGGCAGGTAACACGTCGGACGTGTTGCACATGGTACGTCGCACGTGAGACGTTGATCCATGGACGAGTCCATTCCCCGCCCCAATGCCGGCTGGATCGAAGTCATCACCGGCAGCATGTTCAGCGGGAAGAGCGAAGAGCTGATCCGGCGGCTCCGCCGCGCACAGATTGCGCGCCGCACGGTTCAGATTTTCAAGCCGCACGTCGACGACCGCTTCAGTGATGCCCACATCATCTCGCACAGCGAGATGCGGATCCCCGCGGTCGATCTCTCATCGTCGCGCGATTTGCTCCAGCAGGTCCTGCCGGATACCGAAGTCGTCGGCATCGATGAAGGGCAGTTCTTCGACGCCGAACTGCCGGCGGTGTGCAGCGCCCTGGCGGACCAGGGGAAGCGGGTGATCGTGGCGGGGCTGGATCAGGACTACCTGGGGAAGCCCTTCGAACCGATGCCCCAGCTGCTGGCGATTGCCGAATACATCACCAAGACCCTGGCGA
>Ga0136612_10001033_pt1 | contig 11404 bp, 10 predicted proteins | sample AntDryUQ224A2306_2_FD_106644 | JGI IMG/M metagenome (GOLD analysis project Ga0136612, IMG submission 106644) | Polar desert sand microbial communities from Dry Valleys, Antarctica - metaG UQ224A (23.06) | ecosystem: Environmental > Terrestrial > Soil > Desert | place: Antarctica: Dry Valley...
CCGTACGCGGTGAATGGCGTCGACCAGGTTTCCAGCCGTCCGCTCGCTAGATTCTGCCGCTCTGCCACCATGTCCACGGGGCGGCCCTGGGCGTCGAAGATGAAGGTTGCCGAGGCGGTCACCCCGCCATGGCTCATGGTGGCGCGGGCCGAGGTGGCGTCGATGGCGTCCCATTTGATGGGCGGGCCAAGGGCGGCGGCAGGGAACCAGATCGTCTCGTTCAGGTAACGGAGCAACGCCCCCTGATCCATCTCCGGCCCAGCGGCATCCGCCACCGGCACGATGCCGAGCGCCCGCATCTCGATGCTGCCGTGGCCATTCGCATACTGGTCCCGGCCAATAATTGAGAGCAGGGGAAACATCTGCATCGAGGTTTTCCAGACGAACCCTGGCGGATCGGTGGTGTAGGTTTCTTCCGCCGTGAAGGGCATCCAGCCCCCGGTTTCGGATTGGCGGAAGCGCCCGGTCTGTTCGAGATGAACGGTGGCGGGTATCGCCGTGCCGGCCACCTGTGCCCAGCGCAGCCAGCGTTGGACCGGCTTGGGGAGCCTGGCAAGGTCGTCTTCCGTGACCACTACCGGAGCGGCCCGGTTGCGCGCGGCGAGGAGGGCGTCGACATCGGCGTCCAGGCGCCGCTCGTACACGGCGCGTCCTATGCCAATCACGGCGCCCGCCACGAGGACGACCGCCGCGACAACGCCAAGCACCTTCCTCGCGATCGATCGCATCATTCGCCCTCTCACGTCCCCAACCAGGATTACCGCCAGCCCAGGTCAGCCTGCCGGGGCGGCATGGCGACAGTCAGGCATGCTCTTGCACGCGTCACGCCACTACGACCTCCGCAGCTGGCCGGCGTGGGCTCTTGAGCGGTGTCTCCCCCGGATACCCTATTCGGAAGGGCATCATCGCCTGCCAGCCCGGCTCGGGCATCGGCGCATCCAGCGCCGTTCCGATATCCGGCGAAAGTCCCGCGGAGAGCTCGCGGTCGCGCCGTTCGACCGTCTGATTGATCGGCTGCATCGCCATCCCCTCGGCGGTGGCCCACAGATGCAGTCGCTGGAAGAGCCTCCCGGCCTCGATCCGCTGAGCAGCCGCCCGGTGATCCCGGCCGACGACGATGCCGAACGCCGCCGCCGTCGCGAGTTGCGGCTCGCGGGTGCTCTTCAGCCAGGCCTGGTCGCTCTCCGCACGGGAGATGTCCGGCATCATCTTGACCAGGGCCCGGGTGAGGGGAGGGAGTCCCGCCGCGTCCAGCGTCAGGCCGTCCTTCAGGCGCTGCATCTCGTCCCAGTCGTTTCGCCACCAGGCAAAGCTATCGACCGACTGTTCGGTGTCGGCGGTGAAAGCCTCAGTGGCGGCGATCGTCAAGGCGCCGAACGCCGCTTTTTCCTCCGGGGTGGTGAGCCAGACGAGGGCTACATCGGCCGTGTCGTTGAGGTCCGTCATCGCGGCCAGCGTTTCGGCCCCGATCGGGACCTCGGTGTACGCGGCGCGGTTGGTATGGCGGTTGGGGATCGCGCCGTACAGGGGCGACCCGGCAGGCGCCGCCGGGGTCAAATCGACGCGGGCGACATGCTTCAGTTCGGCCGGGTCCGGGAAGAGCGTGGGCGTGGCCAGGAACCCATTGGGAGCGGCGGCGAGGAGCAGATTCTCGAGGGCGCAGCCGAGCGAGATGACCAGCTCGCGGCCGAGCGGGTCGTTCGCGCCCGTGCCACGGGTGGTGTCGGCGAAGAGATCGATGCCAGTCGGCTCAACACGGAAGAGCCACGGCTGGGTGTTGTGGGCGTTGGACGCCAGCACCGCCGCGCGGACGAGGCTGAGCGGCCCCTCGCCGCCCTGCTCCAGCCAGGCGGCATAGGCCGGGCCCTCGCCGGTGGCGAAAACGCCCCGGTCAACGGCGCGGGCGGCTCCGCCCGCGACCGCGGCGACGGCGATGAACGCGGCGGTCCCGCCCACAACGCGCAGCACGCGCCGCCGGGTCAGCGGCAGCGCGTCCCCCGAATCATCCGCGGCGCGGTCAATCTCGACCCTGGTCGGCGGGTTGACCAGAGAATCCTGGCGCTGCGGCGTGTTCATTATGGTCCTCTCCTATGATCGTTACGCGGCGCAACTCGTAGCGACTCCGCGGCCAGACCCGCGGCTCAATCCCGCGTCAACGTCCGCGCCAGCCAGTCGCCAATCTCCTCGACCGGTTCCGGCTGCATCTCCGCCCCGTACGGCGCGAAGATGTCTGTCTGGGGGCTCAGGATGTGGCTCAAACCTGGATAAATGAGGATCGTGGCAGAAAAGCCGGCGCTCGGCAGGCCGTCGGCCAGGAGTTGCGCCGAGGAGGCTGGCGTCTGGTCGTCGTTCGCCCCATTGACGATCAATAGGCGCGGCGGCTCCGGGATGCCACGCAGGGTGCGCAGCGTGTCGTCCAGCGGCAGGGCTTGATAGGAGGCGTACAGTCCCGCGTCGAACCCTTCCCCGAACGCCGCCTGGGCGAGGGGGAGCACCGCGGGATCGGCGTAGCGTTCAACAATTGGCAGCGGAGCGGCGATGTTGGCGAAGAACGCTTCGTAGACCGGGCGCACCTCGGTCAGCATGTCGATCTTGCCGTCTCCATTCGTGTCGAGCCTGGGGTTGAGGCCAACCGCACGGAAATCCGGGGCTGTGCCCTCATAGCGAAGCAGGAAGAGCTGTCCCTGGGCGCGGATACGCTCCAGGACATGCGCCATAGCCGTGGGATCAGAGAAGGGAACCTCGCTGGGGCCGATCGCGCCGTCGCCATCGAGATCGAAGGGGCCAGTCCCAGCAGCGGCAGCGTTACCTGGGAAAAGCTCAAGACGTGCATAGGTCCGAGGCCGGCGCCGATGAGGACCAGGGCGCGGATGCCGGGAAAGCGATAGGGGAGAGCCGGGGCCAGCCAACTGCCTTCACTGTGCCCGAGCACGGCGGTGCGATTGGCATCGACGCGTGGATTCGCAACCATGCGGGCGTAGGCCAACGCCGCGTCTTCGATCAAGACCGGTTTGGTCTGCGCGGCATACGCAACTGCATCGCATATCGTCGAAGGAGGACAGACCCCGCGCTTGTCGTAGCGAAAGACAGCCATGCCCCGGCGGGTCAGCTCGTTGGAAATCTGGATGAAGGGCTGGCGCACGGCGCCATCGGGATCGAGGATCGTTTCGTGGCGATCGGTGGGTCCCGAGCCCTGAATCAGCAGCACGGCGGGGAAGGGAGCAACACCGTCGGCCGGATAGTCGAACTGCCCGTACGTCGTCACCCCGCCACTCAACCCGAACGATACGTCTTCGCTGCCAGATGAGCCGCCAAGCCGGACGGGCGTGGCCTCTGGCGTTCCCTCAGCCTGGATCAGCGGCGCGCGTCGCCCGAACAACGTGGCCGCGAACGTGGTGCGAGCAAGATGGTGAATAGCGCGCCGGCGGGATAGAAATCCCGGATTCGATTCGTGATTGCCTTGCCAATGTTGACGGTGCATCGTGAGCTTCTCCCAGAATACGTTCAGAACCCCGTCGCGATCGGCGATCGTGGGACAGTCCGATGACACGCAAGAGAGCGCAAGCTAGGGCAAGCTCAAACCGGGGTGGTTGCTGATGCCGGAAGTCGCGGCCTTCACTGAGATCGTTCGCGAGTCGCCGTTCTTCCGAGTCTGCAAGTTCCTCTGGCCGACACAGTCAGGGCGCCAGGCGAAACGGCGGGTACCGGTCGGTGACCAGGGTGAAGGCATAGCCGACGACCCGGTTGTTCCATCGCATGACGCCCTCCACGAAGGCGAACAGGCCAGGCGGGTAGCGCCCGGTGACCAGGATGGCGACCCAGGCCACGATCACCGCCACGACCGCCGCGATAGCCAGGAAAACCAGAACGAAGTAATGAGGCAGCGCCAGCAGCCACTTCACCAGTGGCAGCCAGCGGTTCAGATCGCGCGCGACGTCCGGGTAGGCATAGTCGAGGTGAACCGCCTGATGATCGTCGGTGGAGGGATAGCGGTCATCCATCAGGGCCAGGTACACACCAACCCGGCTCGTGAAGCGCTGTAGCTCGAGGTTCCAGTCGAACCACCAGCGGGGGTGCTTCTGGCGAACCAGGATCATGAGCAGCGGCCCCAGGAACAGCAGACCGCCGCCGGCGGCGACGAGCACCAGACTGCCGTCCGTGCCCGCCACCGTCGACCGCCCCTCGCTGGCCGACCGCCAGGTCGCTCCCGAGACCGTGCCCAGGACGATGAGGATCGGGATGGCCGCGAAGACGCGAAACGCCGTGGATAGCCGATCGAGGGGGCGATCGGGGTAGTCGACCGAGAAGGTAATCGGGTAGGTCGTCGCATCCACGGCTCACTCCCTCGCTACTCTTCGACGATGAACGCCGTCACCATCCCGAACATGCCGTGCTCGCTCTCGGCGTGGTTGAGGATGTGGCAGTGGAATGCCCAGACGCCCAGCTCGGTGGCGTCCACAATCGCCTCGAACCGTTGCCCCGGGGCGATATTCAGGGTGTCGCACATGAACGGCTGCGGGAGCAGGTAGCCATCGGCGGCAGTCACGGTCATCGGCATCCCGTGCAGGTGCATGGGGTGGATCATCAACCCTTCGTTCATGTAGCGGATGAGGACTTTTTCACCCTTTTTGGCCACGAGCGGTTGCGTGGCCGGGAAGCCCTTGCCATTCAGGCTGAAGCCGCCGATCGGGCCATCGTTGAGCACGATCGTGTACTCCCGATCAAAGGCCGGCCGGGTGGAGGGATCCTTCGGCTCGACGATGAATGCGCCGAGCAGGCCCTTGGTCACCTGAGCCGCCGCGTTGTGATGGGAGTGGTACATGTGCGAACCGGCGTTCCCTTCGCGAATCGGAAACTCGTAGGTGAAGCTCGCGCCCGGCTTGATCGGCGGCTGAGTGATGAACGGCACACCATCCATGCTGTTCGGCAGCATCAGGCCATGCCAATGCACCGAGGTGCTCTCCGGGAGCTCGTTCGTGATGTTGACGCGAATCGTGTCCCCTTCCGTGACACGGATTTCGGGTCCCGGCGTCACGCCGTTATAGGTCCAGGCTTCGACCATCTTTCCCGGCATGAACTCCCACTCGACCACCTGGGCCACGAGATCGAAGACCTTGACGTCGCCATCCATGGTGAATTCGAGCGGCTGGCCGCCGAGCCCAGCGGTCTTTGCCGGGAACGCCTTCACGCCGGCCTCGTGCATGGCATCCATTTCGTCGGCGGTGGGGCCATCCTCGGACTGCGTCAACGGCTTGGCGCTCTCGACCAGCATCGCCTCGTGGCCGTTTTCCCCAATCGCGCCGGCTAACACCGGCTGCGCGCCCATCTGCACCCGGCCCGGCGCCACGGCCGCTCCGATGGCGCTGACGCCCATCAGGCCCAGAATGCCGGCGGCACTGCGTCGCGAAACCACGTGGTCCTTTTCGGTCACGAACAAGCTCCTTTTATTTCGTGTTTCGTCCAATTCCGCGCCCTCTGCGTTCGTACGTTTGCCGGGGCCAGTTACGGCCATTCCCTGCCCGCCTTTCTCCCAAAAAGTGCATTGCCCTGCCGGCCGATGCCAAGCAGCGGCAACAGCCATCGATCGAGGCCGATCCAACCCGCGCTCTTCCAGGTCAGAATCAGCAACACCGCCAACGCGAAATGAAGCGCCGCCAGGCCCGCGCTCTCACCGCCCCAAAGTCCGGCGCTGAAGCACCCTGCCGCGAACGCGGCGGGACCGGTCAACGCGCCCAACAAGAGGAAGATGCCGGAAAGGGTCAGGCCGACCATGAGCAGGCTGCCCGATCCCGGTTGGTTGCCCGAGATGGCGCTGACGGACGAGGCGGGATCGCCAAGCCAGATCCCTCCCGCCTGCAGCGAGATCCAGCCCAGCACAATGCGTGGCGCGAGCCAAAGAGGGGAAAAGCGCACGTCATCGAACTGAAACCGGACGTGAGCCAGCCCGCGCGACATGTCGCCCGGGTTGCGTTCCGCCCATGCTTTTCGCTCCATACCGTCGCTCCCTCGCGTCCGACCGGCGCCGGACCTGGGAGAACGATAGGTGGAGCGGCGAAGGGCGCCCCCAACGATTGGGGCAGTTTCGCGAGGCAACCTGGGGTAGGTCGCTTCCTACCCCAGCGGGTAGGTCAGGAGGGGTCGTGGCCGGGCAGATCGACCAGTCCGTGCCGCATCGCATAGGCAATGACCTGGGCCCGGTTCTGCAAATGCAGCTTTTCGAGAATATTGCGCAGGTGTTACTTGACCGTGTTTTCGCTGACGAAGAGCTGCTGGGCGAGATCGCGATTGGACGTGACGCCCTGCACGAGCAGATCGAGCACTTCGCGTTCCCGATCGGTGAGCACATCCGCAGTCTGCAACCGCGGCTCGGATGCCGGCCGCGCGAACTCCGCGAGGACCTTTCGGGCCAGCGCGGGAGTCAGGGCCGGCTCGCCCCGGGTCACGCCGTCGAGCAGCTCGAAGAAGCGATTCGCCTCCAGGTCCTTGGAAAGAAAGCCCTGGGCGCCGGACTTCACGGCCTCAAAGAGGTCGGCGTCGTCTTCGGATGCGGTCAGCACTACCACGGCAATCGCCGGCAATTCCGCCGTGAGCAGCCGCGTTGCGCCCAGGCCCCCGAGCTCCGGCATGGCCAGATCCATCAACACGACATCCGGGCGGTGGAGCCGCGCCAGCTCGACCGCCTCCCGGCCATCGCGGGCCTCGGCCACGACGTCGATGCCGTGCGCTTCGAGGAGGCTGCGCAACCCATCGCGAAAGAGGGCATGATCGTCAGCGATGAGGACGCGCACCGATTGTCTCTCCTACTCTCCCGCGCGGCTCGGCCGGAATCCGCACCGCGACGATGGCCCCGCCCGAGGTCGCCTCGGTGATGGTCAGCGTGCCGCCGATCGCCTCGGCGCGCTCGCGCATGGTGGAAAGACCAAAGCGGGGCACGGCGGTGCGACTCAACGCCGAGGGATCGAAGCCGCTCCCATTGTCTTCGATGCTGATCGACAGCAGACTGTTTTCCATCGTCATGTGCACCTTGGCGTTCGTGGCTTCCGAATGCTTGCGGACATTCGTCAGCGCTTCCTGGATGATACGCAAAAGTTGCACTTCGCCATGTGGCGATAGACAGGGGTCGAAATCGGTCGCCGGATCGGTGAGCAACTCGACTGAAATGCCACTCTGGCCCTGCCAGAGTTCCAAATACTCCTGCAGGGTCGCCACAAAGCCGCGTTCTGCCCCCATCGACGCGCGCAGCCCCAGAATCCCTTCGCGAACGTCGGCGTAGGCCGCGCGCGCCGCCCCGGCGAGCTGGGCGAGCTGGGCGATGGCGCGGTCAATCTGCCCATTCGCGAGCAATGTCTCCGTCGCTTGCGCCTTGGTGTTGACGTAGCCGAGCACCTGGGCCAGGCTGTCGTGCATCTCCCTGGCGATGCGCTCCCGTTCTTCGGTGACCGCCTGCGCCTGCACCTGACGCTGCAGCCGCGCGTTCTCGATCGCCAGGGCCGCCAGCGTGGCATAGCGCTCCAGCGTCTTCTCATCATCGGCATCGAAGCCGGGGCTCGTTTCCTTTTCCGTCACATAGAGATTTCCCAGAATCTGGCCCTGGGATACGACGGGAACCGCCAACAGCGAGCGCATGGGCGGATGATGCTCAGGGAAACCGACGGAGCGCGGATGGCGTGTCAGATCGTCGAGCCGCAGCGGCGCGCCCTCGGCGATCACCACCCCCAGCAGGCCGTGGCCGACTGGTGGCGGACCAAGCAGGGCGCGCTCCTCGGGCGTGATCCCGGAGACTAGGAAGGACTCGATCCCTCCTTCTTCCCGCAGAAGCGAAAGCGCCCCATAGCGAGCAGCGACCAGATCGCGGGCGCGATTGACGACGAGTTGGAGCACCGTTTCGAGATCGCGCTCAGCGAGAATCGCCAGTCCCGCGCCGTGCAGATCGAGCAACTCGCGGTTCTGGCGGGCGAGCCGATCCTGCAACCGGTTGATGACGCTGAAGATGGCCTCGGCGAAGAAGAGCGCGCCGAGCAACACGATCCCTGCCAGCAGCAGAAAGCCGGGCCAGGACCGGAACAGCTCGGGCGCAAGCGTTTGGCGAACCGCTTCCAGCACGACCAGGAAGAGGATCGGGGCAAGGACGGCAAGCCATTTGAGGCGGTTCAGCGTCATCAATCCGCAGTATGCCCCCTCCAGACACCATCGCGGCACTGGACGGACATTCCAAATGGAGCATCATCGCCTGGCAGGCGTTGTGAGACACTGAAAACTGAGTCTCTTTTTGAAATGCATCTTCGTTCACATCTCCGTTCATGGGGCTTTCGTACGGTGGCCCGCGGCGTTGAGCCTCAGGTGGCAAGGCGGGACGCTTCTCTTGGCCAACCCCGCCAACACCATCAAATCCTCATGAGCTCGATGAGGATTTATCGCGGCCCTAACAGTCCCGGGCAGCCCACGTGCTAGCCTGCCCTCGACCGGCGGCCAGCATAATCGCCAGGCGCCGCCGCTCCCGTCATCCGTACCTGCTCGGGGAGAACAGACCATGAACCAGATTGAGTTCGAGCGCATTCTCGCCCGGCGGGCCACCCGCCGCCTGGCCCTTCTCGGCATCGCGACTGGCGCCTTCGGGCTGATGGCCATCAGCCTCCCCGGCCGCCCCACCCGTGTCCTCGCCCAGGATGGCACACCCATTGCCTCCCCTGTGCCGGCCGCCCGCGCCGCCTTCGGCGCCTATCCCTTCTCGCTGGGGGTAGCCTCCGGCGATCCCGCGCCGAACGGCGTCATCCTCTGGACCCGGCTGGCCCCCGTGCCCAGCGCCAGCGGCGGCATGGACCCCATCCCCTACGACGTGCAGTGGGAGATCGCCAACGACGACGCCTTCGGCTCCATCGTCCAGTCCGGAACCACCACCGCCGCGCCAACCCTGGCCCACAGCGTCCACCTGGAGGTAACCGGGCTGGAGCCGGCGCGGGAGTACTTCTACCGATTCATGGTTGGCGATGAAGTCAGCCCGGTCGGCCGCACCAAGACCACTCCAGCGTTGGCCGCTGGCGTCGATCTCCTTCGCTTCGCCTTTGCCTCTTGCGCCAATTACGAGCATGGCTACTTCGCAGCCTACCGCGAGATGGCCGCACAGTCGCCCGATCTGATCTTCCACCTCGGCGACTACATTTACGAGTACGCCCCCAACGAATGGCAGGTGCGCGATGAAGGCAACCTGCGCCTGACCCAGGGCGCGGAGACCGTCTCCCTGGCCGATTATCGCCAGCGCTTCGCCACCTATCGCACCGATCCCGACCTGCAAGCGGCCCACGCCGCCGCCCCCTGGCTCGTCACCTGGGACGATCACGAGACCGAGAACAACTACGCCGACGAGATCTCGGAGAACAACGAAGCGCGGGAAACTTTCCTGCAGCGCCGCGCCGATGCCTACCAGGCCTACTACGAGCACATGCCCCTGCGGCCGTCGTCATTGCCAGTCGGCCCGGACATGGTCCTGTACCGGCGGCTGCCGTACGGCAACCTGGCGGAGTTCAACGTCCTCGACACCCGCCAGTACCGCTCCGACCAGCCCTGTGAGGAAGGCTTGCAGCCCCGCTGCCCCGCCGCGTTGGACCCAGCCACCACGCTGCTCGGCCCGGACCAGGAGCGCTGGCTGCTGGGCAAGATGGAAAAGTCCTCCGCGCTCTGGAACGTGCTCGCCCAACAGATCATGATGACTCAGCTCGACCAGACGAAGGACGACGCCCTGGCCTCGTACACCGACGACTGGAACGGCTACCCGGCCGCGCGGGCCCTCATCCTCGACGCGGTCCAGGGAGCGGCGCTCTCGAACTTCATGGTCCTCACCGGCGATGTCCACGCCGGGTTCGCCAACGACGTCAAACGCGATCTCGACTACACGGGGCCGGCAGTTGGCACGGAGTACGTTTGCACCTCGATCTCAGCCGGCGGCAAGGAAGGCGACGCCTGGTTCGAAGGCTACGAAGCGGCCAATCCCCAGGTGCGCTACTACGAGCCGCGGCACGGCGGCTTCTCCCTGGTTGAAGTCACACCTGAGCTCTGGACGACGCGCTACTTCCTGGTCGATGATCTCGACCGCGCTGATTCTCCAGTAGCCGAGGCAGCGGTCTGGGTCACCGAGGCTGGGAAGGCGGGGACGCAGGCGGGATGATAGGTGCGGGGTGCTGGGTGACGGGTGAAGGGTCACGGGTGAAATGGAGGACGGGGGGCGGAGATCGTTCGCCGATGACCGTCACCCGTCACCCAACACCCGTCACCCCACAAATGGCCTCACTGCTGGCGGCTGCAGATGACCCCGGCGTCCTGTGTTCGGCACCCGGTAGAGACGGCCGTCCATCGTCGTGACGTAAAGCACGTCCAGACCGGCGCCCCCGAAGTGGCAATTCGTGGGGCGGCCAGCGGGCACGGGGTGCTCCTCCAGGAGCGTGCCATCGGCGGCGAAGATGGCGATGCGCGGGCCGGGACCGCTCAGCTCCCAGCCACAGGTAGCGACGGTGTTGCCCTCCGCGTCCCAGCGCATGCCATCGATGCCGCGCGCCTCGCCGAAGTCGTGCAGCAGGGTGAACGCGCCCAACGTGCCATCGGGCAGGATCGGGTAGGCGCGCAACTGCCGCAAGGACCTCGGCGTATAGTCGCTCTGCGCCACGAAGAGCGTCTTTTCATCCCAGGAGAGGAGCAGCCCGTTGGGGCGGGTGGTGTCGAAGGTCAGGCGCTCGATGCCCCAATTCCCCTCGCCTGATGCCGGTGGCGAGAGGCGATAGACGGAATCGTGATCGAGCTCGCGGTCGGCGTGATCGTCGCCGTAGCGGGGATCGGTGAACCAGATGTTTCCGGCAGAGTCGAGCACAAGATCATTGGGACTGTTGAGCCGCTTCCCCTCGAAACGCTCGGCGAGCACGCGCCTCTGCCCGTTCCGGTCGTAGCTTGTGACCTGGCGTGCTGTGCCAGCGCATGCGTAGAGCGTGCCATCGTCGCCGAAGATGAGCCCATTTGTGCCGCCCGTGTCGCGGTAGACCGTGGTAATGGCGCCGGTGGCGGGATCGAAGCGGCGAATCTCGTTCTCCTCGATGCTCGTGTAGAAGAGCCCCGCTCCATCCCAGGCCGGCCCCTCGGTGATCGTGGCCGGCGCGGCGATCTGTTCCCACTGCCAGCTCTCCGCCATCTGATGCTCCTTTTCTCGTGATCTGCCGATCATGCTTTCTCCGTCTTCTCCTCTGATCTTCGCATGTGACGGGACCGGTTGCGCGGCGGCGCGATCTTTGAGACGCTGCCGGGACGATCATTCGCGGTGCGTGCGTGGTTGACCCGGAGTGCGCGAGCAAAGAAGGAGACATCGATGCCGGAGACCGTCAGTTTTCTCGTCGAGCGCGATGTGCCGGTGACCATGCGGGAC
>Ga0136612_10001034_pt1 | contig 11404 bp, 10 predicted proteins | sample AntDryUQ224A2306_2_FD_106644 | JGI IMG/M metagenome (GOLD analysis project Ga0136612, IMG submission 106644) | Polar desert sand microbial communities from Dry Valleys, Antarctica - metaG UQ224A (23.06) | ecosystem: Environmental > Terrestrial > Soil > Desert | place: Antarctica: Dry Valley...
ATCGTATTGTTCTGTTCTTTGGTACGCCATTCTATTTTAATTATTAGTTATTTGAGTTATGATTATGAGTTATGAATTAGGAATTAAGAGTTAGTAGTTACGATCAACTACCAACAGCCTCCTACCTTTACCTTCTACCTCCTACCTTCTACCTTTTACCTCAACCGGGTATTCTACAAAATTGCGAGGCGTTTCATACAATCGTATATGCAGATCTAAATTTTTATCTACACTTGCACGAAGCAAGTTATAAATAACTATAGCTATGTTTTCTGCTGTTGGATTAAGGGTTTTAAATTCTTCTGTATCCAGGTTCAGGTTTTTGTGATCAAATTTCTCAATCACTTTTTCTTTTACAAGGTCAGATAGTTTTTTCATGTCCATGACAAAGCCTGTTTTTTCATCTACTTCACCGGTCACTTTTATTTCCAGGTCATAGTTATGCCCGTGATAATGTGGCAGGCTGCATTTACCAAACACGTCTGTATTTTTTTCATCCGTCCATCCATTGTTGTATAAACGATGGGCAGCATTAAAATGTTCACGACGAAAGACAGCAACTTTTTCACCCATATTATTAATTTATTATTCACCAAAATACTCCACGTAAATGCGTGGCGTTTCGTATAATTTAATACAGTGCATTTGTACTCCCGCAGGCAAATGTGATTTTAATTCAGCCCAAATGCCAATTACAAGGTTTTCTGTAGAACAAATCTGGTCTTTTAAAAAATCTACATCCATATTCAAATTTTTATGATCCAGTTTTTCTATCACTTCATTTTTAATTACATTCCCAAGCTTTTTCGCATCCATTACAAACCCGGTTTCTGCATTTGGTTTTCCCTTTACAGTTACAAATAATTCATAGTTGTGACCATGCCAGTTATCGTTAGCACATTTTCCAAAAACCTCGTCATTTTGCTCCCTGCTCCATGCAGGGTTATATAATTTATGTGCTGCGTTAAAATGTTCTGCCCGGGTGAGATACACCATTCTTTTATAAAATTAGAGTGCAAAGGTAATAACGATCGTTGTTCGTTGATCGTTAGTAGTTGATCGTCATTTATTATTGAAAATTGAACATTGCTTATTAACATTCCTCTCTAATCATAATTCCTTGTTCCTGTCCGACCATATCACCTGGCGGACTTGCTTTTTATTTGTTATTCTTTTTTTCCTTGTTCATTGTTTGTATTCTAATTAGCTTTCCCTGTAGAATCCATTAATATTATATAATCTGCAATTATTTTTGCCAATGTCCATTTTACTTTGTGCTGCTACAGAAAAAGAATTGGCACCTACTATTGATTTTTTGCAACATTCCGATCTTTATTCTGAGGTTGATATATTAATTACAGGGGTTGGGTTAAGTTCCTGTACTTATCATTTGACCAAACAAATTCATATTAAACAGCCGTCTTTTATTATCCAGGCGGGTATTGCCGGTAGTTTAGATGAAAGCCTTCACTTAGGAGAAGTGGTAATAGTTGAAAAAGATCAAATAGGTGATGAAGGAGTAATGGAGAAAAATAAATTTAAATCCGTTTTTCAATTGGGTTTAAAAGAAATGGAGAATTTCCCCTGGCAACAGGGAAAACTTTTTAATAATAGAATTGACCTTTTTAAAGATGTAGGCCTCCCATTGGTAACCGGGGTGACAGTTAATGAAATAACAACGGAAGAAAAACGAATTGCTTACTACAAAAATAATTTAGAAGCAAAAATTGAAACAATGGAAGGGGCCGCTTTGCATTATGTAGCAATGATGGAAAATATTCCTTTTATACAATTGAGATCTATATCTAATTATATTGGTGAAAGAGATAAAACAAATTGGACGTTATCCGAAAGCATTTCTAATTTAAATATTGCATTAAGATCGGTTTTGCAAAAAGTTTTTTCAGCATGAAATTAACCTTAGGCTTTTCTCCCTGCCCAAATGATACTTTTATTTTTGATGCCTTAGTCAACAAAAAAATTGATAGCGAAGGGTTGGATTTTGATGTTGTGCTTGAAGATGTTCAAACCTTAAATGAATGGGCTTCACAAGGAAGATTAGATGTTAGCAAATTAAGTTTTCCGGCTTTTTTTATAAATAACGATAGGTATAGCATTCTTTCTGCTGGCGGAGCATTAGGCAAGGGCGTTGGTCCTTTATTGATTGCTAAAACGTTGGTTTCATTACCCGATGTGCAGCATTGTAGAATTGCTATACCTGGTGAAAATACAACTGCCAATTTTCTACTCGATTTTGCTTTGCCACAAGCACAAAATAAAATACCTATATTATTTTCAGACATAGAAAATGCAGTGGTGCGAGGATCAGTGGACTTAGGTGTCATCATTCATGAAAACAGGTTTACCTATGAAAAAAAAGGCCTGATCAAAGTGCTGGACCTCGGTGAATTCTGGGAACAGAAAACAGGCTTACCTATTCCTTTAGGATGCATAGCCATAAAAAGATCATTAGGAAAAGATTTACAAATGCAAGTTGATGGGCTGATAAAAAAAAGCCTGGAATATGCTTTTGAACAATATCCTCTTCTTCCTCCCTATGTAAAAGAGCATGCACAATCAATGGATGAAGAGGTGATGCGTAAGCATATAGAACTCTACGTTAACAGGTTTTCTTTAACGCCTGGTGAAGAAGGAAATAATGCAATTGAAAAACTACATCAGTTATTTCTTTCAAAAACATCTAATGTCCACTAATAATTATCACTTTCGCTTATAATGATGATAGAATTAACTTAGTATAAACTTTCCATATTAAATCTTAGTTTCCAAAAGCACATGAGAAAATCATTTTTTTTAATCCTTATTTTTTTTACAATCGGTTTAAGTTTCCAGGCACCTGGTCAAATTTTGGTTGACAGGTTAAAAATTTTTGTGGATTGCAGCAATCTTGGTTGTGACCATACATTTTTTCGCAGCGAGATAACCGTTGTGGATTTTCTTTTAGACAACAAGGCTGCAGATGTGCATATTCTTATTACAGAACAAAGCACCGGAGGCGGCGGTGATCAATTTCAACTTATTTTTTTTGGTCAAAACAGCTTTAAAAATATGTCGGATACAATTCGTTTCAACTCCGATGCGAATGTTACTGATTTTGAAGAGCGCGACCTTTTAATAAAATATTTAAAACTTGGGCTTGCTCCTTACATAGCTAAAACTGCAGCCGCAAAAGATATTGTGATGGATTTTAAAAAAACTGTGGTTAAGTCTGATAATAAAGATGTAAAATCCTCAGCAAAAGACCCATGGAATTACTGGGTTTTAAGGGTTGGGATAAACGGTAATTTAAATGCAGATGAAGTTTATAAAAGTAATAATTACAATGCCAATTTTTCCGCTAATCGCAAAACAGAATTAAACAATGTTGGTTTTAAGGGTAATATCAACAGGAACAATGCAGGCTACGAATTCGAAGACTCAAGTGGTATAAGAACGATAACAATTAAAAATCATAGTTACAATTTCGAACACTATTATCTTATAGGAATTAATAATCACTGGACTTATGGTTATTCTGCAGGACTATCGCGAAGCACTTTTAGGAACATAAAACAAAATATTAATTTAAAAGCTGCGATCGAGTATAATATTTTTCCTTACTCAGAAGTGAATAATAAATTTTTTGCGTTCAGGTATTTTTTGGATGTGCGAAAAAATCATTATTTCGACACTACATTATTTAATAAAAAAAGAGAAACATTGTATGGCCATGGCGCTGAAACCGAATTGTCTTTTAATCAAAAATGGGGGACAACATCTTTTGGGATAGAATATCATAATTATTTTCATAAATGGGACTTGCTTAATCTGGAAATGAATGGACAAGTTGATGTTCGCATCACCGGGGGGTTATCCTTCAATGTTTACGCTTCCGGTGAATTGGTTCGTGACCAATTATCATTGCCTAAAGAAGGGGCTACGGAACAAGAAATTCTTACAAGGAGGAGGCAATTAGCTTCCGGATACAATTATTTTATCAGTTTTGGTCTTCACTATCGGTTCGGTTCAAAATTGAACAATTTTGTTAACCCGAGATTCGGTCCAAATTAATATTGTTTTAATGCACTGCCTTCTTATAAGCAATTAAACACCTTTCTTTTGCGATTTTATGGTCAATCATTTGTTTTACATATAAATCTGTTCCATACTCCGGCACCCATTGTTTTATATATTTTTCTTCTTTATCAAACTTTACAGCTTGTAATGATGGATTAAAAATTCTAAAATAAGGTGCAGCATCGCACCCGCATCCCGCCACCCATTGCCAGTTGCCGTTGTTAGAAGCGAGGTCATAATCTAATAATTTTCGGGCAAAATAAGCTTCGCCCCATTTCCAGTCAATCAATAGATCTTTCACTAAAAAACTTGCTACAACGATTCTTACCCGGTTATGCATAAATCCGGTTTCGTTTAATTCTCTCATTCCTGCGTCCACAATTGGATATCCCGTTTCTCCCTTACACCAGCTTTCAAATTCATTTTCATTATTCCGCCATTCAATATTTTCATATTCGGTTTTACATGCCTGTGTGGCATTGCGGGGATAACGCCAAAGCATTTGCATAAAAAATTCCCGCCAAACGAGTTCTTTTAAATATGTTTCATTTACGTTGATAGCCAGGTTCACCAACTGCCTGACGCTTACTGTACCAAAACGTAAATGCACGCCCATACGGGATGTACCTACTACACCAGGGATGTTACGGGTCTGGTGATAGTTTTGAATGAGTAGTTGGCCTGGCAGATCAAGATTTGGAATATGCTCATTAAACACGAACTGCATTTCTTTTAATGCTGGCATCAACTTTTCTGATTGCGTAAAAAAATTATGGAGCAAATTTTCAGAAGGGTTAAGTTCATAGTCTTTTGCACTTAATGATCCAATCCAATTATTATAATAAGGAGTGTAGATTTTATAAGGCTCACCTTGTGGTTTTATTATTTCATTCTTTTCAAAAATCACCTGGTCTTTTGTAGTAATAAAAGAAATTTCATTTTGGCTTAAATACTTTGCTATTTCATCATCCCTTTTTACTGCATAAGGTTCATAGTCATGATTAGTAAATACTGAGTCAATTTTATAGTCTTTATTTAATTGTGTAAATATATCCAGGGGCAAACCATACCTGACGTCTAAGGTGCTTTGCTGTTCCAGTAGTTGTTGTTGAATTTCCTGTAGTGATCTGTAAATAAAACTTACCCGCCTGTCATTATCATCTTCTAATTGGTCGAGAATGATTTTATCAAAAACAAACACCGGCAGGACAGGTAATCCAGCGGACAGTGCCCGTAATAATCCCGCATTATCATGCAAACGTAAATCACGTCTAAACCAAAAAATATTTAATTTTTGCTTCATCAGCACTATCAACAAACATTGGAGGAAATAGTTTTATCAATTATGCTATAAATATTCCTGGCTTCAGTACCCGTATAATTTTTTTCTCTGAATACCTCCACCCATTTTACTCCCCTGATAGCATTGGTCAGAAAGACTCCATCTGCCTGTTGTAAGAGTTCTACCGAAACTGTTGTTTGTTTTATAGTATAACTATATTTTTTTAGTTCGTCAATAATAAACCTACGCAACACTCCATTTACACATCCTTGGTGAAGTGCTGGTGTATATATTTCTTTACCGAACAAAAGAAAAATATTAGACTTTGATCCATCACAAATATTATTAAAAGCATTTAAAACCAAACATTCATCTAATCCTCTTTCTTCCCTGTATAATTCTGCCATTACGTACGGCAGGTAATTCGCGGTTTTTAAATTGGCGAATGCATCACAAGCCTTTCTTACATATGGATGAAGATCGATCGTCAAGCCTTTTTCATTCCAATCACCTACAGTTTTTTCCAAAAGCGTTGCTTCTATTAAATATTGAGCATTGTTATCTTCTCCCCGGTATACGGCCAAACGAACTCTTGCAGCGTTAGTACAGTTATTAAGAATACACAAATCTTCTATAGCCTTCATTAGTAAATTAGTTGAAACGGATTGCGTATTTACCTGGATTAGCTTAAGACTGTTAAAAAGCCGTTCAAAATGATAATTGCTTAAAACAACATGACCGGCTTTCCACCTCATTGTTTCAAATACCCCATCTCCATATTTGAAACTGCGATTATGAGCCACCAACACCGGTTGATCTTTTGAGATCATTTCGCCGTTATAACAAACAAATTGAATGTCCATAAATTAAAGTAGGGGGCAAAGGTATTACTCTTTGCCGCCCTCTCACACCACCGTATGTACTTACGTGTACGGCGGTTTCTTTAAAGTGATTTACGATGTAAGGCTTTGTGGTTTTCACTTAGGCTGTAATAGCCTTGTAACGTAAACCACTGTTTGTTCATACCAATATTTAGCGCCGGGCTGTTTGATAAACGCCACCAGCCTTTGCCGCTTAACGCTGTTCGCCAACTTAGTGTTTCCTCTACGCCTAATTTTCTTAACCATCTTACTATGCCAATCGTTCGCTTGCATTGCTTTAGTCTAAAGCATTTTAGCTTGCGCCTTAACCATCCGTCTATCGCTTCCATTCTACTTTTCATTCTTGCGTAGCGAAAATAATGTAGCCATCCCTGTTGTATTGTTCGCAGTTGTGTTAACATTTGTTCCAAACTTATACCTCTGTTTCTTTGAGTGATTTGTTTCACCTTCTCCTTCAATCTTTCCTCACTCTGTTTACTCAAACCTAAACTGCCGTCTGTTAAAATGCTATGGCCTAAAAAGTTTAACTCGTATCCCTTACATATCCCGCTCTTGGTGCTGTTTACTTTGAGCTTTAGTTTGTTTTCAATGTACCGGGTGATACTTGCCTTTACTGCTTCGGCTCTTTGTTCGCTGCTAACAAATATCTTCACATCATCGGCATATCTCACATAGCTGTGGCCTCTTTCATCTAACTCCTTGTCCAATTCATCTAAGACGATGTTGGATAGCAGCGGACTCAAGGGACTGCCTTGGGGGGTGCCTTTGATGCGTTGTTCGCTTAGGCCTTCCTGTAACATGCCTGCTCTCAGGTAGCGGTGTATGAGTTTAAGCAATCGCCTATCGCCTATCCGTGTACTTAACAGCCACAGCAGACGGTGGTGATTTACTTCCTCAAAGAACTTCGCTAAGTCAAGGTCTATTACATAGCCCTTTCCCCCTGCCACATACGCTCCTGCCCGTTTTAATGCCTGATGCGCATTTTTATTTGGACGGAAGCCGTAACTGTTTGTAGAGAATATCTTCTCATACCTTACACTTAATACCCGATGTATGGCTTGTTGCACTAAACGGTCTATTACCGTGGGGATGCCTAATTGGCGATAGCCGCCATTGTGTTTGGGTATTTGTACGCCACGTACTGCCTGCGGCTCGTATTTGCCTTGAAGTAATTGTTGCTGCAGTTGCGTTAAGCTGTTGCCTAACCATTCCTGCAGTTCTTTTACTGTCATGCCATCCACTCCGCCACTGCCGCCGTTTTGGACTACCCGTTGGTATGCCTTTTGTAAATTTAATGGACTGGCGACTTGTTCCATTAAATGTCTCGTCGAGCCAGCGTTCTTCTTCGCATGCAGAAAGCCATTCAGGATTTACCTCTCCGCTTCGGGTGTACCATACGGGTACACCCTCCGCAAAAAGGTGGCTGACTGCTCCTCGTTCTTCCATCGGATTCATCCGGAAGCGCAACACTTTTCTATCCTGTTTCAAATTGTTTGACTTTTACTACTTCTAAAAAAACTCCCCCGCTTTAAAGATTCAGCCCTTCCCTCCGTCTTTATTACAAAGACTTCTCCGGTACTATGGCTTCTGCTGACTTCTGTACTATTCCATTGCTTTGACACTCTCTCGTATCTCCACCTCTGAAAAAAAAATACAGACCTCCCATGGTAAGCGGATAGCTCCTTCGTGATAAACTGTATGATTTACTACCGCTGGTTTACGTCCAACTATCGGGCTTCGCAGTCTAATGCCCACTCACCCACAGCGTAAGCCTTGTATCATATTTCTGTTCGTCAGTTCATCACTTTGTCCGCCGCTTCCTTCAGATTTGTGGTCACCCACAACACCCTTGCTTTGGACTAACGATTCCCGTTGGATGGCTCGTTTAAGACTTCCACTCTAAAGAACTATCGCATGCATGGCGCACAATAAAAATCGTTGGCAAGATAGCCAACGATTTTTTTATTAGTGATTGCAAAGTTTGTGTATTGTTTTTTGACTAAATTTATATTCCAAGCCCATAATTCAACAAATTAACTTTCTTTGCAGCGTACTATGTCTTTATTTATTACAGCACTGGCGTCGGGCAGCAATGGCAACTGTTATTATGTGGGTAATGAAACTGAAGCTGTGTTAATAGATGCAGGCATCACCTGTAAAGAAATAGAAAAGCGTATGAACCGCCTTGGCCTTTCTATTAAAAAAGTAAAAGCGGTATTTGTTTCTCACGAACATGCAGATCATATAAAAGGCATTCCGGTACTCACAAAAAAATACACACTGCCCACTTATATAACAACCGCAACTTTAAGATTTGGGCGGCTTCGGCTGGAAAAAAATTGTATAAGATCTTTTATTCCCAATGAACCTGTTAAAATCGGTAACCTTTCCGTGACAGCTTTTTCTAAAATGCATGATGCTTCAGACCCTTGCAGTTTTACCGTTTCCGAAAATGGGACTTGCGTTGGCGTATTTACAGACATAGGTTCAGCATGTTCGGGAGTTATTCATCACTTTTCTCAATGTCATGCTGCATTTTTGGAGGCAAATTATGATGAACATATGCTTCAGGTAGGTGGCTATCCTTATTATTTAAAGAAGCGTATTAGCGGCGAAAAAGGTCATCTTTCCAATAAGCAGGCTTTGGCACTTTTTACAACGCACAGGCCATATCATATGAGCCACCTATTTTTATCGCATCTTTCAAAAAATAATAACTGCCCTAACCTTGTAAGTGAACTTTTTAATAAACATGCAGGCGGGACAAAAATTATTGTGGCCTCAAGATATAAAGAGACTGCTGTATATGCTATAAATGCAACAAGTCCTTCTGTTAAGCTTCAGCATGCAGAATATAAAGAATCTTTTGGTACAGAGCAATTGACCTTTGCATTTTAGTGCAGGTAGTAGCAGAATTGTAAATATTACTAAGTATTAGGTTTCTGTAAAAATTTAATATTGCGTTGAATGCCCTTTAGTTTAGCCCGGCTAAGTGGCGAGTTCTTAAAAAATTTTTTAAACGCTTCTTCGCTTAATGCCTCCCAATCTCTTGTTGAAAAATTTAGAACTTCAGGGATAGGATTAAATGAAGATTCATTGTGTGGCTTACTAAATCGATTCCATGGACAGACATCCTGGCAAATATCGCAGCCAAACATCCAATCCCTAAATTTACCTTTTTGTTCGTCCGGAATAATTTCATCTTTTAATTCAATGGTAAAATAAGCAATACACCTGCTGCCATTAATCACTTTATCAGGTAAAATAGCTTCCGTAGGGCAGGCGTCTATACAACGGGTGCAACTGCCGCAATAATCTTTTGCAAAAGGATCATCATAAATAAGTTCCAGGTCAGTAATAAGAGTAGCTATAAAAAAAAATGATCCGCTATCTTTTGTAATTAAATTTCCATTTTTTCCTATCCATCCCAATCCGCTACGTTCAGCCCATGTACGTTCAAGCACAGGGGCTGAATCTACAAACCCCCGGCCGTTGAACTGTCCAATTTCTTGTTGCAATAAAGCAATCATCGATTTTAATGCAGATTTAATTACTGTATGATAATCCTGGCCTAAGGCATATTTTGAGATCTTTGGCTCTGTTGATCCTTCATGTTGCGGAAAATAATTTTTTAATACGGTGATAACAGATTTTGCACCAGGCACTAATTTGGATGGATCAATGCGCATGTCAAAATAATTCTCCATGTACTGCATGCTGCCATGCATACCTTTTTTCAGCCATTTTTCTAAACGACGAGCGTCTTCATCAAGTGGTTGCGCCCTGGCTATGCCACAATAGTCGAAGCCAAAATTTATTGACGCTTTTTTTATTGATGCTGTATTTCGTTCTTGTTTTTGCAAAAAAATATTTATACTAATTATTAATTTGAGTTATAACTTTTGCAAATTTCTATTATTAAAAGTTTTCTATTGTTTGGAAACTATATTTGAACTGGTAAAATATTATTCTGACATCTATAAAGCCAATCAAAGCAGAGTGGTGTTTGTGAGTAAAGCCCCCACTCCCTCCTAATGGGAAGCCAATGTTTTACTTTAAGAACTGATACTCTCCTTCAGGGGATGGGTGCGGGGGCACAATTATTTTTAAACTGCTTATCAATCAGTTTTTTCATTTCAAGGTATACATCTGCCTTTTGCTCACCCAAAAAATTTTTTACAAAAAAGATAGCCGTATAGCCCCTGCAATAATCTACCATCGGCCATGTGCCGAATAAGCCGGGGCTGCTTAGTACGCTGGCTGTTCCTCCCTCTGGCGTAGCCGGAGAGTGGCCAGGGGTGTGTGAGGTGAGGCTCCAACTACCCAAAGCATACAAAAACCCTTCTGCAGATTTTGGTGCATATTTTATTTTATCAACACTTGCATGTATTTTTTTCATTTGCAGTACCGCCGCTTCACTTAAAATTTTTAGCCCGTTATAAGAACCATTGTTTAGCATCATTTGTAAAAAACGGCTGTAATCTGCAGCGGTCGATTTTGCTCCGCCTGATGGATTTACGGCTGACCCATCTAATGTACTAAAAGTAGTTTGCCGCATGCCCAATGGAACAAATAATCGTTGCCTGATCAGCAGATCAAATTTCTTTTTAGTTACGATCTCGGCTACGCGGCCAGCTATATTTAGACCAATATCACTGTAACGAAACTCCGTACCTGGATTGGTTTGAATTTCTTTTTTTGCAAATTCGTTTACCTCTTCTTCCAGTGAATTAAATTTTTTCTTTTCTAACAACTTCACAATTTTTATGGGCTCTGATTGAATACCCGTCATGTGAGAAAGGCAATGACGAATAGTAATATAATTTTTACCGTAAGACTCAAAAATGGGTAGATACTTGCTTACCATATCATCAAGTGAAAGCTTGCCTTCATCTACTAATTGCATGATCAACGCAGCCGTCAACCATTTGCTGCAACTGGCTACGGGAGCTACCGTTTTTGCATTAAAAGCTCCAAATGCTTTCTGATAAACAATGCTGTCTTTTTTGGCAATAATTAACACCAGGTCCTGCCCAATAATTTTTTGTTTTTCTGTGATCATTTTATCAAGTTCAGAAAAAGGACTTTGTGTAAATGCCCCCTGAAATAATAGCATGAAAATGCCTACAGCACTGTATTTGAGACAGTTTGTTTTATATTTATA
>Ga0136612_10001035_pt1 | contig 11397 bp, 13 predicted proteins | sample AntDryUQ224A2306_2_FD_106644 | JGI IMG/M metagenome (GOLD analysis project Ga0136612, IMG submission 106644) | Polar desert sand microbial communities from Dry Valleys, Antarctica - metaG UQ224A (23.06) | ecosystem: Environmental > Terrestrial > Soil > Desert | place: Antarctica: Dry Valley...
CGCATCGACCCCTTGGTCAGCCCCTCGGCGTCGAGGAAGGCGTCGTCGGCGTCGGCGATCACGTCGACGATCGCATTGCCGATCGCGAGCACGTCGAGGCGGGGAGAAGTCATTGGCGCCGACCGCCCGCTCGATGATCCTCGTGACCCCCGACGGCCACCGGACGATGAACACCTATCTCGGGGCGGCGCAGCATTTGCCGCAGAGCGCGCTGGACGAAGCGCAGGTCCGCGATTCCGCGGCCATCTATCTCGAGGGCTATTTGTGGGACGCCGAGACGCCGCGCTACGCGATGCTTCGGGCGATCGAGGTGGCGCGGGGCAGCGGCGGCAAGGTTGCGCTCAGCCTGTCGGACAGTTTCTGCGTCGAGCGCCACCGCGACGGGTTCAACGCGCAGATCGAGGGCGGCCGGATCGACGTGCTGTTCGCCAACGAAGAGGAGATCCAGGCGATGGCCGGAGTGCCGCACCTGGAGACGGCGGTCGCGGCGTTCCGCGACAAGGTCGAGACCCTGGTCGTGACGCGCGGCGAGAAGGGCGCCCTTGCCACCCGCAACGGCGAGCGCTCCCAAGTTGCCGCCGAGCCGGCCAAGGTCGTCGACACGACCGGCGCCGGCGACCTGTTCGCCGCGGGCTTCCTCACCGGCTACACGCGCGGCTTGAGCCTCGAGCGGTCGCTGAGGCTCGGGGCGATCGCCGCCGCCGAGGTGATCCAGCATTATGGCGCGCGGCCCGAGGCGGACCTCAAGGCGCTCGCCGGAGACCTGCTCGGCTAGTTCCTTTCCGTCATTGCTAGGACCGGAAGCGACGAAGCTTCGATCGCAATGACGAGCGCATGGAGACGAGGGGTCTTATCCCTTGGGGTGATCGATGCCCGGAATGTGCGGGTCGATGTCGTCGATTTCGGCCTCATGGACCTCGACCCGACCTTGGCCGAGATGGCTGTGGCCGCGGCTGTAGCCGAAGTAGATCAGGAGTCCGACGATGCTCCAGATTGGAAGCACCATCATCGCAGCAGCCGGCAAGTTGAAGAACAGGAACAGGCAGCCGAGGATCGTCAGCGGCCCGATGATGATCAGCCCCGGGACCTTGAAAGCGCGCTTGCGCGTCGCGTTGGTCTTGCGCAGAATCATCACCGCCACCGCCACCATCATGAACGCGTAAAGCGTTCCGGCATTGGCGATGTCGGCGAGCTGGCCGACTGGCAGGAAGGCGGCCGCGATGGCCACGACGACGCCGGTGATGGCGGTCACGACATAGGGCGTGCGCCATTTAGGATGGACCTTCGACAGGCCCTCGGGAAGCAAGCCGTCGCGCGCCATGACGAAGAAGATGCGGGTCTGGCCGAACAACAGGATGAGGATGACCGACGGCAGCGCGAGGATCGCGGCGTATCCAAGCGCGTTGCCGATCGCACCGAAGCCGATGGTGCGCAGCACGTGCGCCAGAGCCTCCTTCGAGCAGACCAAAGCTTCGGCGTATTGCGGCATCGCGCATTGCAGAGCCAATTGTTCCGACCCGGCGGGGAAGGGGACGCCGTTCGGACCCATGATCGGCTGGCCGCCGATCGTGCCGACGGCGCCGGCGGCGACGAGGATGTAGAAAACTGTGCAAATGAGCAGGCTGCCGACCAGGCCGATCGGGACGTTGCGCTGCGGGTTCTTGGTCTCCTCGGCCGCGGTCGAGACCGCGTCAAACCCGACATAAGCGAAGAAGATCGTCGCCGCGGCGCCGACCGCGCCGACCCCGGTGCCAAAGCCGCCGAACACGCCGGCGGGCAGGAACGGGTTGAAATTCGCCGTGTCGATCGCCGGCAAGGTGAGGATGATGAAGGCGGTGAGAGCGGTCACCTTGATCATCACCAGCACGGCGTTGACCTTGGCGCTTTCGTTGGTGCCGATCATCAGCAGCCAAGTGACGAGCAACGCAATGATGAATGCGGGAAGGTTGATAAATCCGCCGGGAGCTCCGCCGAGCGCCAGCGGCCCCGCGGTAAGGTAGGGTGGTAGCGCTATCCCGAATGTATCATTGAGAATTGTCCCGGTAAAATAGCCCGACCAGCCGACCGACACGGCCGAGGCGGCGATGGCATATTCGAGGACCAGCGCCCAGCCGACCGTCCAGGCGAGAAATTCGCCCATGGTCGCGTAGCTGTAGGTGTAGGCGGAGCCGGCGACGGGGATCATTGCGGCGATTTCGGCGTAGCAGAGCGCGGCTACAATGCAGACCAGGCCAGCGATGACGAAGGCCAGCATCAGGCCCGGACCAGCCTTTTGCGCGCCGGCGGCGGTCAGCACGAAAATGCCGGTGCCGATGACGCAGCCGATGCCGAACAAGGTCAGCTGGAACGCGCCCAGCGTCCGTTTCAGCGATTTCCTTTCGGCGGTGGCGAGAATTGCGTCGAGTGGCTTTACGCGCCCGAAGATCATACTCGGTCCCCTTGGATGCCCGGCGCCTTGGCGGCACCGACGTTTGGAGCGGAGCCTAGCGGCTGAAACGGCGAGGGCAATCCCCTATGCGCGGGACCGAGGCTCGAGCATCGGCCCCAAGGGCTGGCCGCCGAAAATGTGGACGTGGAGGTGGGCGACTTCCTGGCCGGAACGCTTGCCGGTGTTGGCGAGCAGCCGGTAGCCCTGTTCGACCATCCCGGCGTCGCGCGCGACATGGCCGACGGCGCGGACGAAGCCGGCGATCTCGTCGCTCGACGCCTTGGCCGCAAAATCGTCCCAGCTGACATAAGGCCCCTTGGGGATGACCAGCACATGATAAGGCGCCAGCGGATTGATGTCGTGGAAGGCGAGCGCGTGCTCGTCCTCATAGACCTTGTTGCACGGCAGCTCGCCGCGCAGAATGCGGGCGAAGACGTTGCTGTCGTCGTAGGGCAGGGTCGGGTCGATGGGCATGGCGGCTGACTGTCGCGGCGGGACGAGCCGCGTCAAGAACAATTGTGCGGCGCTGCCGAGCGCAAGCGCTTGACCGGCAAGCCCGCCTCGCTACCACCAAGTGGCGATGAGCGAGGAACCGCCCGAGAGTCTCATTCCGTACGACGAGATCGTGCAGGAGGCGCTGCGCGACGTCGTCGGGCGGGTGCTCGGCGAAGTTGAATTGACGGGCGCCCTGCCCGGCGGCCACCATTTCTACATCACCTTCAAGACGCGGCTTCCCGGGGTTGCAATTCCCAAGCATCTCACCGAGCGCTTCCCCGACGAGATGACGATCGTCATCCAGCACCGCTTCTGGGACCTGAAGGTCGAGGACGACGGGTTCAGCGTCGGGCTGTCGTTCGGCGGGGTGCCGTCGACCCTGCGGGTGCCGTTTGCCGCCGTCACCCAGTTCCACGACCCGGCGGTCGAGTTCTCGCTGACTTTCCAGGCCAACGCCGCGCCCGAGCTCGTCGAGGAGCATGAGGTCCCCGAAAACGACAGTCCGCAAGGAGATGCGGGCGCAACGGGCGAGCCCAGCGAGGTCGCCGATGACGGGTCCAACGTCGTGTCCGTGGACTTCACACGCAAGAAGTGATGGCCGAGACTCGCACCGAGACCGATAGCTTTGGGCCGATCGAGGTCCCGGCGGACAGCTATTGGGGCGCGCAGACCGAGCGGTCGATCGCCAATTTCCCGTTCGGCTCAGCCGAGCAGATGCCGCTGGAAATCATCCGCGCGCTCGGCTTCGTCAAGCAGGCGGCGGCGCGGGTCAATGCGCGGATGGGCCTGCTCGAGCCGCAGATCGCCGAAGCGATCCAGCAGGCGGCGGGCGAGGTCGCGCGCGGCGATCTCGACGGCCAGTTCCCGCTGGTCATCTGGCAGACCGGGTCGGGCACCCAGTCGAACATGAACGCCAACGAAGTGATCGCCGGCCGCGCCAACGAGGTCCTCGCGGGCAAGCGCGGCGGCAAGGCGCCGGTCCACCCCAACGACCATGTCAACAAGAGCCAGTCGTCGAACGACAGCTTCCCGACCGCGATGCACATCGCCGCCGCGCGCGCGGTCCACGCCCGGTTGCTCCCGGCGATCAAGGCGATGCGCGACAAATCGGCCGAGCTGACCAAGCGTTGGGACGGGCTGGTCAAGATCGGCCGCACCCACCTGCAGGACGCGACTCCGCTGACCCTGGGGCAGGAATTCTCCGGCTACGCGGCGCAGCTCACCGACAATATCGAGCGCATCGAGCAGGTGCTGCCGCGGCTCTACCGCCTCGCGCAGGGCGGCACGGCGGTCGGCACCGGCCTCAATGCCCCCAAGGGGTTCGGCGATGCATTCGCTAAGGAAATGGCAAATCTGACTCGGCTGCCGTTTGTCACGGCACCCAACAAATTCGCCGAGATGGCCGCGCACGATACTCTGGTCGAGCTGTCGGGCGTGCTCAACACGCTGGCCGTGTCGCTGACCAAGATCGCCAACGACATCAGGCTGCTGGGATCGGGGCCGCGCAGCGGCATCGGCGAGTTGAAGCTGCCCGAGAACGAGCCCGGAAGCTCGATCATGCCGGGCAAGGTCAACCCGACGCAGGCCGAGATGCTGACCATGGTCGCCGCCCAGGTGATCGGCAACCATGTCGCGGTGACCGTCGGCGGGATGCAGGGTCAGCTCGAGCTCAACGTGTTCAAGCCGCTGATTGGCGCGAACGTCCTGCGCTCGATCGACCTGCTGTCGATTGCGATGATCAGTTTCACCGAGCGGGCGCTGGAAGGATTGGAAGCCGACGAGCCGCGCATCGCCGAGCTGGTCGACCGCTCGCTGATGCTGGTCACCGCCTTGGCGACCGAGATCGGCTACGACAATGCCGCGGCGATCGCCAAGCACGCGCACAAGACAGGCCAGACGCTCAAGGAGGCGGGGCTCGAACTGGGCCTGGTCGACGAGGAGACGTTTGAGCGGGTCGTCAGGCCGGAGAAAATGGTCGGGCGATAGCCGCGCCTGCCAGAAGGAGAGTCGCCATGCGTTTCGTTCCAATCGCAGTCGTTCTTGCCTCGGCGTCGCTGGTCGGCTGCTCGACGAGCGAGGCGCCGCGAGAGCGGGGGACGCGCGCGGCCGGAGCGCGGCCGCCGATCGTGATCCGGCCGCTGTTCGCCGCCGACTATATGCGCGCCGCCTCGTCGATCGACCTTTACGAGATCCGCTCGGCCGAGCTGGCATTGACCCGCGCCGCCAATCCCCGCCACCGCGATTTCGCGCGGACCATGATCGCCGACCACAACGGCACTTCGGCCCAGCTATCGATGGCCGGGCGAAGGCTCAACCTGCTGCCTTCGGCGACCCTGCTGCCGACGCACCAGGCGATGCTCGACGAACTCGTCGCGAGCAGCAATTTCGACGCGACCTACCGCCGCCAGCAGATCGCGGTGCACGAAGCGGCGTTGAAGCTGCATCGCGATTTCGCGGCGCGCGGCGAAAGCGCGACCCTGCGCCCGGTCGCGCGAAACGCCGTGCCGATAATCCGCCGTCACCTCGAGATGATGCGCCGGATGTGACGAACGCCCGCGCCCTGGCCTTCCCGCTGCTCGCGCTGGCTGCGTGCGCCAGCGTCCCATCCGCCGGCGTTCCGCTAATTGGTGAATGGGGCGGCCGGCATGTCGGCCTGAAGCTCAGTGAATCATCCGGCGAGCTCGATTATGATTGCGCCGCCGGGGTCATCCGAGAACCGCTCGTGCTCCGCCGCGACGGCACCTTCGAAGCGGACGGAACCCACACGCCGGGCACCGGCGGACCCGAGCGCGTCGGCGAGGTGCGCCCGAGCTATCGCGCGCGCTATTGGGGAACGGTCCGTGGAACGCGGATGACGCTTCGGTCGCGGGTCGAGAACGGCGTCGCGCTGGGCCCGTTCACGCTGGTGCGCGGCGCCGAGCCGATCATCCTTCGCTGTCTTTAGAAACCGATGTTGACGCGCACCCCGACATTGTCGATGCCGGGGTTCTGCCGCCCGAACAGCTGGGCGTGGCTCATGTGGACCCAGCTGGCTTCGACACTGACGCGGTCGTTGACCTGGACGCCGATGCCGAGCTCCGGCGCGAACAGGACGCGCGAGCCGAACGCGATTCGGTCGGTGCGCTGGAAGTTGCCCGCGGATCCGGTGTGGATGGCGATGCCGAGCCCGGGCCGAACGTACAGCTTGTCGCCGAACTTCGCCGACAGACCGACCGCGGCATAGTTGGTTTCACCGGAGGTGTTGATCGCCGCGAAAGCATAGGGCTGCAACGGGGTCTTGCCGATCCGGCCGCCGCGCCAGCCGACCTGGACATCCACGCCGCGCTCAAAGTCGCTCTGCGTCAGCGGTGATTGGATATCGTGAAGGTAGAGCCCGCCAAAAAGCTCGCCGGCTTGCGCAGGCTCCGAGACGCCTGCCGCGAGGACGATACCGCCAAATATCATTGCCATCCGCATCACAGATCGTCTCCGAATCATTCGGGGTCATCAATGCTTTGCTTGGCAATTCGTGCCGCGCCGGCCGCGTCAGCCGCCACTTTGCCACGCGCGAATCGCATCATTGGGGGCCAGCAGCATCCACACGTTAAGCGTCAGATTGTCGCGAATCACCAGCAGTGGCGCCAGCTCGAGCAGCAGCACCAACAGCACCGAAACCCACAGCGGCAGCCGGCGCGCGGCGAAGAATCCCAAGGCCATCATCGCCACGTCCGACAGCGAATTGATGACGCTGTCGCCGGTATAGCCGATGGCCGCGGTCGCCTCGCGGTAGCGGTCGATGATCAGCGGCGTGTTCTCGATTATCTCCCACCCCACTTCGACCAGCAGCGCGACCAGGAAGCGATGCTCTGCCGGTCTGGAGCGAGCGACCCACCACAAAGCGGCGTAGAACAGGAAGCCGTGGACGAGGTGGCTCGGGCTGTACCAGTCGGCGAGCATCTGGCTGGTTCTGGGACTGGCCGCGCTCGGCTCCCACAGCGCGACCGTGCCGCAGGCGCAGATCGGCGGCCGCCCCATCGCCAGCAGGACGGCCGCGGTCGCGACCAGGATGAGGAGCGTCCACAGTGCGGCGCGCGATCGGATGGGCATCGAGCACGCTTAGCAGAGCCGCGCGGCTTGCAAAGCGCCGCGGTTGGAACGATCAGGCGCCATGCTGCGCACCTACGGACCCGACTGCGACGGGAGCATCGTCGTCCCCAAGCAGGGAAGCATTCCGCCGGGTGCGACCTGGATCGATCTGGAGGAGCCGACGCGCGATGAAGAGAAACTGGTCGAGCAGGCGATCGGCCATAACATCCCGACCAAGGACGAACTTGCCGAGATCGAGCCGTCGAGCCGGCTATTCGAGCGCAACGCCGCTTTATACATGACGCTGAGCGCTCTCCGCGGCGTCAAGGAGGGGCAGCCCGGCACGACTCCGATCGGTTTCGTGCTCGCCGGGAACCGACTCGTTACCGTGCGCTATGCGACTCCCAGGCCGGTGGATGTGTTCGCCGACCATGTGCGGCGCGAGCCCGAGCTTGCACGCGATGCACTGACCGTGCTCGTTCGCCTGCTCGATGCGATCATCGATCGCCTGGCCGACGAGCTCGAAGGATCAGGAGCGGAGATCGAGCGAATCTCGGGTCACATTTTCAACAAGGAGATCGATGAGCGGCGCATCCCGGCGACCCGGCTGACCGCCCTTTTGACCCGGATAGGCAGGGCGCAGTCGCTGCTGGCAAAGATCCGCGAGAGCGCGGTCAGCACGGCCCGGCTGTTGAGCTTTCTCGGCGCGTCCAACCCGATCAAGGGCAATGAGGCGGCCCGAGCTCATGTCGGAAGCCTGATGACCGACGTCAGCTCGCTGATCGATCACAGCGGATTCTTGGCCGACAATCTGATTTTCCTGCTCGACGCATCCCTCGGCCTGATCAGCGTCGAGCAGAATGCGGCGATGAAGCTGTTTTCCTGGGCGGCGCTGGTGTTCCTGCCGCCGACCATGATCGCCGGCATTTACGGCATGAACTTCAAGTATATGCCGGAGCTTGAGTGGCTGCTCGGCTATCCGTTTGCGCTCACCCTGATTCTGGCGAGCGCCGTGCTACCGATCCTCTATCTGAAGCGTCGCGGCTGGATTTAGTTCGCGCGGGTCAGTCCCTGAGGATCAGCGGAACCGGGTCGGCCACGGAAACGGCGATCGTGTCGACCGCGTCCGGACCATCCTCCTTCGCCGGCGCTCCGCCACGTCGCGCCAGTGCCGCATAGGCCAAAGCAAGGTGGCCAGCGACCTCGACGCTCTCGCCGTCGTCCTTGTGGAACGCGATGGACCGGGCCTCGGCGGCGCGGCGGCGGAAATATTCGCGGTCGTGGGCCATGGCGGCGTTTCTACACCGAAACGATGACGCGAAGGAATGGCCGCCCATCGTCCGGGCGCGGCGGTTATTCCGTTTGGCGCAACCCGGAACGGCCTCGGGGCGGTTTCAGCCCGCAAAAACGCTTGCCCTTGGCGTTCGCGTTGGCGCCTTGCTAAAGGCGCCGTGGCCAGTGCTGCGGCCCTTTCCTTTAGCCAAGGATGCATGATGATCCCAACCGGCCAGGACAGTCTCGATACCCGTTCGACGCTCACCGTCGGCGGCAAGGACTACGCCTATTATTCGCTGGCCAAGGCGGCCGAGGCGCTCGGCGATATTGCGCGCCTGCCCTTTTCGATGAAGGTCCTGCTCGAGAATCTGCTGCGCTTCGAGGACGGGGCGACGGTCACCCGCGACGACCTGCAATGCATGGTCGACTGGCAGAAGGAGCGGCGGATTTCGCGCGAGATCCAGTACCGCCCGGCGCGCGTCCTGATGCAGGATTTCACCGGCGTCCCCGCGGTGGTCGACCTCGCCGCGATGCGCGACGCGATGAACGCGCTCGGCGGCGACGCGCAGAAAATCAACCCGCTGGTTCCGGTGCACCTGGTGATCGACCACAGCGTGATGGTCGACGAGTTCGGAACCCCGCAAGCGTTCGGCAAGAACGTCGAGCTCGAATATGCGCGCAACGGCGAGCGCTACGAATTCCTCAAGTGGGGCAGCCACGCATTCGACAATTTCCAGGTGGTGCCGCCGGGGACCGGCATCTGCCACCAGGTCAACCTCGAATATGTCGCCCAGTGCGTGTGGACCAGCGAGGACCAGGCGGGCGCGACTCTCGCCTATCCGGACACGTTGGTCGGAACCGACAGCCACACGACGATGGTCAACGGGCTCGGAGTTCTCGGCTGGGGGGTCGGCGGGATCGAGGCCGAAGCGGCGATGCTCGGCCAGCCGGTCAGCATGCTGATCCCCGAAGTGATCGGCTTCCGCCTGGCGGGGGAACTGCGCGAAGGGATCACCGCGACCGACCTCGTGCTGACGGTCACCCAGATGCTGCGCGCCAAGGGCGTGGTCGGGCGCTTTGTCGAATTTTACGGCCCCGGCCTCGCCTCGTTAAGCCTCGCCGATCGCGCGACCATCGCCAACATGGCGCCCGAATATGGCGCGACCTGCGGCTTCTTCCCGATCGACGAGCGCACCACCGAATATCTCCGGCTGACCGGACGCGACGAGGAGCGGATCGAGCTGGTCCGCGCTTACTGCCAGGCGCAAGGCCTGTGGCGGGACGATGCCTCGCCCGAGCCGGTGTTCACCGACACGCTCGAGCTCGACATGACGAGCATCGAACCGTCGCTGGCGGGGCCGCGGCGGCCGCAGGACCGGGTGCTGCTGAGCGACGTCGACGACCAGTTCAACGCCGAGCTCGAAACCACTTACAACAAGCGAGACGACCCGCGGGTCGCGGTCGAAGGCGAGAGCTACGATGTCGGCAACGGCGATGTCGTGATCGCCGCGATCACCAGCTGCACCAACACCTCCAACCCGTCGGTGCTGGTCGCCGCGGGACTTGTCGCGAGGAAAGCGCGCGCCAAGGGGCTGACCAGCAAGCCGTGGGTCAAGACCAGCCTCGCTCCCGGCAGCAAGGTGGTCAGCGATTATCTCGATGCGAGCGGCCTTAGCGAGGATCTGAACGCCTTGGGCTTCGACCTGGTCGGTTACGGATGCACCACCTGCATCGGCAATTCCGGGCCGCTCGCCGAGCCGATCTCAAAGGCGATCGCCGACCATGATCTCGTCGCCGTCAGCGTGCTGTCGGGCAACCGCAACTTCGAGGGCCGGGTGTCGCCCGACTGCCGCGCCAACTACCTCGCTTCGCCGCCGCTGGTGGTTGCCTACGCGCTCAAGGGCACGGTGCGCTCCGATCTCGCCGGCGAGCCGATCGGCACCGCGACCAACGGCGAGCCGGTGTATTTGAGGGACATTTGGCCGACCAACGCGGAAGTGCGGGAGCTGATCGACCAGCATCTGCACTCGCACATGTTCGTCTCACGCTACGGCGACGTGTACACCGGCGACGACCGCTGGCGCGCTATCGAGATCACCGGCGGCGAGACCTATGCTTGGCCGCCGCAATCGACCTACATCCAGAACCCGCCCTACTTCACCGGCATGACCATGACCCCGGTGCCGCCGGGCGATATCGCCAACGCGCGGGCGCTGGCCATGTTCGGCGATTCCATCACCACCGACCACATCTCCCCGGCCGGCGCGATCAAGCTCGACAGCCCGGCGGGCAAGTATCTGATCGACAGCGGCGTGCCGCGGGCGGAGTTCAACAGCTACGGCGCGCGGCGCGGCAATCACGAAGTGATGATGCGCGGCACCTTCGCCAACATCCGCATCCGCAACCGCATGCTCGATAATGTCGAGGGCGGCTTCACCCGATATGCGCCGACCGGCGAGACGCTGCCGATCTACGATGCGGCGATGCGCTACATCGCCGACGGCACGCCGCTGGTGGTGATCGCCGGCAAGGAATATGGCACCGGCAGCTCGCGCGACTGGGCGGCGAAGGGCACGTTGCTGTTGGGCGTGCGGGCGGTGATCGCCGAAAGCTTCGAGCGCATCCACCGCTCCAACCTGGTCGGGATGGGCGTGCTCCCGCTGCAGTTTCACGATGGCGAGACCGCGGATAGCCTCGGCCTCGACGGCACCGAAACCTTCAGCATATCCGGCGTCGGCGCCATCGAACCGCGCCAGGACGTCGAGGTGACGGTGACAGAAGCGGATGGATCGAGCCGAAGCATCACCGCGCGCTGCCGCATCGACACCTTCAACGAGCTCGAATATTTTCATGCCGGCGGCATCCTCCACTACGTGCTGCGGAGGCTCGCGGCCTGATGCGCGAGGGAGCGTTGGTCGCGTCCTGCCATTGCCGGCGCGCGAGCATCCGGTTCCCGCGCAAGCCGGACTACGTCAATCACTGCAATTGCAGCGTCGAGGTCCGCGACATCGACGGCCGGAGCTGGCCGCAGTGACTGCGGTCGAGATTGCGGTAGAAGCTGCCGGCTGGGCCGGAGCGGCGCTGATCCTGCTCGCGTACCTGCTGCTGTCGATGGGAAAGGTTAGCGGCCAATC
>Ga0136612_10001037_pt1 | contig 11395 bp, 13 predicted proteins | sample AntDryUQ224A2306_2_FD_106644 | JGI IMG/M metagenome (GOLD analysis project Ga0136612, IMG submission 106644) | Polar desert sand microbial communities from Dry Valleys, Antarctica - metaG UQ224A (23.06) | ecosystem: Environmental > Terrestrial > Soil > Desert | place: Antarctica: Dry Valley...
AAAGACGAGCGACGCTGTGGCAGACTGGTCCATGCGGGGCACCTCCTGGGGGTAGCGATTCAACACCTCTCCCGATACCAGAACGGTGCCTCGCTGTCACTCATGAATAATCCGGGTTAGAGGTCATGCCGATGCTGCCCATCGGCATGACCGAAGCCGGGACCCCTACCCCGTAGTGTCATCGCGCCGGCAGGAAGCAACGAGGGCAGGAAAGGCTTTCCGGCCCTCGTTGCTTCCTGCGATCGGTGAACACATAGCGAGTGGAAATCTTTGGAGCCTATGCGGCCTGCCCGGTCAGCAGCGCCCTCAGCAGTGCCAAGGGGTCCGGCATCCCCGCCTGGTCGTGCAGATCCACCACGGGAACCTCGAACAGCAGGTCGCCGTCGTCGGGATCGTCGCCGGAACCGGCTGCACTGAGTACTCCCAGGCAAACGCTAGAAACGCCGCGGCCGGTCTCCCTTACACAAGCTCCGGAAAGAAAAGAAAAACCGAAGAGCGAGCGATACGTTGGGCTGATGGGATCGGTCACCACACACCGGACGAAGCAGGGCAAACTCGTTGCCGAGGTGGAGTTAACGGTCCCAGATCCGGAGCGGCCGGGAGCAAACAAACTCGTCAAGCTCGCGGCCTTCGGGGAGAACGCGGAAACCCTGAAACGTGACTACCGACCAGGACAAGAAGTAACGGCCGTTGGTATTCCCCATAAGTTACAGAGACGAGGAAAAGACGGACAAGGATGGACCGAGCGGCAACTCTACCTCGTTCAGCTACCGAAAATCCGGGAGCGCTGATCAGGGATATGTCGCTACTCGTTCTCGCTAGAGCTCTTGAACCCCGTCTCTTGAAGCGAGGCTTCGCTCTTATGTCACCAAGGGGGATGGTGCAGCAGGGATATCCTGCTGTCTAGGGGTGTCAGCGACGAAACGACGCAGGAGTGATGGCGCTGACACCCCTAGACAGGCCCTTAGAACGACCCTTTCTGCACCGCAGCCCTTCCTCTTGCCCTATCCCATGCCAGGACAACCTTCGGGATATGCCAAAGAATACTGTTGAGGATATGGGCTGAGGACAAAGGCTAAACGCTCTTACCCTGTACCCAATAGCGCGCGCTCAGGTTGGTCCCGTAATCCACAGAGGTCTTCAAGCACGGCAAAGTAATACGGGGCTCGGTTTTTTGCCGCAAAGCCAGAGGTTGCTTCTCCTGGCTTTTTCCGGATCTTCTGCGTGTTCTCTTTCGTGATCGCGTTCGCCTGATACAGCAGATCGGACCATCGTTCGGTCGGAATCTCAGCAGTCTTGAAGATATTGATGGCTCGGGTCACGGATGACGTGAGCGGCGCCTCATCGCCCAGGAAGGGCCGGAAGTCCTGCAGGTAAGCCGTCACCAGGTCGCGCTCGTCCCGGTTGCCACGGAGGCTTTGCGGTTGAACTGGTAAGAGATCAGCTAAGGGAGTGAGCGAGGACTGTTGGCCAGGAGGCACGGCAGTCTTCGAGGGTAAGCTGCCGTTTGTCTTGGGAGTGACGTTCGCGAGCTCGGCGCGGATTTTACTCGCCTGATCACGGAGTCGCCGGAACCCAGACCTGTCTGGTTCCGACAAACTCTCAGATAGCTCGCTACGCGTCGTAGGAGCTTCCAGGACGGCCGTTTGCGCTGAAAGTGGCTCTGAGTCTTGTATCGGGCTCGTCGCCCCGCTGGTGGCCTTTACCGCCTTCTGAGGGGCATCCGCGGCCGTGCCACGTTCTCTGATCGGATGCACGAGGGTTGGGTCGGATAAGGATGCGTTGGCTCCACTCCCCTCCTCCTCCGGATCGTCCGTCACTTTTTTGGCGCGAGCCGTTCGAATATTCGAAAGACTTACGTCTGTTTTTTGTATACCTGTTTCTTGTGTGTCTTCCTGGTGGACACGGGGGTGTCCATTGAGTGGACTCCCCCCCCCGTGTCTTCCTGGTGGACACGGGGGTGTCTCGGAACCGGAGACTATATGTCGTTGGTTCGTCTCCCCGCTCAACGCTTCGGTTGCGGTTTGAGAGAATAATCCCCTTCTCCGCTAAGCTCTTCACCGCTTTGGCTGCTGCTGATTTAGAGATCCCGGCACCTCGGTCCAGGACGCGACCGTCTATGGTGGTGATGCCGCCGACGAGTTGGCTGAGGCTGATATTGTCGGTTTCCCGCTTGAATCCGAAGGTGCGGCGCATGATGTAGAGCAGGACCCGGAGTTCAGGATCGGAGAGGTCAGGCAAGAGCTGATCGAACAGCACATCCGGTACGGGGGTGTATTGCGGATTATTGAATCCGGCAAATCCTTCGAATGGTTGGCTCGCGCCATTACTTTTGGGCATAAAAAACCTCCAGGGCGCGTAAACGCCACAGGAGGTGCTTGACGGTCCAAAACGTGACTGCTACCCTGACTCTTGGTTGAGAGGTCGGGTGTCGGTGCAGTCCCTCGTGGGCACGCAAGGCACCTCTTCTTTTGCGCTTCCCTACCTTATAACGCCGCTTCTCCGTACTGTCTACACCTGTACCGGGCGTACCAGGCGTACGGATCGAACGGGGCGGGCGGTCAGTCTTGCTGATGACGCCGTTCGGCGATGAGCTGATCGAGGGCTTCGCGCACCATTTGACTCATGCTCCCCATTCCGCCAGACATCCGATCCTCAGCGGCAAGGCGAACCAAACTTTCGTATTGATCGAAATAGATCTCAAAGGCGTGACGCTTCATTGAGCGTTTTGCTAGAGGTGCAGTCGTACGGGATGAACGGGCCGTCCGGGACGTACTCTCCGTCCGGGGCGTACGGTCTAGGTGAGCTGTCTCGGTCGTTTGAGGCGTCGTGGATGATTGCGGTGATGGCAGCGCTTTGGAGGTAGATGAGTCTGCAGGGGGACGTGAAAAAAAGAGAGAAGCCCCCTTCAATTCGTTCGAGATCGCGTTGATATCCAGTTGCTTTTTCATACCGCAAAGAGTTCGTCGATCAGCTTGGCGTAGGCATGCGCGGCTTTCGCGTGAGGATTGAAGGCGAAGATATCTTGCTTTTGGAAATGCGCATCACGCACATCCGTGTTGCGGGGGATTACGGTCATCAACACTTGGCCGGTGTAGGTCTGTCGCAAGAGCTTGAGCGAGGTTTCGGTGTTGATCGTAGGATCGCTCATGGTGAAGAGGAAGCCCGCAATTTCAAGGGAGGGATTGAAGAATTGCCGCACCTCTTCAATCGTCTTGGAGATCTGCACGATGGAATCCAGTTCAAAATAGCCGGGGGAGACAACGACGATCACCCGATCGGCGGCCGTGAACGCGTTGATCGTCAGCCAGGAAAGTGCTGGGGGACAGTCAATGAAAATATGATCGTACTGATCACGGATCGCATCGATCTGAGCCTTGAGCCGAGCTTCGCGGTGGTCAATTGCCGTTGTCAACTCGATATCGGTATTCGATAAGAGAATATGGGAGGGAACGATGGCGAGATTCGGGACCGTCGTTTCGTGAACGGGAAGTGGTTTCCGCTCAAGGATCGTGGCACAGACGGTATTTGAGGCTGGTATCGTTTGATAGTTGGGAAGCAGAACCTTCGAGGAGTTCGCCTGGGAGTCGATATCGATCAGGAGGATTCGTTTATCGCGCCTGGCGAGGCCAGCTGCAAGTGAAATGCTCGTTGTCGTTTTTCCGGTTCCGCCCTTTTGGCTCGATATTGCGTAGATCATAGTTGTCAATTTCTTCGGAAGCCATTATTGGGTATTCCAAGAAATTACCTGATATTTACAAGATAAACAATTATTGATTTCCCTGTCAATAGGGTATAGGGTAAACTACCAAAGATGCAATACTTTCACAAAAAGAAAGGTGTGCGTCATGGCTAAACGATGGGAAGACCTGAAAATTGAGGATGCGACGGACGACGAATTCGAGGCAATGCGCCAGAAAAAACCAGGAAAAGGCATCGATCCGCGAATCACCGAGGTTCTCGATGCGGTAGAGCAGGGGAGCAGGAAGAAGGTGACAGTCCCCGATGAGTCGCAGCTGCGGGGACTCCGGGTGGCGCTCGGGCGCGAGGCAGCGAAACGTGGCTTCAGACTCGAATATCACTGGCAGGGACCGGTGATGATCGTCACGAAGAGCGATGAACCGCTGCGCCCGAGAACCTATAGTCAGCCGGGGACGTCGACGGGGAGGAAGCGTGGGAGGCCTCGGAAGGAGACCGAGTCGCAAGACACGTCACTTCAGGCTGGGATGACTGAAGTAATGGAGTAGAAAACGACGAATTACTGCGTTCGTTTCGGGGCGGCTTGGTTTTGATGATCAGACGACGGGAGTTTGCTGAGGAAGACACAAAGTAACGGGTAAAGCGACCAGGCGAATCCTCAGTCCCAGAACTTCCACCAGGGACGTGAATATTGAGTCTCCGGCACCTCTGGTACCGGATCGTGGTGTTCCGGATCCGGAGACAAGAGAGCGGGCAAGGCGCGCAGCCGCTCTGCCATTTGGGAAACGATCACCTGATTCGCCCGGATTTGGTCATCTTTGACAGATAACTGCTGTCGCAACAGTTCGTTTTCGCTCCGCAGCTGGGTAACAAGTTCGGTGTACGCGTTGCGTACGGTGGATGCTACGTCGCCGTGTTCGCTGTGGCGGCCGCCGTTTGGGGAAGGGGAGGGAGCGTCATATCCGTCGGATAAGACGACGTACAGTTTGCCGTCAAGTCGTTGTGCCGGGAGTGTTTTCCTGCGAATACGTTGTCTGACGGCCTGTTCGGAGATCCCCAGGCGGCCTGCTGCTTCTTTGATGGTGACGGTTTTATGATCACCGTCGTATACGCCGTGCATTGCCTCGTCCTATACGGCTGGATAGTGCGGAGCATCCGGTAACGCGCACGGGTGTACGTACTTTGTAGCATACGACGACTACAACGGTGTCACAAACGCGAAATACGCTGTGTGAGGCCATCTGATGGGTTTTGTAAATGCGCGGATTTCAGTCTAGTTAACACCTAATGCCTTTAGCGCTTCCCAGGAGCCTTTTGCCGTTTTGATATCGGTCTCAGAGACGAGTAGGTAGCGCCAGCATGTTCCGACCGTTTCGTCGCCACTCACGTGATTTGCCCAGCGCCGTGCTGCTTCACGCTTGCCCTGGACATCAGCGCTCAACAACTCCTTATCCATTTTCACCTCGACGATCCAGCGGATGTCTTCCCGGTCAACGGCGATGAAATCCGGGTTGTACTCGCGTGCACCCGTCCACAGGATGGGCAAGTCACCGGTTTGGAGCCGCAGCCATACGGTGACAGCTGCCTCGTCTTCAAGGATATTAGCCACGTCGCGCTCGGGTGAAGAATCAAACCAATCCTGAGCATAGAGCGACTTGCGGTAGCCCTCGAAGGCGACACCCTTCTTACCTTTGAAATCACCATGGCGGTCCGTTGTCGTTTCAGGCCTGCCGATGCGGCTTTTGCCAAACGTCGTCAACTCGATGACTTCACCATACGTCGGCTTCGTAGTGACTTTGCGTTGCTCCTCCGTGATGAGCTGGATAAGCCTTGCCGCAGCGCGGTCAAGGTAGCTGCTAAGAAGCGTCTCTGCCGATGGACCGAGCCCGCGGAGGAAGGCATCGACGATCTCACCAGCGGCGTATCGCTGATTCGCCCGTGCAGGAACCACGGGTGCCGAAAGCACGAGCTCGATAAGCGTGCTGCGCGCCTCCTCGCGCGGGAGCAACGGCGCCGCTGAGGCCACGTGATCAACCGCCTCCGTCGTGACAAGCTCTGTCCGACGCATTCCGTCTGCACCCTGGATGATCCGTGCTCCAAGCGTCGTGCGACGCAGACGACCTGTGGGATCTGCCGCAAGGCTCTCACCGAGCTGGCGAAAGGATCCATAGTCAGTAATGTCAGCCAGCGAGAAATCGCTCTTGATCTGGGTCATGCGTAGCAAAGGGATGCGCAACGGCGGGCAATCCGTACGCGGTGCCAGCTGCACCTGGAGTCCCGTGAGCTGCTCCTCCGCCCTTGCGGTGTGATCCTCGACACTCTGAATAACGGCCGTTGCCGGGAAAGGAGACGGGTTGGCTGGAGAGCCCGCGGTTACAGAATCGCCCCCTATGATCGTGGGCTCGACCGTTGTTGTCTCCTTAACCGGGACGAGCTGACCCTACGCGTTCTTCCTCAGCACCGCCCGCACGCGCCGATCGATGAACTGCTGGTTGAGAATGCCGGCCTTCCGCAGTAGATCTTCGTACCGTTCGTGCCCGAGCACCTCCAAGGTGTCAAGAATTTCAATGTCGGTATAGCGGCCGAAGGGGAGGCGCAGACCACGCCCCAAGGTTTGCTCAGTAAGAATGTCCGATACCGACGCTCGCATTGAGGCGATGACATATACGTTCTTGACATCCCACCCTTCTTTGAGCATGCCAACCGAGATGACGATGCGATAGGGATTGTCCGGTTCTTCCAAGCGGTCGAGCTCAGCAAGCGCTTGATCTGGTACCTTCGAGTGGACAGTGTGCACCTTGTCTGCGTAGTGGCCGCCAGCGAACGACGGGTCACTGACGATGCTCTCAATCTCTTCTGCCTCTGCGATGTTCGGTGCGATGACCAGCATGATGGGTGTGACCGGTTGGGCTCCAGTCTCCTCGCACCAGCGGGCGATCGCCTGTTCCTTGAGTTCCAGTAACCGGATACCATCGAGAAGCTTTGTTGCCGGATCGCTTCGGTCATCCCTGCGGCCAACGATCACCGGCGTCTTGACTAGCTTGTCCGCGATGGCCGCTGAGAGCGGGTAGCGGTGAATAATCTGATCGGGCGGCGTTCTTTTATCCGGAGTCGCCGTGAGTCCAATGAGGACACGTGGCCTGAGGTTGCGAATCGCAGACGAGAAGGCTGGTCCATAGTACGTGTGGTGCTCGTCGGCGAATACGACAAGATCCCTGAGCTCCTGGAGGTGCGTATAGAACGCCTCCCCGAGCCCCTCCTGAAACTTGTGGGTCTTACGGCCAACCGTCGATTCCGGTCGAAGCAAGGCCTGGACCGTGAAGATGAAGAGCTTGACGTGTCCTGGGTCTTCCATTGCAGAGCGCATCGCCGGCGTCGCGAAGTTCTCACTGGTAATGACGACGGGTTCTACCTCCATCCCTCGAAGCAAGCTCTTAGGATGTCCTGGTGTGAAGTTGGCGACGGTCTTATCGAGGATGGTCCGACCAGGGGTGATGACCGCGAAGTTACGCACGCCATCGCCTGCGAAGTACTCGATAGCTGAAGCAAGGACATACGTCTTACCAATACCCGTTGCAAGGTCAACCACCGCCTCGAAGGGGGGAGGCTCCCGATCAATGTCGTAATGCCGCGCAACTTCATAGACGATGCTTTCCAACGCCTCCTTATTGGGCTGGCGCAAGTCAAGCCGGGCAGCAATCGCCTCGATCCGGTCAAGGTCAAAAGGGTCGACAACCACCGCCGCCGTGTTCACGCTCGTACCTCCTCGGTTACGGGAGTGCTGGAATCGTGAAGCACTGCATTAAACCGATCAGACTGTCCCCAGCGCGTCGCCTGTCGGTATTCCTGGAGGATCGACTGCGGGATCTTACGGATGGTAGAACCTGGCCGGAGTTCGCGGAGAAGGTCGCGCACCTTCGGATCAATGGCGGTGCCGCAGACGACGAGACGCTCGTCCTCAGGGAGAGCATTGACTAAGAGACGCACGACATCCTCGTTGACCAAGCCATCGATGACGGCGAGACGAGAGCGGCCACGTTGACCACTGAACGGCGCGTCGTAGGTGTAGTCAAAGTGAATTTGAGCGGCTGTGGCTTCCGCAAGCTGGCCGTTAGTGGCCCATTCGCTGAGGAACACCTGCCCGCCATCCGTCGTGAACATCGAGGGTGCTACGTCGAGAACGTGGAAGCCTCCTCCGCCCTGCCAGTCTGTGTCGCTTGTCACTCCACCCAGGATCCTCACCGGCGGCAACCTTGCGAAGTCGCGGCATGGCAAACGTTTCGATGGTTGCCGCTTCACGTTCAACGGCAACCCATCGTCGGCCCATTTTGTGTGCGACCGCAGGGGTTGTTCCGGAACCCGCGAAGCAGTCGAGGACGATGTCGCCAGGCGTCGTCGAGATGTGAATAATCCTCTGAATCAAGCGCTCTGGCTTCGGTGTCTCGAAGGGAGGGATGCCTGGGAAGAGCTTTTTTATTTCTCCCTTTGACTGCCTGTTTCCGCCTACTTCTTTGACATCCCATACAGTATCGACAACGCGATCCTTGGCATCTTTAAGGAAGAGTTTCTGCTGCGGCGTGCCGCGTCCATCCCTTCCAAACCAGATCCGCCCATCAGCTAGGAGGCGGTCGAATGTAGCTCGCGGAACACGCCAGCTCGTTCCCGTCGGGGCACGGTGCACTACTCCTCCCGGCGTTTGAACTTCGAAGTCACCGCTTGCTCGAAAGTGGGGGCTAATTAAGGTTCCGGCAAGCCACGGCCCGCGCGGATCGTTGTCAGGATTCTTGTAGACATCATCCATACTGGCCGTTCTCGGCAGTCTCACCGCTTCCCAGTCAGGTGGGCCGTACACGAGAAGATAGTCATGGCTAACGGAGAACCGTCGAGCATCATTGCGAAGCGTATCTGCCTTCTTCCAGATAACCGTTCCGATGAACCAATCCGGACCAAGGACCTCGTCCATCACGGAGCGGGCACGATGGACTTCGGTGTCATCAAGGTGAAGCCAGATTGTTCCATCTGGCGCCAAGAGTGTACGAATCTGCACGAGACGATCCCGAAGCATTGTCAGCCAAACTGAGTGTTCCAACGCGTCGTCATACTGGAGGAAGGACTGCTGCGTGTTGAACGGGGGATCGAGGTAGGCGAGTTTCACGCGGCCGACGTACTCGCGTGCGAACTCCGGTAGTTCGATCAGGCTCGTGAGAGCATTGAGGGCATCACCGCGAATAAGAAGGTTGTCCTTGGCTCGGCTCTTCTCTGCGCCAGCTTCTCCAACCTTGCCCCGGCTGTGGAGGAGTCGAACCTCGGCGACTCGATAGTCTGAAGGCGGCACCCATTCATAGCTGCCGTCATCATGGGCGAGCAGTCTGAGGTGCTTGTTTGTCCACGTCAGTTCCAGTCGCCCTTCGTACGCTGGCACCGTTCCTCCCTCAAGGGCATGACCCTTCACATTGTCGATCTCTGCGCGCAACATATCAGAGGATGAGGACCTTGAGGACTGTTCTGGCTTGGTGAGAGGAGATGTCTTAGACGCCTTTTGCATACAAATATGTTGATCAATATTCTAACACATCTTTCTGTTCTCAGTACTGATCAAGGAAAAAGTGATCAATATTCATCCGGCAGGAGCAGGGTCGTTACGCTGCGGTTCCATTCCGTGATCACCCACAGCTTCTCATCAGTCCGCGTCTGGTAGGCCGAGAAGAGGCGGGAGCCGTTTTCCAGCGACCACTCGTTTTCCCGGATATCCTCCTCCGGCAACTCACCCCAATTGCCGTGCTTGTGTCGTAAAAGGAATTCCGGAGGGATCTGCTGGGCTGTATGGAGGGCATCAGCTGCGCCACGTGTGATCATGAGCTGACCCAGCTCGAACTTACCGGGTCGCTGGAGTTCCTGAGAGAGAAACTGCAGACCGGTCTCCAGGACACCGACGGTCTGCGCGTTTGGGTTTCGCTCGTAGGCTGCCCGGGCACGGTCATACGCGGCCAGAAGTTCCTGATAGCTTGGCCGCTGTGGTTCATTTTCAGCTCGCACGCCCTGATCATAATCAAGGTTTGTAAGAACCACGTACGAATCCCGAAAAAGGCAATCCCTCGGTGTTAGAGCGCATTCTGCTGCAGCTCTTTATCCATCACTTCTCGTGCAAGTCCCACGTAGACACTCGTGGTCGCGAGTGATTCATGCCCTAAGGCCTGACGTACGACGTCGAGCTTCGTGCCTTTCTTCACATGGTGCGTGGCGAACGTATGCCTGAGGGCGTGCGCTGAGGCTTCCGGGATTCCGGCTTCGGTGAGGTACTTAGCAACCAGGTTCCGGATCGACCGGCTGCCGAGGGGTTTCTCAAACTTCGTCAGAAACAGGTGTTCCTCATCGATCTTCGGCCGCACCGCGAGGTAGGCCTTCAGCGCTCGACACGCCTTGTAGTTGAGCGTCACGACGCGATCCTTGCGCCCCTTGCCATGTACCCGGAGCGTTCCGACGTTGCCCTCATCGCGGCTTACACGGGCTGGCAACGTGATGTCTGAGAGCTTAATACCGGCACACTCGGATTGCCGGATCCCGGTCTGCAGGAGCAGTTCAATGATGGCCCCGTCTCGAACTTCGTGCTGCACTGCGCCCAAAAGCCGCTTGTACTCGACTTCCGTTAAGACCCGGCGTTCTTCCCGTTCTCGTTCCGGTGGGAGAAGTCTTTCCGCCGGTGATTCGGTGAGGATTCCCTGCTGCACCAGGAAGGTGAAGAAGGACCGGATCGTGGCGACGTGGCGACGACGGGAAGAGCCTTTCATCCCCTTCGTATCAAGCGTGACGAGATACCCGTCCAGGTACCTGGGCTTCACCTGGTCGATGGTCGTGAGGTGCAGTTGTTCCGTCAAATAACGCATCAGATGCTTGAGATCGGAGGCGTAGTTAATCCGGGTGAGCGGCGCCAAATTCCGGGCAGTGAGATACCCGGCAAGGTATTGCTCAATGGCCTCGTGAATTGTGGGAGCTGGCATCCATTCATCATAAACCTTCCTATAATCACTGTCAAACCCTTTGTTATACGACCTAAAAAGTGTGCGCGGTCGGGGTTTTCTTCCTATAAGTATGATTATAGGAAGAAACGAAGGTGGGACAACGGTCGGGTCGGTTTGGGTGGGGGCGGGTCGTGCTGACCCGCCCCCAGGCAGCGATTGGCGGCTCGCCGGGTCAGACCACGAGGTCCGCCAGGATCTCACTGATGGGTCCGGGCGGCGGCGTGCTTAGATCCGCGCCGGTTGTCTCCTGCACCTGCTGCTTAAACCAGCGATCGAACTCGCTCTCGGAGGCGGCGAACTGCTGGAACGCCTGACCGATGTCCTCGCCGGCGAGGTAGGCGACGAAAAAGTCACCCTGTGGCGTCTGCTGGATAGCCCACATCTCCTTGTTTACGTCCATGCTCTGACCACACTCGACCCATTCCTGCTTGCGCGAGCCTTCCAGCTCCTGCAGAAAGGCGCGTGCGGCCGCAGTCTTTCCGGGGAGAATCGGGAGCATGAAGAGCGTCTGATCCATGGCATGTCCTCCATTCCTGTCGTGCTGTGGCCCCTCACTGCGGGACCCCATGATGGCCTCCTCGTCTACCGCCGCTGAGTCCCGGATGTCCCTCACCCACGTCAGTGGCATGCGTGTACCCGCGTGGGTGGTCGGGTTAGCCGCGCATGCCGAGGCACAG
>Ga0136612_10001038_pt1 | contig 11388 bp, 11 predicted proteins | sample AntDryUQ224A2306_2_FD_106644 | JGI IMG/M metagenome (GOLD analysis project Ga0136612, IMG submission 106644) | Polar desert sand microbial communities from Dry Valleys, Antarctica - metaG UQ224A (23.06) | ecosystem: Environmental > Terrestrial > Soil > Desert | place: Antarctica: Dry Valley...
CGCCCCAGAGGAGCACCAGTTGCCACGGCTCCCGCATCTGGGTGGTGAGGAGGGCGCCCGTGGCGATGGCCAGCAGCGCCCCGGTGACGACCCGACGCAACCCGAAGCGCAGCATCAGGGCGGCGGCGAAGGGACCGACAAAGCCGTAGAGGAGCAGGTTGACGGAAATCGCCAGGCCAATGGTGGCCCGGTTCCAGCCGAATTCTTCCTCCAGGGGAACGAAGAGCACACCCGGGGTGCTGCGGACGCCCGCCGCGGCCAGCAGCGTCACGAAGGTGACGGCGGCGACGACCCAGGCGTAGCTTGAGGTTCTTCGTTCCCGCCTCATTGCCCCGTTCCCTTCACCCGATCAGATCCAGCGCTTCTTACAGAACGCGAATTGCCTGGCGGACGTGAGTCAGGCGCCTGCTTGAGGTCCCATTGCCCAGCCAGGTGGCCGACATGTCACGACCACCGCCGCAAGACGAGCGAGGCGTTGACGCCGCCGAAGCCAAAGCCATTGACCAGCCCCACCTCGATCGGCTGCACGCGCGCTTGAGGTCCGACCAGATCGAGGCCCACGGCAGCGGGGTCGGGATGATCCAGATTGAGCGTCGGCGGTAGCACGCCATCGCGCAGCGCCATGACCGTGAAGAGCGCGGCCATCGCCCCGGCCGCGCCGCAGAGGTGGCCGGTCGCCGACTTGGTCGCCGAGATGGCGACCGGCGCATCGCCGAAGATGGCCTCGATCGCGACGAGCTCGTTGGCGTCGCCCAGTGGCGTCGAGGTCGCGTGCGCGCTGAGGTAGTCGATGTCGCTTGGGAGGAGACCCGCCTGGGCAATCGCCGCCCGCATGGCGCGTTGCGCTCCCGCGCCATCCGCTGGCGAGGCGGTGATGTGATAGGCGTCGGCGGCGGTCCCATAGCCGACGATCTCGGCAAGCGGGGCCGCGGCGCGGCCCCGCGCGTGTGCGAGGGTTTCGAGAATGAGCATGGCCGCGCCCTCGCCCATCACGAAGCCGTCGCGATCGCGGTCGAATGGGCGCGAGGCGCGCTCGGGCTCGTCGTTAAAGCCCGTCGAAAGCGCGCGGGAGGCGGCGAAGGCACCCAGGGTCATGCGCTCGATGGTCGATTCGGAGCCCCCCGCCAGCGCGATCTCCGCTTCGCCCGCGCGGAGGAGGCGCGCGGCATCACCAATCGCCTGGATCCCCGCCGCGCAGGCCGTGGCGGGAGCGCCAAGCGGCCCCAGAAAGCCGTACCGGATCGAGATCTGCCCGGCGGCGAGATTGATCAGGAAGGAGGGGATGGTAAAGGGAGAAAGGGCCCGTACGCCAGAGGCGGCGACCGTGGCCCCGGCCTCGACGATGGCCGGTACCCCGCCCAGCCCCGAGGCCACGACCGTGGCCGTTCGCTCCCGCGCGTGCTCATCTTCTGGATGCCAACCGGCATGCGTCAGCGCTTCCTCCGCCACCACCATGGCGAGCTGGATGAAGCGGTCCATCTTGCGCTGGTCCTTGCGCGGCACGACGCCCTCGACCGTAAAGCCGGCATCCGGGTCCTCTGCCAGCGACGGCACGATCCCGGCCACTTTGGAGGGCACATCGGAAACGATATCGTCCGGCAGCTGCCGTATCCCGGATTGGCCAGCGAGCAGGCGCGGCCAGACCCTGCCGACGCCGCATCCCAGCGGTGAGACGATACCCAGCCCGGTGACGACGATGCGTTGGCTGTCTGGCGGCCCGACCGCGCTACTTCTGGTCATGGCAGCCATCGATCTGCAACGGATTCACGAGCGGGAAACGGCGGGGCCGAGTCGCCATGCGGGAGTAGCCAGCTTTGTTCACGGTCATGTGCGTAGCCTCATTACGAGCGTGGAAAGCTCTTCGAGCAGCCGATCGATGCGCTCCGCGCCAACATCCGCGACTAGATCGGCCTGCACGGATTGCCAGAGCGGGCGGGCGCGTTCAAGCAGCGCTTCTCCCTCGGCGGTCATGCTCACAAAGTGGGTGCGGCGATCCTCCCCCGGGGTGATGCGCACGAGCCCATCGCGCACGAGCGGCTTGAGATTCCGCGAGAGGGTCGTGCCGGCCATCCCCTGCATGTCGGCTAACCGGCTGTGCAGCAGCGGCTGACCAGCCCGCGCCAGGGTGGAGAGCAGGGCATACTGTGTGGTGGTCAGCCCACTCGGCCGCAGCGCCTCGTCGTAAAGCCGATTCAAGGCGCGATCGGCGCGGCGCACCGCGGTGCAGACGCACGACGTCGATGGTGTTGCTCGATCATGTTCTGAGGTTACGGCCGCCGCGGCCTCAGGCACAGCGCATCGCTTCCGCTGATTCCGATGCATATGCATCTAGTTTCAGGATAGGGTGTTGCCGGATCGCTGTCAACCAGCATTCACGGTCGTTTCGGACCAGCGCGGGGAGTCGAGATGTGCATGGCGATGAAGGCGCCTGATGAGATGAAGGAAACCGGAGCCGATCGCGCCGACGCGTTCGCGCGGCTCGTCGAAGCGGCTCAGGGGTGCCGGGCCTGCGCGCGCATGGAGGGACGCCGGCGCCTGCTCAGTAGCGCCAATGGCACGATTTCCCCGCGCGTCTGTTTCATCGCGGAGGCCCCGGGGCGGCTGGGCGGCGACCGTACCGCCGTGCCGCTTTCCGGCGATCAGTCCGGCCGGAACTTCGAGCTGCTGCTCGGCGCAGCGGAGCTGGAGCGTTCGGCGGTCTTCATTACCAACGCCGTGCTCTGCAATCCGCGCGATCACGCGGGGCGCAACGCGCCGCCTTCGCCGCTGGAGATCGGCAACTGTGCAGCGTTCCTGGAAGAGACGTTGCGCATCCTGCAACCGCCAATTGTGGTTACCCTGGGACTCGTCGCCCTGCGCGCCCTCGCGCGGATCGAGCCCCACGCGGCCACCCTCGCGGGTAATGTCGCGGACGTCATCCCCTGGAACGGCCGCTGGCTTGTGCCCCTCTATCATCCCGGTCCACGGGCGCGGATCCACCGGAGCTTTCACCAGCAGGCGGGCGATTTCCAGCGGCTGGGAGCCTTCGTCTGGGAATCCTGCCTCGATCGTTCCAGACCCTGACCTGGTCTGCCATGGCCAGACTGATGTTCTCCCTCGTTGATCCGTCGTCCCGGCGTCTTGCATACGATCTCGATTCATGCACACTGCACGTCACGCCAGGTTGGTGAGACCCAAGGTGATCGCGCATGGCCAGGACCACGTCATCGTTGGCTGGATCGCTGCCTCTCCCGCGCACCCGGCTCATTGGCCAGGAGAGGGAGCGTGCCACCGCCCAGGCGCGGTTCAGCGAGGAGTCCGTTCCGCTTCTCACCCTCACGGGACCGGGAGGGGTAGGAAAGACGCGGCTGGCGCTCTCTATCGCGGCGGAGCTGACGGATCATTTTGCGGATGGCGTGACGTGGATCGACCTCGCGCCGTTGGCTGATGCTTCGCTCGTGCCCGCCACCGTTGTCCGCGCCCTGAATCTCACGACGCCACCTGGCGCCCGGTTGCCGATGCACTCGTGCGTTTCCTTCGCGCGCGGCAGATGCTGCTCTTGTTCGACAACTGTGAGCACGTCCTGGCGGAGACCGCCGGGCTGATCGCGCACCTGCTCGCTTCCTGTCCGGAGCTGCACGTCTTGGCCACCAGCCGCGCTCCGCTGCGCCTCCAGGCGGAACAGGTTCTGCCCATCGAGCCACTCGCGCTGCCAGCGGGTGATGCCCCGGAGATCGAAACGCTGGCGCGGAATGCGGCAGTTCAGCTCTTCGCGGAACGGGCCCGAGCCGTGCGTCCATCGCTTGACCTCGACGCCAGCAATGCCGCCAGCATTGCCGCCATCTGCCGCCACCTCGATGGCCTTCCCCTGGCGATCGAGCTCGCCGCCGCCCGCGCCTCAATGCTCTCGCCGGCGGCGCTCCTGGCCCAGATGAGCGATCGACTGCGGCTGCTACGCGGGGGAGCGCGCGATCTGCCGGCCCGCCAGCAGACGATGCGCGAAGCCATCGCCTGGTCTTGCGATCTTCTTCCTCCAGAACAGCAGGCGTTCTTCCGTCGCCTTGCCGTCTTCGCGGGCGGATTTACGGTCGATGCGGCGGCAGCCGTGGCCGGTTCGTTTGACGACCCACCGGGTGACGTGCTCGACGGACTTGACGCGCTGATCGATGCCAGCCTGGTGCGGGCGGAGGGGGCGGCGGAAGAGCCGCGCTTCGGCATGTTTGAGACGATCCGCGAGTACGCGCTGGATCGCTTGCGGGCGAACGGCGAGGAAGACGCGGCGCGGCAAAAGCATGCCGCCTGGTTTCTTGCTCTCGCCGCGTCCCCCATGGGGGTCATCAGGACCTTGGACGATGCTGCTGCCGTGGGGACGCTAGTTATCGAGCAGCAGAACCTGCGCGCCGCCCTGCACTGGTTTGCGTCAGAGAGCGACATCGCATCGCTGTTACGGCTCAGCGGAGCGCTTACCTGGTTCTGGTGGGCTAGCGGCCATGTCCGGGAAGGCCGGGAGTGGTTGCATCGGGCGCTGGCGGCGGGCGGCGGCCTGCCCCCTCCGGTGAGGTTGGAAGCGCTGGGTGGCGCCGCGCAACTGGCCATTCAACAAGATGATCACGACCTCGCCAAAGCCCTGGGCGAAGAATTTTTGGCCCTGGCGTGCGCCGAAGGAGACCGGGCCAGTGAAGCGAACGCCAGGCTCGTGCTTTCGCGCGCCGCCCACCAACGCGGGGCCGACGGTGAAGCGCTGGATTTTGCCGTCGAAGGGATGGCTATCTACCGCGAGCTTAACGACGCGCGGTGGCTGCCCTGGGCCGTGCAGCGGCTGGGAATTGAACTTCACGTCGCGGGCGACTATGCCGCGGCGGCTGCACTCTTCACCGAAGGGCTGGAGCGGTTTCAGGCGGCGCATAATATGATCGGGGTCGCGTACGCCTTGACGAATCTGGGCAACATCCGACTCGCCGAGGGCGACCATCAGCAGGCCGCGCGCTTCTTCCGCGAACGCCTCCTCCTTTCCGCATACACGCACGATCCTTGGGAAACCGCTGAGTTACTGGAGCTGGTGGCGGTCCTGGCGGCGAGATCAGGGGCAGCCGGGCGAGCGGCTCGGCTGCTAGGAGCCGCCGACAGCCTGTACCACCTATCGGGGACCTCGGCGCCGCCGTTTGGTCATCGGGTGACCAAACTGGCTGAGGCCGGAGCCCGCGATCGACTCGGAGATGAAGCCTATGACTTGGCCTGGCAGGCGGGTCAGGATCTCACGATTGAGCAGGCGGTTCACGAAGCGACGGAAGCCGTGGAGGCGATCGAGGCAGCGCCCCCGCCGTCATCGGCGCCCGTCCTCGCGGCGACAGGACTGACGCCGCGCGAGCACGATGTTCTCCGTCTCGTCGTCGCCGGCCGCTCCAACCCCGAGATCGCCGAGGCGCTCTTCATCAGCCGCGCCACGGCCCGCACCCACGTTGCCAACATCCTGGCCAAGCTCGGCGTCCGCTCCCGAACCGAGGCGGCGGATTTCGCCCACCGCAACGGCCTCGTCTGAGTTTTCTTTCCCTCCTCTCTACGTAAGCCGCAGCCGCGCTACGCAACGTACGTAGCTCGATCTTCTCCCAGCCTGTTGGAAAAATCGATCACCTGGCCGATGCCTGCTCCTCCCGTCAGGCGCATGATCGGACTCTACCCGTGCCGTTCGAGCGATCGCGCATCCAGGCGAGGTGAGCGGCGACGGCATCCACGCAAGGAGGTAGCCATGCAATACGAGGGAGTCTCGATCTACATGCTGGCGGAGGTGCGCCATGCGGAGTTGCAGGCAGAGGTAGCACAGTACATCTCCGGGCGGCAGGAGCCTGGGAGAGTGCCTTCGTTCAGCGCGCTCGTGGCGGCGGGGTGGCAGAGGCTTCAGGGAATATGCCTCTCGATGCGCGCCATGTTTCGCCATCGGCCGCGTCCCTCGGAGCCCGCCGCTTCCCCGCTGATCACCACGGCCAGACGGGCTGGAGTGTCTCCCCTGACTCAGTAGCGATTTCGGTATGTCTTACGGATGACCAGGGATCGAGCCGGGCGGATGATGCAGGCGGGGTACACGCTCGAAGCGACGAGCCGGCCGCTCGGGCTGGATCACCGCCCCTGGTTGGACGTGATGCATGAAGGAGAAGCAAACGATGAGTACCAGCACCATGCCGATCGACGAAACCAGGCTCAACGCATTCCTGGGGCAAATGGTGGGCGATCTCGGCGCCGCCGCCAACGCGCCGCTGATGCTCATCGGCGACAAGCTGGGGCTCTATAAGGCGCTCGCCGCCGCTGGCCCCCTCTCGTCAACCGCCCTGGCGAAGCAGACCGGAACCGCCGAGCGCTTCGTCCGCGAATGGCTGGCGGCGCAGGCGGCCTCCGGCTACGTCGACTACGACGCCGCTAACGATCTCTATGCGATCGCGCCGGAACAGGCGATGGTCCTCGCCGACGAAGAGAGCCCCGTCTTCCTGGCCGGACTCTTCGAGTCGCTCTACGCCATGATGGTGGCCGAACCGAAGACTCGTGAGGCATTCCGCACGGGAAAAGGTGTCGGCTGGCACGAGCATCATCCCTGTCTCTTCAGCGGGACAGAGCGTTTCTTCCGCACCGGCTACCGCGCCCATCTCGTGCAGGAATGGCTGCCAGCGCTCGATGGCGTGGTCGGTAAGCTGGAACGTGGCGCGACGGTGGCCGACATCGGCTGCGGGCACGGGGCATCGACAATCATCATGGGCCAGGCCTTCCCCGAATCCCGGTTCGTCGGCTTCGACTATCACGATGCCTCGATCGCGCGGGCCAATGAAGCAGCCCGCGAGGCGGGGGTCGCGGAAACGGTCCGCTTCGAAGTCGCCTCGGCCCAGGACTACCCTGGAGCCCAATACGATCTGGTGGCGTCGTTCGACTGCTTGCACGACATGGGCGACCCGGTCGGCGCGGCGCGGCGCGTGCTGCAAACGCTCGCTCCAGATGGAACCTGGATGATTGTCGAGCCATTTGCCAATGACGCGCTGGCCGACAACCTCAATCCCGTCGGCCGGCTTTACTACGCGGCCTCGACGATGCTTTGTACGCCAGCGTCACTCAGCCAGGAGGTCGGCCTCGGGCTGGGCGCGCAGGCGGGGGAAGCTCGCCTGCGCGGTGTCGTCGAGGACGGGGGCTTTACGCGCTTCCGCCGCGCCACGGCGACACCGTTCAATCTCATTCTGGAAGCTAGGCCGTAGGGGGTGAAGGGGGGGAAGGGGCCTTCTAATGATGAAGGTTGACCGTCTCGACCGGCTCAAGAAAACCGCCTGGCGCGAAATAGCCCATCAGCAACGCTGCCTCCTCGGCCCGCCTCTCCTCGCTGAGGCGAGCGTCCAGAAAGACGCTCTTCCCGAACTCACCGATGTCCTCGATGCTGCGCTCGTAGCGGTAGTAGATCAGTGCATCCGTATCGATCGCGACCGGGCCGTACCCCGCGAAGAAGAGCACTTCTTCCCGTGGCAGCACATCGCGCGCGATTCTGGAGCCGACCACAAAGAGGAGATCGCGTTCCCGCGGCGCGATGAGCGGGTTGTCCCAGTCGATGAGGTGAATCTGCCCGCCTTCATCGACCAGGATGTTGGCAGCGTGGATGTCCGCGTGACAGAGGACGGACGCGAAGGGCCGGGCGCGCAGCCGGGCCCCCAGCCCCTCGGCCCGCGCGACGATGTCGTCGATCTGGCCGGCTCGCTCCTGCAGGAAGGCGGCCAATCGCGCCGCTGCGGCGCTTTCGCCACGCGCGTTGGCGGCCTCCGCGAACATCTGGCGCGCCACTGCCGCCGCGGGCAGCGCGAAGCTCTCCCTGGGCAGGACGCCGCGGAACCGCTCGTCCAGGCCACTGTCGTGAATGGACCGCAGCGTGGCGCCGAACTCCCGCCATTGCTCGTCGGTTAGCCCGCGCTCCATGGCGTTGTCGCCGTCAATGAACGGGTAGAGGACGACCGCCGCGTCGTCGAGCGCGCACCAGAGCGCGGCCGATCGGGTTGGCACGGGCGCCAGCACATTCCGCACCCCCAGGTCGAGCAGTGCCCGCGGAATCTGCAGCACCGGCTCGTGCAACGGGCCAAAGCGCACCTTGAGGAACCAGTCCGCGCCATCGGTCGCGACGACGCGATAGACGGCGGCGTTGGCGTCGTAGCCGATCGGCAGGAAAGAGATAGACACCGCCTGCAGACCATAGTTGGCTTGGAGGCATTCGGCGATCCGCGTCTCATCCAGACCGGGATCATCGGGCATACCCTGCGATCTCTCCTGCGTTTCAGAACCGAATGCCCAGCGTGATCGACTCCTCCGGGTGCTCGTCGATGGCGCTGGGGCGAACGGTGCGCATGGAGCCGCACCCGTGCCAGCCGAGTATCCTACCCCCCTCCATCGATCTCGACCTCGGCCTCGCAGTTCACTGGCGCGTTCAAGGGAAGCATCATACCGATAGACGAGCGAGCGTGCAGTCCAACCTCCGGTCCGTACAACTCCAGAATGAGCTCGGAGTAGCCGTTGGTCACCCGCGGAGTCTCGTTGAAGCCCGGCGCCACGTTGACCATGGCGAAGACGCGCAGCCAGGCGGTCACGCGATCGAGGTCACCTAGGGCACGCTGCAGACTGCCCAGATGCGCCAGCGCCACAAGCCGTGCCGCCTCATAGCCCTGTTCCGCCGTGAGCTCGGCGCCCACCTTGCCGAGAGGATGGGCGACGGAGCCGTCGATATTCTGGGGGATATGACCGGAGATGTAGGCCCGGTTGCCGCGCACTCGCACCCAGGCGAACGGAAGTTGCAGTCCCGCAGGTACCTGTAGCGGCGCGGGCAAGCGCCATCCGAGATCCGCGAGTTTGGCTTCAATGTGCACCATCGCCTCCTTAGCTTACGTTCCGCGCAGCCGCTTGAAGAACTGACTGCGGTGCGAAAGGACTCGCATACAAGCGGCCGCGCTTCCATAGGTGGATCCTCGGCTCATCCACGGTCGCCGAAGCAGGGCCCGATTTACGTCTCAACGCCGGGTACGGCGTCGTCCAGTTCCGGTTGCAGGACGACGCTCTCCTGCTCGTTCGGATCGGTCCGCCCGCCCACGACGACGATCGGTTCGGTCAGGCTGCGGTTGGCGGCGACGTGGGAGACGCCCGCCGGAATGTAGATGTAGTCGCCGGCGCGGGCCACGTCGTGCTCGCGCAGCCCCGCGCCAAACCAGAGGTCGCATTCGCCGCTGAGCACGTAGAAGGCGGTCTCGTGCCCGTCGTGGAGGTGTGCCTTGGTGCGGCCTCCGGGGGGTATAGTCACCATGCCTAGCCAGATTCTCCGTGCTCCCACGCTCTCGGCACTGACACCACTCGCATAGCGCGGGCCCTGCTTCCCCTCGTATTCGTCTGCCGGGCGGATCACTCGGCATGTCGCGGCAGCCTCGGCTGTTCGGTTCATGCGTTCTTCCTCCAATTCGGCCGGTTCGCGCGGCGACGTCGCCGCCTCCCTATCGACTCTAGGGCGCGCGCGCCACCGCCGCAATGAATACTCCACACAGTTACCCCACACAGTCGCAATCCAGGTGAACTGTGTTGTCTGTGAGGATTGGATTGCCGTGATACGCTGGACAGAAGTCGGTCGTCGTGCCGCCTCTGTCCAATCCGATCAAGCGAGCGAGGGGCGTGTGATGAAGAATGCCCCGGCCACATCGTTCGCGGCTCTGCTTCGCCGGCACCGGGTGTCAGGGGGTCTGACTCAAGAGGCCCTGGCCGAGCGAGCCGGTCTTAGCGTACGGGCCATCAGCGACCTCGAGCGTGGCGTGCACCGCAGCCCGTACCGCGAGACTGTGCGCTTCGTTGCCGACGCTCTCGCGCTGTCGCCGGCTGACCGCGCGGCGCTGGAAGCAGCGGTCGATCGCGGGCGTGGCCCGCTCGCGGGGACTCGGTCATTCGCTGAGCCCATCGCGGCGACACTGCCTGCGTCGGTGACCCCCCTGATCGGACGCGGCGACGAGGTTGCCGCGCTGTGGAGTCAACTGCGTGGCGGCAAGACCCGCCTTGTCACTCTGACGGGTCCACCAGGCATCGGCAAGACACGACTTGCCCTGGCCGTCGCGGCAGGGCTCGTCGCCGATCGTCAGGATGGCGTCGTCTTCGTCGGACTGGCGCCGATTACTGACCAGCGGCTGGTTGCTACCACGATCCTGCAGTCGCTCGATGTTCCCGACACCGGCGGCCCATCGCCGGCAGAGCGGCTGAAAACCGTGCTGCGCTCGAAGCGGGCGCTGCTTGTCCTTGACAACTTTGAGCAGGTGATCGCCGCTGGGCCCCTCATCGGCGAGCTCCTGGAGTCTTGCCCGGGGCTCGCCGTGCTCGTCACGAGTCGGGTCGCGCTTCGCTTACGCGGTGAACATGAATTTCCCGTTCCGCCGCTGGAACTCCCCAACGGCGCCACAGATCCCTACCTGCTCATGGATATCGAGACGCTCGGCAACTTCTCGGCAGTGGAGCTGTTCGTCGAGCGTGCCCGCGCCGTCAAACCTGGCTTCGCGCTGACCCATGAAGGCGCCCCTGCGGTCGTGGAGATTTGCCGCCGCCTCGATGGGTTGCCGTTGACCATCGAGCTCGCCGCCGCGCGATGCAAGGTCCTCACCCCGCAGGCGATGCTTGGGCGGCTTGAGCACCGTCTCCGGCTGCTGACGGACGGTGCCCGCGACGCCCCAAAGCGCCAGCGAACCCTGCGCGCGGCGATCGCATGGAGCCACGATCTCCTCTCGACTGAGGAGCGCATGTTCTTCCGCCGGCAAGGCGTCTTCATCGGCGGCTGCACGCTTGCCGCCGCCGAACGCGTGTGCGATGCCGACGGCGACCTCGGCCTTGATGTCCTCGACGGCATCGCCGCGCTGGTTGACCAGAGCCTCGTCCAGCAGAGCGAGGGCGTTGACGCCGAACCTCGCTTCGTGATGTTGGAAACGCTCCGCGAGTACGCGCTGGAGCAACTCGACGCCGCTGCCGAGCGCCGTATTCTCCAGTATCGGCATGCAGTCGAGGTGCTGGCGATCGTGGAGGAAGCCGAGCCGCACCTCTTCGCAGCCGAACGCGGCCAGAGGCTGCGAAGGCTCAACGAGGAGCAGGACAATATCCGGGCAGCCCTCCGCTGGGCACTCGAACAGGACGATCCGGAGTTGGGGCTAAGGCTCGTGGGCTCCCTCTGGATGTGGTTCCTGCGTCGGTTGCTCGTCGAAGGACGGCGGTGGGCGGAGGAGTTACTCGCCCATCCAGGCGCGGGTCGGCGCACAACTGCACGGGCATCCGCGCTCTTCGCTGCCGGGCACTTCGCCTGGCTTCAGGGAGACGTGCACGTCATGCGTGCCCGGCTGGAGGAGAGTGTCGCTATTCGCCGGCAACTCGATGACGATGAGGGTC
>Ga0136612_10001039_pt1 | contig 11387 bp, 13 predicted proteins | sample AntDryUQ224A2306_2_FD_106644 | JGI IMG/M metagenome (GOLD analysis project Ga0136612, IMG submission 106644) | Polar desert sand microbial communities from Dry Valleys, Antarctica - metaG UQ224A (23.06) | ecosystem: Environmental > Terrestrial > Soil > Desert | place: Antarctica: Dry Valley...
GCTCAATCCCCGCTCGGCGTGGTTGCGGACCGTCGACACCGAGACGCCCAGAAGGGCGGCCACGTCGGGAACCGGCCATCGACAACCATGGATCAGGTAGACGGCGACCCGCTGGCGCTCGGTGAGGGCGGCGAGGAGCGGCACCAGCCTCGGTTCCACCACCGGCTCCCCACGCGGGTCGGCCAGGTCCTCCGTGAGCGCATCGCCGATCGTCATGTCGACCCGAACCCGGCTGCGGGCGACCGTGTAGAGGTAGCCGGCCGGGTTCGCCATGGCCCGAACCCGCTCCCAGTTGGCCCACACATGGACCAGCCCGTCGACCGTGGCCTGGCGGGCTGCGTCGGCGCCGGCCACCGGGGTGAGCGCACGCCGCACCCGGCCCTGGACCTCGCTGACGAACGCGTCGAAGTCGGTGATGACCTCGGCTCCATCGTCCATGTCACCTTCCACTTCGGGTGCTGTCACCTCCGAAAGGACCAGAGGCCACCCGATCCGCCACATGGTCCCAGGAAAAACGGCCCCGGTACGACGTCACTCCGTCGCGTCGGAGCACGCAGCCACAGCAAGCGTGAGCAGCACGACGACTCTCCGAGTCATTACATTGTGACCTCCCACCTCGTTTGTCGTGTCCCGGTTCGATCGCCTGGAGTGAGGCTCGATCCAACTTTTCAGTTGGGGGTGCTGTGGTACAGGGGCCGCACCCTTGACGGCTCACATTTGGTGGCCCAATGTGCCTGACCGAACTTCGAAGTCGAGGGCCACTCTTTCGGGCGATTGAGAGTCGACCTTGCCACCGTGGGACGATTTTTGCGGTGATGCGTCGGTGGAAGGTCGGGATCGTATGGGTGCTGACCGGCTGTCTCATGGCGGCAGCTTGCAGGTCGACTGAGGGTCGATCGGTGCCGAGCTCAACGACGCGCGAGCGGCCACCACTCGCCGCGCAGCGGCTTCTAGCGGGCACGCCGCTCGGCGACGGATTCACGGCGCCAGCGGGAACCGAGGTGCTCGGTGGCGTGTTTCCCATGCCTCCGGACAGGGGCCCGAATCTTGGCGGATGGTCAGCACTCATGATTGTGAATCGGGAACCGGCCCTTGTGTGGGACAGTGTCGTCGCCCAAGCGGCAGCCATCGACTCCGGATGGCCGTTTCCGGCAAACTCGTTCTGTCACTGGGACGAGGCCTCGTCGATCAATTTGGATTGTGACCTGAGCATCGACGTGGCTCGACCGTCGGGAGCCATGAACGCGAAGATCTCGTTGCGGTGGGGAAGTGGCGCCGCCCACCTCCTTATCGAGACCTATCGCCACCGGGGCCCGCCCTACGGCAGACACATCGACGAGCCACCGGCCAAGGCGCTTGACCCGGTTCCTGTGCCGCCCAGCGGCCTATCCGCTCATGTCCCTGGGCCGGGCGGGCCCCTCGGGACCCGCAACAATTGCTTCGCTCGAGGCTACGCCACGCTTCGCGTTCCGCCCGACTCGCTCGTGGTAGCTCCCTGGGGCCGCGGGATCGGCAACTGGGATTTCGCTGCCGTGCTGCGAGTGCGGGATGCCCACGATGCCGTCCAGAATCTTCAGCACCAGTTGACCATCGACGACACCGGCAAACCGATTCCCGGCCAGCCAGAGATTCGCAGCCAACCGGTGCAGGGCGGAACCGTGTGGATCGCCCCCGGCGGAAATACCGGCGGCGGCGGAGGATGCGCCATCTGGTCCACTCCCGACGACCAATACGTCTTCGTGGCCACCCATAGCGACTGACGGTGGTCGGCCCGCTGATGCGAACGCTGCTAGTAGCCCCACGGCTTAGCCCAAGAGACGCCAGTGAGGTTTCGGTGAGGTCGTCCACCGACGCGAACTCCCACTCAAGCCGAGGAGCACGCCCGGACATGATCGTGGCTGGCCCCTCGAGCAGGCACTGCGAGAGCGGTCCGTGGTCACGAGTTGGTCACGAACATGGCGCAATGGTCCGACATCGAGCGGCAGCCCCCAGCAGCAGGAGTCGCGTCAATCCGGGGATTCCGGTACTCGCCGACACCCTCGGGCACCACTGGATACTGGTCGAGGCGGAGTTCGAGTCCTCCCCCCCGAGCTCGGCCTGTCCGGACGAGGCATTGGCATCGGCCAGTCAGTGCCGGAACAGCAGAGCGCTTCGACGGGTCGGTGCCGCTCATCGGCGCCTGGAAGGCCGATGCCGCCACCCTCCTCTGCGTTCGCCGCCGCATCGGAGCGACAGAACCGGCGCGTGTGGCGGTGCCAGGAGCGACAATGGTCGACATCGAGGTCGTCGATCGCTGCGGTCGGAGTCACGGGTACCGGAAGCGCCCACCGGTCGCTCGCACGAGGTCCACGTGTGAAGCGCAGCTCGTCGGGTGGCGCCAAGGCCTCCTGGGCCGTCCCGCTCACGGGTACGGTTCGAACCCCTTGGCCTTCTGAACGGTGCGGACGTATTGGATGATCGCCTCCACGTCCTCGTCCCCGAGACCTTGGATCACGGGCATGTCGCCGAAGTTCCAGTGGTGCTCGCGTACGCCTTGGCGGACAGCCGCCTCGAAGCTCTCGTCGGGATGGTGTCCCGGTTCGTAGACCATCGAGAGATGAGAGGGACCTTCGCCCGTGCCGCGGAGGTCCGACCCGTGGCACGAGGCGCAGCGCTCGGCGTACAGCGCCTCACCGTCAGCCGGGCCCGCAGCTCCCGACTCGTCTCCTCCGCAGCCCGCTGTCAGCAGCAGGGCTACGGGAACGAGGTACACGTACCGGGCTGGGCGGCGCCGCATGTCATCAGAGTACGCAGGGCATGGTCGTCACCGGTTCTCGCTGCCCGGCGCGCTGGTGAGACGGTCTGCTCCAGTGCGCATGTACCGCGATCACAGGCCGAGTCGCTCGACGGCGGCACCGTACTCTTGGATCTCGATCCGCTGGTTGCGGGCCAGAGCGGGACGCCAGCTCGGTGAACTGCGCTCATCGCCGTTCTCGGCGGTGTAGGAAGCCATGTGGATGCCGCCCTCGTGGTGTGCCGACATGAGCTTGAAGAACTGCCGATCGACGTCTCGCCCCGTTGCTCGACGCAGTCGGCCGAGCTCGGTCTTCCGATGCCAACCCGGGCATCTCCTTCACCGGTGGCGGCATCCCCATCCAATCCATGACGATCGGCCGATCGCCCTCCTCAACTCGATTCCAGTCGTCCACCGTCGATGACTTCAGCAGGTCACATGTGCGGACGATGGCCGCCGGCGTCGAGTTCGTGACCCTGACCCGCACGGAGCCCTACGGACGCGCCGCGGTGTTCCTCGACATCGCCGGCAACCGTTGGACCTGATCGGTCCGCCATGAGCGACCAGGTACACCGCTCTTCTCAACGCCGCGCCAGGCCACTCTCGTGAAAACGGGGGGTCGCAGGATCTGGCCTACCGAAGAGCCGGTCTATCGAGATCGCGATGCCGGCCACACTGGATGAGGTCGAACCCATGGAGCCGTTCCCTCGTTGTCGACACCGACCCCGCTCGTCGTCAGTGCCGTCCGAGAGAAAGTGCCTTGTGGGGCGGACTGGGCAGGCGGCACGCTGGTCGGGATGGGGGATCTGGGCGATGACACCGCGGTGCAGCCGTGCGGCGAGGGGCGCTACCGGGCAGAACTGAACGCCGATTGGGAGATCTGGGGGCCGATGGGCGGCTACGTGGCCGCCTGCGCGCTGCGGGCCGCCGGCGCGTCGCCGGAACATGCTCGTCCGGCGGCGTTCTCGTGCCACTACCTGGGTGTGGCTCGCTTCGAACCGGTCGACATACGGGTCGAGACGAGAAAACGGGGGCGCACCGCCAGCTCGCAACGGGTCGAGGTCACCCAGGACGGTCGGCCGATCCTGGACGCCATGGTCTGGAGCGTGAGTGACGTCGAGGGGCTGGAGCACGACGAGACGGTTGCCCCCGACGTCCTCGGTCCCGAGACCCTCCCGAGCATCCAGGACCTTGTGCCTGAAGACGCCCAGTCGCCGTTCCCGTTCTGGAACAACCTCGAAGCGAAGCCGATCGACTTCGAGGTGGAATGGCCCCCGCCCGAGCCTCGCCCGGCGCGTTGGCAGGGATGGTTGCGTTTCACGCCCACGGCCACGTTCGACGATCCGTGGGTCGACGCCGCCCGCTGCGTGATCCTGGTCGACCTGCCGAGCTGGCCGTCGGCTCACCGCCCCCATGCCTGGCGACGGCCGCCGTTCATGGCACCCACCCTCGACCTGAGCGTGGCCTTCCACCGTCCGACCAGCGCATGCGATTGGCTGTTGTGCGATGGCGCGGCGCCACTTTCCACCGAAGGGCTCTTCGGGTGGAGTGCACGCATCTGGTCCGAGGGGGGCCAGCTCCACGCGTCGGGGGGTGGTCAATGCCTCTATCGGCGACTCCCCACCGAGACGACGTGAGGATCAGTCGCTCGCGACGTCGACTCGCCGCTCGTGCGTTGTGAGGGCCGGGGAGCACTAACGTGCACCCGTTGGCGTCGAGCTCCTGACGCGTCGACGTTCGGCCGGTTCCTCCGCCCGAGCCCCCATCGTCTAGCGGCCTAGGACACCACCCTCTCAAGGTGGCGGCACGGGTTCGAATCCCGTTGGGGGTGCTCAGAAGAATCGCTGGTAAGGGCGCTGAAAAGGCTTTCTGACCAGGGGCTTTGTTGTTCCAGCGACGGTGGCGGTCGTCCATGGGGTGACAGTGGGTCCAGCCCGTGTGGGCACATATTCCGGCGTTTTGTGCCCAGATTGTGCCCAGCCCGGGGGGGACCGTATCTGTTCCGATACGCTCGACTTATGGAAGTGGAACTCCTGACCGAGGCGCGAGAGCGGGCGGGGCTGACCCGGGCCGAGCTGGCCCGGCGGTCGGCTACGTCCCGGCCCACGCTGTCCGCCTACGAACACGGCCGTGTGTCACCGACCATCGACACCCTCGCTCGCATCCTCGCTGCCACCGGCCACCGTCTCGAGGTCGTCAGGTCGCCCGAGTGGCATGAAGTACAAGTCGGTCGTGGCCGGGTGGCCCACGTTGCCGACGAGCTGCCCCGACTGGACACCACCGACGCCGTGGCGACCGTGGAACTGCCCCTGCACCTCGACTGGTCGAGCCGGAACCGCACCGTCGATCTGGCCGACCGCCGCCGGCGCCTCAGGGCCTACGAGGCGATCCTGCGCGAGGGCCGACCAGCAGACATCGAGCGCTACGTCGACGGCGCCCTTCTCGTCGACGCGTGGGACGAGCTCCTCCTACCGCGACTCATCCGAGCGGCCTGGCAGCCGGTGATCGACCAGGCTCGTGGTCATGGATGATGCAGCGCTGACCGACCTTCAGGTCGAGGTGCTCCGGCTCTTCTTCTCGCTTCCGGAGTCGGCCGGCTTCGTCTTGGCCGGAGGCGCCGGTCTGGTCGCGGTCGGGTTGTCGACTCGACCCACCGACGATCTCGACCTCTTCACGGCCGCAGCCTCGGTCCTCGCGGCCGGCGACGCGCTGGAGCAAACGGTGAGCAACCGCGGGTGGACCACCGAGCGGATGCAGGAGTCGCTCACGTTCCGTCGACTCGTCCTCAGGACCGACGGTGACGAAGTCCTGGTCGACCTGGCCCAGGACGCTGGGCCCTTGTCGGCGGCAACCATCACCGCCGTCGGCCCGACCTATCCACCGGTGGAGTTGGCTGCGCGAAAGGTGCTCGCCTTATTCGACCGGTCGGTGCTTCGTGACTTCGTAGACGTGGCCAAGGTCTCGGAGCGGTACGACCGCGAAGAGCTGCTGCGCGTCGCTGTCGAGATCGACGAGGGCTTCGACGTCTCAGTGTTCATCCAGATGCTCGGAACGCTCGGCCGCTTCGATGACGACGAGATCAGGCCGCTCGCCGACCCATCCACGCTCCGGTCGTTCTTCGCCGACTGGATCGAGACGTTGCGCCGCAGGACCACTGAAGGTCGACCACGAGCCACGGGATCTCGGCTCAGCCGGCCTCAAACTTGGCGATGCCCTTCCAGGCTGGCCGATCGTTCACCTTCATCCTCTGGACGGAGCAGGGCGGCACCGGCCAGCGGGAGGTGAAGCTGCTCTGGGGCCTGATCACGCTGTGCCTCCTCGATGACAAGCTGGCTCACGGGAAGCGTCGGATCCTCTCGCTCACCGGTGCAATCCGGCTGAAGCTCCTCAGCTGCAACCAGACCATCGCCAAGCAGCTCCGCTGCGGTGCCGACATGTTCAGCCGGTTCGAGGTCCGACGTGCAAGCGCCCGCGTCGCCATCGGCGCCTGCGGGGCACTCCCGTCCACGGGCCGGATACAGCTGGTCGATCTCCGCGAGATCGTCCCCAGTCTTCGCCCTCGGCCCGGCGAGACCACGACTCGAAATGGCCTTCTCGTTCGGGCGCGTCAACCGCGACGGCTCGCCCACGGAAACGTGGACCCTTGGGTGGACGTCGAGCAGCTCGGCGAGAGCGCCGTGGGGGACGACGACTCGACGACCGAGCTTGAGGCTGGGGATCTCTCCGGTGCGGACGAGCTGGTATGCAAGCGCTCGGGAGATGCCGAGCATCGCAGCGGCCGTCTCGACGGAGTAGGTCTTGCGTTCGATCGTCTGCGGGTTGGCGCTCATAAGCTCTCTAGGCCGCTGAGCACCCCGATCCATCGCGACGATCGCGAAGAAATCTCGGAGCGCTTGGTCGCGGCCACTCCCATCGAACCAGCGGTCACGCCGCCGCCGGCCCTTTCGGAAGCGGTCGTGTTTCGGCGCACGATCGTGCTCTCAGAAGGACAGATCCGGCGCGCACACACTTGCAGGTACCCCTTCGGGATACCTGCCTGGTGCCCCGCCGGCGCCCACGCTCTGTAGTGAGGAGGGGCGATCGACCGGCCCACACCTCCCGTCGACTTGTCCAGCAGGTGCTGCGTCGGATCTTCACGTTCAAGGCGCGCCACCGGTCCAGGTCTGAGGAAGTGCCAAAGAGCCCTCGGATCGACAGCACGAGCGCCGTGAACAACGAGCGGGCGGTCGTGGCCGGGGTCGTGCCAGAGGTCGTGCTGGCGGTCGTGCTGGCGGTCGTGTTTCGCCAGTAGCCGCAGGTCGTAAGGGGTAGCGTCCGAGCGGTCCCGGGGCGCGATCGACGCCCATTGGCGCGCGCCCGTGCTGGTGCAGCGCGCCGAAGCGCCATCGCTGCTCCGACAAGCAGCCTGATCCTCGGCATGACGGTCACGGGCACCCACCCGGCCGCAGGTATCCCGAAGGGAAACCTGCAAGAGTGTGCGCGCCGGATCTGCCGGTTTCTGACGACGTGGTCGTGCGTCGAACTCGGGCTTCCGGGGTGGCCGGTCCGGCGGGGGAGGCTCATCGCCCGATGGCCCGGGACGGGGCCGCCGCAGCCGTGGGCTCGATTGCGCGGGGTCGCTTGAGGCGGTCGAGCCGGGCCGAGCGACACCCCCTTGCTCAGGACCCACGCAAGCGCTACCTGGGCCGGGGTCGCGCCTGGTTTCGGCATCGGGCTAGGACGTCCTCGATGATGCCCGGATGCTAGGCGTGGAAGCCAGTGAGGTGAAGGGTCCAGTCCCGTCACGACGGATGGTCCATTCCGGCAGGATGTGGGACGGCCGGTCGCGGGTGAGTGAGTGCGAAGCGTGTGCGGTAGGCGTCCTCGACCGGCTGGAGGTCAGCGGAGCCGAGGCCGGCTGCCCGGCAGCCTTCAACGGTGATGCGGGCCTGTTCCATGATGGGTTCGGCTCGGGCGCCGAGGCCTCGAGCCTCGAGCAGCTCGATGAGCAGGTCGAAGGCCTCCAGCAGGTAGATGCACACCGTCGGTTGATCGGCGGCGGCCCGGCGGGTCTCGTCGTAGGCGAGTCGAACGAGTTCGGGATGCGTCGGTCGTTGAGCAGCTACGAGTCGCTTGTCGTCCCGTCGCTGGACCAAGGGTTCGGGTGGATCTCGCTGGAGCAGCTCAGCGAGGACCGCTGCGCTGTGGAAGATCGCGTCCTGCGCGGTGGTGGGATCGTTGATCCCCGGTGATAGAGCCTTGAGGGCGACGTCGGCGAGCTGGCGGAGTCCGTAGGACGCGTCCTGTTGCATCGTCCGCGTCGCCCCGATGGTGATGGCGCGATCGAGAGCATCGGCGACCCCATTCACGTCGAGCACGGGAGGGGTGACGGTTGCGAGGGTGGTCCCGGCGATCGCATAGCGCCCGGGCTCGGCTTGGAGCACGAGGGTGGAGCCCGGGGCGATCGCCTCGAACATCGAGTCGAATTCCACCTGTTGGATCCATCCGGTACTGCGGAATCGGACGACCGTCGAGGCGCGTCCGTCGAGATCGCTAGGCGCCGTCGCCGGGGCCGGTCCCGGCCGGGTCTCAGGCCACTGCTGTCGGATGTGGTCGGTGGCCTCGCGGCGGACGTTGTCGAGGATCTGGCTCACGTCCATGGCGTGGGCGCTGTGGTCGATGAACGCGACGATCGCCAGGATCGTCGCGATGCCGAGGACGACGGCCAACGCGACGGACAGGTTCGGCACGACCGGGGTGCCGCTGTCGTCGAGCGGTGCTCGGACCGAGCGAAGCACGATGAGGCAATAGGTGAAGGTCCCGACGACGAGGCCCATGACTCGTTTGTTGAACGGGTCCCGGAACAAGGTGTGGACGACGCGGGGCGAGTACTGGCTCGAGGCTTGCTGGATGGTCAGCAGCGAGACGGAGAACGCGATGCCGGCAAAGGAGATGGTTGCGCCGGCGATCGTGCTCAGTAGGGCTCGGGCTCCCTCGACGGTTGAAACCAGACCGAGGGGCAGGTCCGCGGCCCCTGCACCGATGCGGCGGTCCAAGGCCAGCGTTGCGATCCCGAACGCGACGGCGCCGATGACGGTGAACATCGGGATGAAGAAGAGGCTGGACCGCAGCCGCTCGGCGAGAGCGCTTGCCCGTAGGTGCATGGCTTGATCTTGTCGGGTCCGACGGCGGTGCGTGGCCGAGGGCCCCCACGGCTCGACGGACTGCCCCTGACGACGTGCCCTTCGGACTGTTAGAGGCTCCATCGCCGTCCAGCCCGGCTCCGATTGGTCGAATCGTCGAGATCTATCTCGTCCGCGACGACCGACTTGTCACGGTCGATCGAACCCTCGCTCCGAACGCGACCATCGCCTCGGTCCTGCACGCGCTCTCCGACGGTCCCACCGCCGCTGAGCAAGCCCTCGGCATCGGATCGCCCTTGCCGCCAGGCCAGATCGGCACGGTGAAGACTGCGCGCGGTGTTTCCCTCGTCGACCTGAACGTCTCGTTCGGTGACCTCCCATCGGAAGACCAGGGCCCGCGATCGGCCAGATCGTCTACACGCTCACCGGTCGACCCGGCATCGGGAGCGTCAGCTTTACCCTCGACGGCAACAGCATCGAGGTCCCCAGCGGCGACGGGGCGCTCACCAGCGACGCACTCGCACGCGACGACTTCCCCGGCCTCGCGCCCCGCTGATCCGATCCATGACGAGGTGAGGCTCGCCGGTGATCACCCGCTCGAGGTGAGGAGGATGCCCATCTTGGCGTCGTCCTGGATCGGTGCGATGTCGAACGCCAACCCGGCAACAAACAGCGAGACCGTGGACCCGATGCCGGCGAGGGTGGCGGCCCCGACGAGTTGAGTCTAGGAGACGCCGTCGGGGAGTCGGGCGATGCCGAATCGGATGGAGAGCCAGGCGGGGGACGCGTCGGCGCGTCGGGCGATGCGCTCGAAGGTCGGGGAGATGGCGTGCGGGCGGATCGTCTCGCCGTGGCCGTCGGTGAACATCCGGCTGGATGGGTCGACGCCGATGGCGAGCTGTTCGGCGGTCTGCCATGTGCGCCAGGCGGTGAACACGGCGTTCGTCGTTAGGTCCAGGTCGATGCGGCGATGGGCTCGCCACGTGGGTGTCGCGCCTGGTCGTGCTCGGTAGAAGGCGGCAGAAGTGGTCCCGGGCGGTCCGGGCCGCAGTTGGTCGAGGGCGTCGGTGACGTCGGTCACTGTGGCCGCTGTTGGGTGAGGCCGCCGCGCAGGAAGGCCAGCAGCTCATCGATCCCGGGGTCGAGGTCGGCTGGTTTGGTGAGGTCGAGGAGGTCTGGTGCGTGGTTCACGATGAGGAGCACGATGCGCCGCACGAACGCAAGCGTGAGATCCGAGCGGAATTCGCCCTGCGCGTAGTAGTGGTCGACGACGATCCCGAGTGCGCTGTCGGCGTCGAAGCCGAAGCGCTTCGTCACGGCGGCGAAGATCGGGCGGCCGCGCTCGGCGAGCAATGAGCGGCTGAGCCGGTCGACTGCGGGATGTGCGGCCGCGAAGCCGAGGCCCGCCCGCATCTGTGCGCCGAGCGTCGCGAGGAAGCCGTCACTGAGCGGCTCGAGCGGGTGCTGCGCGAACCACGCTGCCTTCTGGTCGATTGTCCACTCGACGAGACCGAGGTAGAGGCCCTCCTTGTTCGTGAAGTGGTGGTAGAGCTGTCCCTTGCTCATCGCGGAGGCGGCCAGGATCCGGTTGATGGAAGCGGCGTCGTAGCCGCGCTGGCAGAACTCGTCGACTGCGGAGCGCAGGAGAGCGTCGTGGTGCTCGAAGTCGCCTCGGAAGCTCACCCTCTGCTCGCGGCGAGCGGGCCAGGAAGGGCAAGCCAGTCGGTCACCACCTTGCAGGCCAGCTCGAGGTTGCCCATTTGGCAGTGTTGGTCAGCATGTTCGGCCTTGGTGAAGGTGCGCAGCGCGATCGAGCGCGCGGAGGTGAGGGCGCGGGCTTGGGCTCGGGTGAGGACTGGGGGTTGGAAGGCGTCGTGCTCGCCGCAGAGCAGCAGGACGTCTTGGGTGACGCGGTCGCTGCCGAGGTGGTCTGCGTTCATCCCGAGGAACCAGTCGACGGCGTCCATCGGATCGTCGCTGTCGATGAGGTACAACGCCTGGTCGACCACTTGGCGCAGCGTCGGTACCAGCCGCGTCCGCACGCGGACGCTCCACCGCATGAAGTCCCTACGGCGCAGCATCACCCGCGTTGCGCCACGTATTCCGGGCGGGACCCGGTGCAGCCAGTCGTACACCGGCGGCCAGGACGCGACGCGGTCGATGCGCGGTTCACGGCCAGCAGCGCGCAGCGCCCAGTAGCCGCCCATCGAGATCCCGACCAGGGCGGCCGACTCGATGCCGAAGTGATCCAGCACGGCGGCGACGGGCTTTTCCCAGTCGTGGTCGAAGGTGAGCCCACCGAGCGCCCGTGCCCCACCTTGTCCGGGGCCCTCGAACGCGACGACATCAAAGCCGGCCGCGGCGATGCGCTGCCAGATCGCGAAGAACTCTTCGATCAGGGAGTCGAACCCACCGTGGAGAAGCACGACCCCCTGTGACCGCCCGCCGATCGCGCCGAGCCAGTACGCCGGCAACGCTGAGCCGGCATAGCC
>Ga0136612_10001041_pt1 | contig 11381 bp, 7 predicted proteins | sample AntDryUQ224A2306_2_FD_106644 | JGI IMG/M metagenome (GOLD analysis project Ga0136612, IMG submission 106644) | Polar desert sand microbial communities from Dry Valleys, Antarctica - metaG UQ224A (23.06) | ecosystem: Environmental > Terrestrial > Soil > Desert | place: Antarctica: Dry Valley...
TGCCGGGGACACCCACCTGCGCATTGCCCAGCGGCAGTCCCGACCGCGCGTCGATGACGATGCCGCCGATGAGGCCGCGGGGCCCCGTTCCCTGCGCGCCAGCACGCGGCATGGTCGCGAGCGCGAACGCGGCGCAGAGGGCGAGCGCCGCCCCGCGGCCTCTTCGAGCGGTGAGCATGAATCGTCTCCGGTGAAGTGTGATCCGGCCAGCGGACAGGTCGCGATGATGAACTGGCGTTGCGGGCGAGCACACGGTACGTTGCGTTGTACTGCCTGTTGTTCTCAGCATTACATGCAACCATTTCCGTCGTAGCGCAAGGGATTCGCTTCCTTCGCGTCTCCTCGAGCCCGGATGCCGACATGCGCTGCTCTACCCTGAGGGCGCGGATCCATGTGGATGGCGCACGACCCGGCTCGGCGATTCTTCCGAGCGTGCTACAGCTCGCATTCGTCGTGGCAACGATGCTGCTCCTGTCGTTGCTCCCCGAGCCCGTCGGCGCGCAGACGGACCGAGCGATCGGGCCCCTGTCGGCGGCTGCCCGGACCGCGCTGCGCGCCGAGATCACACGCCTCCTCGATTCCACGGGCGTCGCGTCCGTGGCGGTCGCCGTCGCGCTCGACGGGGTCGTGCTCTGGGAGGAGGGGTTCGGCTATGCGGACCTCGAGCGGCGTGTTGCCGCGACCCCGGCCACGCTGTACTCGCTCGCCTCCATCAGCAAGCCATTCACGGCCACGGCGGTCATGCAGCTCGTCGAGCAGGGCCGTGTGCAGCTCGACCGGCCCGTGGACGACTATCTCGGCGGCATTCGTTTGACCGGTCTGGCGGGCGACCACGGCGCCGCCACTGTCCGGCGCGTGCTCAGTCACACCGCGGGACTGCCGTTGCACTACCACTTCTTCTATGCGAGCGACAGCACTACCCCCGATGTCCCGCGAACGATCGAGCGGTACGGCCGCATCGTGTTTCCCCCCGGCGAGATGTACAGCTACTCCAACCTCGGCTTCGGCATTCTCGGCGAGCTCGTCGCGCGCGTCTCCGGCACGACCTACGAGACGTACATGCGCGACCATGTCTTCTTGCCACTCGGCCTCACCACCACCACGGTCGGCACCGGTGCCGGGCTGGCGAACAGCGCGGTGCGGTACGACGCGCAGCGCAAGCCCATTCCGTACTACGACTTCGACCATCGCGGCGCCTCGGCGGTATTCTCCAGCGCACATGAGCTGATGCGCTTCGGCTCGTTCCATCTGAAAACCCTGCCACGCGGCCCTGCCTCGCGAGGCAAGGCCGTGCTCGCCGACTCCACGATCGACCGGATGCAGCGCGTCGCGACACCGGGGGATTCGCTGAACGGGTACGGGCTCGGCTGGGCGATCGACGACGACCTCGGCGTCCGCCGCGTGCGGCACACTGGTGGCATGCCGGGAGTGGCGACGGTGCTGTCGCTCTATCCGGCGGCGGGCGTCGCCATCGTGGTGCTGTCCAATCAGAGCTCCGGACTTCCCGGGCGGATCGCCACCGAGCTGGCCGCGGCGGTGCTGCCGTCCTCGTACGGTGCCGCGCTCGCGACTCGCCGCGCCACGCCCGCACGCCCACAAGCGTCGTTCGCCACCCCATCCGACCTGCGCGGTGAATGGCGGGGCACGGTCCGGACCTACGAGGGGTCGCTGCCTCTCGTGCTCCGACTCGATTCACTGGACGTCCGTGTGCGGTTCGGCGATCGTGGTGCGCTCTGGACCCTGCTCAACGACGCCAGCATCCGCGACGGCGTGCTGAGCGGACGCTTCGTCGGTACCCTCCCCACTGCCGACGCGCGCCGCGTCGCCCACGTGATCTCCCTGCAGCTCCAGACCCGCGAGGGTACGATGCGCGGATGGGTGGCGGCATCGGCGACCACGGAGACGAACGACTATGCCCTGTCGTCCTACGCCGAGCTGACGCGCAGCGCGATGCCGGCGCGCGAACGGACCGGCCGGTGACGGCACGTGCGGTAAAGGCGCCGCGCCGCGAGTTCGTCTCGGAAGCCTACGAGCGGCTGCGCGACCTGATCGTCCAGGGCAAGCTCGGTCCCGGCGTACGACTGATCGAGACGGAGCTTTCCGAGCGCCTCGGCATGAGCCGCACTCCGCTGCGGACGGCGCTCTATCTCCTCCACCAGGAAGCCTACGTGGAGGCCGTGGGCGAGGGGCGCCAGTCACGATTGTCCGTCGCCCCGCTCACGCAGGAGGACGCCACCGAGATCTTCGGGATCGTGGGCGAGATCGAGGGATTGGCGGCCCGGCGAGCAGCAGCGCTTCCAGCGGCGACGCGATCAGTGCTCGTGACCGAGCTGCGAGCGCTCAACGGAGCGATGCGCGCCGCCGCCGCACGGACGCCGCCGAGCCCCAGCGACACCATCCGACTCGACGGCGAGTTTCACCGCGCGTACGTGGAGGCCGGCGCGGGGCGGCGCCTGCTGGGCTTTTTTCGATCGGCGAAGCCTCACGCCGACCGGTTCATCCATCTCTACTATACGACGCTCACCACGGAGATCATCGTCTCCACGCAGGAGCACGATGTGATCATCGACGCCATCGCCGCCGGCGATGTCCCCGCCGCGCTGCAGGCCGTACAGACCAACTGGCTCAATGCCGCGGATCGTCTCGCCAAGTCCATCACCGCGCTCGGCGAGCGGGGGGTGTGGTGAGCACGGATGCCATCTGCTCGCTCGCGGCGGCGGATTCCTCGAGCTCCCCGGGCGTCGGAATCGAGATCCGGCATGTGCGCACGCATGCGGAGTTCGTGCAGTGCGTGAAGCTGCAGGCGATCACCTGGGGCTCCGATTTTCGCGAGTCGGTACCAGCCACGCTTCTCAAGATCACCCAGCGGCTCGGCGGTGTGACCGCCGGGGCATTCGCCCCGGACGGCGCACTGCTCGGGTTCATCTTCGGAATCACGGGGATCGAGGGCGGATCCATCGTACATTGGTCCGACATGCTCGCCGTGGAGGCCCAGGCGCAGAACCGCGGCATCGGACGGCGTCTCAAGGAGTTCCAGCGTGACGCGGTACGAGCCGTGGGAGCCACGCGCATGTACTGGACGTACGATCCACTCGTCGCGCGCAACGCGCACTTCAACCTGAACCGGCTCGGAGCGCGCGTCACCGAATACGTGCCGGACATGTACGGCACCGATACCGGCAGCCTGCTGCACAGTGGACTGGGCACCGACCGCTTCATCGTCGTCTGGCCGATCGCCTCGGTCGCCCGGCACGACGCGGCCGACGGACACCGGCATGTTCCGCCCACGCTGGCGGCAGGTTCCGCCGCCCCCATCCTGAACGCGGGGCTGTTCGATGGATCGACGACGGATCACGACTCGTTCGGAGACGATCCTCCCACCGTGGCTCGCGTGGAGATTCCCGAGGACATCTTTCGAATCCAGCGTGAGCGGATCGACCACGCGGTTCGATGGCGGCAGTCCACCCGTCGTGCGTTCCAGTGGGCGCTCGCGAACGACTACCGCATCGAGCGATTCGAGCGCGACCGGGCCGCCGAGCGGGGATACTACGTGCTGACGCGCGCGACGGTCGTCACATCCATGTCACGCTGACCTCGCCATGGCCGACCTGCCAACCGCCGTGCATCTCGAGCGGATCGTCCTCCGGGAAATCCGTCTCCCGCTGAGGGAACCGTTTCGCATCTCCTCCGGCGTCTGCGTCGAACGCCGGATCCTGCTGCTGCAGCTCAGCGACGCCGACGGCGTGGAGGTATGGGCCGAATGCGTAGCCGGCGAGCAGCCCAACTACACCGCCGAGACGATCGACACCGCGTGGCATGCGATCACGACATGGATCGCGCCGCGCCTGCTGGGACGACGTTTCGACGCTCCTGCCGCGCTACGACCGGTGCTCGAGCGCGACTTCCGCGGCCACCCGATGGCCAAGGCCTCGGTGGAGATGGGGTGCTGGGCGCTCGCCGCCGTGCGTGCAGGACTGCCGCTCGCGCGCTTCCTCGGCGGTACCCAGTCGCGCATCCCCACCGGCATCTCGCTCGGACTGCAGGCGTCGCCGGCGGCGCTCGTGGAACGTGCGCTCGCGGCGCGCGAAGCGGGGTATCGCAAGATCAAGGTCAAGATCCAGCCCGGGTGCGACGTGGAGTACATCGCGGCGGTGCGCGGCGCGGTCGGACCCGACATCGCGCTGATGGCGGATGCCAACTCCGCGTACACCATTGCCGACGCGGCACACCTCGCGCGTCTCGATGCATTCGGGCTCACGATGCTCGAGCAGCCGCTGGGACGGGATGATCTGGTGCAGCACGCGGCACTGCAGCGCCAGCTCGTCACGCCGCTCTGCCTCGACGAGTCGATCACCGACGTCGATCGCGCGCGCGACATGATCGCCCTGGGCAGCGGCCGGATCGTGAACATCAAGCCCGGACGCGTGGGCGGGTTCGCGTCATCCATCGCCATTCACGACGTCTGCCGCGACGCCGGCATCCCGGTGTGGTGCGGCGGGATGCTCGAGAGCGGAGTGGGACGCGCCTACAACGTGGCACTCGCGTCGCTGCCCAACTTCCTCCTGCCAGGCGACCTGTCGCCGAGCGCCCGGTACTGGGAGCGCGATGTGGTGACGCCGGAGTGGACGATGGATGCCCGCGGCGCGGTGACGGTGCCGCTGGAGCGTCCCGGGATCGGCGTCGCCGTGGACACCGATCGGATCGACGACCTCACGTGGCGACATCAGCTGCTCGTTCTGCCTTCACCTGCCTCCTCCCCAGACGCTCATGAACAGCTCCTCCCATTGTGACTCACCCGACTCCCGTCCTCCGTCGGTGAATGCGCGCCGGCTCGCGCTCGCAGTATTCACGCTCTCGATCGCGCTTCGCGCCGGCGCGCAGGGGTCGGTGGCGATCGCCGATCCCGGACTGGCGCGGCTCGAGACGCAGGTCGCCGCCCTGGCGAAGGTGAGCGGCGGGAGCGTGGGCGTGGCGATCGTGCATCTCGAGAGCGGGCGCAGCGTGTACCTGAACCGCGCGGCCGGCTTCCCGATGGCCAGCACCGTCAAGGTACCCATCGCCGTGCGGCTGCTCACCCAGGTCGACCGTGGCGAGCTTCGGCTGGACAGCATGATCACCGTCCGGCCGGGCGACCTGCATCCTGGAAGCGGAACGCTCACGGAACTGTTCAATCAGCCCGGCGTGGCGCTCTCGGTGCGCAACCTGATGGAGCTGATGCTGCGCATCAGCGACAACTCCGCCACCGACATCCTGCTGCGCACGGCGGGCGGCGCGGCGGCGGTAAACGCCCGCCTGGCGGCGCTCGGTGTGTCGGGTATTCGCGCCGATCGCCCGACCGTACGGCTGATCGCCGACTACATCGGCGTGCGCGGGCTGTCGAGCGACGACGTCGCCATCTCCGAGTTCGGTCGACTGGCCGGGATCGTGACCGACAGCGCGCGACGTGTGGCGCTCGTCTCGTTCGACGCCGACCCGCGCGACACGGCCACGCCTGAGGGAATGGCCCGGCTGCTCGAGCTGATATGGCGGCGGCAGGCGGTGAGCGCGGCGAGCAGCGAGCTGCTGCTCGACATCATGTACCGGTCCGTGACCGGATCCGAACGGATCAAGGGAATGCTGCCGCCCGATACGAAGGTGGCGCACAAGACCGGCTCGCTCGCGCCGAGCGCGCAGATCCGCGGCGGCCGCACGGTGAACGACGTGGGCATCATCGACCTGCCGGATGGCGCCGGCCATCTCGTGACGGTGGTATTCGTGAAGAATGCTGACGACGCGGCGAAGGGCGACCGCGCGATCGCGCACATCGCGCGCGCGGCGTACGACTACTTCACGGTGGTCGCGCCGGTCCAGAGCGGGCGTTGATCAGCGCGCTCGACCAGCTCTTTCCTCGTGCGCGGCGCGACGTGCTGGTCGCGCTGCGCCGCGATCTGCATCGACACCCGGAGCTGTCGTTCGCCGAGACGCGCACGGCCGCGGCGCTGGAACACGCGCTCGCCGCGGTGGAGCCGGCGTGTCTCCAGCGCGTCGCGGGCACGGCGTGGTCCGCCATCTTCGCCGCCACCGGCACCTTCGAGCAGCTGCTCACCTATGTGGTATTCTCCGGCTGGATCTTCTACGGGCTCGGCGCGATGAGCATCTTCGCGTACCGGCGTCGTGCACCGGACATGCCCCGCCCCTTCCGCGTGCCTGGCTATCCCGTCACTCCGATGTTGTTCGTTGCCGCGTCGGCGGCGATCGTGCTCAATACTCTGTTCACGCAACCGGGTCGGGCGCTGGTCGGGCTCGCGGTGGTCCTGGCGGGTGTACCGGCGTACCTCGTGTGGCGGCGAGGAAGCGATTCGCGAGGCGCGCGCGCCGGCGTGTTGCTATTGGCCACTCTCGGCCTGGGAGGCTGCGCGAGCGTACCGTCGAGCCAGCCCGCGCCCGTGATGTCGCCGGCAGTCAGCGCCGCGATCCCGGTGGCGCGATCGCTCGCCGACTCGGGATACGACCTCGTCATCCGCAACGGACGCGTGCTCGACGGCGCGGGCAACCCCTGGATTCGCGCCGACGTGGGGATTCGCGACGGCCGGTTTGCCAGGATCGGCGTGGTCGGGCCTGGCCGCACCGAGATCGACGCGCGCGATCGCTACGTGTCGCCCGGGTGGATCGACATGATGGACCAGTCGGGAAGTGTGCTGCCGCGCAATCCGCTCGCCGAGAACAAGCTCAGGATGGGCGTGACCACGGCGATCGGGGGGGAGGGAGGCACGCCCGTGCCCGCGTCGCAGATCCAGGCGTACTTTAGCGGCCTGGAGCAGCAGGGAATCAGCATCAACTTCGGCAGCTACTTCAGCGAGACGCAGACGCGGGTTCCGGTGCTCGGCATGTCGGCGCGCGCGCCAACGGCGGTGGAGCTCGAGCGCATGCGCGCGATCATGGATACCGCCATGCGCGCCGGAGCAATGGGGATGACGACGGCGCTCATCTATCCGCCGAGCAGTTTCGCGACGACGACCGAGCTGGCCGAGGTTGCTCGGGCCGTGGCGCCGTACGGAGGCTTCTACGCGAGCCACATTCGCGGGGAAGGCAAGGACGTGGTGGCCGCAGTGCGCGAGGCGATCGAGGTGGGGGAGCGCGCCGGGATACCCGTGGAGATCTTCCATCTCAAGGTCGCGCATCGCCCGGGGTGGGGCACGCTCATGGCGATCGTGCGGGACACCATCGAGGCGGCGCGCGCGCGGGGCGTGGATGTGGCCGCCGACATGTACGTCTACACTGCAGGCGGCACCGGGCTCGAGGCCACGATCCCCAGCTGGGCACACGAGGGTGGCACCGATTCGCTGAAGCGTCGTCTCGCTGATCCAGCCATCCGCGCGCGGCTCAAGCGCGAGATCGAGACGGGCTCGCCGGGCTGGTGGAACATCATCGAGGCGGCCGGTGGCTGGGAGGGCGTGGTGCTGGCGAACGCGCGCAACACGGACAATGCGAAGTTCGTCGGCAAGTCGCTCGCCCAGATCGCGCGCGAGACCGGCAAGGCGCCCGCGGACGCGGCGTGGGATCTCGTGGCGGCGGGAAGCGGACGCGTGATGGCCATCTATCACATGATGGGCGAGTCCGACATCGAGACGGCGCTGCGCTTTCCGTGGACGAGCATCGGGAGCGACGCCGGGGCCGCACTCGCCGCCGGCACCGAAGACGTGCTGGGCCTTCCGCACCCGCGCAGCTATGGGAACCACGTGCGCGTCATCGCCAGATACGTCAGGCAGCGTCACGTGCTCAGCCTCGAGGAGGCCGTGAGAAAGATGACGTCGTGGCCCGCGACGCGGATGCGGCTTGCGAACCGTGGCAGCATCAAGGAGGGCAACTGGGCCGACGTGACGATCTTCGACCTTGCCACGCTCGAGGACAATGCGACCTACGATCGGCCGACACGATCACCGACGGGCATCGACTGGGTGCTGGTGAACGGCGTGGTGGTGATCGACCACGGCCGGCACACGGGCGCCAGGCCTGGCCAGGTACTGCGGGGAGGAGGGGCGACGGGGCGGTGAACCGGTCGGTGAACGGTGGAAGGAGGAATCCGGGAACGGGCTGACGGGATCCACGTTCGGGGTTTCCCGTCTGGCGTTGCTCGTGTCCCGTTCACGCGGCACGAATCACGAAGAACGGGCAACGCTCCACGTGGATTCGCCCTCCCTCGAAGGGATCGGCACTGCTCACCAGAGCAGCTCAGGCTCGTATGGACGAGCCTGCTGGTCCGACACGTGCTGGACGTCACGCATCGCTCGTGATTGCAGAGAGAAGGCCATTGTGATCTCCATCGCTTTGCTGGCCCGCTCCCTGCTTCATAGCGATGCTCGCACGGGGTGCTCGAGCCCGCTCCGGCGACGCGCACGTCCTGCTGCTGTGGCCAAGAGGGTGTTGGATTGACGGACGAAACTCTTCAAGAGGAAAGCAAGGCCGGGGTCCTGACTGCTCGTCCCGCAACCCATGATCCTGAGCGGCTCGCCGCAGTGCGCGAGACGGGCTTGCTCGATACGGAAGTCGAGGCGGCGTTCGATCGCCTGACGCGTTTCGCCGTTCGGCTGGTCCGCATCCCGGCGTCGTTCATCTCGCTCGTCGACGAGAATCGCGACTTCTACAAGTCGTCGTGCGGCTTCGGCGAACCGCTCGCCAGCTCGCGCGAGATCCAGGGGCAGACGTTCTGTCACTTCACCGTGCAGTCCACCGAGCCGCTCGTCATCCCCGACACGCGAGCCGACGAGCGCTACCGCGACGTACCCACCGTCCAATCGCTGGGCGTCGCCGCCTACGTCGGAATTCCGCTCGTTTTCGAGAGTCAGGTCATCGGGGCGTTCTGCGCCGTCGACGTCGTGCCGCGGAACTGGACCGACCACGATGTCGAAGCGCTCTCGGATCTCGCGGCGATGGCGATGAGCGAAATCGAGCTTCGCGCGGCGACGAGACGCAGCGACAAGAGTCGCCAGCAGCTCGCGGAGGCGAATACGCATCTCGCGGCACAGCGTCTCGAGCTCGAGCTGGGGAACCAGCACCTGTTGGAGAGCGCAACGGAGCTCGAGGCGCTGACGCGCGCGCTGACCGAGCAGGCGGCCGCCGGCCGGGCGGAGCACCTCCGTCTCAACTCTGTGCTGTCGTCCATCTCCGACGCGTTCTACGTGCTCGACCACGAGTGGCGCTTCACCTACGTGAACGATCGGGCGGAGCAGGTCTTGCTGCGGCAGCGCGGCGACCTGCTCGGACGGGTCGTGTGGGAAGAATTTCCGGCGATCGTCGAGTCGACCTTCGAGACGCAGTACCGCCTCGCCGTTGAATCGGGACGCATGACGGTGTTCGAGGAATTCTATGAACCGCTCGACACCTGGTTCGAGGTGCGCGCGTACCCCGGCCCCGACGGGCTCTCCGTGTACTTCCAGGACGTGACGCTTCGACATGCCACGGACGCCCAACGCGAAGCGAGTCGACGACGCGCCGAGGACGCGGAAGCGGCGGCGGTGGCCGCGAACGCTGCGAAGAGCGAGTTCCTCGCGACGATGAGTCACGAGCTGCGTACGCCGCTCAATGCCATTCTCGGATACACCAACCTGCTCGAGCTGGAGATCAGCGGCGCCATAAACCCTGAGCAGCGGTTGCACCTCCAGCGGCTGCACACCAGCGCGGAGCATCTGCTCGCGCTCGTCAACGACGTGCTGGACCTCTCCAAGCTGGAGGCGGGTGAAATGCTGCTCGCCTCCGACCTCGGCTCGGCGAGCGAAGCGGTGAACGGAACACTGGCCCTGGCGGCATCGATCGCCGACGCGCGCGAAATACGGCTGGTAGCCGACGTGTCCGCAGCAGGTACGGTGGCGTACGTCGGAGACGAGATGCGCGTCCGGCAGATTCTTCTCAACCTCGTGTCGAATGGCGTGAAATTCACCGAGCCCGGCGGCGAGGTGCATGTCTCGGCATCGCACGCGACCGCGCTGCCAGCCCCGGTGCGCGTGACGGGCGATGGACCGTGGGCGTTGATCGCGGTACGCGATACGGGTATCGGCATCAGCGCCGAGCATCAGGCGTCGGTGTTCCTGCCCTTCAAGCAGATCGTCGGAGGACACACCCGCACCCGCGGCGGCACGGGCCTCGGCCTCGCGATCAGCCGTCGGTTGGCTCGCCTCATGGGTGGCGACATCACGCTCGAGAGCGTGCCGGGCGGCGGCTCCACCTTCACGCTCTGGCTTCCGGCGGCGGGTGTGACCAATGGCGTGACGGAGACCGGCCAGCAGCGCAGCGTTCGGGCGCGGCGTCACGCGCCGGAACATCGCGTGCACGGACTCACCGAGATCGGGACGAAGCTGCGAGATGAAGTGGAACAGATCATGGAGGCGATGGTCACCCGGATCCGCGCCGACGTCACGTTCGGCAACACCTCGGGCCTGTCGCAAGCGGACCTCGAGGATCACACGCTCTCGTTTCTCGCCAATACGGTGCAGTCGCTCATCATCGTGGACCAGACGGGGGGCATCGAGAGCCCGCTGATGAAAGACGGCATGCACATCCAGCAATTCATCGCGCGCTCACATGGGGCGCAACGCGCACGGCTGGGGTGGACCGAGGCACAGGTGGCGAGCGAGTACGCGTTCGTGGAAGAGGAGCTGGCCGGGCGCATCGGCCTGCTCGGCACCGAGGATCCCGACGACGTGACGCTGGCGATCGGCATTCTCGCCAGGCTACTCATGCACGCACGCACCGCCGCGATCACCGGTTTTCGCCAATGGCGCGCCGGCAACGTCCAGTCGGCGGTGGTTGCCTCTCCCGTGTGAGCGCCTTACGCGGTCATACGATCGGGGGATCGGTTTCGCGCTCCGGATGACGATGCCTGGCGATCGCGTCGATGAAGGTCTTCGTCGCGGCAGCACCGGGTTTCATCGCAATCAGCCCTCCGTCCCTTTCGCCACCGGCGAGGTTCACGGGGATGCCCGATGCGGCAAGCAACTCCGTCGATGCGCCGAGCGCGAGAATGGACTTGCCGTGGCGGTACTGGTTGACGACGAACTCCTTGGAGCGCGCATCAGATCCGAGCGTGCGCACACCCTTCGGACCGTCAGGTAACACGACCGCATCGAAGAGCACGGGCGGGGCATTTTCCAGCGACGCGGATGCTTCGATCGTCCCGCCACCCGCTGATCGGTAGGTGCCAAGACGCGGTCCGATGTAACACGGAACGGCGCCAACGTCGGTCAGCGCCGCGAACAGATCGGTGAGCGACTTGCCGTCCACATCGTCGGCAATGAGGATCGCCACGCGACGCGTGCGGATGCCCGTTTCACCCGGCAGTGCAGTGAGGGACAAGGCCGGCGAGACGGTAACCTCGGGTTTCGCCGGTCGCTCGAGCACCCGAGGCA
>Ga0136612_10001042_pt1 | contig 11381 bp, 10 predicted proteins | sample AntDryUQ224A2306_2_FD_106644 | JGI IMG/M metagenome (GOLD analysis project Ga0136612, IMG submission 106644) | Polar desert sand microbial communities from Dry Valleys, Antarctica - metaG UQ224A (23.06) | ecosystem: Environmental > Terrestrial > Soil > Desert | place: Antarctica: Dry Valley...
CCAGACCGCGCTGGCCGGCCCGCGGCGCGGGGACCTCGTGCCCGCCGGCGTGGTGGTCGGGGCGCTCTACGCGATCAACGCGTGGGCCTATCCGGTCGCCCTCGGGCTGGTCGCCGCCGCGGCGATCGTGTGGGTGCGCCAGCCGGGGCGGACCGCCCCGCCGGGCCCCGTGGTCGCCTGGGCAGGTGGGCTCACCGCGGTCTCGGTGCTCGCCTTCCTGCCCTTCTGGATCGCCTTCGAGCCGCGCACCGGCGGCATCGGGCTCGTCTCGGAGCGCCGCTCCCTCTGGCTGTTCGCCCGCGACCAGGTGCTCATCCTCGGCGCCTTCCTCTGGGTGCTGGTGGCCGCCTTCGCCCAGCGGCTGGTCGGCGCAGGCCGGCCGGGGCGGACGGCGGCGTGGGTCGGGGTGGGCGCGATCGCGGTCGGCTCGCTGCTCGCGCCGTTCACCGACCTCGCCGGCGTGGCGCTGCTGCTCGTCGCCGTCGCCGTCGCCGTCCACGCCGCGCTCACGCGCCCTGAGGCGGCCGATCGCTTCGGGTGGCTGCTCATCGCCGGGGGGCTGGCCTGCGTGCTCGGGCCGGAGGTCATCTACGTCCGCGACGAGTTCGACGGCTCGAAGCTCTACCGGATGAACACGGTCTTCAAGCTCGGCTACCAGGCGTGGATCCTGCTCGCCGTCGCCGCCGCGGCGACCCTGCCCTGGGGTCGCGCCTGGCTCCCGGGGGCGGCCTGGCGGGCCTGGGCGCCGATCGCCCTCGTGCTGCTCGCCCTCGCCGCGCTCTACCCCCTGGCCGGCGCCTACGCGCGGACGGGCGCCTTCGCCGACGGCCCGCGCGTCGCCGGTGACCGCTGGCTCGCGCGCGACGCGCCGGGCGACGTGGCCGCCATCGAGTGGCTGCGAGCCAACGCACCGCCGGACGCGGTGGTGCTCGAGGCGGTGGGCGACGACTACTCGGAGTTCGGCCACGCGCGGATCTCGACCTTCTCCGGGCGACCCGCCGTGCTCGGGTGGGCGGGTCACGAGCGCCAGTGGGGGCACGATCCGGGCCGCCGCGAGGCCGACGTCCGGCGGCTGTACCGGACGTCCTCGACCGACGAGGCCACCGCCCTGCTGGAGCGCTACAGGGTCGACTACGTCGTCGTGGGCCCGCTCGAGCGCACCGACCACGGCGACGGCGGCGAGGCGAAGTTCGCCCGGCTCGGCACCCGGGTCCTCGAGCGCGACGGGACCACGCTGTGGCGGGTCAGGCGCGCCCGGTGAGGTCGCGCCGCACGTAGAGCCACTCGGGCATGCCGCCCGTCGGGTTCCACGGCTCGCGGTCGGCCATGTACCTGGCCCAGACCGCGGGCGAGAACGCCTTGTCGTAGTCCTTGACCCACCAGACCCGCAGGTCGAAGCGGCGCCCCTCGTACCCCGCGGCGAGCTGCGGGGCGAGGCGGGTGCGGGCGGCGCTGGTGAGGATGAGGACGTCCGTCGACGGCACCGCCTCGGCCGCCCGCTGGAGGTCGACGTAGCCCGCGCCGAGGTCGCGGAAGTACCACGCCCAGGGGAAGGTCGCGCCCTCGGCGGAGTCGACCGTGACCGACAGCGGGCGCTCCGTGCGGCGGGCGATGGCCAGGACGTCGTCGCGCACGCCGACCACGTCGGAGGAGGACTGGGTGGAGACCAGCAACTCGCGCGGGTCGGCCGGCGAGGTCACGTTCGTGCGGAACGACGCGTAGCCCGTGTAGAGGACGGCGAGGAGCGCGACGGCGATCCCGGCTCGGGCCACCCAGCGCTCGCGGGTGCTCCACAGGAGCTGGACGCCCAGCCCGGCGAGCAGGATGAGCGGCAGCAGCGGGTGCAGGACGAGCCAGGCGAACTTCTCGCTCGCCCACGAGTAGACCGCCAGCGACATCGCGAACATCCAGACGATCAGCCAGCGTCCGGTGCTCGGCCGCCGGACGGTCGCCGCCACCCCGACCGCGGCCAGGAGCAGCACCGGCCATTCCATCCCGAAGAGCAGGAATGCGTAGAAGCCCACCGGCTCGCCGCCCCGGGCCACGGGCTGCTGGCCGAGCCAATACTCCAGGCCGTCCCACAACCCGTCCGCGAGACCGCCCGGATGGGTGAGGAAGACGGTGAACAGCAGGGTGAAGACGCCGGCGAACGCGGCGGCGCCCCACGCCCACGCGCGACCACCGAGGGCTCCCACCCGGCGCAGCAGCCGCGGGTCGCCGCGCCGCCACTCGACGAGCGCCAGCGGCCCGAGGAAGGTCCCCGCCGCGAAGACGGTGATGAACGTCGACTCCTTGGTGGCGAAGCTGGCCGCGAGCAGCCCCCCCGCCGCCGCCGGATGCCAGCGGCGCGGGCCGTCGAGGAAGCGCAGGACGACCACGAAGAGCCCGAGCGTGATGCAGGCGACATAGATGTCCTCCCGCGCGAAGCGGCTGAAGTACAGGTAGGACGGCCCGACCGCGAGGAACGCCGCCGCGGCGAAGGCGCCGACCCGGCCGAGCTGCGCGCGCAGGAGGTAGGGGAGGGCGACCATCGCGGTGCCCATCAGCGCCGGGGCCAGGCGTGCGGAGAAGTCGCTCGCGCCGAACACCGCGTACATCGCCGCGGTGAGGTAGAAGCGCAGCGGGCCGTGCAGCAGCGGGTTGTACTCGAAGGACTCCGTCCACGAGAAGTAGGCGTCCTGGCTCTCGTCGTGATGGAACGGACGCTCGCCGAGCTCTGAGAGCCGCAGCACGAGGGCGAGCAGCACCAGGCCGGCGTACAGCGCGGGCTCGGCGCGGAGGCGGGCGGCGAGCCGGCGGGGTGTCACCCGGCTGAGGCTAGGCGGTCGAACCCTGCGCCTGGGCGCTGCGCAGGCGGCGGACGCCGCCGTAGCGGGCCGCGATGATGACGAAGCCGAGGAGCGTGATCGGCACGACCAGGACGAAGCGGATCATCACGATGTAGGAGACCGCGACCTGCCCGGATCCGCCCAGCGCGCGGATCCCGATCGCCGCGGCCGCGTCCTGGGTGCCGGCGTAACCCGGGCCGGAGGGGATCAGGGCGAACACGCTGGCCAGGGCGACGAGGTAGATCCCCTCGATCGGCGTCATGCCGAAGCCGACCGACGCTCCCACCGACATCCAGACCGCCGTCTCGAGCGCCCAGATCCCGATCGTGATGGCCAGCAGCGTCAGCCCGTGGCGCCCCCGGAGGTTGAGCGTCGAGGAGAGCACCGGCTCGAGCAGCCCGCGCAGGCGATCGTTGCGCCGCACGAGGACCACGGCGAGGACGCCGAGTAGTGCGCCGCCCACCGTCACCGCGGCGACGATCTCCACCGAGCCGGCGGCCACCTCGCCCAGCAGCGCGTAGCCGACGACCAGGAAGAGCGCCAGCACCACCACGACGTCGAGCAGGCGCTCGGCGAGCAGCGTGCCGAGGATCGTCCGGCGCCCGACGTCCGCGCGGGGCGCGAGGAGCAGGACGCGCACGGCGTCCCCCGCCCGGGCCGGAAGGACGTTGTTGACCGCGTAGCCGACCACGGTCAGCGCGTAGACGTCCGAGCGCGGCGGGTGGGCGCCGTCCCGGGCCAGCAGCCGCTCCCAGCGTTCGGCGCGCACCACCGTGGCCAGCGCGTAGAGCCCGATCGCGCCGGCCAGGGCGGCGAGCTGGCCCGACGTGGAGGGCAGCCGCGGCGGCTCCTGGCCCAGCGCCCAGTAGACGACCCCGCCCAAGGCGAGGGCCGAGACGAGCAGGCCGAGGAGCGAGGCGCGGCGGCCGCTCACCCGCCGCGCCCCTCGGGCCTAGGCGTCCGCGTCGGAGTGCTGGTCGGTGTCGCCCGCGGCGGAGTCGTCATCCCCCGACGGAGCGCCGGGAACGGTGTGCTGATCGCCGCCGGTGCCGCCCTCGGCGCCGGGCTCACCCGGGGCGTCCTCGCGGGGATCGAGTGCGTCCTTGTCTTCCATGTCCGGCTCCTGTTCCGTTGTCCTGCGGTCGGCATGGGGCTACCCGCGTCTTAGCATCCGCACGTATGCGGGGGCACGCCGCTGCGCCAGTACGACCGCGGGCGCCGCCGATCCGCCGGTGCCAGGGGCAGGCCCCGGGGGGATGGTCTCGCCGCCCGGCGGCCAACCACCACGTGCTCGCCTCCTACGCGGACAGCTTCCACTGGCGCGAGGGCGGACACCGGCTGGGAGGTGCGCCGCATCGCGAAGGCGTGGGTGGAGCTCATGCGGCGGCTCTCGGTCGACGACGTCCGCGCCTTCTTCGCCCAGCTGCGGACCTAGTAGCCCTCGAGCGCCTCGGAGCGCTCGAGCCAGCTCGCCTCGAGGGTGTCTCGCTCGGCGCCCAGCGCGGCGAGCTCGGCCTGGAGGGCGCGGAGCCGGCCGTGGTCGGTGGCGGCGGCGGCCATCGCGTCGTGGAGTTCGACCTCGCGCCCGTCGAGCGTCTCGAGCGATCGCTCGAGGCGGGCCACCTCCCTGCGGGCGGCCCGCGCGTCGCCGCCCGGGCGCCTCGGGGCGCCCGGCACGGGCGCCGGCGGCTCGGCGGCACGGCGCTGCTCGAGGTACTGCTCGATCCCGCCGGGGAGGTGGGCCACTCCGCCCGCGTCGGTCAGCGCGTGCACGTCGTCGCACACGCGCTCGACGAAGTACCGGTCGTGGGAGACGACCACGAGCGTGCCGGGCCAGCCGTCCAGGAGATCCTCGAGCGCGGTGAGGGTGTCCGTGTCGAGGTCGTTGGTGGGCTCGTCGAGGAGCAGGACGTTCGGCTCGGCCATCAGCAGCCGCATGAGCTGCAGGCGACGTCGCTCGCCACCGGAGAGATCGCGGACGAGCGTCCGGGCGCGGTCGCCGCGGAAGCCGAAGCGGTCGCAGAGCGTCCCCGCGGTGACCTCGCGCCCGTCGGCGAGCGTGGTACGCCCGCGGACCGCCTCGAGCGACTCGAGCACCCGCTCGTGGCCGGGGATCTCGACCGTGTCCTGGGACAGGTGGGCGAGCCGCACAGTGGCGCCGCGCTCGACCCGGCCGGAGTCGGGCTCGAGCTCGGCGGCCAGCAGGTTGACCAGCGAGGTCTTGCCCGAGCCGTTGACCCCGACGAGCGCCACCCGGTCGCCGGGCCCGAGCCGCCAGGTCGCCCCTCGCAGCAGCACCCGGTCCCCGTAGGCGAGGCTCACGTCGACCGCGTCGAGCACCTTGTCGCCGAGCCGGGCGGTGGCGAAGCGCTCGAGCTCCACTCGGTCGCGCGGCTCCGGCTCGTCGGCGATCAGCGCGTTCGCCGCCTCGATCCGGAAGCGCGGCTTGGCGGTCCGGGCCGGGGGGCCGCGGCGCAGCCAGGCGAGCTCCTTGCGCATGAGCTGCTGCCGGCGATCCTCACGCACGGAGGCCTGGCGGCCACGCTCGGCGCGGGCGAGCACGTAGGCGGCGTAGCCGCCGTCGTAGCGGTGCACGTCCGCGTCGGCGACCTCCCAGGTCTGCGTGCACACCGCGTCGAGGAACCAGCGGTCGTGGGTGACGACCACCAGGGCGCCCCGTCGGGCGCTGAGCTGCCGCGCGAGCCAGTCGACGCCCTCGACGTCCAGGTGGTTGGTGGGCTCGTCGAGGAGGAGGAGCTCCGGCGCGTCGATGAGCGCCCGGGCGAGCGCGATCCGCCGCCGCTCCCCGCCGGACAGCGGCGCGATCGGCGTGTCAAGACCGCGCTCGAGGCGGCCGACCGAGACGCCGCCGAGCAGCCCGTCGAGCACGGAGCGGAACGCGCGGTCGCCGGCCCACTCGTGGTCGGCGCGGCCGCCGACGAGCTCGTCGCGCACCGTCCGGCTCCCCTCGAGGTCGTCGCCCTGGCCCAGCAGCGCGCTCGTGAGGCCACCCACCCGGACCGCCGCGCCGCCGTTGGGCGTCTCGACGCCGGCCAGGAGCCGCAGCAGCGTCGACTTGCCGCCGCCGTTGAGGCCGACGACCCCGACCCGGTCGCCGTCGGCGATCCCGAGTGTGACGCCGGCCAGCACGGAGCGGGTGCCGTAGCCGTGCTCGACGTCCTTGAGGGTGACCAGCGACCGAGGGGTCAGAGGACCAGCAGCTCGACCGGGTCGCCGGGGCTCAGGGTCCCTGAGTCGTGGCGGGCGACCAGGAAGCCGTCCGCCTCGCCGAGCGCGCCGGTCATGTGCGACCCCTGGCGCTCGGTCGGCGTCGCCTCGAGGACGCCGTCGGGGGCCCGCGACAGCCGGGCGGTCAGGAAGGTCGTGCGGCTGTCGCCGGGGCCGGCGGCGGCGCCGGGGGCCAGGCGACCCGGCTGGAGGTCGAGCTCCGCGTCGGGGTCCCCGTGCAGGCGGCGCAGGAACGGCTCGACGAAGGCCAGGAAGCAGACGACCACCGACAGCGGGTTGCCGGGCAGCCCGAAGACGAGCGTGCCCTCGCACCGCCCGCAGAAGAGGGGCTTGCCGGGCTTGAGCCGAACCCGCCAGAACAGCTCCTCGACCCCCTCGGCGTCGAGCACCGCCTTGACGTGATCGTGCTCGCCGATCGAGACACCGCCCGAGATGAGCAGGACGTCGGCGCCGGTAAGCCCGGCGCGGACCCGCGTCGCGATCTCGTCGGCGCGATCCGGGGCCGCGCCGTGGTCGATCACCTCGGCCCCCGCCCGCCGCAACAGCGCGGAGAGCACCGGCCCGTTGGAGTCGTGGATCTGGCCCGGGCCGAGCTCCGCGCCGGCCGGCACCAGCTCGTCGCCCGTGGTCAACAGGTGGACCCGCGCCGCGCGGCGGACGGTCACCCCGGTCACGCCGGCCGCCGCCAACGACGCGAGGCGCCCGACGCTCAGGGGGTGGCCGGCCTCGAGCAGGGCGTCGCCCGCCTGCACGTCCTCCCCGCGAAAGCGGACCGACTCGCCCGTCTCGAGCGGCCGTTCGGCGCGGATCCGGCCGTCACCCGCGTCGAACGCGTCCTCGGCGCGCAGGATGGCGTCGGCGCCGCCGGGCAGGGCGGCGCCCGTGGTGATCTGCGCGGCGTGGCCGGCTCCGAGGCGGAGCCCGGCGGCGTCCTGCCCGGCGGCCACCGCGCCGACCACGGTGAGCGGGCCGGCGGTGTCCTGCGCCCGCACCGCGTAGCCGTCCATGGCCGAGCGATCGAAGCCCGGCAGGTCGATCGGCGAGCGCACCGGCTCGGCGGCGATCCGGCCGACCGCGTCGCGCAGCGGGCGGATCTCGGTGGGCAGCGGTCGGGCGTGCTCGGCGATGCGGCGCCAGGCCTCCTCGATGTCGATCATGGGTGCGTGTCCCCGCCGTGGGCCGCTCCCGCACGCACGGCCAGGGCGTGGGGGAGGAGGGGAAGCAGCACGTCCATGGCGTCGCGCACGCCACCGGGCGAGCCCGGCAGGTTGACGATCAGGCAGTCGTCGCGCAGCCCGGCCACCGCACGGGAGAGCCACGCCTTGGGGAAGTGGGCCGCGGTCTGCACCCGGACCGCCTCCGGCAGCCCGGGGACGTCGACCGGGGCCACCGCCCGGGTCGCCTCCGGCGTGACGTCGCGCCGGGCGAGCCCCGTGCCGCCCGTGGTCAGCACGAGCGCGCAGCCGACCACGTCGGCCAGGCGGATCAGCTCTGCCTCGATGGCCGACCGCTCGTCCTCGACCATCTCCGTCACCAGCACCGCGAACCCGCCGGCGCCCCGGAGCGCGTCGACGACGATCTCGGTGGTCTCGTCCTCGCGCTCGCCCCGGGTCCGCGTGTCGGACACGACGAGGATGCCGACGGTGTGGTCAGCCACCGATCTGGGACATCGAGCGGGCCGGCGGGACGAAGCCCGGCTCGTTGACGTGGTGCTTGAGCTCCTTGTGCCAGACCGCCTCGCGGACGATGCGCTCGAGCTCCGCGTCCGACGCGCCCTCGCGCAGCGGGGCGCGCAGGTCCGTCTCGTTCACCGAGAACAGGCAGGTGCGCAGCTTGCCGTCGGAGGTCAGCCGGATGCGGTTGCAGTCGCCGCAGAACGGCTCGGTGACCGGGGAGATGAAGCCGATCGCGCCCTGCCCGTCGGCGAACCGGTAGCGGCGCGCGGTGCCCGAGCGCGCGCGGCCGATCTCCTCGAGCGGGTGCACCGCGTGGATGAGCCGGCGGACCTCGGCGTTGGGCAGCACCTGGCTCGCGTCCCAGTTGCGGTCGCCGTCGAGCGGCATGAACTCGATGAAGCGGACCTCGTAGGGCTTGCGGCGCGCGAACTCGGCGAAGGCGAGGACCTCGTGCTCGGTGAAGTCCTTGAGCGCCACGGCGTTCACCTTGATCGGTCGCAGCTCGGGATGGCGCTCGGCGGCCTCGAGGCCGGCGAGGACCTGGGCGAGCGAGTCGCGCCGGGTCATCGCGTAGAAGCGGTCCTGCGACAGCGAGTCCAGGGAGACGTTCACCCGCTTTAGGCCGGCGGCCACGAGCTGGTCCACCTGGCGCTCGAGCAGGTAGCCGTTCGTGGTCAGCGAGAGGTCGTGGACGTCGGCCAGCGCGGTGAGGCGGGCGACCAGGCGCCACAGCTCGCGGCGCACGAGCGGCTCGCCGCCGGTGAGGCGGACGTCGGAGACGCCCATCGCGGCGAGCAGCGCGACGACCCGCTCGATCTCCTCGTAGCTGAGCACCGCCGACCGCTCGAGCCAGGGCAGGCCCTCGGCCGGCATGCAGTACTGGCAGCGGAAGTTGCAGCGGTCGGTGACCGAGATGCGCACGTCGCCGATCGCCCGGCCGTGGCCGTCGATGAGCGGCTCAAGCACGCCAGTCACCCGAGCGGCCGCCGGTCTTCTCCAGCAGCCGGAGATCCTCGACCACGACGCCCTTCTCGATCCCCTTCACCATGTCGTAGACGGTCAGCGCGCCGATCGACGCGGCGGTCAGGGCCTCCATCTCGACGCCGGTGCGGTCCGTGGTGCGGGCGGTGGCGGTGATCGTCACCGTGCCGTGCTCGACGTCGACGTCGACGTCGGGATCGAGCGAGGAGAGGCTCAGCGAGTGGCACAGCGGGATGAGCTCGTCGGTGCGCTTGGCGGCCTGGATAGCGGCGATGCGGGCGACGGCGACGACATCGCCCTTCGGCGCGTCCCCGGCGGCCACCCGGCCGGCCGTCTGCGGGGACATGCGCACGGTGGCGCGGGCGGTCGCGGTGCGGGCGGTCGCCGGCTTGGCGCCGACGTCGACCATCCGCGCGCGGCCGGAGGCGTCCAGGTGCGTGAGTTGGGCTCCCTTCATCTCCCTCGAGCATAGAGCCGCCCTACGCTGGCCCGAATGCGCGTCCCCGTCCGCCTCTTCGCCGGTCTGCGCGAGCGCGCGGGCGCCGCGTCGATTGAGGTCGAGGTCCCCGAGCCGGCGACGGTCGGCGGGCTCCTCGGCGCGCTCGGCGCGACGCCGCTCGGCGCCCTGCCCCCGCGAAGCTGCATCGTGGCGGTCAACCGCGTGTACGCGGACGTCGAACAGCCGATCGGGGCCGGCGACGAGGTCGCGCTCATCCCGCCCGTGAGTGGTGGCGCGCCCGCCGTGCGCCGCGCCGCCGTGGTCTCCGGGCCACCCGATCTCGCCGCCCTCTCGGCCGCCGTCCGCGACCCGCGCGCCGGCGCCCTCGTGCTCTTCGAGGGCGTCACCCGGGAGGTCGAGGCCCTGCACTACGAGGCCTACGCGGAGATGGCCGAGCCGCGCATGGCGGCCATCGGCGAGGAGGAGGCGGTCCGCCACGGGCTCTGTGCCGTCGCCGTCGAGCACCGGATCGGCCGGGTGCCGCTCTCCGAGCCGAGCGTCGTCATCGCGGTGTCCGCGCCGCATCGCGCGGAGGCCTTCGCGGGGGCCCGCGCGGTGCTCGACCGGGTCAAGGGCGAGGCGCCGATCTGGAAGCAGGAGCGCGAGGGCGAGCGGGCCGAGTGGGTGGCGGGGTCGCTGCCGCCGACCGGGTGAACGGTCGGCTCGCCTTGCCGCTAGGGCGCCTTGGAGGCGGGCGGGGTCTCTGAGCTGCCGCTCGGCTCGCCGGAGGTGGGCTTGGCGCCCTGCCGGTCGGTCACCTGGCTTTCCGGCACGCCACTCGTCACGTCGGCTGGAACCGAGGGGATGCCGCCGAGGGGGTCGCCCGGCTCGGGCTCCACCGGCTTGCGGTCCTCGTCGCCCGGCTCGAACTGGATCTCGTCGGGTCCGCGGGGCGTGGAGGCGCCAATGTTCGCCGCCGGCACGTGAGAGAGGTTCGCTTCGGCGTCGGAGGGATCCATTGGAGTCATCCGGCGGACACTACGACGCCCGCCTCCCTCACCAGACCGAGTCGACGAGCAGCTCGCTGGCCAGGGCCTGGGCGCCCAGCAGGCCGAGCACGACCGGCAGCCGGCGCGTCGGCAGCGCCGCCGCCGCCGCGAGGCAGAGGAAGGGCGCGAAGAAGAGCCAGATCCGCTCCGTCTCGGCCTTGGTGAAGCCGAGCACCGACGCCACCAGGAGCACCGCGAAGATCGCCACCGCGAGCGAGCGGCCCTCACCCAGCGCGCGCCACGCGTACCAGGCGATCGGTAGGCCGAGCGTGAACAGGAACGCCGTCGGGGAGCCGAAGAGCCAGAACGAGTAGGGCCGGCCCTGGGCGATCCCCGAGCGGTAGACCTGCTCGGTGCCGCGCAGGGTCCCGATCGGGTCGAAGCCGGTCATCGCGTGGAGCAGCCCGTAGAAGCCGACGAGGACCACCCCCGCGCCCGCCGCCACCACCAGCGCGGTGACGGTGCCCTCGCGCCGCAGGCGCAGCACCGCCGCCCACGCGCCGACGGCCAGCAGCGACCAGGCGAAGAACGACGCGAACGCCAGGGCCAGCGCGCCCACCGTGGCCGCCACGAGCCGGGGGACCGCGACGAGGCCGATCGCCGCCACCACGCCGAGCGTCATGAAGAGGCCGTCGGCGCTCGTCACACCGAACATCGCCGCCCCGGGGGAGAGGGCGAGCAGCAGCGCGGCGACCCGGGCGCCCCCCTCGGTCGGGAGCACCCGCCGCCCGAGCGCGTAGAGCAGCGGAGTGGCCAGCACACCGACCGCGATGCACAGCGCGGCGAGCGCCCCCGGCGTCGAGATCTGGAGCGTGTCCATGACCAGCAGCAGCCCGGGCGGATGCCCGGCGGCGTGCACCGGGAGCGACGTGACGACCTCCGAGAAGCGGTCGAGGAAGATGTCCACCCCGTAGCGCAGCGTCGGCAGCGCGGGAAGGTACTCGTTGTCGGCCTCGAAGGAGCGGGTCCGGTCAAAGACCTCATACCAGCCGCTCGTCCCGCTCCCGGCGGCGGACTCCGCGAGCCGCACGGCGATCGTCAGCACCAGCGCGGCAAGCGCGAAGACGCCGGGTCGCACCCGGGCGCTCAGGAGACGAGGACCGCCTACCGCGGCCAACAACAGCACGACCACGGCGACGGCCGACGACCATCCGTCGAC
>Ga0136612_10001043_pt1 | contig 11379 bp, 8 predicted proteins | sample AntDryUQ224A2306_2_FD_106644 | JGI IMG/M metagenome (GOLD analysis project Ga0136612, IMG submission 106644) | Polar desert sand microbial communities from Dry Valleys, Antarctica - metaG UQ224A (23.06) | ecosystem: Environmental > Terrestrial > Soil > Desert | place: Antarctica: Dry Valley...
CTGCTGCACCGGGCCGGGCTCGACGTGATCTGGGCCTACCAGCTGCTCTGGAAGCCGGTGGCCATCGCGGTCGTCTTCACCGGCTTCCTGGCCTACGTCCGTCGGCTGCTGCCCGCCGGCGGGGCGCGCTGGGCCGGGCTCGCGCTGGCCCTCTTCTACGTCACCCCGGCGGCCGCGCTGTGGGGCTTCGGCGATCTGGGCGAGGGCCTGCGCCGGCGCCTGGACTTCATGAGCGGCGAGATGTGGCCCGGCCTGTACATGTGGGGCTACCTGATGACCGCGATCGCGGTCGGCCTGCTGCCGCTGGTGCTGCTCGCGGTCGAGCGCGCGCGCACGCCCGAGCGCCGCGCCCGCGGCCGGTCGGCCGGCTGGTACGCGGGCTGGGCCGCGGGCGGGGCGCTCGTGGTCTCCTGGCTGCAGCCGTGGCAGGGGGTGGTGCTGCTGAGCACCGTCGTCGTCGTCGAGGCCCTGGCCTGGCGGCGCGACCGCGGCGCGTCGCTGGGCGCGGCCGGCCCGGCCCTGGGCGCGGTGCTGTTGGCCGGGGCGGCGCCGCTGGCCTACTACCTGGTCCTGTCGCGGGTCGACCCCTCCTGGGAGCTGGCCGGCGAGGCCAACCGCTCGTTCGAGTCCTGGCCGGCCTCGGTCTGGCTCCTGGCCCTGGCCCCCCTGGCCGTGCCCGCCGCGCTGGCCTACCGGCTGCCGGCCCCCGGCTGGCAGGAGCTGGCCGTGCGCGTGCTGCCGCTGGCCATGGTTGCCGAGTACTGGCTGATCTCGCTCAGCGGCGCGGGGACCTTCCCGTTCCATTCGCTGCAGGGGATGTCACTGGCCCTGGGCGTGCTCGCGGTCACCGGCGCGCGCGGCTGGTGGCCGGCGCGCGGGCGCCTGGCCCGCCCGTGGGTGGCGGCGGCGGCCGTCGCGCTGCTGACCGTTCCCGGGGTGGCGCACAAGCTCAACCTGATCCGCGACGACATCCACGTGGCCGGCCAGCCCTACTTCTACAAGCCCCAGGAGGAGGCCGCCCTGGACCTGATCGAGCGCTCGCCGCGGGCCGGCGGCGTGCTGGCCCCCATCTACGGCGGCCTGATGGTCCCGGCCCGCACCGGTCGCGAGGCGTGGGTGGGGCAGGTCTCCTGGACGCCCGACTACAAGCGGCGTGTGGCCCGCTCCGAAGCGCTGTTCACCGGGCGGCTCGGACCGGCGGCGGCGGCGGCGCTGGTGCGCGAGTCCGGCGCGGTCTTCCTGTTCTCGGACTGCCAGCGCCGTGCCGACCTCAGCGCGGTGCTGGCGCCGCTGCTGAGCTCCACGCGCCGCTTCGGCTGTGCCACGGTCTACGAGGTCCGGCCCGCGGCGCTGGCCCGCAGCGGGGGTTCGGCGTGATGGCGCGGGCGGCCGCCCTGCGCGATCGGCCGCTCGCGGTCGGCGAGCGCCTGAGCAGCGCGCCGGCCGCGGTCGGCATGGCCCTGATCTTCGCCGCGGCCGTGCTGATCTGCGCGGTGACGCTGCTCAAGGGGCTCAACCTCAACGACGAGGGGCTGATGCTCCAGGCCGCGGCCCGGATCGCCGACGGTGAGGTCCCCTACAGCGACTTCTGGTGGTTCTACCCGCCCGGGCAGCCGTACCTGCTGGCTCTGCTGTGGGAGATCTTCGGGCCGTCGCTGCTGGCCTGGCGGATCGTGCGGCTGCTCGTCAACGGGATCGCCGCCGTGCTCGTGTACCGGCTCGCGCGCCGGCACGCCTCGGTGCCGCTGTCGCTGCTGGGCTCGCTGGCGGCGGTGCTGGCCATGGTCTCCCCGAGCGGGCCGCATCCGTACCCGGTCGCCGTCGTGCTCGCACTCGGGGCGCTGCTGACCTGGGAGCGCAGCCCCGTGGCCGCGGGGGTGCTGACCGGGGTCTGCGCCGCCTGGCGGATCGAGTTCGCGGCCTACCTCGGCCTCGGCGTGCTGCTGGCCTGCCTGCTGGGGACCGAGAGCGCTCGTGGGCGGCGGGCCGGCGTCTTCACGCTCTCATCGCTGCTCGCCGCCGCGGCGCTCTACCTACCGGTCGTGGCCCAGTCCGGGATCGGACCGTCCTGGGAGCTGCTGATCCGCTATCCGCTGCTGGACTTCAGCGACTACCAGACGCTGCCCCTGCCGCTGGTCTACGAGGGCTCCTTCGGGGCCGGATCGCTGAAGGAGCTGCGCGAGAGCATCGCCGGGGCGATGCACCTCTACCTGCCGCTGATGCTGCTGGTCGGGCTGAGCGCCTCGCTGCTCGCGCTGGCCCTGAGCCTCGGGCGCCGCGGCGGCTGGATCGCCGCCGGGGTCTTCTCGATCGGCATGGCGCACTACCTGATCACCCGCCCCGACGCCTTCCACACCGCGCCGCTGGCCGTGATGCTCGGGGTGCTGGGGCCGTGGGCGGTGGCCGGCGTGCGCGCGCGGGTGGGTGTCCGTGCCGGGCCGCGGGTGCTGCGCCTGGTCGCGCCGGGCGCCGCGGCGGTGGCCGCGCTGGTGCTCGTCTACACCGTCGTGGACGGAATCGAGCGTCGCGAGCGCGAGATCTCCGCGCCCACCGTCACGGTCGACGTCCCCGGCGGCGACGGCGTCCAGGAGCTCGCCGCCTTCCGCTGTACGCTGCTCGGGGCGCCGGTCACCGAGACCTGCTTCACCCGGTCCCTGGAGCAGACCGTGGCCTTCGTGCGCAGCCGCGTGCCCCCCGGCGATCCGATCTACGTCGGCACCCTGCGGGCCGACCTGGTCACCTCCGGGGCGCCGATGGTCTACGTGCTGGCCGACCGGCCCAACGCCACCCGCTACGACATCGCCGCCCCCGGGGTGGTGACCTCAGCCCCGGTGCAGCGCGAGATCACCCGCGACCTGACCGAGGCCGGGCTGCCGCTGGTCGTGCGCTACGTGGCCGATATCACCGCCGCGCCCGAGCCCAACCGCGCGGGTCGCTCGACCGGAGTGCGGATCCTCGACGAGTTCTACGCGCGCAACTACCGGACCGTGCGGCGCTTCGGCGCCTACCTGGTGCTCGAGCGCCGGGGCGCCCCGGGAACCACGGCGGCTCAGGCTCAGCGCCCGAGCTCGTAGACGGTCGCGCAGCCGAAGCGGCGCACGCTCGCGATCAGGGGACGCAGCAGCGGCTCCAGCGGCTGCGGGTGCAGGCAGTCCTGCAGCAGCAGCCCGGCGCCGGTGGAGCGCACGAAGGCCTGGGCCTCCGCGGCGGCCATGCGGCCGTCGAAGAGCGTCTCGGCCAGGGCCGAGCGGGCCGCGAAGTCCGGAGTCCAGGAGACGACCCCGACCCAGGTGTTGCGACCGGTGAGCCCCGGCACGAGCTGGCCCAGGTAGCCCGGCGTGAGCACGCCGGCGACCGGGCCCTGCTCGAGCCGGCGCAGCGCCGCGCGCTCGCCCGGCTGCAGGAAGAACGGCTCGCCCGGAGCCAGGATCGACGGCGCGGGGGCGTTGCGGACCGAGCGCGCCGCCTCGACCAGCCGCCACGCACCCGCGGGCACGAGCAGCAGGCCGACGGCCACGCCCGCCACCAGCGCGCCGCGCCGCGCCGGCGCCGAGGCAGGGCGCAGCGTCGCGACGCCCTCGCAGGCCAGCACGGCCAGGGGGATGCTCAGCCCCTGCACCGCGTGCAGCGGGAACGTCCCGACCTCGAGGCGCTCGATCAGGAGGTAGACCCCGACCGCGACCGGCACCCACAGCCTCAGCGCCACGGCGTGGAAGCCGGGCGCGCGCCGCCGGTAGGCCAGCAGGGCCGGCAGCGCCAGCGGGCCCAGGGTCGCGGCCAGCGGCCACAGGGGCGCGGGCTCGGGCGCCAGGTTGCCCTCGCGGGCGATCGCCCAGGAGGGGTCGTAGCGGCTGAGGGCGGCGTAGTAGACCAGCGGCGCGGCGGTGGCGGCGACGGTCACCAGCGCGAGCCGCAGGGCCGGGCGCTCGCGCGTGCCGGCCGGACCGCGGGCCAGGGCCAGCGCGCCCTCAGCCGCGACGACGACGATCAGCAGCGTCGCGCCCTGCCAGGGCTGCAACCACGAGCACACGAGCCCGAGCAGGGGTGTCCAGGGACGGATCGTCCCGTCGCGGCGGTCGCGCGCGTAGCTCAGCAGCGCCGCGACCAGCGCGGCCACGGCCAGGGCGGTGAACGAGTAGCCCCAGAGCCACGAGCCCGGCCAGAAGTCGAAGGCCAGCCCGTCGAGGTAGAGCTCGCCCACGCTCGTGCCCGGCAGCAGGTCGGCGACGAAGGCGGCCACGGGCACCGAGAACAGGGCGAGCAGCAGCGCGCAGCGGCGCCCGAGGCCCGCGAGCGAGACGCCCACGTAGGCGCGCACGGCGAGGAAGAGCGCGACCACGGCGACCGGCTTCCAGGCCAGGTAGGCCAGCCAGGCCGGCACGCCCAGCGCGCTCAGTCCGCCAGAGAGCAGGAACCCGGGGTGCAGGAAGCTGGCCTGCGTTGGCTCGAGCCGGTAGCGGTTGGGGATCAGCGCGCCCTGGCCCGCGTCGCGGATCCAGGCCAGGTACTGCATCTGGTCCGAGACGTGCAGCCCGTCGACCCCGGCCCAGGTCAGCTCCCCGAGCCCGGCCCGGCCGAGCATCAGGGCCAGCACCCACAGCGAGAGCAGGGCCAGGGCGAGCAGGACGCCCGCGTCGAAGCGGTCGCGCAGGCCGAGCCCGGGTGACTCACGCCTCGCATGGCGCCCCCGGCGCAGGTCCGCTCGCACCAGCGGGAGCGTAGAGCGGCCTCGGTCGCCGCCGCGCCGCACGGGCTAACCTCCCCGGGGTGGCGCTGCGCGTCCTGGAGACCGCCGGCCCGCGGGAGACCGAGGCGGCGGGCGCGTCGCTGGCGGGCGAGCTGGGTCCCGGCGACGTGGTGCTGCTGCGGGGCGAGCTCGGCGCGGGCAAGACCACGTTCGTGCGCGGCGCCTGCCGGGCGCTGGGCGTGACCGGTCCGGTGACCAGCCCGACCTTCACCATCGGCGCGCTCTACCAGGGGCGCCTGCCCGTGGCCCACCTCGACCTGTACCGCGTCGGCTCGCTGCAGGACGAAGAGCCGGGCCTGCTCGAGCCCTACCTGCGGGCGGACGGGATCGCCTTCGTGGAGTGGGCCCCCGAGCGCAGCGCGGAGCTGCACCCCGCTCCGCGCCGGGTGCTGATCGCCCACCGGGGCGGCGACCGCCGGCGGCTGGAGATCGGGTGACCCCCGCCACTACGGCGTCGGCCGTGCTCGGCTTCGACTGCTCCACGCCGGCCACGGCCGTGGCCGTGCTCACGCGCGAAGGGCGCCTGGTCCAGCGACGGCACGACCCCGCCCCGGGTGAGCGCCCGGAACACGGGACGCGGCTGCTGGGGCTGATCGAGGCGGCGCTGGACGAGCTGCCCGGGGGCTGGGAGGCCGTCGGGTCGCTGGCCGTGGGCGCGGGGCCCGGGGGCTTCACCGGGCTGCGCATCGCGCTGGCCACCGCCCGCGGCCTGGCCCTGGGCCGTGGGCTGGGCACCACTGCGGTCTCGAGCCTGCGGGCGCTGGGGGAGGGTGCGCGGGCAGACCCGGCGGCGGGCGGCGCCCCGGCGCTGGTGGCCGTGATCGACGCTCGCCGGGGGCAGGCCTTCGCCGCCGCCTGGCGCGACGGGGAGGAGCTGCTGGCGCCGGTCGCGCTCGGTCCCGAGGCACTGGCCCGAGCGGTACGCGCGCTCGGTCCCGGCGCGCTGGCCGTAGGCAACGGGGCGCTAGGGTTCCGGGACGCGCTCGAGCGCGCCGGCGCGGTCGTGCCGCCCGCGGCGTCGGCGCTGCACCGGCTCTGCGCCGGCCCGCTCTGCCGGCTCGCGGCCGAGGACCCGGGGCCGAGCTGCGAGCCGCTCGTGCCGGTCTACCTCCGCCCGCCCGACGTCGACCAGACCCGCGCCGCGCCCACCACATGACGCCCGACGCGATCCAGCGGCTGACCTACGCGGACCTGCCCGCGGTGATCGCCATCGAGCGCAAGGCCTTCCCGACCCCGTGGTCGCTGGCCATGTTCGTGCTCGAGCTGTCCAAGCCCTCGGGGGTCTGCCTCGCCGCCCTGCGCGACGAGCGCCTGGCCGGCTATCTGGTCTGCGCCCGCCACGACACGGTCTGGCACCTGATGAACGTCGCCGTCGATCCCGAGCAGCAGCGCAGCGGCGTGGCCACGGCGCTGGTGCGACGGCTGCTGGCCCAGATCGGGGACGCCGACGCGCAGCTCACGCTGGAGGTCCGGCGCTCCAACACGACGGCGATCCGGCTCTACGAGACCTTCGGGTTCCGCTCGGCCGGCGTGCGCCTGCGCTATTACGCCGACAACGGCGAGGATGCCCTGATCATGTGGCGCACGCGGGCCACGCTGCGGGGGACGCTCGAGGACGTGCCGGCGGCGACGCCGCTGTCGGGGCGCCGTTGATCCTCGCGCTGGAGACGAGCTGCGACGACACCGCGGCGGCGCTGGTCTCACCCCGGGGTGAGCTGCTGGCCGACGTCGTCTCCAGCCAGGCGGCGCACTCGGCCTACGGCGGGGTCGTGCCCGAGCTGGCCGCCCGCCACCACCTCGAGCGGATCGGGGAGGTCATCGGCGAGGCGCTGCGCCAGGCCGGCGGCGCCCTGGAGGACGTCGAGCTGGTGGCGGTGACGCGTGGCCCCGGCCTGATCGGGGCGCTGCTGGTCGGGCTGGCCACGGCCAAGGCGCTGGCCGCCGCGCGCCGGCTGCCGCTGGCCGCCGTCGATCACCTGCAGGGCCACGTGGCGGCCAACTTCCTGGGCCCGGAGCCGTTCGAGCCGCCGTTCGTGTGCCTGCTCGCCTCCGGCGGCCACACCCTGCTGGGGCGCGTTGACGACCACGACGGCTACCGCACCCTGGGTGCGACGCTCGACGACGCCGCCGGGGAGGCGATCGACAAGGGCGCGCGCCTGCTCGGGCTCGGCTACCCGGGCGGCCCCGAGCTCGAGCGGCTCGCGGCGCAGGGCGACCCGGAGGCGTTCTCGTTCCCGATCGCCGAGCGCGTGCCCGGGCTCGACTTCTCCTTCGCCGGGGTGAAGACCTCGCTGCTGTACCGCGTGCGCGACCTGGGCGAGCGCGTCGCCGGCGAGCGCCGGGCCGACCTGGCCGCCGGCTACCAGCGGGCGGTCGTCGAGGCGCTGGCCCGCCGGGCCGAGCGGGCGCTGGAGCAGACCGGCCTGGACCGCTTGGCCCTGGGCGGCGGCGTGGCCGCCAACGGCGTCCTGCGCGAGCGCCTGGCCACGCTCGGAGCGACGGTCCACGTGCCCAGGCCCGGGCTCTGCACCGACAACGCGGCCATGATCGGCTCGGCCGCGCGCTTCGTGCCCGCGCTGCCCTTTCCGGACTACCTCGGGCTGGACGCCTACGCGACGGGCCAGCGCCCTCAGTGCACGGCGTCGCCGGCGGCCATCTCGGGCGTGGAGGGCGCGAGCACGGGCGCGCGCGCCCGCCCGGCCAGGTAGCCCAGCAGCTCGCCGACCAGCCGCCGCTCCTGGGTGAAGGTCAGGGCCAGCAGCGCGGCCAGGAAGAGGATGGCCTGGGCCAGGAACTCCTCCAGCGGCCGCGCGCCGCCGTCCAGCAGCCGCCAGGCCAGCACGGGCACGCAGGCCGCGACCACGGGCGCCGCCGCCCGCAGCACCAGTCGCGTGAGGCGGACGTCGGGGAGCAGCCGCTTGACGTAGACCGCGCGCGTGCCGAAGGCGGCCGCCATGACCGCGAACATGCCGTAGGCGAAGCCGTCGATGCCGTAGGCGAACAGCAGCGGGATCGGGACGGCCGCGAAGGCCACCAGCGCGGCCAGCGCGTAGACGGCCTGCGGGGTCGAGACCCCCACCGCCCGGTAGAAGGCGGTCCAGTTGAAGCCGAGCTGGTGCACGGCCGTGGTCACCCCCACGACCTGCAGCAGGACGGTGGCCGGCTCCCACTTGGGCCCGAGCACGTGGCTGACCAGGTCCGGCGCGAACAGGGCCAGGAAGGCGCCGAAGGGCAGGGCCCACATGGCCGTGACGCGGTTGGACTTGACGAACAGCTCGGTCAGAGTCGCCTTCTGGTCCTTGACCGCGCAGATGGCCGGGTAGATCGTGGTGGTGACGATCTGGTCGGCGCGGTCCGCGTAGCGGGTGAGCGTGGCCGCGATCGTGATGTAGCCCGCGCCGACCAGGCCGAGCTCGGATTCGAAGGCGAACACCTGGCCCTGGCGGATCAGCAGCCCGGCCACCGCGGCGAACAGGATCGGCCACGAGAAGCGGGCGTAGCGGCGAGCGGTCGCGCGGTCGTAGCGCAGCCGCAGCGGGAAGGGGGAGACGTGCACGGCCACCGCCGCGGCCAGCACGTTGGCGATCAGGGCGCCCAGGATCAGCCCCCACACGTCCAGGCCGGCCAGCACCAGGCCGATCGAGCCCACGAACGAGGTCACGGGGACGATCGCCTGCAGCGAGCGCTGGCGCACGAAGTCCATCCGCCGGAAGAAGATCCAGGCCGGCGACTGCAGCGCGAAGGCGAGCGGCAGGTAGGCCAGCGCGAGCATCAGCGGGGCGAGCTCGCCGCGGCCGTAGAGCGCGGCCACCGCCGGCGCCAGCAGCGCGACCAGGACGGCGAAGACGCAGGCCAGAGCGATCTCGATCGAGAACGCGCGCTGGAAGGCCAGCTCCTGGTCGGCCTCGTCCTGCTGCACGTAGCCCTCGTCGATGCCCACCTGCTTGAGCGCCAGCAGCGAGACGACGGTGACCGAGACGATCCCGTAAAGCCCGACGTCCGAGGTCGAGAGCAGGCGCGCGACGATGATCAGCTGAAGCACGGTCAGCGCCTCGACCGTGGCCAGGAAGACGCCGTTGATGATCGCCCCCCGCGCGGCGCGCACGCGCAGCTCGCCGCGCGCGAAGGAGAAGCGCTCGTCGGCCACCGAGGCAGCTTAGAGGCCGTCTCCAGGGCGGTCGCCGGCACCCCAGCAGCTACCGTGGCGTCGGGTGGGCGACCGAACGCGCAGGTACCGGTGGCCGCTCGCCGCCCTCGTCGCCGCTGTCGCCCTCGGCGCTGCGCTTCTGGCCGGCGCGCGCGAAGGACGCGAGGATGCCACCGTCTCCGCGCCCGCCACCCGCGCCGACCCCGTTCCCTACGACGGGCGCTCGCCGGTCCTGCCCGAGGGCGGCGACGAGCAGCGTGTCCTCGTCGCCCTGCCGCGCCCGGCGCTGGGCGAGCTCGGCCCGCTGGACCCCGAGGCCCAGCGGGCCTACGTGCGCTCGCTGGAGCGCGAGGGGGCGGCCCTGCGCAGCGGCCTGCAGGCGCGCGGGGTCGCGCTCCGCGACGCGGTCGCCCTGAGCCGGACCTACAACGGCTTCGCGGCCACCGTCCGCGCGCGTGACCTGGCCCGGCTCCCGCGCCTGGGCGTGCGCACCGAGCCCCAGCGGCGCTTCTACCCGGCCACCGCCGCGGCTGAGCCGGCCGCGGCCCCGGCGCCGGCCGCGCCGCCCGCGCCGCCGGCCGGCCAGCCCGCGATCGCGCTGCTCGACACCGGCGTCGAGCTGGGCGACCCGGCGCTGCGGGGCTTCGTGGCCGGCGGCGGGCGCGACGTCGTCGACGCCGACGACGACCCTTCGGCCGGGCGCGACCCGCGTGATCCGCGCCGTCGCGAGCAGCACGGCGGCGCCCTGGCCGCGGTGCTGGCCGCGGCGGGCGAGCGGGTGCGCCCGATCCGCGTGGCCGGGCTGCAGCCGCTGCCCGAGAGCGGCGCCACGGAGGAGTACGCGACCACGGAGCAGCTCCTGGCCGGCCTGGAGCGTGCCGTCGACGCCGACGGCGACGGGGCGGCCGACGACCACGCCGACGTCGCCCTGGTCGGGGTCAATGCCCCGTACGCCGGCTTCGCGTCCTCGCCCGAGGCGCGCGCCGCGCGCGCCGCGGCGCGGCTGGGCACGCTCGTGGTCGCCCCGGCCGGCAACGAGGGCCGGGGCCGCGGCGGCGCGGGCACCGTCGGCTCGCCGGCCGCCGCCCCGGCCGTGCTGGCCGCCGGCGCGGTCCCGGGCGGCGGGCCGGGACTGCGCCGCCTGACCCTGAGCCTGCCGGGCCGGGGACTTCGCGTCGGCGACGTGGCGCTGCTCGCCGGCGGCGCTGCTCCCCGGCGCCTGCGCGTCGGTGGCCGCTTGCCGCCGCCCGGGGCGCCGGTCGCCCTGGACCCGCGCGGGCGCTCGGCCCTGAGCGGGCGCCTGGTCGTGGTCCGCGCCGGCGCGGGCGCGGGCGGGGCCGGCGACGCCGCCGCGCCCGCGGCGGCGGCCGGCGCGGCGGCCGTGGTCGTGGCCGAACCCGGTCCCGGCCCGGTCGGGGCCGTGGTCCCCGGCCGGGTCGCGGTCCCGGTGCTCGGCGTCACTGCGGCCGCGGCCCGCGAGCTGCTGCGCGTCGCCCGCGCCGGCGACGAGGTGCTGATCGGCGCCGCGCGCGGCGCCGTCCTGGCGGGCGCGGCCTTCAGCGCGCGCGGCCCGGCAGCCGACGGCTCGGTCAAGCCCGACCTGGCCGCGCCGGCCACGGCGCTCGTGCCCGTGCCCGGCGCCGGCGCGGCGGTCGTGGCGGGCACGTCGGTGGCCGCGGCGCACGTGGCCGCGGCCGCCGCGCGGCTGCGCCGGCGCGAGCCGGGCCTGAACCCGGCCCGCGCCCGGGCCCGGATGATGGGCGCGGCGGCGCCGGAGGGCGACGTGGGCGCGGCCGGCGCCGGCGTGCTGCGCGCGCCGAGCGGCGAGTCGGCCCTGCGCGCCGAGCCGCCCGCCGCCCGCCTCGCCTCGGCGCGCGCGCGGGTCGCCGTGCGCGTGGCCAACGACGGGCGCAGGACGGTGCGCCTGGTGCTGCGCGGCGGCCGCGGAGCGACCGTCACCCCGAGCCGGGTCGTGCTGCGCCCGGGGCGCCCGGCCCGCATCGTGCTCGCGGCGACGGCCGCGCCCCGGGCTCGGCTGGGACGCGTGGTCGCCCTGGCCGGCGGCCGCCCCGTGCTCAGCGTCCCCTGGTCACGGCCCGCGAGCACCGCGCCGCCGCGGCTGGGCCCGCTGACCCTGACCCGTGAGCGCGGGCGGGTGACGGGGGTGCGCTTCGCGCTCGGACGCTTCGAGCGCGGCGACCCGGCGCGGACCGGCACGCTGGTGGAGGGCGCCGACCGGCTCGTGCTCGAGCTCAACGGCCCCGACGCGACCGAGCGCCTGACGACGCCGGGCGGGGCCCGCGGGCTGCTGCCCGCCGAGTACGCCTACGCGTTTCCCCGCGCCACCCTGCGCCGGCTGGCCGGCGGTCGCTACCGTGTCGTCGCCCGGGCCTACGGCGCCCGCTCGCGGCGCGCCCGCAGCGCTCGCTCGGACCGCTTCTCACCGTGATCACCGTCATCCTCTACGGCCGGCCCGAGTGCTGCC
>Ga0136612_10001044_pt1 | contig 11376 bp, 12 predicted proteins | sample AntDryUQ224A2306_2_FD_106644 | JGI IMG/M metagenome (GOLD analysis project Ga0136612, IMG submission 106644) | Polar desert sand microbial communities from Dry Valleys, Antarctica - metaG UQ224A (23.06) | ecosystem: Environmental > Terrestrial > Soil > Desert | place: Antarctica: Dry Valley...
AGTGTCTGCACTGGATGCAATGGATGCGTCATTGCCTGTCAGTCCGAGAACAACATTGCCGTCGTCGGAAAGAAGGAAGTCCTGATTGGACGTGAGATGCACTGGCTGCGGATCGATCATTACTTCAAGGGCAGTCCCGAGCATCCCGAAGGTTCTTACAACATCCCCGTTCCCTGCATGCACTGCGAGAACGCTCCCTGCGAGCCGGTCTGTCCCGTCGAGGCTACCACTCACAGCCCCGAGGGGATCAACGAGATGACCTACAACCGCTGCGTAGGGACGAAGTACTGCTCCAACAACTGTCCGTACAAAGTCCGGCGGTTCAACTTCTTCGACTACTCGGATTACAAAACTGAGAGTCTCAAGCCGATGCGGAATCCCGACGTCACGGTCCGCTCCCGAGGTGTGATGGAGAAGTGTACGTTCTGCGTGCAACGGGTCAATGAGGCTCGCATCACTGCAGAGACTGAGGGGCGGTCCATTCGCGACGGTGAAGTTACGACCGCGTGTCAGTCCGCATGTCCGACTCAGGCAATCGTGTTCGGGAACATCCATGACAAGGGGAGTCGGGTTTCACTGGCGAAAGCGGAGCCGGGGAACTACGGCCTGCTGGCCGAGCTGAATACGCAGCCGCGAGTGACGTATCTCCCTACGGTCCGAAACCCAAACCGTGAACTTGCTGTGGCCGGCCACAATGCGGCAGGGAAGCACTCATGAGCGTGGAAGCGAATCCACACGGTGAGGTCGCGAAAGACCGGTTCGCCGAGGTGCCGACGCTTGCGCCGGGGCACTCGTTCGGGTCGGTAACCGATCACATCAGCTCGCTCGTCCTCAAGAAGAAGACTCCCATCGGCTGGTGGATCGGCTTCACGATCTCGTTCCTTCTCGTCAACGTGCTCCTGGTCTCCATCGGTGCGCTCTTCATCTTCGGCATCGGCATCTGGGGCATCAACAACCCGGTCATGTGGGCGTTCGACATCACGAACTTCGTCTGGTGGGTCGGGATCGGACATGCCGGAACGCTGATCTCTGCCGTACTGCTGCTCCTCAAGCAGCAGTGGCGGACGTCGATCAATCGCTTTGCGGAGGCGATGACGTTGTTTGCTGTTGCGTGCGCGGGACTCTTCCCGCTTCTGCATGTCGGCAGACCGTACTTTGCATACTGGATGTTGCCTTACCCGAACACCATGGGATTGTGGCCACAGTTCCGGAGCCCTCTGGCCTGGGACGTGTTTGCAATTTCGACATACGCAACAGTCTCTCTGCTCTTCTGGTACGTCGGTCTCATTCCCGACCTGGCGACGCTCCGCGATCGCGCCAGGAATCCCGCCTTCAAGTTGGTATATGGCGCGCTCTCGATGGGTTGGCGCGGCTCAGCCAAGCACTGGCATCGCTACGAGACCGCGTATTTGTTGCTCGCGGGTCTAGCGACTCCTCTCGTTCTCTCCGTCCATACCGTCGTGAGCTTCGATTTTGCGACCTCCGTCGTTCCGGGATGGCATTCGACGATGTTCCCGCCGTACTTCGTTGCCGGCGCGATCTTCTCAGGCTTTGCCATGGTGTTGACACTGACGATTCCTGTGCGGAAGGCCTTCGGACTCCAGGACTTCATCACCATGCGTCACATCGAGAACATGGCCAAGGTGCTGCTGGCGACCGGGTTGATCGTTGCCTACGCCTACTCCATGGAAATCTTCTACTCCTGGTACAGCGGAAACGACTTCGAGAAGTACATGATCAAAAACCGGATGACCGGCCCTTACTGGTGGTCGTACGCGCTGCTGCTGCTTTGCAACATCGTCACTCCGCAGTTGCTCTGGTTCAAGGGAGTCCGAACGAATACCGTCTTCCTCTGGTTCGTGGCCATCGTTATCAACATCGGAATGTGGCTGGAGCGCTTCGTCATCATCGTGACCAGCCTTCATCGCGACTACCTCCCGTCTTCTTGGGGCATGTACTCACCGACACACTGGGAGTGGAGTCTTTTCATCGGAACGATTGGTCTCTTCCTGTTTCTCCTCTTCCTGTTCATCCGTTTCCTGCCGATCATCTCCATTTTCGAGATGAGAACACTCCTGCCTGAAGCGGAAGTGCATCATGAGGAGGAGAAGGGATGAAGCCGAAGTTCCCGACTTACGGACTGATGGCGGAGTTCGACGACGCCCAGACTCTCATCGACGCCGCCAATGCGGCGCGCGAGGCTGGCTACACGGAGATGGATGCCTATTCGCCGTTTCCGATCGAAGGGCTCTCGGAGGCTATCGGGTTTCATCATTCCAGGCTGCCGCTGGTCGTCCTGATCGGCGCACTGGTCGGTGGTCTCGGCGGCTTTTTCATGCAGTGGTACGCGAACGTCATTTCGTACCCGCTCCTCATCGGCGGGAAGCCGCACAACAGCTGGCCCGCGTGGATTCCGATCACTTTCGAAACGACGGTCCTTGGTGGGGCGTTGTCCGCGGTGTTCGGAATGCTTGCACTCAACGGTCTTCCGATGCCGTATCACCCCGTGTTCAACATCGAACGGTTTGTGCTCGCCAGTCGCGACCAGTTCTTCCTGGCGATCCAGTCGAACGATCCGAAATTCGATCGCGCCACGACACGTGCATTTCTCGAAAGTCTGAAGCCGCTCGAGGTGAACGATGTCCCGTGGTAGGGGCGAAGCTCTGGAGTGCGGCAGCCGCACTCCAAAGCTTTCGCTCCCGAGTTCATACGGCTCAGCGTTCTGCCTTCTTCTCATCCTCGTGCTGGCCGCCTGTCGGCCGCAGCAGAAGATGGCGGACCAGCCGAAGTACGATCCACTCGAAGCCAGCACGTTTTTTTCTGACGGCTTTGCCTCGCGACCACGAGTGCCCGGGACCATTCCCTACCAGGGCTGGAAGAGCGACAGCGTCCTTCACACTGGAAAGTCAGCGGGCGTTCTGGTCGACCAGATTCCCCTCGATATATCGGACGACTTCATGAAGCGGGGTGAGGAGCGATTCAGCATCTATTGCTCCATGTGTCATGGCCGCGGCGGATATGGCGACGGGATGATCGTGCAGCGCGGCTACCGACGTCCAACATCGTTTCACACAGCGGATCTGCGCACGAAAAAGGACGGACATATCTTCGACGTGATCACAAATGGTTATGGCGCCATGCCGAAATACGGTCCGATGATTCCAGTCCAGGATCGGTGGGCCATCGTCGCCCACGTTCGCGCCCTGCAGTTCAGTCAGAACGCCGTCCTCGGTGATCTCACATCCGCGGAACAGAGTCGCTTCAGCGGGGGCGGGAAGAAATGAAGCGCGTCGAGCACGGAGTTCCGGCCAGTGTCAGCAGACTGGAGACCCCGGCGTTGATTGCCGGCGTCATCGGCCTCGCTCTCTGCGCGATCGGAGCGTTCCTGAATACCACTCAGTTTTTCCGATCGTATCTGGTCGCGTTCATCTTCGTGTCCGGGATCGCTATCGGATCTCTGGGCGTCCTCATGATTCAGTTCCTTACCGGAGGTGCCTGGGGCGTGCTCATTCGCCGCTGCCTCGAGTCCGCGACCCGGACCTTCCCATTGCTGGCCATCGCATTTATTCCGATCGCACTCGGGATGCGGAATCTCTACATCTGGACCGACCACAACCTCGTGGCGCATGACCACGTACTTCATGCGAAGGCGCCGTACCTCAACGTCACATTCTTCCTGCTGCGAACCGTCTTCTATTTCGCGATCTGGATCATCATCTCTACTCTTCTCAACCGCTGGTCGAAGCAGCACGAGGAGACTTCGTCACCATGGCTGGGACTGCGTCTCAGGAACGCCAGCGCGGCGGGGCTGCTGGTCATGGCCATCACCATGACATTTGCCTCCATCGACTGGATGATGTCGCTCGAGCCGCACTGGTATTCCACGATGTACGGTATCTCCTTCATCATTGGAAACTGCCTTTCGGCGCTGGCGTTCTCCAGTGTGATCGTTGTTCTGATGTCGCGGGATGAGCCAATCTCCCTGGTGGCAAAGCCGATCCATTTCCGCGACCTGGGGAATCTCATTTTCGCGTTCGTGATGCTCTGGGCCTACACGGCGTTCTCGCAATTCATGCTCATCTGGTATGCGAACATTCGAGAAGAGGTGCCCTGGTATACGCGGCGGATGAACGGCGGATGGGGGACGATTGCCGCTCTGCTCATAGTCTTTCACTTCTTCCTCCCCTTCTTTGTCCTCCTGATCCGGGCCATCAAGGACCATCCGCGCTCGCTCGGCATGGTCGCGCTGTTCGTGATCTTCATGCGCGCTGTCGATGTCTTCTGGCTCATTGCACCGGGATTCCATCCCGAAGAGGCGCATGCTCCCTTCTCCATCCACTGGCTGGATCCCGCGGCCATTCTCGGGCTTGGCGGACTCTGGTTCTTTTTCTTCCTCCGCTTCCTGCGTCGGCACCCGGTGCTGCCGTTCAATGAGGAGTTCGTGCAGGAGGCCCTCAGTCATGGATGAGCAGGATCGCATCGCCGTCTCGAGTGCTCCTCCGGCGGGCGGAACTACGCCCGGGGTCGATCATGAAGAGAGTGACATCAACATCAGGCTCGTGCTCTGGATCCTGGCAGGCTCCGTCGTCTTCGCGGTGGTCGTGCATCTTGCGCTGGGGGGAATCTTCCAGCTATTCAAGCGGCAGGAAGAGCGCAAGAAACAGGAAGTGCAGACGCGTGTCACTGGGGAAACGAGGCATGCTCCGCTCGTGCCGTTGCTGCAACCGTTCCCCTACAAAAACAGTCAGGGTCAGTCGGAGAGCCCGCTCGACCATACTCCGGTGAGCGACATGCAGAAGCTGGCGCGGCAACACCAGGAACAGATCGGTTCTTATGGTTGGGTCGATGAACAGGCAGGAGTCGTTCGCATCCCGATCGATCGTGCACAGCACCTGCTCGTGGAGAGAATGAAGCGGAATCGCGCGACGATGTCAGGAGGAGCGGACGGTGGCGCTCAAACCGCCGATCCCGCTGCAGTTACTCCAGCTTCTCCTCCTGAAGTTCCTTCTCGCCCCGCTGCGCAGGTGCCGCAATGAGCAGCCTGCTTACAATGATTCAGCGCGCACTACTGAGCCGCGCAGCGGCGTTCCCTCTCCCCGGCGGGGAGAGGGAAGCGAGCGAAGCGAAGCAGGGTGAGGGGTGTGAAAGTCTCGCGAAGAGATTGCTGTCGCGGATGGCCAAAGCGGAGAGGTGTTGGGCCGGCGTCGTTGAAAGTGCGCAGTCTTCGTATCTCTCACGGCCCCTCTCCCGGTCGCTTACGCGACCACCCTCTCCCCGCGGGGGAGAGGGGAACTGCCGCCCTTCGGGCGGGTCTCGTCGCTTCACTTTCTCCGCGTCTGTCGCGGCAGTCCTACTCGCTCTCTCGCTTTCTTCAAACCTGGTCGCACAGGACATCTTCACAATCGCGGGACCAAAGAAGCCTGCACGGATCGATCAGAAGCTCAATCAGAAGATCCCGCTCGATCTCACGTTCCGCGACGAGCGCGGTTCCGTCGTGAAACTGGGCGATTACTTCGGGTCGAAGCCGGTGATCCTCAATCTCGTCTACTTCGGATGCCCGATGCTCTGCAACGTCGTCACCGACGGTCTGGTGTCGAGCGTGTCGGACATTCGCTTCAACGTAGGCAGCGAGTACACGATCCTGACAGTGAGCTTCGATCCGAAAGACGGAACCGAGCAGTCCGCAGCCTGGAGCAGAAAGTATGTTCGTCGTTATGGGAGGAAGGGTGCTGCGAGCGGATGGCACTTCCTGACCGGCGATGCGGCCGCGATCAAGGCCCTGACCGACGCCGTTGGTTTCCGCTTTTTCTTCGATCCCCGCATCGAGCAATACGCGCACGGCGCGGGTCTGGTCGTCCTCACCGCCGACGGAAGAGTCTCGAGGTATCTCTATGGAATCGAGTTCCCCTCGCGCGACCTCCGACTGGCACTGGTCGATGCTTCGGAGAACAAGATCGGTTCACTGACTGACAAAGTGCTGCTGCTCTGTTTCCACTACGACCCGGCCACCGGGAAGTACAGCGCCAGCGCCATGAATGCGGTGCGTGCAGGTGGCGTCGCGGCGGTTGCCGGCCTGGCCGGATTCGTGTTGTTCCTCGTGAAGAGCGGGCGTCGTGAGGAGAAGGGGGAACGCCGACTATGATCGACGACTTTCCTCTTTTTCCCGAATCCGCGTCGACGGTATCTGGAAGCGTGGATGCTCTCTACTTCTTTCTGATCGCGGTCTGCGGAGCCGTCAGCCTTGCGGTCGTCGTCCTGATCATCTTCTTCGCGATCAAATATCGGAGAACCGCGAGCAATCAGATTCCTGAACACTATGAAGAGCATAAGGCTCTCGAGATTGGCTGGATCATCGCCCCGCTCTTCCCAATGATGATCATGTTCCTGTGGGGGGCGAAGGTTTACTTCACGATCGCCCGGCCCCCTGATAACGCTCTCGAGGTATACGCGACCGGAAGGCAATGGATGTGGAAGTTTCAGCACGTAGGTGGGCAGAGCGAGATCAACGAGCTTCACGTCCCGGTCAATCGAGCCGTAAAGGTGATTGCTGCCTCCGAGGATGTCATCCATGACTTCTACGTCCCGGCGTTTCGCGTGAAAACCGACGTTCTTCCCAATCGCTACAGCACGACCTGGTTCCAGGCCACGAAGATTGGGCGGTATCACCTCTTCTGCGCCGAATACTGCGGGACGCAACATTCGGGAATGATTGGATGGGTCACGGTCATGGAGCCGGCCGCGTATCAGCAGTGGCTCGCGGGCGGCGTGAACGAAGGTTCGCCAGCCGCGATAGGGAAGAGCCTTTTTGAAAAGTACGCATGCAATACCTGTCACAACGCACAGAGCGGTGCCAGAGGTCCGGCACTCGATGGAGCGTTCGGAAAACCTGTCTCGTTGCGAGGCGGTGCAGTGGTGCGTAGGGACGAGAACTATCTCCGCGAGTCCATCCTCAATCCTCAGGCGAAGATTGTGGAAGGGTACGAACCGATCATGCCGACCTTCAAGGGTCAGGTGAATGAGGCGGAACTGATTCAGTTGATCTCTTACATCAAGTCGCTCGGGGCACCGGTTGGGGCTGGTGGCCCTGCCACTCCTGACAAAGGGTCGGGCGTTTCCGCAGCCCCCGGTGCATCTGCCCAGCCCGGTTCGGCGGCATCTCCGTCCCTTCCCGCGGTGCAGCCTGGCGTCGCACCGGGGCCTGATGGTCGTGGCGCGGCAGCAGGTGCAGAACCATCAGCGAGCGGATCGGCAGTCCGCGAGGCGAAACAACCATGACCACAACAGTCATCGATGTGCCGGAGATCCCGGTCGTAGAAAAGCCGAACTATCTCAACCAGGAGTACGGAGCCGTCTCGTGGCTTCTGACTCAGGACCACAAGAGGATCGGCATCCTTTATCTGCTGTCGGTCACAGGGATGTTCCTGCTAGGCGGGTTCTTCGCGGTGCTGATGCGTCTGGAGCTCGTCACACCGGCCGGCGATCTCTTCAGTTCTGATACGTACAACAAGCTCTTCACGCTGCACGGGCTGGTGATGATCTTCTTTTTTCTCATCCCCTCGATTCCAGCGGTACTGGGCAATTTCATTCTGCCCATCATGCTGGGCGCGAGAGATCTTGCGTTTCCCAAGCTGAACCTGCTGAGCTGGTATCTCTACATGATCGGAACGGCGTTTTCATTGCTCGTCGTCCTGCTCGGGGGGGTCGACACCGGCTGGACGTTCTACACGCCTTTCAGCACCAGTTTTTCGAACACGCACGTCGTGCTCATGATCATTGGAGCATTCGTTGCCGGCTTCTCTTCGATCCTCACCGGCTTCAACTTCATCGTCACCATCCACCGGATGCGAGCGCCCGGGCTCACCTGGTTCCGCCTCCCACTCTTCGTCTGGGCAATGTACGCGACGAGCATCATCATGCTCCTCGGGACCCCTGTCATCGCCATCACGCTGTCGCTGGTAGCAATCGAACGGCTCCTGCATGTTGGAATCTTCGATCCTGCCATCGGCGGCGACCCCTTGCTCTTCCAGCACCTCTTCTGGTTCTACTCACACCCGGCCGTTTACATCATGATTCTCCCGGCCATGGGTGTAACGAGTGAAGTGATCGCGGCGTTCACGCGCCGCAGGATCTTCGGCTACAAGTTCGTCGCATTTTCGAGTCTGGCCATCGCGTTCCTTGGTTTTCTGGTCTGGGCCCACCATATGTTCGTCGCAGGAATCTCGGTCTACTCCGCGATGATCTTTTCGCTGCTCAGCTTCCTGGTGGCGATCCCGTCCGCAGTCAAAGTCTTCAACTGGACTGGCACGCTCTACAAGGGGTCGATCTCCTATCAGACACCCATGTTGTTCGCGCTCGGGTTCATCGGTCTCTTTCTCATAGGTGGGATGACGGGTCTCTTCCTGGCCACGATGGGCCTCGATATCCACGTCCACGACACGTACTTCATCGTCGCGCACTTTCACTACATCATGGTCGGCGGATCGGTGATGGGGTACTTCGCCGGGATTCACTACTGGTGGCCGAAGATCACCGGCCGCATGTATGCGGAGTGGTGGGCCCGAGCTTCGGCCGTCCTGATCTTTGCCGGCTTCAATCTCACGTTCTTCCCACAATTCATTCTCGGATACCTCGGTATGCCGCGGCGCTATCACGCCTACTCACCCGAGTTCCAGATCCTCAACGTCATGTCCAGTGCCGGGGCTTCGATCCTTGCTCTCGGCTATGCGCTGCCGATGTTTTACTTCGCCTGGTCTCTCAAGTTCGGGAAAGAGGCCGGGAACAATCCCTGGGGTGCGGCAGGGCTGGAGTGGCAGACCAGCTCGCCTCCTCCGACCGAGAATTTCCACACGACCCCTGTCGTGACCTGGGAAGCGTATGAGTACCGCCCTGAATGGAGTGATGGCAATGTCTGACGTTCCGCACGGGCATCACCCGGCGCTCAAGCATCACTTCGAAGACCTCGGCCAGCAGCACGAGGCCTCCACGCTGGGCATGTGGGTTTTCCTCACGACTGAGATCATGTTCTTCGGTCCTCTCTTCTTTGCCTACGCGCTCTATCGAAGTGAATACGCTGAAGCATTCGCCGAGGCAAGCCATCATCAGAACTGGAAGCTTGGTGTCACCAACACTGCCGTACTGATCTTCAGCAGTCTCACCGTCGCCATGAGCGTGTACTTTGCGCAGAAGAATCGACGTAAGGCACTCGTCGTCGCTCTTGCTCTGACACTCGTTCTCGGGATCGCGTTCCTCGGCATCAAGGCCATCGAGTATCACGAGCACTTCGAGGAGGGACTGTTCCCGGGCTCACACTTTACTTACCAGAGTCCGCTGGCGCCCAGGGTTCAAATGTTCTTCGTTCTGTACTTCGTCATGACCGGTTTGCACGCCGTTCATATGATCGTCGGAATCGGGATTTTCACCTGGCTGCTGATACGCGCCCGTCGAGGGGAGTTTTCACTCGAGTACTACGGACCGGTCGAAGTCAGCGGACTCTATTGGCATTTCGTGGATATCGTCTGGATCTTTCTCTTTCCCCTTCTGTATCTGGTCGGGCGACACTAGACAAAGGGAAAACTGAGGCAGGAATGAATGTAGCCGACCCAACCGAGGAAGTTGTTTCTCACAAGGATCCTCAGCACCACATCACGTCGACGGGGACGTACTACCTGATCTTCGGAGTCCTGCTGGTTCTTACAGCGGTCACGGTCCTGGTAGCGTTCGTCGATCTGGGTCGGTTGAATACGCCTGTGGCGCTGGCCATCGCTGCGACGAAGGCCACTCTGGTCATTCTTTACTTCATGCACGTGCGGCACAGTACGCGCCTGACCTGGGTCATTCTGATCGCGAGCTTCATGATGATGGGATTCCTCTTCGTGCTGACATTCGCCGACTACCTGACGCGCGGACTGCTGACTTACTGATGACTGGCCTGCTGATTGGCGTGGTGCTGGTGACGGTCGGAATCGCCGTTCTCTGTTACTCGTGGATGAAGAGCACCAGGGCCTCTCAACGCCGCATCGACGAGTTCAACGTCCAGATGCTCGCATTGATGCAGGAGCAAACGGCACTGTTGCGAGCAAAGCAGAAGGGTCAGAATCCAGCACCACCGTCTCCGGGAAAGAAAGAGAATGAACCGGCGCGTGACCCCGTGTAGCGCAGGCGTCCCGCCTGCCTTCGGGCGGGGGAACGCAAGTAGGTCGACACCAGCGCAAAACCAGGCGGGACGCCTGCGCTACACGGGGTCCAACCTCAAAAGGAATCAGGAAGCATGCGTTATCTAGTTACCGGCGGAGCCGGCTTCATAGGATCGAATTTCATCCGTTTTCTTTTTCGGAAATACGGTGCGTCCGCGCAGGTCGTGAATCTCGACAAGCTCACTTACGCCGGGATCCGCGAGAACCTGGCAGAGTTCGAAGGGTCGTCGAATTACAAGTTTCTGCAGGGCGACATCGCCAATCCTCTCGACGTTACAGAGGGGTACAAAGGAACTGACGGCTCTGGCGTTGACGTGGTCGTGAACTTTGCGGCTGAGACCCACGTCGACAGGTCGCTCATGGAAGCGGGAACGTTCATTGAGACTGACGTGCATGGCGTACTCGTCCTGCTCGAAGAAGCGAGAAAACATCCTTCGCTCAAGCGATTCGTACAGATTTCGACGGACGAGGTGTATGGCTCGATTGCGTCCGGATCCTTTTCCGAGACCGACGCATTGAACCCTCGCAATCCGTACTCGGCGTCGAAGGCCGGTGGCGATCGGATGGCGTATGCCTACGCCCAAACCTACGGTCTGCCGGTCATCGTGACGCGTGCCTCGAACAATTTCGGGCCGTGGCAGTACCCTGAAAAGTTGATCCCGCTGTTCGTCACGAATGCGATTGACGACCTTCCGTTACCGCTTTATGGAGACGGGAGGAACATCCGCGACTGGCTGTACGTCGACGACCATTGCGCGGCGATCGACTTCCTGATCGAGCATGGCCAGAACAGCGAGACTTACAACGTCGGCGGCGGTAACGAGTGTGAAAACCGCGAGATCACCGCGACGATTCTGCGCCTGCTGGAGAAGCCTGACACGCTGATCCGGAGAGTTGCCGATCGCACCGGACACGACCGTCGCTACTCGATCGAAACGTCGAAGCTCGAGGCACTCGGCTTTCGAATCGACAGGGATTTCGATGATGCCTTAGTTCGAACCGTCGAGTGGTATCGAAGCAACGAGGGGTGGTGGCGGACGATCAAAGAGCGTAGCGCCGAGTTCAAGGCCTACTACGCCAAGCAGTACGAGAAGCGGTAGGTCTGTTTCTACAGCTTGTGGACAGCGTATGCGGGCGAAGCCTTTGGAGTGCGGCAGCCGCAGCTGCCGCTTTCTGAGTCAAA
>Ga0136612_10001045_pt1 | contig 11374 bp, 12 predicted proteins | sample AntDryUQ224A2306_2_FD_106644 | JGI IMG/M metagenome (GOLD analysis project Ga0136612, IMG submission 106644) | Polar desert sand microbial communities from Dry Valleys, Antarctica - metaG UQ224A (23.06) | ecosystem: Environmental > Terrestrial > Soil > Desert | place: Antarctica: Dry Valley...
CGGTCCGAACGTGGCTCAGGTGGTGAGCTCGGCGTGCTCCCAGAAGCGATCCTCGACGACCACGTGCTGGTCCTTCGGCGGCCGCTGGTAGTTCTCGGTGTTCGCGGGGCGCTCGGGGAGCTCGATCGGGCCCGGGAGCGCGTCCTCGTACGGAATCCGGTCGAGGACGTGGGAGATGCAGTTCAGGCGCGCCCGCTTCTTGTCGTCGGCCTCGATCGTGTACCAGGGCGCCTCGCGGATGTCGGTGTAGGAGAACATCTCGTCCTTGGCCTTGGAGAACTCGACCCACTTCTCCCGCGACTTGAAGTCCATCGGGCTCAGCTTCCAGCGCTTGAGCGGATCGGCCGCGCGGGCCTGGAAGCGGGCCTCCTGCTCGGCGTCGGAGACCGAGAACCAGTACTTGAGGAGGACGATGCCCGAGCGGACGAGCATCCGCTCGAACTCAGGGGTCGAGCGGAGCCACTCCCGGTACTCCTCGTCGGTGCAGAATCCCAATACCCGCTCGACGCCGCCGCGGTTGTACCAGGAGCGGTCGAGGATGACGATCTCACCCGCCGCGGGGAGATGGGCGACGTAGCGCTGGAAGTACCACTGGGTGCTCTCACGGTCGGAGGGAGCCGGAAGCGCCACCACGCTCGCGCCGCGCGGGTTCAGCGGCTCGGTGAGCCGCTTGATCGTGCCACCCTTTCCGGCGGCGTCGCGGCCCTCGAAGATCAGGACGACCTTGCTTCCTTGCTGCTTGACCCAGTACTGCATCTTGACGAGCTCGATCTGCAGCTCCGCCATCCGCTCCTCGTACTCGCTCGACTTGAGCTTGGATCGTGCAGGCACTTCGTCGGCCGACTGCTTGCCCTTCTTGGCCGCCTTGCCGTCGCCCTTCCCGTTCTTCGACGCCATCCGATCCCCCCCTTGCGCTGCGTCGGCCGCGGCGCGGCCGTCCTGGCTGATTTTCCCCGCATCCGATCGAGGCAACCGTCGGTCACCGGCGAGAAGGTCGATTCCGCCGCTCGTCGTCGTCGCCGCGGAGCCCGCCCGTAGGGCCCGGAGGCACGTGACCGTGTCGGCCGGGTCGGGCAGCCGTGACACGCACCGGCATACCGGCCCGCTTCGGTATGCGCAGCCACCGGACAGTGCGAAACTCAAAGCCGGTGAGGCTGCGGGCGAGGGCGAGCGCCGTCAGACCGATGGCCAGGCCGGCCACGGCGTCGACCACGTAGTGCCAGCCGAAGTAGATGGTCGCGACGGCCGTCAGCCCGAACGCGACCCACGCTGCGATCCGTAGCCATCGCCCTAGCCCCAGCACGTGGGCCGCAACCGCGGCTGTGAAGACGATGGAGGTGTGCAGAGAGCCGAAGGCAGCGATGCTCTGATGAGCGTTCGCGGCCACCGGGTCGCTGAGGAACTCGAGCCGCTGGCTGAGCAGGACGCCTTGCAGGTGGGAAGCCCCCGTAGCGGGCAGGTCGGCGAAGCCGGCCGGTGCGGCGTAGATCGGTCCCAAGGCGGGGAGCACCAGGTAACTCGCAGCGCCCAGTGCCCAGTTGATCGACAGGGCGGCCGCGTAGAAGATGCCGCCCTGCGTGCTGGGGGAGAACACCAGGGCGAGTGCAAGCGAGACCGGCACGAGAAAGATGAAGGACGTGTAGACCGCCGAGAGGATCTCCGCTGCCGCCCCCGTGCCCAGGATGGAGTGCAGCAGGTCGGCGGGAGCGGTACCGGCGAAAAGGCCGCGTTCGAAGTCCGCCAGCTGACGGTCGAACAGGTCACCGGGCCTGAGCAGCGGAACCATGCTCTTGAGGTTCCGATACGCCAGGTAGGTCACGTGGAAACTGACCAGGGCGATCGCCACGGCCGCTGCTCGACGCCGGGTCCAGCGCTCGCGCCGGACTGCTCGCATCGCCGCGAGCCACGGTCTGGGCCTCCATGACCGCCTGCCGGCGCGGATCACGATGTCGAGCGCCACCAGCAGAGCCATCAGACAACCCACCTGGATGAAGCGCCGCCCGACCATGTTGTTCGGGTCCCGAAACGGCACTCCTGCCGCGTGCGTCCCCAGCCGCGCCATGAGCACCGTGACGATGGCTACGGCGGGTCCGCCCACCAAGCTGCGTCGTGTGAAGGACTCAGGGGTCACGGCCGGTCGCATTGTGGACCACTTGTGCCGGTCGGGAAGTGACCTCCCTACGGCGCGTCGGGCGGTCTGGAGGCGAAGCCCGGAGGGCGAGCCGGAGCGCTGCCCGGCAGGCGGAGCCCCTCGTTGGAGAGCGCGACGATGCGGAGGCCCTGAGACCCGGCCAGTGGGCGTGGAAACCAGGGCGAGGCTAGTCTCGCCGCGGTGTCTGGAACTGAGCTGTCCGTGATCGTCCTCTGCTACCAGGCGGGAGAGGCCATCCATCGCGTCGTGGGACCCCTCTACGAGCAGCTGGAGACCGCGGACGTCACGTACGAACTGGTGCTCGTCGCCAATCAGTGGCCGGAACGCCCAGACCCCACGGGCCAGGTCGTCGAGAGGTTCGCGATGCACCGCGAGGCGGTTCGCACCGTGATCGACGACAAGCATGGAGCGATGGGGTGGGACATGCGCAGCGGCCTCGCAGCCGCCACGGGGAACTACATGATCGTCATGGATGGCGATGCTCAGAATCCCATCGATGACGCGCTGAAGATGTACCGACGGATGAAGGAGACGGGCGTCGACGTCATGAAGGGCCGGCGGATCGCCCGCTTCGACGGCCCGTACCGGCGCGCCATCTCCGTCGTCTACAACCTCGCCTTCATGCTGCTCTTCCGCACGCGCGGCGTCTGGGACGTGAACGGCAAGCCAAAGGGACTCACCCGAGCGGCGTATGAGGCACTGGACCTGGAGAGCGACGACTGGTTCATAGACGCCGAGATAATCCTCGGCGCGCGGCGTCGGGGGCTTGCGGTCGCCGAGCTCCCGGTCGTCTTTCACCGTAACGACGAGCGCAACTCGTTCGTACGCCCCGCGGCGGTTCTGGAGTTCATCGGAAACATGGCCCGCCAGTGGGTCCGCGGACGGAGCTGAAGTGACGGCCCTGATTCTCGTCACGGGCGCGTCTGGGGCCGTCGGCTCGCGCGTCGTCGAGCTGCTTCGCGGCGAAGGTCGACGGGTGCGCTGCCTGGTTCGGCGCCGGCCCGTCGCGAACGCCGACGAGCTGATTTGGGGCGACCTCGGCGACGGATCGACACTCGACGCCGCCGTCCAAGGTGCGGAGGTGGTCGTCCATCTCGCAGCGGTCACGCACGCGCGGCGCCCACACGACTACGACGAGACGAACCTGAACGGAACGAAGCGGCTGCTCGACGCCGCGGCGAGGCATGGCGTGCGCCGCTTCGTGCACGGGAGCACCCGCGCGATCTCCGAGGCGGGCGGCGCCTACAGCGTGTCGAAGCACTTGGCCGAGCTCGCGGTCAGAGCGGCACCCGTCGAGCACACGATCGTCCGCATGACGGAGATGTACGGAGGCGCCGGCGCCGAGGGCATCGATCGGATCGTCCTGAGTGCGCGCCGCGGAGCGGCGATTCCCGTGGTGGGCGACGGCGCGGACCGGCTCTGTCCCATGCACGTCGACGACGCGGCCGCGGCCCTCGCCGGTGCGGTGGCCGCCCCAGAGGCGAGCGGACGTACCTACACGCTGGGCGGGGAGTGCCTGACCACCCGCGAGTTCGCGGAAGCCTGTGCGCGGGCCTTCTCCTCCGGAAGTCGCCTGCGGCCCGTTCCGGTGACCGCCGTGGCGGCGCTCGCACTGCTCGGCCGAGTGCTGCCGCTACCCATCTACCCGGACCAGCTCGCAAGGCTCCGGGCCGAGAAGCCGCCGGGCTCGCCCGAGGCGGAGCGGGAGCTCGGCTTTCGCGCCCGTCCGCTGGCTGAGGGCCTTGCGAGCCTGCTCTGATGGAGGACCGCTACGAGAGCGACACGCTGGCCGTCGAGGATCTCCACTGGTGGTACCGCGGTCGTCGCCGGATCGTGCTCGACGTCGTGGGGAGCCTCTCGCTCCCGCCGCAACCTCGCATCCTCGACGCGGGCTGTGGAAGTGGCCGGAACCTGGTGGAGCTGTCGGGCTTCGGGCGTGTGGTGGGTCTTGAGCCCTCTCGGCGCGGCGCCGAAGTGGCGCGGGCCCGTGACGTGGGCGAGGTGGTGGTGGGCGGTGTCGACCCCATGCCCTTCGATGACTCCTGCTTCGACCTGGTCACCTGCCTGGATGTGCTCGAGCACATCGACGACGACCGCGGCGCCCTGCTCGAGCTGCGGCGCGTGGCCCGCCCCGGCGGAGTCCTGTTGATCACGGTGCCCGCGTACCCGCGGCTGTGGAGCTCGCACGACGAGCTCAACCGGCATTGCCGCCGTTATACCCGACCTGAGCTCCTGAGCCGCGCCGCCGAGGCGGGCTGGCGCCCGCTCCGCACGACGCACTTCAACGCGCTGCTGCTTCCGGTGGCGGCGGCGTGGCGTCTAGGCGATCGCCTGCGCTCGAGCCAGGCGCCGCCGACCTCCGAGCTCGTACGCACTCCGACCTCGCTTAACTGGCTGCTCGAGCAGCCACTGCGGGCCGAGGCGGCATTGCTTCGCAGCGGCCGCAGGATCCCTGCAGGGCTCTCACTGGCGGGAGTCTTCGCAGCGGGCTAGCGGGAGGGTGCATCCCCGGTCGAGCTCAGCGGTCGTTCAGCGGCAGGCGGTCACGGTCGGGCGGGGCGGTGCCGGGCGATCGTTGCGCACGTAGATCGGACGGTCGCAAACGAATGCGGCCAGCCGGTAGCCGCGCGCGAGCAGGCGGTTCGTCTCGCCCCCGGGATCGAGCTGCCAGCGGCCGGGGTCGTGCCACTGCACGAGCCAGGTGGGGCGCCGGTCTGAGGCCAGCAGCCGCTGCAGCTGCGCGCGAGCCCCGGGCTTGACTCTGATCATGAGGCTCCACAGGTACGGGTAGGGCTGCGGCAGGCCGGCGTAGTACACGACGTTGGCCCGCGCGTACAGGACGAATTGGGTGTCGCCCGGACGGGCGTGGTCGCGGACGTACCGACCGACCGCGAGCTCACGACTATGGGGCGTGCGGTCGGCCACGTACGCGGCGCCGTCGTACGCAGCGCTGAGCGCCAAGGCGGCGAAGGCGGCGAGCACCACGACGCGGATCGGCGTGCGGGCGCTCGCGATCACGACGGCGGCGGCGACACAGCCGACCGGGACGAGCCCGATCAGGTAGTGCACGAAGTAGCTCCCGCCGCCGAGGACGCCGACCGTGGCCGCGGCCAACCAGGCGCTGAACGTCACCGCCAGGACACGGTCTCGGCGCAGGTGGTAGAGCCCGACCACCGCCGCCGCAAGGACGAGCAGCAACCCCGAATCCCAGGCCGGTGCCTCGAGCTCCGCCAGGCGGACGTGCAGCGGGATGTCTGAGACAGCGAGCGTGTTCAGGAGGTCGAGTCGGAAGCCGAACAGGGTGTAGACGAAAGTGCCGAGCGGCACCTGGGACACCGCCAACCAGATCAGCAGCGCGCCGAGCGGGATGGCAGCGCCCGCCGCGTAGGCGAGCGGCCAGCGGAGGCGCACCTCCCGGTGCAGGGCGGCGGACACGACCACGAAGGCGACGCCGGCGACGCCGGCGTCCAGGAAGGACTGCTTGACCAGCGCAGCTCCGACCGCCAGCGCGCCCGCGGCGATCACGAAACGTGCCTGACGTGATCGATGCGCGAGGACCAGACACAAGACCGACAGCGTCGACGGCACTGCCGCGAGCAGCTCCCCGGGCGTGTAGACGGCTTGCATCGAGACCGATCCGGCGAGCATCGCAGCGAGCAGACCGGCGATCCGGCCCGCGCCCGGGCCGCCGACCGCCCGCCCGAGCAGCGCGATCCCGACCACCAACGCAACTGCGGCAAGCGCCCCTAGGGCTCGCACGCCGCGGTCTCCGCCAAGCGCCGCGATCTTGTATAAGGCGACCAGGAGCGGCGGGCGATCCAGCCAATAGGCGCCGTACAGCGAGCCGTTCCCGCTGCTTGACCAGTGGCTCGCGAGGTAGGCGATGCCCCCCTCGTCCCTGCCGAGCGGCGCCGACAGGTAGGGCGCACGCAGCATCAGGACGAGCAGGAGGCAGCCCCCCAGCGCCCACAAGGTCCGCCGACGCTCGGTCAGAGCGCCGAACCGCTTGCGCCGAGCACGCGTGACCACGGTCGAGGGCGGCGCGACGACGGCCCGGACCATGGCTCCGAAGTTAGCAACGGCTACGACGACGAAGCCACGCCCGAAGATCTCCTGCACGTATCAGTGCACGACCCTGAACGGCCTCGCAGAGGGTGAGCGACGGGACTCGAACCCGCGACCGCCTCAACCACGCACCGTCGGACGGGGTGACGGTGGCCGTGGAATGGCGACCTCAACCGCCCTGCTTGTCGCGGCGGGCGAGCCCGCCGCACGCAGGTTGTCGTGGATCGCTCGGGGCGCTACCCGCCGTCGGCGATGTCGGCTGTCGTTGCCTCAGCCCGCGCTGCCCCGGCCTGATCGGTCGAGCTGGCAAGCGGCTCGGAGCTCGGCGACGCCGGCCGCCGACTACCGGGCGGGGTCGACGGCGATCGGCTCGCGGTGGGCGTCATGATGGCCGGCGTCACGCGGAGTCGCGATCACCGTTCGCGTCCGTTCGTCCAGCTCGTCGCCGGCGAGCGCGCCCGAGCCCGACAGCGTGGTCTCCAGCGCGCCGAGCCAATGCTCGTAGTATCGCCACGGCTCGTGCTCGCCGGTGGCGTCCGCCGTCTCCCAGCTGCCGATGGAGCCGATCAGCGCGAGCTGGAACTCCGACCAGTCGTACTGGCCGGCGTGGTAGGCGGCGACGGCCAGGGCGAAGGCCCGCAGCTCCCACGGGTGGTCGAACGAGAGCTGGTCGGACTCGCCCGGCAGCTCGGTGAGCAGCTGCTCGACCCGCCGCCGGGCGTCGCCCAGCTCCGTCACGGAGTGGCCACCGGCCCCGTGCCGATCATCGCGTCCCGGGTGACGAGCTCAGCGAGCTCGGCTTCGCCGAGGCTGTCGGTGCCGGCCGGCCGTTGCGGGAGCACCCAGTAGCGCATCTCCGACGACGAGTCCCACACCCGGATCTCCACCGACTCGGGGATGTCGAACCCGAAGTCGTCGCGCAGCACCCGTCGCGGGGCGCGGACGATGCTCGAGCGGTAGGCGGGGTACTTGTACCAGTTGGGCGGCAGTCCGAGCACCGGCCACGGGTAGCACGAGCACAGCGTGCACGCGATCACGTTGTGGACCGTGTCGGTGTTCTCGACGACGACCATGTCCTCGCCCTGCAGGCCGCCGATGCCCACCTCGGCGCAGGCCTCCGTCGCGTTGGCGAGCAGGCGCGTCCTGAACTCCGGGTCGGTCCAGGCCTTGGCGACGACCGAGGCGCCCAGCTGGGGACCGACCTCGTTCTCGTAGATCTCGGCCAGGCGGTCGATCGCCTCGGTGGTCATGATGCCCTTCTCGATCATGATCGACTCGAGCGCCTTGACCCGAGCGGCGACCTCGGCCTCGGTGCGCTGGCGCAGTGTGATCGGCAGGGGACTGCTGGTGGGTGCGCTCATATCGTCTCGGTTCACTCTCGGGGTGGTTGGTTCACGTGTCGGTGAAGCGGCTCACGCCGGCTCGAGGTAGGGCTCCCAGGCGTCGAAGTAGACCGAGGAGTTCGGGTCCCCGGTCACCTCGCCCCACAGGTGCCTGGCGTCGAACCGGATGGTGTAGACGTGCTTCGGATCCTCGCCGAGGTCGTTGCCGGCGCTGTCGGGATAGATCATCGTCCCGTGCGCCATGACCACCTCGCCGGTCTTGCCGCGGACGTAGCGCGCCTTGCGGGTGTGATCGACCGGGCTGTCGTCGATCACTCGCACCCGGTCGCCTACGGCGAACCTCGCGGGGTCCTCCGACGGCCGGCCGGCCGGGACCCCGTGCTTGACGGCGGCGTCGACGAAGCTCAGCAGCTCGGGGTCCTTGGTGTCCGGCAGCGGCTCATCCGGGTGCTCGAGGTAGTACCGGGTACGCCGCTCGACCTCCTCGAGGTCGAGCTTGCCGGTGCGCTCACCGTGGTGCTCGACGGTGTGGATCCAGTGCTCGTAGTAGCGCGAGGACAGGTAGTCCGCCGGGTGCATCAGCTCGATGCCCCAGCGGAACTGGTCGACGCCGAAGTACCCGCCCCGGAAGGACATGGAGAACATCGCGAAGCCGACCTTCTCCCAGTCGGAGTGGAAGACCGGCTCGTTCTCCTCGACGACGACCGGTCCGAGGCCGTCGACGCCGCCGACGTCGTGCCCGCCGTTCATGACCGGCTCCCCGCGGTCGCCGCCACGGAGGGCGAGGGGAAGCTCCCGACCGCCGTCTCGTAGGCGTGCGCGACCCGCAGGCAGGTCGCGTCGTCGAAGTGCCTGCCGATGATCATCATCCCCGCCGGCAGGCCGTCGACCAGCCCGGCCGGGACTGAGGTCGCCGGGTGCCCGGTGACGTCGAACGGGCAGGTGTTGGCGATCATCTCCAGGGCCCGGACGAGGACCTCCTCGCGGGCTGCGTCGGCCGGGGGGATGGGGGTCGCGACGATCGGCAAGGTCGGCATCACCAGCACGTCGTAGCGCCCGAGTACGTCGTCGTAGGCCCGGCGTAGATCGGTCGCGACGTTGCGGGCCATCGCGTAGTGCTTGCCCTGATGGTTGGCCAGGGTGTAGCGGCCGGCCAGCAGCACGAGCTGGACGGTCTGGGAGAACTCCCGTGGGTCCCGTCGCCACTGGGCGCCGTAGTGCTCGATCAGCTCGGGATCGTACAGGCCCTGCCAGTTCATGCCGTAGCCGTTCGTGTCCACCATCTGGGTGGTCGCCCCCTCGGTGGCGATCACGTCCCAGATCGCCGAGCCGTGGCGGTGCCAGGGGATCGAGACGTCCTCGACGGTCATCCCCGCCTCGCGCAGGCTCTCCGCCGCGGCCCGGACCGCGGCGTCGACGCCCGCCTCGGAGTTCGCCAGCCCGAAGCCCTCGGTGACCACGCCGACCCTCAGCCCGTCCGCCCCGGAGGCCAGCGACTCGCCGTAGGCCTGCGGGGCAAGGTCGCGCGGCTGGCGGGGGTCCAGCCCGTCGCGGCCGGCGATCACGTCCATCACCAGCGCGGCGTCGGCGACGGTGCGGGTCATCGGGCCGACGTGGTCGATGGTCTGCTCGATCGGGAACGCCCCGGTGTAGGGCACGAGGCCGTGCGTCGGCTTGTGCCCGACGATGCCGCAGTACGCGCTGGGGATGCGGATCGAGCCGCCCTGGTCCCCGCCGGTGGCGAAGTCCACCGCGCCCGAGGCGACCAGTGCACCGCTTCCGCACGAAGAGCCACCCGCCGAGCGGGTGCCGTCCCACGGGTTGCTCACCGGGCCCGAGCGCACGGTGTGGCTGCCGCCCGAGAAGCACAGGTCCTCGCACGCCGCCTTGCCCGTGATGGTGGCTCCCGCGGCGAGCAGGCGGGTGACGATGGTGGCGTCCCGGACGGGCACGAAGCCCTCGACCGTCTTGGAGCCGTTCATCATCGGCACGCCGGCGACCATCGTGTTGTCCTTGATGGCGACCGTCCGCCCGGCGAGCGGACCCCCGCCGGCCTCGGAGATCTCGCAGGTCACGTACCACGCGCCCAACGGGTTCTCCTCGGCCTCCGGGCGGTGCCACTCGCGTTCCGGCGGGACCGGGGCGGTGCTCGCGTAGAGCTCCTCGACGACGTCCCAGCTCCCCAGCAGCCCGGTCACGATCGGGTTGAACGACGCGACGTCCTCGTCGGAGAGCCCGAGCCCGTAGTGCTCGGCCGCAGATCGGAGGTCGGTGTCGCTGGGGGGGCGGATGGCCATGCTCTCTCCTCGCGATGGGTAGCCGGGCCGCGTCGTCGCGACTCGCGGCGCTCAGGGTTCCCGCGCCCGAACGTAGGTTACACCGAGCCCCAAGGGTCCACCCTTGCGCCGAGCGGCTTCCAGTCGCCGCGCGGAACTGGTCGAGCGCTGCCTGCTGGAGGGCTGAAGCGCGTCGACTCGGAGCGCCCTCGCTCGTCGCGGTACCGCCGCTTGACCGATCGCGTTGGGGAGGTCCGCTCCTCCAACAGCACCTTGATCCGGTCGGTGACGCCGGCGGGATTTTCGACAAGGACGGCCGCATGCTGCCGATCACATCCGCGACGGAGCGACCGCCCGTGTAACGCGCCGGGGATTAAGCCTGCCGAAGCGCAGCGCTAGCTGGGGTTTCATTCCTGGCTTCACCGCGTTAGTGTCGGCTTCCCGTCCTCAGAGGAGGTGCTCGGATGGCGAACCGACCGCAGGAGCAGTGGGGCGGCGAAGTGCACCCGCGCTGGCTTCGGCGTCTGCTTAGGCGGCCGGAGCCGCTTGGAGACAGCCGGGAGGCCGCCCGCGAACGACGCGGCTCGCGCCCGACTGTCTCGGTCGCGCAGAACGCCGATCGCGCGGCGGTTGGCCCGCTTTCCGACCTGTACTACGAAGGGCGCGGCAGGCGGCGCTAGGAGGGTCTAGCGAAAACGGCTAGCGGAACGGCGCAGGCTTACGATGAATCCGGTGGCGCGAGGCGATGGAAGAACGGCACGTACCACCGGAGGGCCTGACCGAACCCTGAGCGCTGGCACCAGCACGTCGAAAGGCACTCGCATTCGAGGTCGCGCGGGTTGCGGAGCCGTTGAAGCAGGCTGCGCCTCACAGGTGCGTAGCGTACCGGCATGAGCTTACGCCGCGAGCGGTACGCGCGTGCCTTCGCAGCCCGCACGCGAGCTTGGCGAGGATCGTCAGGTCGGCGTGCAGCCGCACCTGGTCAAGGCCACGGACGCGCAACGGGGCAAGCGCCCATTCGTGCTTGAGCCGGCCGAACTCGCGCTCGACGGCGCCGCGCCGCTTGTAGAGCGACTTGAACCGGGCCGTCTCGCGCGGGACGAGCGGGTGCAGCCGGTCCATCTTGACCCACCGCGACGCGGGCTTGCAGTCGCCGGTCGGGCAGCGCCACCTGGTCGCCTTGCGGGTGTAGTCGGCTCCGGCGAACGTCCACTCGCCGTGGTCGCACGTCGGGGGCTTGTGATCGCCGCGCGCTACGGCAGTCGTCTGGCGAAGCGGGATGATCGGCCGGACGTTGCGGTCCTCGCACCCGTCGTAGGTCAGGCTCACGTCGTAGCCCTTGTCGAGCGCGCACGTCTCAACGGCGAACCCACGCTCATGGGCACGGCCGATGGGCGGTAGTGCGTGGATGGACTTGTTATCGCGGGCGGGGCGCACGTCCCAGGCGGCCGGCAGCCCCTGTCGTTGCAGACGGCCATGTCGATCTTGTGCCGTAGAACCCGCCGCCCTTCCGAGTCGAGACGGCCGAGCGGTGCCCC
>Ga0136612_10001046_pt1 | contig 11364 bp, 9 predicted proteins | sample AntDryUQ224A2306_2_FD_106644 | JGI IMG/M metagenome (GOLD analysis project Ga0136612, IMG submission 106644) | Polar desert sand microbial communities from Dry Valleys, Antarctica - metaG UQ224A (23.06) | ecosystem: Environmental > Terrestrial > Soil > Desert | place: Antarctica: Dry Valley...
CACCGCCGCCGGCCTTGATCCAGGGCCGCGACATCGGCGCGTTGAACCGCGGGTCGGGCTCGAACTCGCGGTAGTAGCCGTCGGCGACCGGCTCACCCGCCTCGTGCTGGTCGCGCTCTTCAAAGGCGCGCTCGATTTCCGCGGCGAAGCGCAGGGCCTCCTCGCGGCCGACGAGTCCGCGGACGAGCACCGAGCCGTCGCGCAAAATCCCGGCTCGCAGCAGCTCCGGAGTCAAGTCACCCGGGGAGACGTCCGGAAGGCCGGGGCTCTCCGGGGGCCCCGCGGAGGCCGGTTCGGCATGCCGTGGGGAGGAACCCGAAGCGCTGTCGATCAGGCGGATACCCGCCAGGTGGCGAAGCCGCAGCAGGCGGGCCTCGGTGTCGCGGTCGCGGTGCTCGCCGTTGGCGGCGGTGAGGCGCTCGATCTCCCGCCGGAGCTTTCTCTTGCTGCCCCTGAACTCGGCGTTCACCGGGACGCGGAGCTCGCCTGGCGCACGCCATGAAGTCTCTGCAAGTGCGGTTCCGCCATTACGCCTAATGCGCCGAAAGATCACGATCGGCAAGCTACCAAGGCATCTCTACCGCTCCGCCGCCAGCCCTCTACGCCGCCGGCCCTCAGGAGGGAGGCGGCTGGCCCACCGGGTGAGCCGGGGCTCCCACCATTGTGGTGCCCGCGGCGACATCATCGACCACCACCGCGTTGGCGCCGATCTGCGCTCCCGCGCCGACCCTGATCGGCCCGATCAGCTTGGCCCCCGTCCCGATGCTGACACCGGGACCGATCGTCGGGCCCTGAACATTTCCAGCCCGCAGGCCGACCGTCACCCAGGGAGAGATGACCGTGTCGGAGGCGACCTCGACGATGCCGTCGAGGACCACCTGGCCATGCACGATGTAGATGCCCGGATGGACGATCACGGGATCCCCGATCGACACCTGAGCAGTGGCCATCGCCAGCTTGTGGGCGATGCGGGGAAGGATCGGCACGCCCCGCTTTTGCAGGGAGGCCTTGAGCCGATAGAGAGCCTGCGCGCAGAACGCGTCGCTGACCCAGGCGAGGCGCAGGATCTGCCCCGCCGTGTCAAGGGGACTGTGAAACTCCCAGCGCTCCCCGCGGCAGCGGGCGGTGACCCGTGCATCGGCTGCCAGGGCGTCGCGGAGGCCCGGGAACTGGGAGCGGATGGACGCCATCAGCTCCCGCACCGCGGCCTTGTGGGCCCTGTCAGTCATCGGCTCGAGGACGCTATACGCTGGCTCCACTTCCCAGACCGCGTCGCACCCGATGAGCACCGACCCTCAGGCAGCAGATCCAAACCAGGTTGGCTACTCGCTGGCCAACGTCGGCGAGCTACTCACCGCCTGCCTCGACGCCTCGGAGGGGCGCTCGGTGCTGGAGGTCGGCGCGTTTAAGGGCGAGCTCACCGCGCTGCTCCTGGAGTGGGCCAAGGGCTCCGGCGCCAGTGTCGCCGCGATCGAGCCGCTGCCCCCCGAGGACCTGCTCGCGGTGAGCGAGGCGCACCCCGAACTGGAGCTGATCGAGGACACGAGCACAGGTCCTCTGAGCACCCGGGAGATGCCCGACGCGATCGTCATCGACGGCGACCACAACTACTTCACGCTCAGCGGGGAGCTGCGCACGATCGCCGCGCGCTCGGCCCCTGCGGGCCTGCCGCTCTTGATGTTTCACGACGTTAACTGGCCGCACGCGCGCCGCGACAGCTACTATGCGCCCGAGCGCGTGCCCGCAGACGAACGCCAGCCGCTGGCCGAGAACACGGGCCTGGCTCCCGGTGAACCCGGAACGGTCGCCGACGGCCTTCCGTTTGAGTACGTCGCGCAGCGGGAGGGCGGTCCCCGCAACGGTGTCCTCACCGCGATCGAGGACTTCATAGCCCAGCACGACGGCCTGCGGCTGGTTCAGGTCCCCGCCTTCTTCGGATTTGGCGTGCTCTGGCGCGAGGACGCTCCCTATGACTCTGCGTTGTCGGAGCTGCTGCGGCCCTTCGACGGCAACCCGGTGCTAGGGCGCCTCGAGGCCAACCGCGTCGCCCATCTGGTCACGGGCCATGCCCGGACGAAACGCCTACTCGAAGCCGAGGCAACGGTCCATCGCCAGGAGGAGCTTCTGCGCTCCATGATTGCCTCGCGGGCCTTTGCGATCGCGGAGAAGCTCTCGACCCTGCGCCGCCGCGGCGGCGAGCCGGCGTTTTCCCGCAAGCGCGTCGAAGAGGTCCTCCGGGACGGCGACAGCGCCTGAATCCCGCCGGCCCCCGAAGCTCTGACCGGGCTGGGCTACCGCTGACGGTTGCTCGGGAGCAGGAGCCGCTTGGCCAGGCGGAGGGGCTTGGTGAGCTTCCAGCTCGCGCTGCCCTGGGTCCGCTCCAGCTGCTCTCCGAGCACGTTGAGGCGGGCCTCGGCGAGTATTCGGGTCGCCGCGGCCTGCATCCGCGCCTCTGAAGCCTCGGCCTCGGCGCGGCGCGCGCGGTGTTTCCAGTCCCCGCCGCCCTCTCCCGCGTCTGGAACCTTGCCCTGCCACTTCTCGGCCAGCCGCATGTGAGCCTCGATCCAGGCCTCGGCATCGTTGATGAGCTCGAGCGAGTGATGGTGGATCGCTCGCATATCCGCCACCGCGACCTTGCGCCCGGCGTGGCGGGCTTGCATGCAGATGTCGAAGTCATAGCCGTGCAGCCAGCCGAGCGACTCGTCAAAGCGCAGGTTTCGCACCGCCCAGGGGCTGAAGACCATGACGAAGCCGTCGATCATGTCGACCTCACCCGTGCGCGCATACGAAGGCATTTCGTCCGGCCGCCAGCTCATCGCCGCGATGTCGCCGCCGCCGAGCTCCAGAAAGCGGTGCGTGTAGGCGGCCCAGACGACCGAGCCCTCCCACCAGGCGATGTTGCGAACACCGATCGCACCGGCGGAGCCCAGGATTGCGACAGCCGGATCGCTGAGCCCCTCGCGAGCCTTCGCGCAGAAGTCGTCGTCGACGATCTCGGCGTCCTGGTGAACGAGGACGAGCGCCTCGACATCGTCGCGGTCGGAGACCTTATCGAAGAGCAGGTTGTAGTTGCGATAGATCGAGCCCGCACTCTCGACCGTCAGGTTCTCCGAGTCCGGCTCGGACGCTCGGCGGATCCCCGGCTCGGCGCACTGCGTGTAGATCTTCTCGTTGGTGACGGCGCAGCCGAAGGCGATCATCGCTCGCCTTGGCTGCCGGCGTCTGCCCGCGGAGTCACGGACACGCTCGGGGTGCTGGGCGGAACCTTGCGAAGAGTCGTTTGAGGTGGTCTGACGGGCTGCATCCGTGAGGGCAAGGCAACATAGCGGGGGTGGACCAGCCCCGGCTCATCGTCGCCGTCTGCAGCAACCGGCTCCCGGATCAGATCGCTCCGACCCTCGAGGAGGTGGCGACGCAGATCCGCGAGGCTCCCGGCACCGTGGGCGCGCTCGTCGCAAGCGGGGTCGACGACGAGCGCGAGGCCGCCCTTGCGAGCCTCGCCACGAGGTTCGGCATCCGCTTTCACCGCGCGGGCGCCGGCCTGTCGGTCGCCCGCAACGCGGCGCTCGCGTTCGCCGGCGACGCGGACGTGATCGCCTACCTCGACGACGACGCGATCCCGGCCGCCGGGTGGCTGGAGCACCTTGCGGCGCACTGGGCCGCTGCGCCGGACGAGCTCGCGTGTGTGGGCGGTGCCATCGACCCACTCTGGGTGGATCCGCCTCCCCCCTGGATGAGCGAGCGCGTCCACATCGTCTTCTCGCTGCTCGACCGCGGGGAGGGCGTCGTGCCGCTGCGCCCCGGCATCGAGGACGCGTGGGGAGCGAACGTGTCCTTTCGCGTCGACGCCCTGCGCAGCGTCGGCGGATTCGACCAGGCCCTCGGGACGGTGGGCGGCATCCCTTTCTTCGGCGAGGAGACGGAGGTCCAGCTCCGCCTTGCGCGCGCCGGGCACCGCGGCATCTATGTGGGTGACGTGCGCGTCAAGCATGCCGTCACCGCTGAGCGGATGCGTTTGCGCGAGGTGGCGCGCCGGCGCTTCTACGCCGGGGCCGGGATGCGAGCGGCGGGCCAGTGGTCCGTTGGGGCGGGCCTTGCACGTCTCGGAGCGGGTCTTGCTGAGCTGCCGATCTCCGCGATGCGACGCCGGCCCAGGGACGTCGCCGCCGCCATCGCCCGCGCCGCCGCGGGGGCGGGCGTGCTTGCAGAGCCGCTGGTCCGCCGAAGCCTGATGCGCCATCGCCGTGAGGCCAGATGACACGCGGACGGGAAGCGCCGCTCCGCGTCGCTCTGCTCCACGCCTTCGACTGGAGCGAGGTCCGGCGCGGAACCGAGCGTCTGGTGCGCGAGCTGGCGGCCGGGCTGGCCGGTGCCGGCCACGACGTTACGGTCATCACGGCTCACCGGGGAGCCCGGCGAGTTGAGGATCGCGACGGAGTGCGGGTCGTCCTCAACCCGCGCCCGCCTGCCGGGGGTCCGGTGCGCCGCCATGCGCTCGCGCACATCCCGAAGGCCTGGGCCTCTCTGCGCTCCGGCGACTTTGACGTAGCCCATGCGTTTCACCCATCCGACGTGATCGCGGCGCTGGGGTGGCGACGGTCCGCCGGCGGGCCCGTGATCTTCACGGTTCCGGCTTTTCCGCCTGACGATGCGGGGCCGTTGCGTCGCCGGATGCTCCAGCGCGTCTTTGCGGGGGCGGCCTCTGTCGTCGTGCCGACTCAGGCCGTCGAGGACGAGGTCCGGGCGGCATTCCCCGCGGCCGTCGTCGATGTGATCCCTCCTGGCGTCGATGTCGAGCGCTTTCGCCCCGGCGACGGCCGGGCTGAGCGGCCGACGGCATTCTGCGCCGCCGATCTGGCGGAGCCGCGCAAGCGCGTCGAGGATCTGGTCCGCGCATTCGGCGACGTTCGCGGATCCAGGCCGGTTGCACGCCTGGTGCTTGCGAACCCACACCCGGAGCGCACCGTGCCCGCATGGGCCAGGGCGCCCGGCGTCGAGGTGCGCCCGATCAGGGGTGACGGTGAGCTCGCCGCCGCCTACCGCGAGGCCTGGGTCTCCGTCCTCCCGGCGGCCCGGGAGCCATTCGGCCTCGTCCTCGCGGAGTCCATGGCGTGCGGGACGCCTGTGATCGGCGCGGATGCGGATGGGATCCCGGAGGTCATCGGTGCGGGCCCGCAGGGCCGTGTCGTCGCACCCTCTGATCGGGCGGCCTGGGTCGCGGCGCTGGCGGAGGCTCTCGGTTCGCCGCCCCCGCCGGAGGTCTCAGCAGCAGCCCGCGAGCGCGCCACCCAGCTTTCCATGACGCGTTGCGTGGCCGACTACGAGGCGCTCTACCGGCGCCTGATCGAAGCTTCGGAAGGTCCGAGAGGCTAGAGCGGCCGGTCCGGCGGGGGATCGGGGTAGGTCGGCAGCGGCGCCCCCCCGAGGACCTCGGGATAGCGTTTTTGGAGCAGCGCCCACGCCTCCGAGCTGTCGAGGTTCGTGACCGAGATCATCGACGCCTCCGACAGCGAGTATCGGCAGAGGATCTCCGGCAACATCACTCCACGCAGTCCCCGCACGGCGAAGCGGCACCAGAGGTCGAAGTCCTCCCAGCCGTGCAGCTCGATGTCCTCCGTGTAGCCGCCCGACCCGAGGAGGGCGGTGCGGCGGATCATCGACATCGCGTCGATGTAGTTGCCGCGCCGCAGGCGGAGCGGATCCCACGGCAGGGAGCTCAGCAGCCCTCGCGGGCGCCCATCCGTGTGGGCTTCGATCAGCGGGTAGGCGAAGGCCGCGTCCGGGTCTGCATCGAGGGCGCCGGAGAGCCGCCCGAGCGCCGTTGGGTAGATCTCGTTGTCGGCGTCGAGCATGAACAGGAGCTCGCCTCGGGACGCAGCCGCCATGTCGTTTCGACCCGGACCAAGACCGAGGTTCGCGCTCCGGCCGAGCAGCCTTGCCGGAAGCCACGGCCGTTCCTCGAGGAAGGCACAGGCGATTCCGACGCTGTCATCGCCCGATGCGTCGTCGCAGATCACGAGCTCGACGTCGTCGCGGCCGGTCCCGCAGGCGCTCTGCAGGGCGCGCGGGAGAACATCCGCGTGCTCGTAGACCGGCACGCAGACGCTGATCTGCGGCTGGGCTCCGTCGTAGGAGGGCGTCGTGTGCAGCGTCACCGCTTCATCCGAGCCTTCCCCCCGCGCCGCCGCCGTTTCCGAGCGGCGGGCTCTGATGCTCTCCAGGGCGGCCCGCTTGCCCGCCACCCGCCTCGGGTTCGGCGGCGGGCGCAGGCTCTCGCGGACGTGGTCGCGGGCCGCCGAGGCGGAGGACTGGACCCGGGCAACCATTGTCGTGCGGCGCCGGCGGGCCGGCTTCGCGTGAACCCGCTCTGCCAGCTCGAGCAACTGCTCTGCCGCCGGGAGCAGCGCGGGGCCTTCTCGCATGGTGGCCAGCGCGCTCGCTCGCAGCGCGTCCATGCGCTGTGGCTCACGCAACAGCCCGTCGGCGACCAGGCCGAGGTTGCGGCTCTCACCGGCCGCGTAATCGCGTCCCGGGCGGAAGGGCTCCAGGTCCAGTCCGTGCGGGGCGCAGACCACAGCGCCGCACGACACCGCCTGCAGCGCTCGCAGCCTTTCGACGGATGCCCCCTCCTCGCCGATGCCCAGCAGCACGACCCGCGCCGCTCGGAGCACCCGCAGGCGCTCCCTGCCGAGGGTGGGTGGCGGGATCGTCTGGCGGTCGGCGCCCGTGGGAACCTCGGCCGCGCCCAGGAGGTGACAGCGGCGCCGCCAGAGCGTCTTCCCGTAGGAGGCGAGAAGGCGGTCGGCCCAAACGCCCCGCCCGCTGAGGCAGGCGACATCGATTTCCCGCTCTGCCTCGGTGTCGGGATGACCTCCGGCGCCCTGAGAGATCTCCGGCTGCCCGACGGTCCACGCGTCCGAGTGGCCAAGCCGGACCTCAGCGACCTCGGCGCCGCGGCGCCGCAGCAAGGTGGCACCCGACGGGTCTGGGGTGAGCGCGGCAGCCGCCTGCCTGGCGTAGAGGTACGCCGGGTCGAGCGGCCCTGTCGGCGCTTTCTCACAGACCGCAATCGCTCTCCCCACCTGCCTCTCGCTGGGTCGTTGCCTCCCAGGGACCCCGTAGAGGTCTCCGGGCGCGAACACTCGAATCGAATCGCTCTCGTCGCCCGCGAAGTCATCATCGGCGGCGGCCCGTACCTCCGCCCCGAGCGCCCGGGCCTCGAAGGCGAGAGCGCGGAGCAGCTCGCCTCCATCGGAGATGGCTCCCGGCACGTCGATGACGGTCAGCACTGGCAAAAGGGTGCCGTCAGCGCCGGCGGCCGCGGAAGACGACCCGGCGGGCCACGATGCCGGCGAGGCGGCCGGCCTTCGTTCCCAGCCATCGCAGACCACGCTCGAGCCCCAGGAACGGCGCAACGACCCGGGAGACCAGCAGCGAGCGGTCAGAGTACAGCGCTTCCAGCTCTCCCTGGAGTGCCGCAATCATCCCCGCGCTCTCCGTGCGCGCCTGTTCGACCTCGACCAGGCGCCGGGTCGCGGCGGCGAGCTCCGTCTTGAGCCGCTCGGCGCGGACCCGCTCAGCCTCTGCTTCTCCACCCATCGCGACCGGAGCCTAGTCAGGCGGTGCGCAGGCGCGGAAGCGGGACCGTGCCGTGGCGGCCGCGCGCGCTGACGGCTCGTATAGTCCGCGACCGCGATGCTCCAATCGATCCTCGAGCCCCGCGAGTGGCAGATGACCCTTGGCGAACGGGCGGCGCTCGAGGGAATCGTCAGCGCGCTGCGGCCCCAGCTCGCGATTGAGATCGGCACGGCCGAAGGCGGGAGCCTCGCCCGCATCGCCGCCAACAGCGGGGAGGTCCACTCCTTTGACTTGGCGCATTCCGCGGAGCGGTTATGGCCTGACAACGCGCGCCTCCACTCCGGTGACAGCCACGAGCTTCTGCCGGCCTTCCTCGCGGAGCTGACCGACGCCCGACGGTCCGTTGACTTCGTCCTTGTCGACGGCGACCACACCGCCGACGGGGTGCGGCAAGACATCGAGGACCTGCTCGCCTCGCCCGCCGTCGACCGGACGGTGATCGTCATTCACGACGCGCTCAACGGCGAGGTACGGCGCGGGATCAACGCAGCCGGCCTCTCGCGGCCCGAGGTCGTTCACCACGACCTCGATTTCATCCCCGGCCATCTCTCAGGCAGCGGGGAGTACGAGGGACATCTCTGGGGTGGGCTGGGAATCGCTTTCGTTGACCGCAGCGGCGACGCCTTTGCAGGCCTCGACTCCGTCGCGGTCGATTTCGAAGACGTGCACGCGGTCTTCGCTGCTTTCGTGGCGACGCGGTGGCCGCCTCCGCGGCGCCTGTCGCTGCCGCGTCTCGGCGGCCGGTTAGGGTGACAGAGCTCTGCTTCGTACTCGCACGCGGCCAGAATCACTTCTTCTTCGAGCTGGCCGACGCTCTCCGCGCTGAGCTGGAGGCCACGGGGGTGCGGACCGCGCTCAGCACCAGCGGCTTTCCGGACACCGACGGCGACTGCGTCTTCGCCCTGCTCCCTCCGCACGAGTACTTCGCCCTCGAGGGCCACCGCCGGCCACCATCGGGCGAGGCCCTTGCCCGCACGATCTTCATCACCGCCGAGCAGCCGGAGTCCGTGCACTTTCGCCAGAACGCGGCGCTCGCCCCGGCCGCGGGGGCGCTCTTTGACATCAATGAGAGGGCCGTCCGGGCCTATCGCCGCCGTGGCCACGGAGCGCAACATCTGCAGCTCGGCTACACGCCTTCCTGGGACCACTTCGACCCCGGTGGACGGCGGGAGCTCGATGTCATCTTCATGGGCGCCCACACGCCCCGACGCGGGCAGATCCTCGGCGGGGCAGCGTCAGCGCTGTCGGGCTTGCAGACGAGGCTGGTGCTGTCGGACAACTCGAAGCCCAACAGCGCTGACGCCGCGAGCTTCCTCGCCGGGGAGGCGAAATGGCGGGCGCTGTCCTCCGCCCGGGTCCTTCTAAACATCCATCAGGGGCCGGAGCCCTACTTCGAGTGGCACCGGGCGTTGCAGGCGATCCATTGCGGCGCCGCGGTGCTGACGGAGACGTCGACAGACCTCGCCCCGCTGGAGCCCGGCGTTCACCTCGAGATGGGCCCTCCCCAGCAACTTGCGGAGCTGAGCGTTGCGCTCGCCACGGACCCGGAACGGGCCCGCCGCCTCGCGGGGGACGCCTACGCGCTGATCCGCGAGAGGCTGCCGCTGAGCACCGGCGCCGGGTTGCTCGCCGATGCCGCCGAGGACCTGCTCCGCGGACGAGGCGGCGCCAGCGGCCTCAGGGGTCGTGCCCGTTCCCGACTAACGGAGGCTCGGCTCCGCGTGTCGGGGCGTCTCGATCGTATTCGGGCGGCGACGGGTGAAGCCGAGCACCCCGAAGCCGGGATGCAGCGTGACGAGCGGGCGGAGCCCGCGGTTGTGGCCGCGGAGCGCGATGGGCGACTCCTGTTTTCGGCCGCCGACTGTCAGCTGCTGCCCTCCGGCGCCGATGCTTTGCACGCTGCGCTCTCGGACGCCCCCGGGGCATCCTTCTCCTATGGGCTGGTCGCGTCAAAAGGGCCGGGGGGGATCTACAATCCCTTCGCGTGGGAGCCGGGGACAGCGGTCGCACCCCCCATCCTGGTCGAGAGGGCCGTGCTCGATGAGCTTGCCGCTTCGCTGCCTCCGGATCCGAGCGGAGGTGCCCTGATCGCGAGGGTGACCGCCGCCGGAGCTGGAGTCAATGCGCAGACCTTCGTCGCCCGCATGACCTGAGGGCGGCCCCGTAGAGAGCGACAGATCTAGGAGGGTGGAGTGCCGAACGCGGTCGACGAGGAGCTCGGCGGATACAGCCGGAAAAAATCCCCGGCTCGCAGCTGGGCATCTGAGATACCGTTCTGGAAGGGATCCGTGCGAACGAACTCGCTGAAGGCGTCCGCCACCTCATTGAGGTACCCGGCCGCGGCGTAGACCGGGACGAGGCGCTGCCACGTCTGCCAGTTGTCCGGTTGCGTCTCTGCCGCCTGCCGCAGAAGCTCCAGCGACCTCTCGTCATCCCCCGATCGCCGGGCAAGCGCGGAAGCGGTGAAGAGCGGCTCGACCGCGAGCGGATTTAGCCGGTGGGCAAGCTCGGCATCCTCGAGTGCTTCGGCGAGCTGCGCGTCGTCTCCGCTCGAGGCGGCGAGCGCGTCCAGTCGCTTCTCCTCGGCCAGCGCCGGCAGGTAGGCGGACACGGCGACTGCAATCGCGGCGAGCGCGGCAAGCGCTGCGGGGGTCGCGGCACGCAGAAGCGGGGTTGAGCTCAGGCGCGGCTTCTTGCCGGGAGTTGGAGCGGCGGCGACGCAGATCGCGACAAGCGCGGCGATCGTCACCGCCGGAATCTCCCAGTGCCAGTCGTAGAGGGATTCCACGAACCACGCCGCGAATGCAGCCAGCAGGGCAAGCCGCGCGGAGCGCTGGATCCCCTCCGCTGCACGCGTCCTCGCCACCGCCACGCCGACCAGTGCCAGGAGACCGCCCATCCCAAGCGCAAAGCCGACGAGCCCCGTCTCTGAGAGGAACATCAGCGGCACACTGTGCGATGAGCGCACCGGGGCGGCGTCCTGGCGGTAGAGGTAATGCAGCGTCGGGAATGACCCGGCCCCCTGTCCCACGAACGGCCGGTCGGAGAACGCGCCGAGGGCCTCGCTCCACCACGCGTAGCGGTTTGAGCTGTTGACGGAGATCAGGCGCTGAGGGTTGTTGGAGATCGTCGAGCCGGTGTCCGAGAAGCGATCTACGCGTTCACCGATACCTCCGCCGGAGAGGGACACGATTGTGACCCCGCCGACAAGCGCGGAGGCGGCGGTCGCCCCCAGGGCCCGCCAGACCCGTTTCGCGTGGCGCGGCTCCCAGGAGATTCGGTCTTCCGCGCGGATCAGCTCCCGGGCCGCAAGCGCAAGGGCGAGGAGGCAGAGAGAAGCCACCAATCCGAGCAGCAGCCCACCGCCGATCCGATCGTCGAGCGGCACGTCGCCCGCGGACAGATCCTCACGCGTGAAGGCGACAAGCATCGCGGGCGCAGTCGCAAAGATTGCGCCGACGGCGACCGCGAGGCGTGTCAATCGCCGTGGCCCTGCTCCCACCATCACCCCGACCACAGCGACGTAGGCAATGATGGCGCCGCGGGAATAGGCGAGAGCCGCCGCCAGCACCAGCACCCCGAGACCGACCGCGGCCCCGACTCGCACCGCTGTCGCCGCCGAGCGCAGGGACGCGATCCAGATGCACGCCGGAGCGGCCATTACGCAGATCAGGCCGAGCGCGTTCCAGTAGTCGAGCGGCTCGCTGATCCGGGCGAAGCGACCAC
>Ga0136612_10001047_pt1 | contig 11359 bp, 8 predicted proteins | sample AntDryUQ224A2306_2_FD_106644 | JGI IMG/M metagenome (GOLD analysis project Ga0136612, IMG submission 106644) | Polar desert sand microbial communities from Dry Valleys, Antarctica - metaG UQ224A (23.06) | ecosystem: Environmental > Terrestrial > Soil > Desert | place: Antarctica: Dry Valley...
CTGTGAGCGCGGTCCTCCCGACCGCCCGCTCCGGTGACGCAGAGGACCGGCTGAACTATCTGAGTAACGCCGCGGCCGTCCTCTGGCCCGGCAGCACGACCGTCGTACGCCGAGCCCGGTTCGGATCACCGAACGGAAAATTCCTGTTGCTCCCCAGTGCCCGCACCCCGCGACTGCTCGTTCCGGCCGAGCAGCGACGGGCGGCCGCCACTGCTGTTCGCAGCTACGGTGAGCAGTCCGGCCGCCGCAACCGGGTGCGGGCACGAGTGCTCTCAGCGGCGTTGCGCACCGGCGCCGCGCAACAGCTGATACGCGACCGGGTGGACATCAGTGGCGGCACGGACGGACTTCCGGGACATCTGGCCGACCTGCTCGGCACCGAGTTGCTGGTGAGCCTGCACCTGGGACCGCCCAGGGCCAACCGAAAGCCGGTCCTGCAACTGCTTGGCCGAGATGGTCGCCTGCTCGGATTCGCCAAGGTAGGGATCGACGAGCTGACACGGCGACTCGTACAGACGGAGGCGTCGGCGCTGCGCCGCCTCGCGTCGGCGGACCTCCATGGACTCCTGACACCGTTAGCCGTGCACAGTGGACCGTGGAACGGGCTGGAGGTTCTCGTCCAGTCACCGCTGCCGATCGACGGCCGACGCGGGCGCCACGATAGCCGGGCACTCGACGCCGCGATGTCGGCGGTTGCCGACTTGGATCGCGTGGGCAGGGTTCCCGTTGTTGACAGCGACTTCTGGTCGGCACTATGCGCCCGGGTGGCGCGGCTGCCCGACAGTCCGGTCGCCACTCAGCTTGCCGGGATTGTCGCGGACCTGTACGACGTCGCCGGCGACGACGCCCTGACGTTCGGCAGCTGGCACGGCGACTGGACGCCGTGGAACATGGCGGCCCTTCCTACCGGTCTGGCTGTGTGGGATTGGGAACGCTTCGCCACTGGCGTACCTATCGGCTTCGACGCGTTGCACTTCACGCTGCAGAGCCATCTCGTGGTCGCACGGCGGAATCCTACGGACGCCGTGGTTTCCCTTGTGGACGGTGCACCGGCTCGGCTGCGTTCCTTTCACATCGATCACCGAGCGGCCGCAGCGACCGTACTGTGCTACCTGACCGAGATCGCCACCCGGTACACCGAGGACGGCCAGGCCGCTGCCGGTGCCCGTCTCGGCCGGGTGCAGGACTGGCTGTTGCCTGCGCTGACCGCGCGGGTGGGAGGGCTGAGCCGATGAGCGCCGTACCGTCCACCGCCACTCCGGCCCGAAAGCGCGCCGTACAGGTGCTCTCGCGCGGTGTGGGCCGCTTGACCAGCCAGGTCCGGATGTTGCCGACGTTCCTCATCGTGGGCGGCCAGCGCTGCGGCACGACGTCGATGTATCGGACGCTGAGTCAGCATCCGGCGATTCTGAAACCGGTGCTGCACAAGGGCGTGCACTACTTCGACACCGCGTACGACCGTGGGTTCGGCTGGTATCGAGGCCACTTCCCGCTGCAGGCCACTTCGAGGTGGACGGCACGTCGGGTCGGGACCGAACCCGTGACATTCGAGTCCCGCCCATACTACATGTTCCACCCGCTGGCGGTGGGCCGGCTTGCCGCCGACCTGCCCGGTGTTCGGCTGCTGGTCCTGCTGCGTGACCCGGTCGAGCGGGCCTACTCCGCGCACGCCCACGAACTGGCGCGCGGCTTCGAGGACCAACCGTTCGAGGCTGCCCTGGAGGTCGAGGAGGAGCGGCTGCGGGGTGAGGCAGAGCGGCTGGCCGCCGAGCCCGGCTACAGGAGCCATCACCACCAGCATCACGGCTATCTGCATCGCGGGCGCTACCTCGAACATCTGCTTCGGCTTGCGGAGGCGGTCGGACGAGATCGGTTGCTCGTCGTCGACAGCCACGGCTTTTTCACCGATCCCGAGCCGGTGTACGCCGACGTACTAAAATTCCTCGGCCTGCCCAATCGCGGTACACCAGTGTTCGAGCGGCACAACGCCCGCGCCCGCGCTCCAATGCCGCAGACCCTGCGTGCCCGGCTGGAGGACCATTTCGCGCCGCATGACGAACGGCTCGCCGACTGGCTGGGCTTCGTCCCCAGCTGGCGCCGGTGACGGTGCTGGCACGGAGCGGTCGGACCGTGCCCGGCGCGGTAGCCGCCCGCCGTCGCGCAAATCTCGGTGGAGTGGCCAGGGGCGGGATGCTGGGGCTACTCGGTGCGGGGGTGTCCGCAGGCGCGGGGGTCGTCGTCGCTCTCATCCTGACGAGGGTGCTTCCGGCGGCCGAAGCTGGCACCTTCTTCGTCGTCACGTCGGTGTTCCTGCTGTGCCAGACCGTGGCCAAGCTGGGCACCAACACGAGCCTGGTCTACTTCATCTCCCGCTTTCGTTCCTTGGACGTGCCCGAGCGGATCCGCGGCTGCCTGCGAACTGCGTTTGGTCCGGTGCTTGGCGTCTCCTTGCTCATGTCGGTAGCGATGTTCGCCGCAGCGCCCTGGCTGATTGACGCCCTGCTCGGCGGGCCGTCAAACCAGGCGCAGACGGCGCTGCGCGTGCTCGCCGTAATGGTGCCGGTCGCCTCGGTCGCCGACGCCGCCGTGTCTGCGACCCGCGGCTTCGATACGATGGTCCCGACCGTCGTCCTGGACCGCGTGGGCCGCAGCCTGCTGCAGGTGCTAGCAGTTGCACTGGCGGTGCTGCTCGGCTGGGAGGCGGCCGGCATCCTGGTCGCAGCCTGGGTGCTGCCCTACCTACTGCCGGCGGTGCTTGGCAGCCGTGACCTCAGGCACCGGGTGCGCACAGCAGCCGGTGATCGGCCCATGGCCGCCGAGCCGCTCGGGGCCGGGGAGTTCTGGCGCTTCACCGGACCGCGGGCGCTGGCCAGCATCGCCCAGATCGCGCTACAACGACTGGACATCGTGCTGGTGGCCGCGCTGCTCGGTCCGGTTCCCGCCGCAGTTTACACCGCCGCGACCCGGGTCCTCATCGTGGGCCAGCTGTCCAATCAGGCGATCTCCAGCGCGGTGGAGCCGCGGCTGGGTGAGCTACTGGCGCGAGACGACGTCACCGCAACAAACGCCGCCTACCGGGCAGCCACCGCCTGGTTGGTCCTGTTGAACTGGCCGCTCTACCTTCTGTTCGCCCTGTTCGCGCCGGTTGTTCTGTCCGTGTTTGGACCGGCGTACAGCGCCGGACAGAGCGTGGTGCTGATTCTGTCTTCCGTGATGCTGCTTGCGAGCGCCTGCGGGATGGTCAATCTCGTCCTCATCATGGCAGGTCGGACCACCTGGAACCTCGCCAACGCCGTTCTCGCGCTCGGCGTGAATGTCGGGGTCGATCTACTCCTCATTCCCAGGATGGGCATCGCTGGTGCCGCAGTCGGGTGGGCGGTAGCGATCGCGGTTAGTAACCTGGTGGCACTCGCGCAGATCTACCTAATCAAGGGGCTGCACCCGTTCGGCGTGGGGACGCTCGTTGCGATGGCCCTTTCCTTGGCGTGCTTCGGGGCGATACCCGGCGCCGCATTGCTGCTTTTCGGAGGCGGCACAACGACCATGCTGCTGTCCGTCCTGGCCGCCACGGCGGCGTATGGCTTGGGCTGCTACCGGCTCCGTGAGCCACTGGCCGTGAACATCTTCCGCAGGCGGACTGCGTGACGGAGTCGATGATGAACCCTGCGGTCAATACCAGACCCGGCTGACCTCGGCCGAGATCGAGCGGGTTCGGGAACTCACCGCCGCCGTGGCGGGACGGCTCTACCCACTGGCCGCCGAGGAGGCCACACCAGCGCCTAACACAGCCCCGCGCATCACAGGTTGATCCGCCCTACGAGGCGCGGCGGGACAGCGCCGAGGCGGCCAGCAACCGCAGTGCGTATGGCGCGTCGTCAATGAGGTAGCGCCGAAACAGCCGTCGTGGCTCGGCGGCCATCCGGTGCACCCACTCTAATCCACTGGCCTGCATCCACACCGGCGCCCGCTTCAACTCACCTGCGGCGAAGGCCAGGGCCGCACCGCAGCAGATCCACCAGACACTGGGAAGGCTCGGGGCAAGCGTCGCGATCAGGCGTTCCTGCTTGGGGCAGCCCAGGCCGACGAAGACCACGTCGGGATCGGCAGTGGCCAGCCGCTCGCCGATGGCATCCAACTGATCTGGATCGGACTCGAAGCCCCAGGGCGGGGCGAACGTTCCCATCACACGGAGTCCTGGCGCGTGGAGGCCCAACCGTGCGGCCGCTCGATCGGCAACTCCCGGTTCACCGCCCAGCAGATAGATCCCCCGCCCAGACCGGGCTGCCGCGGCACTCAGCGACCAGAGCAGTGCTGACCCGGCGACCCGCTCCGGCAGCGGGCGGCCGCTGAGTTTCGCCGCCCACACCACCGGCGCTCCGTCGGCCACGACGATATCGGCGGCGCTGACGAGCCGGCGCAGCTCGGCGTCCCCGGCACTGCGCCGCAGGATGTCGATGTTCGGCGTGGATATCCACCCGCCGTCACCACGGGTCAGCGCGGACAGCACTCGCTCGATCACCTCGTGCTCGGTAACCGGATCGAAGGCAAGGGTACCGACGCGAACGCGAGGCGAGACCATGGTCATGCGCGAAGAGTATCTGGTCACGTCAATCGCAGGCGCGTTTGCTAGCCCGTTAGACTCAGAACTCGCTGTGACCGCGTACCGCGACAGACCGTCGTCCACGCAGGCGTCGTTCATGCTGACTAGAGAGGACATCGGCGCACACCCGTGACCGCGACACGAGTCATCTTCCTTGGGGGGCTGGGCCGCAGCGGCACCACCTTGATCGAGCGGGTGCTCGGAGAGTTGCCTGGCGTGTGCTGTGCCGGCGAGCTGATCCACCTGTGGCAACGGGGAATACTCGACGACGAGCGCTGCGGCTGCGGTGTGCCGTTCAGTGCCTGCGGCTTCTGGACCGCGGTCGGCCACCGCGCGTTCGGCGTACCGGCATGGACGCAGCCCCTCGCCCAGCGGATGCTGTGCCTGCGCTCTCGGGTGGACCGGACGCGCTATCTCCCGCAGCTCATGGCGCCCACTGCGGCGCACCCGCGAGGCCGTGAGCTGGCCGCGTACCTCGACGCATACCGCGACGTGTACGCCGCCGTCGCCGGGGTGTCCGGAGCGTCGGTCGTCGTCGACTCCAGCAAGCATTCCTCCCTGGCATTTTGCCTGCGCCACCACGACGACATCGACGTCCGTGTCGTGCACGTCGTGCGGGACAGTCGCGGCGTGGCCTACTCCTGGACCAAGGAGATGGTCCGCCCTGAGGCCGCCGCCGGGCGCCAGCTGATGACGCGGTACTCGCCGGTGCGCTCCGCGCTGCTTTGGGACGCGAGCAACACCTCGCTCGCCCTCCTCGGCAGGCTGGGAACCCCCCGGCTGCTGATGCGCTACGAGGACTTCGTGGCCGACCCACGGGCGGCGGTGCGCCGTGTCGCCGACTTCGCGGGTCTGCCGGTCACCGCTGGTGACCTACACTTTCTCGGCCCAGGCCATGTCGACCTGGCCACCTCGCACACCGTGGCCGGCAACCCGATGCGCTTTCGGACCGGGCGTGTCGAGCTGCGCCGCGACGATGCCTGGCAGCAGAAGTTGCCGCGCCGCCAACAGTGGGTGATCAGTGCGCTCACCGCACCGCTTCTCTCGCGCTACGGGTATCCCCTGGGCGTGACCGCATGACGAACGCCGACGCGTTCGTCTCTACCGGCGAGGCGGCAATCAACCAGCCGCGGGGTGCCATTGCCGACGCTCCGGCCAGCCCCTGGCCGACGGTAGGCGTCGTCGTACCCACGAAAGACCGGCCCGTGCTGTTGCGGTGCGCTCTGGCCGCGATTTGGGACCAGGACTATCCCGGGACGATCGACGCGGTCGTGGTCTACGACGGCGAGGAGCCCGACAACAGCGTGTGTCGGGAAGCGCCCGGCCGGCGCATCCGCGTGGTCAGGAACACGCGAAGCCCGGGCCTGGCCGGAGCCCGGAACACCGGCATCGATGAGCTGTCCACCGAACTGGTCGCGTTCTGCGACGACGACGACCTGTGGAGCTTCAGGAAGCTCACCACGCAGGCGCGCCGCCTGCGGGCCGAGCCGACCACCGAGATGCTCACCTGTGGAATCATCGTGTCGTTCGCCGGACATCAGTCACCCCGGCTGGCCGGTCGCGACTTGATCGAGTACCCGGAGCTGCTTTCTTCACGCCTTGCGATGTTGCACTCCTCAACCTTCGTGCTGCGTCGTACGGCGCTGCTCGACGGAATCGGTCTGCTCGACGAGACGATCCCGGGCAGCCAGAACGAGGACTGGGATCTGCTGCTGCGGTCCGCCCGCAGGCAGCCGATCCGGCACGTCGACGAGCCGCTCGTGCGCGTCCTCTGGGGTCAGAGTTCGTACTTCTCCCGGCAGTGGCAGACCCGGGTCAGCTCGCTACATTGGATGCTTCGCCATCACCCAGACATCGCCGTGGACCGGACCGGCTCCGCTCGGGTCTACGGGCAACTCGCTTTCGGTTACGCCGCGCTCGGCAAGCGTCGGACGTCATTCTATTGGGTTGGGCGGTCATTGCGCCGGCGGTGGCGGGAGCCGCGCTGGGTGCTTGCGCTGGCCGTGGCGGTTCGGCTGCTGCCGGCCGACGCGATCGTGGCCGCGCTGCACCGCCGCGGGCACGGAATTTGACAAGGGCCGTGACGGCCAGCGCGACGTTGCCGCCCCGCAACCGCCGGCAGAACGTGCTGGGCTGGGTGTACTACGGCGGCCTGCTACTCCTACTGGGCGCCATTCTCACCATGCTGCTCGGCCAACTGCTGCCCGCAAGGCTGGCGGAGCGGATCGGCTTCAACAGCGAGGGCTACGTCATGGCCCTGGTGCTAGGCGCGTGGATCCAGACCGTGCTGCCGAGGCTGACAGAGGTCACCCGCTGGCGGATCCCGCTGGCTGCAGCGGCGGTCTGCCTCGCGCTTGCCCTCGCGCTATACAACACTGAACTGCCGAGCCGGTTCAAGACGCTCAACGAGAGCTTCTTCGCGTTGACGCTGATCCTTCCCTACCTCACCCTCCAGCGGCCGCTGCGCCGCTGGCCGCCAATGGTTTCGGCCGCCCTCCTGGTCGCTGTTGTGGCCGGAGTCGCTGTCAGCCCGGCGGATTCCCCGGCCGTACTCCTCGCAGAGACCATGGCCGCGCTAATTCTCGTGCCGCTGGCCTTCGATGTCGTCGACCGCGGCATCGTCGATCCGGGCGCGACGACCGTGACCGAGCTGCGCTACTGCTGGTACGCGCTGCTGCTCGCCGTACCGCTCCTGGTCGTGCTGCTGGGTACCGATACTCGCGATGGCGGTGGTTTGCACGAGGTGCTGCAGTATCTCGGGCGGGTGCATGAAGCCGTCATCGGCATCCTGCTCGTCCAGCTCTACTTTGCCGTAGGGCTGGGACGAACCGGCAGACCGCTGCGGGCTTGGCGATAGCCTGAGGCGTGCGCAGGAACCTTGCGCCTCGCGGGAACGAATCAACAGAGCCCTCGCCAGCTTCGTGCGCCTCGGCTCGCTGGACCAGCACGATCGCCGCTACGTCATCGTGGAGCGTGACCGGCTCGAACTGCGCGCTCGTTGACACAAATTTTCATTATCACGCCCCGTAGCAATCTGATCCCGCGTGCTGTATGGTCCAGGCGCGGCCAGTTTGCGGAATTCTGGTCGCGCGGCGGCGGATCAGAAAGAGGCGGAAAAATGGCGGGTAGTTGGCGGCGCATGGTCTCGGCCGTGCTCGTGACGACTGTTGCGGCACTGGGGACAATCGTCAGCACCTCACCCACGCAAGCAGTCAGCATCAAGCACGACTTCCTGGTTTCGGCCAACCCGGTCGACCTGACCCCGCACGTGCTCGATGGCGAGGTGCGAGCGATCACTCAGGTCGGCAACCGCGTCATCGTGGGCGGCACGTTCACCCAGGTGCGCCAGGCGACGAACGGGCAGGTGTTGAACCGCACGAACATCTTCGCGTTCAACAAGGACACGTTCGTCGTCGACACCGGGTTCGTGCCGACCGTCAATGCCGGGATCGACGCACTTGCGTCAGCTGGCGACGGATCTTCGGTGTTCGTCGGCGGCAACTTCTCCACAATCAACGGTACATCGCAGTTCGGTGTCACCAAGTTGAACGCCAGCAACGGTCAGCGCGTGACCGCCTTCACTGGCACGACCTCTGGCAGGGTGCGCGACCTGAAGGTGCTCGGCAACAAGGTCTATCTCGGCGGCAATTTCTTCGCCCTCAACGGGGTGCCTCGCTCTCAGGTTGGCATCATAAATGCCACGACCGGCGCCACGGATCCGACGTTCAACATCGGGATCACCCGGGAACGCTTTAGTGTCCCATGGGTGCAGAAGCTCGACGTCAGTCCTGATGGGTCCAGGCTTGCCATCGTCGGCAACTTCATCGAGGTGAACGGGCAGTCCCGCCACCAGCTTGCCTTGTTCGACTTGACGACCAATCCGGCCACCCTGGCCAACTGGTCGACCAGCGGCTACGCCTCGGCGTGCAACACCAGCGGCTTCTGGACGTACATGCGCGACATCGAGTTCGATCCCGAGAGCGACTACTTCGCCATCGCAACGACCGGCGGTCCGTACCTCGAAACTCTGTGCGACACGGCAGCGCGCTGGGAGATTGAAGCCAGCGGTCTGAATGTTGCGTCCACGTGGGTGGCTGTGACCGGAGGCGACACGTTGTGGAGCGTCGCCATTACTGGCAGCGTGGTCTACGCCGGCGGTCACCAGCGTTGGTTCAACAACCACACCGGTAGCGACTTTGCCGGCCCGGGTGCGGTCTCACGGGCGGGCATCGCCGCCCTCGATCCGATCAACGGCGTGCCGTTGAGCTGGAACCCTGGCAAGGACAGGGGATTCGGTGTCTACGACATCTTCGCCACCGAAGACGGCGTGTACATCGGTAGCGACACCGACATGGTCGCTGGCGAGAACCATCCAAAACTTGCCCTGTTCCCCAAAGCGGGTGGTAGCAGCGTCCCCCAACCAACACCCGTATCGCTCCCGGCCAGCATGTTTGTCGGCCGCGCCAACGGCACACTCGGTGTGCTCAGCTACAACGGCACCACGTTCGGCACCGAGACCCCGGTCGCCAACAACCCGGTGCCGTGGGCGAGCGTGCGTGGCGCCTTTTACGAGAACGGCAAGGTGTACTACAGCATTGGCGACAACCTGTTCACCAGGACCTACAACGGTAGCGCCTGGGGACCCGAGACCGACCTCAACACGTGGGTCGACTGGAATACCGCCGCCGCGTCGTCCATGACCTGGGACAACGGCCGCCTCTACTACACCAAGACCAGCCTCACCGACACCAAGCTCTACTACCAGTACCTCTCGCTCGAGAGTGGCATCGTCGGCAGCCGCACGTTCACCATCAGCGGTGATGGCGATGGACTCGACTGGAGCAACGTCGCCGGGATCGATATCGTCGGCAACCACCTTTACTACGCGACGACCGACGGACGGCTCTTCCGCATCAACTTCGCCAACAACGACGTCGTGCCCGGCACCCAGGTGCAAGTCAGCGGTGTTCCGCTCGACACCCGCAACTGGAACGTGCCCGACTTCTTCTTTTCCTCCCTCAACGCCGCACCCACCGTCAGCGTGACGGCGCCGGCTGGAGGCTCCCAGGTGGTGGGCACCACGACAGTGACGGCGAACGCGACCGACGACCAGGGTGTCTCGCAGGTGGAGTTCTTCGCCGGTGCCACTTCGATCGGCGTCGACAGCAACGGTGGCGACGGATGGTCCGTGCAGTGGAACAGCGCCGCCACGGCCGACGGCTCGGTGGCGCTGACCGCCAGGGCCACCGACACTGGCAATCAGTCGACCACGTCAAGCCCGATCAACGTCACCGTCAACAACGGGGTACCGACCGTTGAGATCACTGCGCCCGCCGACGGTGCCAACGTCACCGGCGTCGTGCCGGTCACGGCGAACGCGACCGACGACCAGGGTGTCTCGCAGGTGGAGTTCTTCGCCGGCGCCACTTCGATCGGCGTCGACAGCAACGGTGGCGACGGATGGGGCGTGCAGTGGAACAGCGCCGGTTCGAGCGGCCAGGTGGAACTCTCCGCCGTGGCCACAGACAGCGGCGGGCGCGCTGCCAGCGACGCGATCCAGGTCAACGTCACGGCGGTGACACCCGTCGTCCTGCTCGTGGTCGCCGATCCGAACAACTTGGTGCAGGCCGAATCAATCGCCAAGGCCCGTCTGCAGACGCTCGGCTACTCGGTCACGGTGGCCGATGACAACACTGCTACAGCGACCTCGGCCAGCGGTGCCTCGTTCGTGATGATATCGGCGGGCGTCACCACTGGGGCCACCACCTTCCGCGACGCGGCGGTGCCGGTGTGGGTAGCCAAGACGTACTACCTCGACGACATGGAGATGACCGGACCGACGAGCGGCACCCATTACGGGACCGTAAGCTATGCTCAGGTGAGCATCGCCACCCCCAGCCACCCGATGGCGGCCGGGCGCTCGGGCACAGTGCCGTTCCTCACCTCGGCGGCGAAACAGTCGTGGGGCATCCCCGTGGCTGGCGGACAGGTAGTGGCCACCAACTCGGCCAATTCCAAACCTTCGGTGTTCGCCATCCAGACAGGCACGCCACTCGACAACGGGACGCCGGCCCCGGCGTGCCGGGTGACGTTCCCCGTCGCTGGCGCCGGACCGTCCAGGTACACGAACGATGCCTTGGCGATGTTTGACGCCACCGCCAATTACCTGGCCGACAACTGCGGAGCCTGATCAGGACATATCGTGAGCCGATGAAGCCTACAGCGCTCTTGCTGGCGCTGCTCGCCGCAACGGCTGCATGCAGTGACGACGACAACGCCGATGACACTTCGTCACCGGCCTTGTCGTCCTTACCGACCGCGGCTCCGGCAACCACGGAGGGCGCGACGACCACGCTGAGCGAGCCCACCGACCAGACCTCGGCGACGTCCGGACGCCAGCGGTCCGCGACCACCCGTCCCCGACGTTCCACCACGACCACTAAGCAAGTTCCCGGCACAACCACCCGTTCCCAACGTTCCACCACGACCATTGCGACCGAGAACACGGATCCGTCGGAGTCCACGACGGGTACCCGGCCACCCCGGGAGACGACCACCACGGCGCCGCGCCGTCCGCGCTCCACGACCACCACGGCGCCTCGCCGTCCGCGCTCCACGACCACCGCACCCGCCCCTGGCACCCCGACCACTCTGGTCGTCACGCCGACCACGGTCTCGGTGACCTCCCCCGACAAGCCGCCGATCGAGAACCGCGACGACCCCATCGCCTTCGGCAACTCGGCGGCACTGAACGAGGAC
>Ga0136612_10001048_pt1 | contig 11359 bp, 12 predicted proteins | sample AntDryUQ224A2306_2_FD_106644 | JGI IMG/M metagenome (GOLD analysis project Ga0136612, IMG submission 106644) | Polar desert sand microbial communities from Dry Valleys, Antarctica - metaG UQ224A (23.06) | ecosystem: Environmental > Terrestrial > Soil > Desert | place: Antarctica: Dry Valley...
CCTGCGCGACGAGCTGCGCCAGATCGCCGAGTGCCCGGCCCCCGACGAGCTGCGCCGGCGCCTGGCCGAGCAGTCCGCGGTCACGGTCTCCGAGTCGCCCGCCGAGATGGTGCGCGCGCTGCGCGAGGAGTAGCCCGACGATGCTGGTGGTCGACGCGTCGGCGGCGCTGGAGGTGCTGCTGCGCACCCCGGCCGCGCCCACCATCGAAGCCCAGCTCTTCGCTGGTCGGGAGAGCCTCCACGCCCCCGACCCGCTCGACCTCGAGGTCCTACGCATCCTTCGCCGGGTCGAGCTGGAGGGCGCGATCGATGCCGCCCGCGCCGCCGAGGCGCGTGCCGCGCTGGCCGACATGCGCATCGTGCGCCATCCGTCGCGCCCGCTGCTGGATCGCGCCTGGACGCTGCGCCACGACATCACGATCGCCGACGGGCTGTACGTCGCTCTCGCCCAGGGGCTCGGTGCCGACCTCCTGACGACCGACCTTCGTTTCGCCCGCGCGGCGGCCACGCACGCCGGGGTGGCGACGCGGCCGCTGTGAGGCCGGCGTCAGCCTCCCGGCTCGCGCCGCCGCGGCGGCTCGGTGTGCAGGCGGTGGGCCAGCGTGCCCAGGCGCTCGCGGGCCAGGCGCAGGAACTCGCGGGTGGCGGGCGAGAGCTGGGCGCCGCGGCGCGCGATAAAGGCGAACGTGTCGTAGATCGGCTCGTCGAACGGCGCCCACCCCAGGCGCCGGGGCATGCGCCGACCGAGCGACAGGATCATGCCGCGCGCGATGATCGTGTCACCCAGGCCACGGGCGGCCAGCTCGATCGCGGCCTCGACGTCCTCAACGTCGATGTCGGGCTCGATCGCCAGGCCGACGCGCTGGGCCAGCTCGGTGAGCTGGCGGCGCGTGGGATCGGCGGTGCCCCAGCTCGCCTCCGACAGGATCAGCGGCGCGCCGGCCAGCGTCTCGATCGTGATCGCCTCGCGCAGGCGCGCCGGATCGGCGCTGGCGTAGACGATCTCGTCGCGCATGATCGGCTGCACGTCCAGGCCCCGGTCGTCGATCGGCAGGGCGACCATTCCGGCCTCGAGATCGCCTCCGCGCACCGCCTCGACGACCTCGGAGGAGTTCTGGCCGACCAGCCGCACGCGGACGCTGGGGTAGCGCTTGCGAAAGTCGGCGACGATGTCGGTGCCCGGGTAGTAGCGCGCCGTGCCCCACGTGCCGAACGTGGCGATGCCCCCGCGCAGCTCGCGCACGGCCACGACAGACTCGCGCGCGTCCTGGGCGGCGGCCAACGTGCGCTCGGCGTGGGGACGCAGGGCGCGGCCGGCCTCGGTCGGCGTCACGCCGCGGCCGATGCGCTGGAAGAGCGCGACACCGAGCTCGGCCTCGAGACGGCGCATCTGCTCCGACAGCGACGGCTGGGCCATGTGCATCTCCTCGGCGGCGGCGCTGAACGAGCCGCCGGAGACGGCGGCGAGGAAGTACTCGAGCTGTTGTAACGTCAAGGCGTAACCTTTGGATCGTCTAGAGAAGTAAGGCTACCGGGGAGGGAACGCGCGTTCTACTCTGTACTCATGCTCTCACTCGTCTACCTCATCGCCGCTCTCGGTGCCGTCGCCGTCCTGGCTCTTCGCTACGGAGCCGACTCGCGCCGCGACGATGGCGCCGAGCTCTAACGACCACCAACACCTCTACGGCGTCGCGCTGTGCGCGGCGTCGGCCGTCGGCTTCGGCCTCATGGCGATCTTCGCCAAGGAGGCCTACGCCGCCGGCGTCGGTGTCGGCACCCTGCTCGTGGTCCGCTTCGTGCTGGCCGCGAGCGCGTTCTGGGCCGTGGTGGTCGCGCGCCGGCCGGCCTGGCCGCCGCGCCGGGTCGTCCTGGCCGGACTGGGCATGGGCGCCATCCTCTACACCGCGCAGTCGGGCCTCTACTTCACCGCCCTGACGCGCATCGACGCATCGCTCGCCGCGCTGCTGCTCTACACGTTCCCGGCCCTGGTCTTCCTGGGCGCGCTGGCCCTGGGCCGCGAGCGGCCGGAGCGCCGGCGCCTCGCCGCTCTGACCCTGGCCGGCGCCGGCGCGATCCTCGTGCTGGGCGGCAGCGGTAGCGGCGATGCCGACGGGTTGGGCATCGCTCTGGGTCTGGGCGCGGCGCTGGCCTACGCGACGTACATCCTGGTCGCCGACGGGGTCGTCGGGCGCATCGATCCGTTCCTGCTCTCGGCCCTCATCGCCACCGGCGCGGCTGGCTCGTTCAGCGGCTACAGCGCGGTGTCGGGCGACCTGGCGCTGGGCTTCGAGCCGATCGGCTGGCTATGGATCGCCGGCGTGGTCGCGTTCTCCACCGTGCTGGCGCTGAGCCTCTTCCTGATCGGGCTGCCGAAGGTCGGGCCCTCGACGGCGAGCATCGTCTCGACGATCGAGCCGCTGGTCACCGTCGGCCTGGCCATGGCGATCCTCGGCGAGCGCCTGGGACCGGTGCAGGCCCTCGGCGGCACGCTCGTCCTCGCTGCCGTCGTGCTGCTGGCGCGCCGTGCGGCCCCCCCGCGCGTGGGCGTCGCGGCTCGCGTGATGGCCTAGGGGTGCCGGAGGCGGCCAGATGGCCGCCGGAGGTGGGGTGGGTGGGTCCCGGTTTCCGATCGCGACACAGGCTTTCGTGCGGATCAGGCGTTGGCCGTCGAGCCGGCTCGGGCGGGACGACATCGCGCGCTCGACGCGACGGCGCTGCAGGTAGCGGTGCGGCGTCTCGCCGAACGTCGCGCGGAAGGTCCGGATGAAGTGGGCCTGCGAGACGTGCGCGATGCGGGCGAGGCTGGGGACGTCCAGCGGCTGCGCGTAGGCGCGATCCATCGCGTCGCGAGCCCGCAGCAACCGGCGATTGGACTCTTCGACGGCGCGCGACATGGCCTGCGGAGGCTACCGGCGATAGCGTCCCCGAGATGGCGCTGCCGCTGACGACCCCCGTCCTGCCCCAGCTCGCGCGGCCGCGCGCGACGCTGCCCGAAGCCGACGGCTGGGCGTTCGAGCCCAAGTGGGACGGCTTTCGCGCGATCGCGTTCGTCGATGGCGAAGAAACGTTCCTGCAGTCGCGCAACGCCAAGACGCTGTCGCGCTATTTCCCCGAGCTGACGTTCGCGCCCGGGCGCTACGTGCTCGATGGCGAGATCGTCATCCACGGGCCCGACGGGCGCCAGGAGTTCGACCTGCTCGGCCAGCGCATCCACCCCGCTGCCTCGCGCGTGGCGCGCCTGGCCGCCGAGACGCCGGCGACGTTCGTGGCCTTCGACCTGCTCGCCCGCGACGACGAGATCCTGCTCGAGCACGGCTATCTCGAGCGCCGCGCCGCGCTTCAGGAGCTCATCGCCGGCGCGGTCGAGCTGACGCCGATGGTCCGGAGCGCCGGCGAGGCCCAGCACTGGCTGCATGACGCCGAGGGCGTGATCGCCAAGGAGATCGACGCCCCCTACCGTCCGGGCGAGCGCGCCGGGATGGTCAAGGTCAAGCGCGTGCGCACGATGGACGCCGTCGTCATGGGCTGGCGCCCGGGCAAGGCCGAAGGCACGGTCGGAGCGCTGATCCTCGGCCTCTACGACGACACCGGCGCGCTGCGCGAGATCGGGCACTCCAGCGGCTTTACCGCGCGTGAGAAGCGCGAGCTCGTGGAGCGCCTGCGCCCCTACGAGACCGGCGAGCGGGGCAGCGGCGAGCCCAGCCGCTGGAGCGCGGGGCGCGACCTGCAGTGGGTCTCGCTGCGCCCTGAGCTCGTCGTCGAGGTGAGCTTCGACCACGTCTCCGACGGGCGCATCCGCCACGGGGCCAAGGTCGCGCGCTGGCGCGAGGACAAGGCGCCGCAGGAGTGCACGATCGACCAGCTCGCATAGCTCAGGGGACCGATGTATCGGGAGCCCTAGTCGCGCCCGCGCTCGCGCCGCGCGCGGCTGGGCGCCACCCGGCGCGGCTCGCCGGCCTGCTTGGCGAAGTGCGGCGGCCACGGGGCGTCGCCCAGCCCCTCCTCCTCGTCGCGGCGGGCGAGGTCGAGCAGGGCGTCGAGGCGATGGGCGACGTCGTCGATGCTCGCCGCCGCATCGCCGACCGTCGCCAGGCGGGCGGGGACCGTGTCCAGGCGCAGGTCGGCGGGCTCGACGTCGGCGACCTCGTCCCAGGCCAGGGGACAGGACACGCGGGCGTCGGGCACCGGGCGCACCGAGTAGGCGCTGGCCACGGTGCGGTCGCGCGCGTTCTGGTTGTAGTCCAGGAACACGCCGACGCGCTCCTCCTTCCACCATTTCGACGTCGCGCGGCCCGGCATCCGGCGCTCGACCTCGCGGGCCAGGGCCAGGGCCGCGCGACGCACGGTGGTGAAGTCGTACTCGGGAACGATGCGCACGTTGACGTGGATGCCGCGCGAGCCGCTGGTCTTGGGAAAGCCCTTTAAGCCGTGCTCGCGCAGCACCTCGCCGGCGCACAGCGCCACCGCGCGCACCTCGCTCCAGGCGACGTCGGGCTGGGGGTCGAGGTCGACGCGCAGCTCGTCGGGATGGTCGAGGTCTGACCGGCGCACCGGCCACGGGTTCCAGTCGATGTTGCCCAGGTTGACCGCCCACACCAGGTGGGCGGCGTCGTTGGGCACGAGCTCGGTCGCGCTGCGCCCGGAGGGGAAGTGGACGGTGGCGGTCTGCAGCCATTCCGGGCGCTTCTCGGGCACGCGCTTCTGGAAGAACATCTCCCCCTCGATGCCGTCCTTGTAGCGCTTGAGCACGGTCGGGCGGTCGTAGAGGCCGCGGATCGTCGCCTCGGCGCAGGTGACGTAGTACTGGGCGAGGTCGAGCTTGGTGATCCCGGCGGCGGGAAAGTAGACCTTGGACGGGCTCGACAGGCGCACCTCGTGCCCGGCGACGTCCAGCGTCGTGTACTCCTTGGCGACCATGGCTTCGCACAGGATGCCCGACCGGCCGCTGCTCGTGGCGGCGGCCCGCTTCAGCACGACGCTGCGCGCGCCCCAGGTCGCGGCCGCGATCGGTCGCGGGCTCGAGTCCGCCGGCCTCGCGCCGCCCGACCTGTGTCCCGTCGCCGACGGCGGGCCGGGGACGATCGAGGCGCTCGTGCTCGGGCTCGGCGGCGAGACCGACGACGGCTTCGCGCTCGTCGAAGACGGCGCGGTGGCGATCGTCGAGGACGGCAGCGTCCTGGCCCGCGCGTCGCACAGCGGCGCAGCCCTGATCGCCTTCGCCGGCCTGCCCGATCCCGAGCTCGACCTCGGCGGCGCGCGCCCGGTCACGCTCGACGCGCGCTTCGTGCTCGAGGCGCTGGACTTCGACGCGCGCCTGCGCGCCGCGCGCGGGGTGATCGTGGCCGACGGCGTGTGCGACGAGCGCTGGCTGGCCGGCTCGGTCGCCGGCGAGATCGCGACCCGCGCGCGCCAGGCCGGCGTGCCGTGCCACGCGATCGTGGGGCGCAACGCGCTCGACGCGTTCGCGGCGCGGATCCTCGACCTGCAGCGGATCGTCGAGGCCCCGACGTTGGCCGCCTGTGAGGCCGCCGCGGCGGGGCTGGCCGAGGTGCTGTGAGGCCGGGGGCCAGCGAGTTCTGCGTCGGCTGACGCCCGCTGGGAGGGCGGCAGTCGACGCAGAACGATCTACCCTGCGCGAGTGCCGCCGCTGCCACGCCCCCACCTGCCGAGCTCCGGACCGCGGCGCGCGGTGGTCGTGGGCGCGGGCTCGTTCGGGACCGCGGTCGCGGTGCTGCTGGCCCGCGGCGGGATGCGGACCGTCCTGCAGGCGCGCAGCGACGAGCAGGCCCGGCGCCTGTCGGGTGACCGCCCAACGAGGTCTACTTGCCCGGCGTCGCCTTCCCCGACGCGCTGCGCATCGAGGCGGTGACCAGCGGCCTGGCCCGCGCCGACCTCGTCTTCCTGGCCGTGCCCTCCCGCGGCCTGGACGCGGTCATCAGCGGGCTCGGCGCGGCCGGGCTCGGTCCGCGCGCGGCCGTGATCTCGTTGGCCAAGGGGCTCGTGCCGCCCAACGGGCGCGCCCCGACGATCATGCTGCGCGAGCTGCTTGGACCCGAGCGCGTGGCCTGCGTCGGCGGCCCGGCCCACGCCAGCGAGATGGTCCACGAGGGCGCCGGCCTGGTCGCCGCGTCGGACAGCGAGGAGCTCGCCGCCGCCCTGGCGCGCGCGTTCATCCGCGCCGGCGTGGTCTGCGAGCAATCCAACGACCCGGTCGGCGTCGAGCTGGCCGGCGCGGCCAAGAACGCCGCCGCGCTGGCCTCGAGCGCGACCGAGGCCCAGGGGCTCAATGCCGCCGGCGCCGCGGCCGGGCACATCTTCGCCGAGGTGTGGCGCTTTGCCGAGGCCCAGGGAGCGCGGCCGGAGTCGCTGATCGGGCTGGCCGGCACCGGCGACCTCGTCGCCACCGCGCTGGCCCCTCAGAGTCGCAACCGCCGCGCCGGAGAGCTGCTGGCCGCCGGCGTGCCCGCCGCCGAGATCCCGCAGCGCATCGGCCAGGCCGTCGAGTCACTGGAGTCGGTTGCCGCTGCTGGCGCGCGCGCTGGAGGGCGCCGGGATCGACGCGCCGGTCACCAGCGGCCTGGCGCGATTGATCTCGGCCGAGCTGCCGCTGGATCAGTGGATCACGCTCGTGCGCGCGACCGTCCCGCCCCCGGCCCGCTGGCGCCGGCCGCGCAAGCCGGGCTTCTGGAAGCGCGTGGGGGCGCGGCTCAGAGGATCGTGACGAGAATGCCCGGGATGCGCTCGAAATCGCGATCGCGTGTGTAGAGACGCAGCTCGTGCGCGGCCGCGGTGGCTGCGATCAGCAGATCCAGCGGACGTGGCCGCTGACCACCCTCCCGGGCCTGGGCGCGAAGTCGCGCGAACGCGCGCGCGACGTCGTCGTCGACCGGAAGCCGGTCGACCTCGCGCTCGAGGAAGCCGAGGAGCTCCAGCCGTCGTGCGCGCTGCTCGGCCGTGCGCGCCACGAGGACGCCGTAGTGGATCTCGGCGATCGTGACCGCCGAGATCGCGACCTCCTCCGGCAGGGCCACCACGTGCTCGGCGATGTCGATGACGACCGAGGTATCGAGCAGCCCCCGCGTCACCGCGGCACCGCACGCTCCCAGACATCGCGAAGATCGTCAGGGTCGGCATCGCGCGCGGACTGCAGATCGCGGCGAAGCTCGGGGTCGGGTGTGATGCGGGCCAGCCGGACGAGCACGTCGTGACCCAGCAGCCGGCGCGGGCGCGCCACCGGCACGAGGTCGGCGACCGGCCGGCCGCTGACCGTGATGCGCAGGGTCGTTCCAGACTCCACCTCACGGAGCACCTCGGCGGTGCGATTGCGCAGCTCGCGTTGAGGGATCCGACGTACGTCGCTCATAAGCCCCAACGTAGCAGACGTACTACGTAGACGCCAGCACGAGCACGGCGAAGGCGTGGCGGTCACGCGCGGTCGCGCGCAGCCGGCCGGGCCCGAGCTCGACGACGATCGAGCTGCCGGCGCGCACGCGCGCGTTCTGCCAGCGCGACAGGCTCCCCGGCCGGGCCGACAGACGGCGGGCGCGCAGGCCGGTGGCGCGCGCGTAGGCGCGGGTCAGGCGCTCGGCGCCGGCTTCGGGGAAGTCGACCAGCGCCAGCGGCTGGTGGTACCAGACGGTCACCGCCGGGCGCTCGCGCAGGATCAACGCCCGGATCGCGCGGCTCTCGGGCTCGGAGAACGGGCGCGGGCCGGGGTACTCGGGGGTGCCCAGCGCGCCAAGGCGCCGCCAACCCTGGGATGAGTTGCGGTTGAGGTCGACCCCGCGCGCGTTCTGGCGCGTGGCGCGCTGGAAGCCGTCGGGGTTGAGGTTGCGCACGAGCAGCAGCTCGGCGCCGGGCGGCGCGGTATTGGCGGCCAGCAGGCGCGCGACGATCGCCCGCCCGGCGCACTCGTCGCCGTGGATGCAGCCGACGACGAGGACCTTGCGCGGCGCGTCCGGCTCGCCGATGCGGGTCAGCCCGATCGGGCGACCCTGCACCGAGGTGCCCAGGTGCTGCGTCCGGGGCGCCTGGGCGGTGGCGACCGAGACGGCGGCGACGGCGGAGATCAGCAGCGCGAGGGCGCCGGCCAGCGCCCGCCTCACGCGCGCTCGGCCAGCGTCGTGACCACGGCCTCGTAGACCCCCGCCCCGTGGGCGCCCTCGGCGACGCGGACGTTGGACGGAGCCCCGGCCAGCAGCGTCGGCTCGCGGGCCAGCGCGTTGGCCACCAGCCAGAACGTCCCGACGCTGGCCGCCACCTCGAGGTCCTCGCGCGAGTCGCCGACCGCGATGCACTGCGCCGGCTCCAAGCCGCGGGCGCGCATGTGCGCGGCGACCGCGGTCGCCTTGGAGACCATCGCCGGGACCAAGTGGTAGGCGCGCATCCCCTCGTGGTCCGACAATCCGCCGTTGTCGACCAGGCGCAGCGTGTCGTGACCGTGCTGGGCCAGCAGCGCGTCGGCCTCGGCCGCCTCGACGCGGCCGCGAAACAGGTGTGAGACCTCGCGCCCGACGTGCCAGGGGTCGTGGTACTCCAGGCGCCCGGCAAAGGCATCCAACAGCAGCGCCGGCGCGCCGGTGGCGGCGATCTGCTCGTTGATCGACGGCTCGCCGGGCGTGAACGCGCCGGTCAGCCACTGCTCCTCGCCGTCGAGGACCAGGCACGAGCCGGCCTCGAAGATGTAGGAGGACTGGCCGAGCAGCCGGGCCGGTCCGCGCACGGTCTCCTGGCGGCGCCCGGACATGATCACGACCTCGGCCTCGGCGCGCGCACATGCCTCCAGCGCGCGGACGCCGAGCAGCGAGATCGCGCCCTCGCCGTCGTGCAGCAGCGAGCCGTGACGGCCGAGCAGGGTCCCGTCGAGGTCGACGTAGACGGCGCGCATCGCCCCCTGTCTAGCATGGGGCGCGTGGCCGTCACCCGCAGCATCGAGCCCTGGAGCGCCCTGCTCGACGCCGGCCGCGCCGACCAGCGCCTGGTGCGCGAGGCGTTCGAGGGCGCCCGCGAGCCGACGCTCGAGCCGATTCCCGACGACCTGCACCCGACGCTGCGCAAGGGCCTGGCCGGCGCGGGGATCGAGGCGCTCTACGCCCACCAGGCGCAGGCCCTGGAGTCGGCGTGGGAGCGCACCACGATCGTCACCACCGGGACCGCGTCGGGCAAGTCGCTGTGCTTCAACCTGCCCACACTCGACATCCTGTGCACCGACGCCAAGGCGCGCGCCCTGTACCTGTACCCGACCAAGGCGCTGGCCCAGGACCAGGCCCGGGCGCTGCACGCCTTCGGCCTGCGCCAGCGCGTGCGCCCGGCGATCTACACCGGCGACACGCCGCGCGAGGAGCGCCTGGCCGTGCGCCGGAGCGCCAACATCGTGCTCACCAACCCCGACATGCTGCACGTCGGGATCCTGCCCAACCACGCCGCGTGGGCCGACTTCTTCGCCAACCTGGCCGTCGTCGTCGTCGACGAGGCCCATGTCTATCGCGGCGTGTTCGGCGCCCACGTAGCCAACGTGCTGCGGCGCCTGCGGCGCATCGCCGCCGCCTACGCCACCCAGCCGCGCTTCCTGCTGGCCAGCGCCACGATCGCCAACCCGGTCGAGCTCGCCCAGCGCCTGACCGGCTTCGACGATGTCACGCTGGTCGACCGCGACGGCTCGCCCGGCGCGCGCCGCCAGATCGCGATGTGGAACCCGCCGGTGACCGACGAGGCGCTGCAGACGCGGCGCAGCGCGCTGGCCGAGGCGGCCGAGATCGTGGCCGAGCTGGTGCGCAGCGGGGCGCGCACGATCTGCTTCATCAAGTCGCGCAAGGCGGTCGAGCTCGTCGCGCGGATGGCCCGCCTCGAGCTCGAGGAAGGCGAGGACCCGGCGCTGGCCGATCGCGTCGCGCCCTATCGCGCCGGCTACACCGCCCAGCAGCGCCGCGAGCTCGAGACGCGGTTGACCAACGGCGAGCTGCTGGCCGTGATCACCACCGACGCGCTGGAGCTGGGCATCGACATCGGTGCCCTCGACGCCGCGATCTGCATCACGTTCCCGGGCACGGTCGCCTCGCTGCGCCAGATGTGGGGGCGTGCCGGGCGCCGCGGGCGCGGGCTGGCGCTCTACATCGCCGGCGACGATGCGCTGGACCAGTTCTTCTGCCGCCACCCCGACGACTTCCTCGAGCGCCCGGTCGAGGCGGCGATCGTCTGGCACGAGAACGAGCCGATCCACCTCGCCCACCTGCTGTGCGCCGCCCACGAGGGCCCGCTGGATGAGCGCGACGGCGAGGTGCTGGGGCCGCGCTGGCGCGCCTACGCCGAGCTGCTGGTCTCCCAGGGCGAGCTCGTCGAACGCCGTGGTCAGTTCGTCCTGCGCCACGCCGAGGACTACCCGGCCGCGCGCGTGTCGCTGCGCTCGGCCTCGCCCGACAGCGTCGCCGTGGTCGACGTGTCCTCGGGCGAGCTGCTGGGCACGGTCGAGACCGCGCGCGCGTGCTCGACCGTCCACGACGGGGCTGTGTATCTGCACGGCGGGCGCTCGTTCGAGGTGTCCGATCTCGACCTCGACGCGCGCCGGGCGATGGTCACGCCGTTCGAGGGCAACTGGTACACGCAGCCCAAGCGCGAGACCGAGACGAACATCGAGCGCCTGCTCGATCGCCGCGAGACGCTGGGGGTGACGCTCAGCTTCGGGGTCGTGACGGTGACCGACCAGGTCCACGCCTTCCAGCGCAAGCGCCTGCCCGGCCACGAGATCATCGACCTGCAGGGCCTCGAGCTGCCGGCGCAGTCGTTCACCACGCAGGCGCTGTGGTACGAGGTCACCGACGAACTGCTGGCCGACGACTTCCCGCTGGAGGTCCTGCTCGGCTCGCTGCACGCGGCCGAGCACACCCAGATCGCCGTGCTGCCGCTGCTGGCCATGTGCGACCGCTGGGACATCGGCGGCCTGTCGACCAACATGCACCCCCAGACCGGGCGCCCGACGATCTTCATCTACGACGGCCACCCCGGCGGGGTGGGGATCACGCGCCAGGGGTTCGTGTCCTTCGAGGCGCTGGTCGGCGACGCCCACCGCCTGATCGCCGAGTGCCCGTGCGAGCGCGGCTGCCCGTCGTGCGTGCAGTCGCCCAAGTGCGGCAACCTCAACGAGCCGCTGGAGAAGGCCGGGGCGCTGGAGGTCATGGCGCGCATGCTCGAGCGCTGAGCGTCGCGGGCGTGCAAGCGCGCGCCCGCGGATTCAAGGCGCGCGGGGGCGCGCCGACGCATGTGATGTGCGCGGAAGGATTCAGGCAGCGGGCGTCGTAGCGCTGATCGCGCTGGGGGCGCCGGGCGCGGCGGTGGCCGATGGCGGCGGCGGAATGTCAGCCCC
>Ga0136612_10001049_pt1 | contig 11358 bp, 8 predicted proteins | sample AntDryUQ224A2306_2_FD_106644 | JGI IMG/M metagenome (GOLD analysis project Ga0136612, IMG submission 106644) | Polar desert sand microbial communities from Dry Valleys, Antarctica - metaG UQ224A (23.06) | ecosystem: Environmental > Terrestrial > Soil > Desert | place: Antarctica: Dry Valley...
ATTGTGAACTGTACGCATCCTGACCCGATCGGCATCATGATCTGAAGATCTGAACCAACCCTGCCGAAGGACATCGATGACCGGTGATGCGCGAGCACTCCCCGTTGGATATGAGTTCGTGCGCATGTTGGGTTCCGGCGGCTTTGGTGAGGTGGTACTGGCTCGGCAAAGCAGTGTGAACCGGCTGGTGGCAATCAAACGCATCCACGGGTATGCACTCGCCGACGCGGGCGCGCTTGAACGCTTTCACCGTGAGGCCAAAGTGCTCGCAGCACTGAATCATCCAGGCGTCGTGCGCGTGTTCGATTTTCGTCGGGAAGGTGCAGATGCCACCTTGATCATGGAGTACGTGGCTGGCCAGAGCCTCTCGGAGCAGTTGGCGCAGGGCGGACTGCCCATCTCAGCCGCCCTGACGACACTTGGTGACGTGGCCGAAGCTTTGAAGGCGGCAGCCGCGCACGGGGTCGCCCACCGCGACGTCAAACCGGACAACGTCTTCGTCCTGCCGAACTGTCGCGCCAAGCTGGGGGACTTCGGGCTGGCACGCATCGTCTCCGATCCATCGGTGTTCCGCACCGCGGACGGCGTCGCTACCGGCACGCCCGCCTACTTCCCTCCCGAGTCCGGCCTCGCCGGGACAGAACCGGACGAGCACTCGGACGCCTACAGCTTTGCTGTCATGGCGTATGAAGTGTTGACAGGTGAGCTTCCTTTCTCGGGGCTCGGGATGCTCGACATGATCGCCGCGCACATCTCACGGCCACCGCCGCCGCCGACGGCAGTTGCACCCGGGTTTCCTCTCGCGGCGAGCGAGGCTCTGCTCGCCGGGCTCACCAAGGACCCGCGGTCCCGGCTTCTACCAGCCGAGCTGGTCGCACGCCTGGCCGCAGTGCCGCCCGCGCAGTGGCCTGCACGCCCTGAGCCGTCGGGCAGCGCCAGATCGCGACCGACGGTGCGGTCGTCACCTCCGGTGAAGGCGCAACCGATTCGTCCCCCGCCCCCTCGTCGTGCAGGATCCCGACGCCTGGCGGCTGCTGTTGCCGCGGCCGCTACCCTCGCGGCAGCCGCGGCGGGGGTTGCGTTCCTCGTCGCTACCCCCTCGGCCGAGCCGGCCGGTCCGCTGCGGGTGCAGTCCATCAGCCACACAGTTGTCCCCAGCAGCGGTCGAGCACGTTGCCCCAGCGCGCAGTTCGAGTTCGCGGCGACACTCAAGACGAACGGGCAGTCGGGATCGCTCCGGATACGCTGGACCAGGCCGGACGGTCGCCAGACGGATCCGGTCACCCTGCGGGTCACGCGAGGGCAGCGCACGATCACGGCACTGCTTCGCTTCGATGTGACCGGCGCCGAGCCACTCACGGGCGCGGCTGTCTTCCACGTTCTGACTCCCCGACCGCAGGAGCAGACTTCCCGCGAGATCAGATACGAGTGCTGACATCGCATCCCGTGCGGATGTGGCCAAAGAGCGCGGAGGGGCTTCCTCCCTCGGCTAAGGTTCTGCCGGAACTAGTCGGTTGGGAGGCATCGGCAGCATGGCGGGCAAGGAGACGACGCGCATCCCCCGTCCCGGCGAGTTGGCTGCCACGCCCAGCGATGTGCCTGTCGGGCTCGGTGACCTGACAGATGAACTCCTCGCGGCCGACGTGTGGACCGACGACATGGTGGTGCGCGCAGGTATACCGATTCGGGACGTGCCCTTCGTCACCGTCGGCGGCGGCATCGGCAGCTTCGTGACGGTCGACTACCTGCGGATTGCTGGGGTGCACCCCGATCAGATCCGGGTCCTGACTGTGCTCGACCGTCCGTGGCAGACGTACGAGTACCTCACCCGCGTATCTCAGATCCCGGCCGGGGAACGGTTGCGCTCCGATAGCGCCAGCCGCCCGGACAACATCTGGGGATTTCCGTCCTACGCCGTCGCAGAGGCGTTCTCCGCTCGGTCCCTACGGGGTTTCCTCTCCCCACTGCTGCAGATCGCGGTGGAACCGATCTTCGCGGACTACTACACGCCCAAGGCGGGGCAGGTGTTCAAGGCTCTGGACCGCGAGCGGGACCGAATCGGGTACGACGCCATGGTCGTGAGAGGGCAGGTGCGCATGGTGCGCCGCCGGCACGGTGGTGGCTACTTCTCGGTGTCGACACCGCCGGATGGAAGCAGCTCGACCAAGAGAATCGCCTACCGCAGCCGTTTCGTGCACGTTGCCGTCGGATATCCGGGGCTGAAGTTCCTCCCTGACCTTCAGAACTACCGGGAGGAGCATCAGGACTACCAACGAGTCGTCAACGCCTATGAGCCACACGAGCACGTTTACGAAAAGCTGCGGCAACAACCGGGCACGGTGCTACTTCGCGGCGGCGGCATCGTAGCGTCGCGCATCCTTCAGCGGGTTTTCGACGACCGCCACCAGAAGGGCGCGCAAACCGAGGTTGTGCACCTGTTCCGCACCTATGTCGCCGGGGCACACGGACCGAACATCTGGATGCGGCGTCCCGGCGCAGACGGCTGGGCCTACCAGGGGTTCAACTATCCGAAATCGGTGTGGGGCGGGCAGCTCAAGTACCGGATGCGCAAGCTCGAGGGAAAGGAGCGCGCTGACCTCTACAAGGTTTTCGGCGGCACGAACACACCGAAGCGAAGCCTCTGGCGGCGGCAGCTACGCGAGGGGCGCCAGGGGGGCTACTACAAGACGGTCACCGGCGAGGTGCTCGAGGTCATGCCCGGAGGCAACGGTGGAGTCGTGACCCGTGTCCAGACATCCGACGGCGTCCTCGAGCTCAAGGCTGACTTCATCATCGACGCGACGGGGCTGGAGGCCGACATCGGCGAGCATCGCCTGCTGGCTGACCTGTTGGAACACGGTGGTGCGGGACGTAACCCGCTGGGGCGGCTGGACGTCGAGCAAACCTTCGAGCTGAGGGGGACCGCCAACGGCGACGGTGCCATCTATGCGTCCGGAACGGCGACCCTCGGTGGCTATTTTCCTGGTGTGGACACGTTTCTCGGCCTCCAGATAGCCGCGCAAGAGATCTGCGACGACCTGGCCCGAAGAGGCTTTTGTCGGCGCATCCGAGTGATCCGGTCGACAGCGCAGTGGCTCAAGTGGGCCCGCGGCAAGAAGATCTGACCAGTCGGCCGCCATGCTTCCCACCCTGTCCGGACGACTGCAGACGCGGATCTTCGCGGTCCTGGTCTTCGGTGGCCTGTGGACCTTGTTGATCACGCCGGTACTTCCCGGTGTGTCGTCGGCGAGCGAGGGTTACGGCCAGACGTTTCGGGTGCTCGCTGCCTTGGCCGTAGTGGGTCTGGTCTGGGAGCTGCTCTACCACTTCCTGCAGCAGTTCCGATGGGAGAAGGACTGGCCCACGTTGTTCGGTCTCCTGACCGCCCTGAACGAAGGCGTGTTGCTGTGGGCGTTGGTCGGACAAGGGGCGGTGCCCGGCCTGAATGACGTTCGGGGGGCCACGTTTCTGACGCACTTCGTCTCGACCTGGCTCGTCGTGTGGTTGATGGTCAACGGACCGATGCGAATTCCTTTCATTCGCTGGCGCTTCCGCGGGGGAAGTCTGATCTGAGGAGGCTGCTTTGACGCAACCGGTTCCAACGAGTGATGGGAGCGACCTGCGAGCCCGGCCCGTTCCTGGGCGAGGCGTCGTGGGCCGCTATGGCTACCTGCTGCTCGCTGCATATTCGAGCGCGGATCAGGTTGACGGTCTGGAGCATCTGCTCAACGTGTGCCGCTCCGCCATCGACCCGGACGGGCGCAGACTCATCCGCCACCTTGCCGGGTGGCTCGCGGGTGCCGACCCCGAGCGGGTCCCGTCCTTCGCGGTCGCACTGCCGTCGCCGGGTGGTCTCGCGGTTCTACTGCATGGCCCCGCCGAGCTGACCAGCACTTCTGGCGAGTCCAGCATGGAGCTGTCCGGGCGGCAATCCGCTGCCTGGGTGGACCGGATTCTGCCATGGCCGATCGATGCGCTGGTGATGACCGGCGGCGGTTCCGAGCTGCCCAGGCCCGACGACAGCGAGCCTTGGCTCGACCTGCGAGCCGGAGTCGTTCCCGGTGCCGCCCTGGCGGTCCACTGGGTGCGGGACGGGCAGGCGGCAACAGCCACCCCCATGATTGTGGCGGACTTCCGGCCTGTCTCCGACGAATCGTCGGCAGACGCCGGTCCAGCTCCTTCTCTGGACGTTGGGCCTCCGCCGACCCCGGCTGAAGCGCCGCCCACCTTCGAGTCGGTCCTGCTCATCGAACCCGAGCCCGAGCCCCAGTCGGAACCCGCGCCGCATCTGTCCGAGCCCAGCGCCGAGACTCAGCAGGAGCGCGTGATGGTGAAAGGCGTCAACTGCAAACGAGGCCACTTCAACGACCCGAACGCCGCTTTCTGCGGTGGCTGCGGCATCTCCATGGTGCAGCAGACGCACCAGCTCGTGGCCGGCCCCCGGCCCCCGCTTGGCGTGTTTGTGCTCGACGACGGAGCGACGTTCACGATGGACTCCGACTACGTCATCGGCCGGGAGCCGGAGAACGACCCACTGGTGCAGGACGGCGCCGCACGGGCTCTGGAGCTGATGGACGAGGAGGGCACGGTAAGCCGCTCGCATGCCCTGGTCTGCCTCACCGGTTGGGATGTCGAGCTACGTGATCGGTCGGCGAACGGCACCTATGTCGTCGTGCCTGGGTCTACAGACTGGGCGCAGCTGCCGCGGGACCTACCTGTGCGGATCGCCCCGGGTACACGCATCCGCATCGGTAGCCGCACGCTGGTATTCGACTCGCATGTCAAGATCTAGAGGTGGGCACGGAGCGCCGGCCCTCGAACACAGACGCGAGGTCGACCGGCTCTCGGTCGGGCTGTGCCTTCAAGACCAGCGTCGACGAATCGCTGTCGACCCGCGCTCCGCAGAGCGTGATCGCGACGGCGTCGTCTGGGCTCGCCAGTCGTGCCTCACACCCAGCCCGTTCGAGGTCTTCCACGACTCCGGCGGCGCGCTTGAGGCCTCCCCGCCCGTCGACGCCCGAGACGGTCAGTAGCGCGTCGCGGCCGATCGCCATCCTCAGAGCCGCCTCGAGTGCCGCGTTCCCATCGGCGCCCCCGGTCACCATCAGCCGGACGCTTCCGGTGGTCGCCGGCACCCCGAGCAGACACGCGACCTGACCTGGAAACGCACTCTCGATGGCATCGCGGACGCTGCCCGCGTTACCCAGGACGACCATATCCGCACCTGCCGCCGAAGCGGCAGAGACGATCTCCCGCGGCACGTCACTGCTGAAGCGAGTGACGACGGCACAGCCCACACCCCGACCGTCGACGTGCCCGCGCAACGTCTCCAGGGCGTCGGCCGAGGCCGCGAGCTCGGCCAGCTCGGCCGACAGACCGGACCCAACCTCCAGAACCGGCGAGCTGAACCCGACAACACGCAGGATCACCACTCTGCCGTCCCGGGCACTGGCGGCGAGGTCGGCGGCAGCTTCCGTGACCCTGCCGGCGTCGGCCAAGTCGTCCACCACAGCGAGGACTGTGTAGCCCGCCTCGAGACCCAACGCCTCTCGTTCCGCCTCCGCGATGTCGCGCGCCAGCCGCCGGTCGGAGTAGACGATGCGCAGCAGTGGACCCGTCATCACCGTGGTCAGGACCGCCATGGCCACCATGATCGAGAACAACTGCTCGTCGAGGATCCCCTTTTCGAGACCGACGTTGAGAATGACCAGCTCGGTCAATCCACGGGTGTTCATCAACGTGGCCAGCGCTGCGGCTCGATGGTGGTGGACCCGCTGGCTGCGGGCGCCGAGGTAGGCCCCGACAAACTTCCCGGAAACCGCAACGAACATGACCAACAGCAGCTCGAAGCTTCCCTGCTTGCCGATGGCCGACAGATCCACCCCGACGCCCGTCACGACGAAGAAGACAGGAAGCAGGAGGAGCACGCTCACTTGCTCGAGGCGTTCGAGGATCTCGTGGAACATTTCGGCCGCGGCCTCGCGAGGGATGACCGCACCGAACAGAAATGCCCCGAAAACGTAGTGGATGCGAAGCCATTCCGTCGCGTACGACGACAACAGCAAGCCGACGAGCAGGATGGCGAGGATGTCGGGTGTAAGGCGTCCGGCCCGGCCGTACCAAGCAACAAGCCGGCGCAGCTGCGGGCGGACGACGAGGAACATCAACACCACGTAGGGGACCGCAAGCCACACGCGCTGCAGGTCTTCCGATGACCCGGCTGCCGCGACGACGACCGCGAGCAGCGACCAGGCGATGATGTCGTCGACTGCAGCGCTGGCCATCGCCAGCCCGCCCAGTGCAGTGCGAAGCATGCCTCGGTCAGCGAGGATCCGCGCCAGGACGGGGAAAGCAGTGATCGACATGGATGCACCGATGAAGAGGACGAACGCCACGCGGGTCCGCTCCTCCTCCGGCGGCGGATGCGCGGCGTACAGGTAGAGGCCCAGTGCCACGCCGAGGGCGAACGGAAGGGCGATCGAGGCCAGAGAAACGGTGACTGCCGTTCGCTGTCGACGGCGTACGACACCGAGATCCAGCTCGAGCCCCACCACGAACATGAAGAGAACCAGACCCAGTGCGGCCAGCACCTTCAGGTAGGGCCGTACCTCACTGGGAAACAGAAACTCGGTCCCGGCATCCCCCAGCAGCGTCTTGCCCAGGAGCAGACCGCCGAGAATCTCCCCGACGACCGGAGGCTGGCCGATTCGGCGGAAGACGTATCCCATGAGCCGGGCGACGACTACAGCCAACGCGATGCAGACAAAGAGTCTGGCAAAGTCCACTGCCGCCTCCACCCCCAGTAGGATCTCGCTGAAAGGTACCGGGCAATGGGCTATGCGCGAGCGAGCTCTCGCCGAAAAGTGTCAGAGTCAAAAGGGAGTCACGCGTGCAAGGGATTGCGGACTACACGTTCGTCCAGTCTCTCGGCGAGGGCAACCACGGCACCTTCCACCTCGCGGTCACCCCTGCGCGACTTCCGATCTCCGCGGAGTTCGTCGCAGTAAAGGTCTTGTCAGGTCGCGCCTCGGACGAGGTGTTCCGCCGGGCGACGAAGGAGCTCCGAGCCTTCGCCGCTGTTCGTTCCCCCTACCTGGTGTCCCTCTACGACGCAGGGCAAGACCAAGGTGCCTTCTACTACGCGATGGAGTACTGCCCCCTAGGCTCTCTTGCCAGCCCGACACAGGCATTGACACGGCCCACGGTCCTCCGTGCCGTGGAGCACGCGGCGCGGGCCGCGCACGCCTTGCACGACGCGGGGGTGGTGCACCGTGACATCAAGCCGGCGAACATCCTGCTCCACGAGTCAGGAGCCAAGCTGTCCGACCTCGGGCTTGCCCAGCTCCTCGAGCCGGGACCCACCATGTCAGCTATGGGGCCGGTCGGTTCGCTCGAGTTCATGGACCGGGCTCTGCTCCAGGGTGCGCACCCGAGCGCGGCATCTGATATCTGGTCGCTCGGTGCCACCCTGCACAGAGCCCTGTCGGGCACGGGACTGTACGGCCAGCTGCCCGACGACGACGCGCTGCTCGCGCTGCGCAAAGTGCTGTCGACCGAGCCGACCATGGATCCATCGCTCGGTGGCGCCGCTGCCGATCTGGTGCGGCTTTGTCTCTCGACGGACACGATCAACCGGCCTGACGCCGCTCACGTCGCCGAGGCGATCCAAGACGTGACCAAGCAGGAGAGCGCCGTCGGCTGAGAGCCTACGAACTCGTCGTCAGGGGCGAAAGGCAGCGACGGTCTTCTTCACCTGCTTGGACACCAGGCCGACGGCCTGGGTGAGGTCGCTCCCTGTCGGGTCGCTCTTCGGCTGGATGACTGCGTACTGGACCGTGCTGGTCACCCTGCCGGTGCGGGTATGGAGGTACTGCCGAACGTAGAGCAGCTTCTTGCGGTCGATGTCCTGGTGTATGCGCTCGATGTAGCCGATCACCTCGTCGGCGCCGGGCACGGTAAGCGGCGCGTCGACAGGCGTGGTCGTCACGTAGAGATTGTCCTCGTCGCGGTGCGTCGCGCAGCCTTCGACCACTGTCGCGATGGCGTCTCGCCAGGCCTTCTCCTGGCCCGGGTACAGCGTGCTAACACTGAACACCCCAAGCGCGACCCCGGGCTTGGTGCCCGCCTTGAAATCCCTTCTGGCTAGAGCGCGCGGCGGAGCGAGCGCGGTGGATGTGAGTTGGCCAGGGCAGAACTCATCCGGCTTGTTGGCGTCCTCTTCCTTCGCCGCGTCGTCGTCATCGTCCAGGACCCAGGGTTGGCCGAGATCCTTCACCGTGATGAGCGCCGTCTTCACGGTGGCCCGCTCCTGCGCCACGCTGAGCAGTCCCGGCGACACCCTCGCGCTGGGCGAGTTGGATGAAGAACCCCCTGCGCAGCCGGCGAGCACGCTCGCTAGCAGAATGACGGCAGAGCAGCCGCGGATCGTGCGCCGGCACCTTACCAGCATCGTTCGTCTCCTTTCGACAATGGTGCAACGGGTGGCGCGGTTCATGAATCCTTGGTGAGGGTCCTCTTGTACGTCGCGGTTGCGGGCGGGATCTTGTCGCAGTTCTTGGAGACCTCGACAATGGTTTGCGCTACTTGCAGTGTGCCGGTGAACGTCACCGGCACGCCCGGCTCTCCCTCTGTGGCAGCAGCTCGTTTCGTGACCTCCAGCGGCGTTTGGGTGAAGACCTGCTCACGCTTGAAGTGGGTGTCAGGGGCGATCTGCCCCGTTTCCGTGTCGGTGCAGGGGCCTTCGTCCACCTGGGGCTCGGAACTGATCTCCTGGACAAGTGCGTCGCCGTCGTAGGTGGCGAAGTGGATGTCGTCGTCCTCGTCCGTGATCGAACCCGTGCACGCCTTCGGGTTGCACGTCAGCGCGAGAGTCCATCGGGACGTGAACTTCTTCCCGACAGGCAAGCCCGGGATGTCGCTGGCGACGACGACCTCGGTGAGTGTGTAGACCCCGGCAGGCGCGCTGACGCGGCGTGTCTCTGCCGCCTTGACCGCGGCTGCTGCAGACTGCCTGGCTTGCGTGACCCCCGCGGGGACGGCCGCCAGGTCGGCTGCCCCGTCGCTGGAGGATGAGCGACTCAGCGCGACCGCCCCCGCCGCCCCTGCGGCGACCGTGAGGACCGCGGCCGACGCAAGCAGGGCGACCTTGGAGACGCCTCGCCGAGCCGCTACGGCGGCACCGGTCACTGCGGCCGCCGTGGTGACGAGCACGGTCTCCCCCGCTACCGCGGCCGCAGGGGCACTGGCCGAGCCGGCCGTGGCGGTCCCCGCTGCCCCAGCAGCAGTGCTCGCGACCAGGCCGGCGATGGAGGCACGCGCCAGCCATCCAGCACCCCACCTCTCGACCGCCGCGTCTTCTAACTCAGCGAGAAAGGCCGCGGCGTCAGGTGGACGTACGGCAGGGTCCTTGGCCATGGCCCGGCGAAGCAGGTCTGCGAGCCGAACTCCGTGGTCGGTCAGGGCGGGAGGTGGATCGTCCACATGGCTGCGCAGGACGCTGACCGCGTCGCCGGCGCGGAACGGCGGATGACCGGAGAGGAGCGTGAACAACACCGATGCCGCGGAGTAGACGTCGCTGCTCTTCCCGACGGTCCCTCCTCGCGCGGCTTCGGGACTCACATAGGCAGGAGTTCCACAGACGCCGGTGTCGCCGACCGGTGCCGCCAGCCCGAAGTCGACGAGCTTCGACGTCCCCTGCCTGTCGGCGATGATGTTGCCCGGAGAGATGTCGCGATGGACGACCCCTCGGTCGTGGGCGCAGGCAAGTCCGGTCAGGGCGCCCCTGAGGACCCCTACCGACTGTTCCGGCGTCAGCTGGCCCGAGGCGATCAGCATGCCCTGCAGAGTGACACCGTCGACCCATTCCTCCGCGATCCACGCACGGTCCGGCTCTTCGACGTAGTCGTAGACCGCGACCACATGCACGTTGTCCAGCTCGCCAAGTATGCGTGCTTCATTACGCATCCGCTCGAGCTGGCCCGGCACGTTGCGCAGGGCGGGGCTGAGCTCCTTGATGGCCGCGATGCGGTCGAGCTCCATGTGCCGCGCCCGGTAGACGGTGCCGGTCGAACCCACGGCGACCAGCTCCACGACCTCGTACAGGCCGAAAGTCTTCACGTGCCCCCCACATCTTCGGCATGTGTGCAAATCGACGCTTGCTTCGCTCGGCGTATTCCACCATTCATCAGGTGCAAGCGGGTCACTTTCAGGAACTCAGATCCTCCCGGATCGGCTCGCGGTTCGGACATCTGACCGGTTCAGGTCCGCCTGTTACAGGTCGATAGGGACATCGACCCATGAGTGCTGTCGAGGAGAGACGGTGGACCAGCAGGTGACCGCCGCGCACGCGTCCCCCCTGGCCAGCGCCGGGCTCACCTCGATCGACGCATTGCTGGAGACTGCCCGCCAACAGCTCGACATGGACGTCGCCTTTGTCGCGGAGTTCGTCGGCGACCAGCGCGTGATGCGCCACATCGCCGCCAACTGCCCCATCGTGACCCGCCCCGGCGACAGCGAGCCCCTCGAAGGCACGTACTGCAAGAAGATCGTCGACGGCGAGCTGCCGAACGTCGTTCCGGACTCGGTCGCCAACCCGGTCGCCGCGGCCATCCCGGCGACAGTGAACGCGAGGATCGCGGCGTACGTCGGCGTTCCCGTCGTCTTCCGCAACGGCCGGGTGTTCGGGACCTTGTGTTGCTTGCAACGCACGCCGAACCCTGAGCTGACCCACCGCGACGCCGCCGTGCTGACGGTCATCGCCAAGGCGGTCAGCGAGCTGCTGGAGGAGGAGGAGCGGCACCGGGTTCACGAGGACCAGGTCCGGGAGCGGGTGTCAGACCTGGTCGCCGCCGGAGGGCCCGACATCGTCTACCAGCCGATCGTCGACACCCGCACCCGTCAGTGGTCGGGTCTGGAGGCGCTGAGCCGCTTTCCGCTCGGCTCCGGGTTCTCGACCGAGGAGTGGTACCGCGGCGCCGCCACAGTCGGCGCCGAGACCGCGCTCGAGATCATCGCCGCGCGCAGCGCCGTAGCAGCCCTGGACCGCGTCGAGGGGTACCTGTCACTGAACCTCTCTGCCGCCACCATCTGCACCCCCGAAGGTCAAGCCTTTCTCGCCGAGCAGCGGCTCGACCGCATCGTTGTCGAGCTCACTGAGCACGCAGAGGTCGTCGACTACCCGGTGCTGCTCGGGGTCCTGGCCCCGCTGCGGGCCGACGGCCTGCGCATCGCAGTCGACGACACTGGCGCCGGCTTCGCCAGCCTCCGCCACGTCCTCGCCCTGGGCGCGGACATCATCAAGCTGGACCGCAGCCTGATCAGCGGGCTGGAGCACGACCCCGTCCGGCACGCCCTCGTCGG
>Ga0136612_10001050_pt1 | contig 11357 bp, 17 predicted proteins | sample AntDryUQ224A2306_2_FD_106644 | JGI IMG/M metagenome (GOLD analysis project Ga0136612, IMG submission 106644) | Polar desert sand microbial communities from Dry Valleys, Antarctica - metaG UQ224A (23.06) | ecosystem: Environmental > Terrestrial > Soil > Desert | place: Antarctica: Dry Valley...
AGGTCGAGCACCCGAGGCGAACGTCCGGAGCGTGCCTGCCGCCGGGCTTCGCGCGGCGGTCGGCTTCCAGCTGCCTCTGATCTCTGAACACGGGACGCGCAATCTTCGATTGCGGCGTCGACGGCGTTCGTGCAACAGGACGGGAGTCAGGCCTCAGGATCGAACCAGCTACGCGCGCGGGCCAGTCAGCGCGTCAGGGCAGGGTCGGCGCCTTGCCGTCCGGCTCACCACGCAGGCCGACCGCGGCGAGCGTGCTGCCGCGCCGGGCGCCGTCGTGGTAGACGGTGTTCGTCGCGCCGTAGGCGGCGCGGTAGAAGCCCTGCTTCCAGTAGACCCCGTTGCGGTTGTGCATGGTGGCGCCGTGGCTGAGCGGCACCGCGCGCTCGCCGTCGACCCACAGTTCCACGAATCCGACGCTCGGCTCCGTCGACCACCTCACGCGCAGCACGAAGTCGTACCAGTGGTCGAGGCGCAGGCTGCCGAGATCGTGCTTGCGGCGACTGACGACTCTCCGACAGTTCTGCGCCGCGAACTCGACGAGCGAGAAGTACAGCCTCGGCGGGGCCACCGTCTGGACGGCCGTGTCGGGTGCCGGCGTCGCGTCGATGCCGAGGTTCACGTTCGCGGCGCACGGGCCGTCCACGTTGTGGAAGTCGGTGAAGACGTTCCAGTCGCCGAAGCGGCTCGAGAAGCCGCGCCGGTTGCCGCGGGCCGGAAACATCGTCGACCAGGCGTAGTACCAGGCCCGCCCCTCGAAGCCACCGGTGACCGCCCGGCTCACCAGCACCTCCGAGCGCTCGCCCTCCGCGGCGCCGGCCCTGTGCGGCCGGATCTGGAACCGGGCAGCGTGCGCTCCCTCCCTTCGCGGCGAGGAGACGATCGAGGCGCAGCTGTGGCCGACGCTTGCCGGCGTGTGCCCGCGGCCGTTGCAGGCCGCCTGCACGTCCAGCCACTGGTCGAGCGTGCCCGTCTCGTAGTCGCCGCGCCACAGCACGCGGCCGGCATCCGGTCGGGCGGCCGCCTGGCCGCAGGCGACCAGGAACAGCATGATCAGGGCCCCCCACCTGAGCATGCCGCAGCCTTACACAATGCTTACCGCCCACGCTGTTTCCTCGGAGGTGGAGACTGGGCATCATGCGAGAGAGCGGAGGAGCCGGGCGGTTTGGGGGAGATCGCCCGACTCCTCGCTCAGCGACGGTCGCTCGATGGGGGAGTGAGCGACCGCTGTCCGAAGGCTCCGATCATCAGAAGCGGACCCCTCGTGTCTAGAGTAGCGCCCGCTGCTGCTGGAGGACAGCTGATCTCTCGCCAGCGAGCTCGTCGGCAAGCGCGTCCTGCCGCTCCTCTGTCCGCAGGAACCGCGCGAAGACGTACGCGAAGGCGAGCGCGAAGAGCACAGCCTCCTCCGAGGCCATCGTCACGCCGGCGATGCGCTGGTCGTCGAGATCCGAGAGCCCCCAGAGACCTGCGCCCCCGTCGTAGAAGCCGTACACCGTGTCCGGGAGCAGGGCGAGGAGCAGGCCGAGCGGGCTGCCGAGCGCGAAGGCCGCAAACAGGTAGAGCGCTCTGAGCCCGTCGGGCAGCCCCCAGGGCCGGTCGTGCACGACCGGCCACCACAGCAGGCAGCCGGCCGCGAGGTACGTGCCGTGCTCCAGGTGCAGCAAGGTGGACGGGTTCCGGAGCGCCGCGTCGTAGAGAGGCGGGAGGTGCCAGAGGAAGTAGACGGTCAGCCAGAGGGGCAGGGCGACGAGCGGGTGCGTGAGCCCGCGCAGCGGCCGGAAGCGGGTGAAGGAGGCGGCGAGGGACGGCGGCAGGCCGAGCACGAGCAGGAGCGGTGCCCACTCAGCGAGCAGGATGTTCTGCAGGAGGTGCGCTGTCAGCAGGTGGAACGTCAGCGCGTCGAGCGGCGAGACCGCGGCCACGAGGAGCAGGCCGGTGCCGAGCGCGAAGGCCGCGAGGCGCCACGGCGGCCCGCGGTGCGAGCGGAGCGCGAGCACGTAGCCGGCTGCCAGGAGCGCGATACCGAGCAGAGCCTCCGGATGCGCCGACCAGGCGTAGGGATCGGGTCGCACGGCGTCACCGTACTTCCTCGCCTTCACTCGGATAGGGGTCGTGTCGTGGAGGGCAGAAGCCGACTGCCGTATGAGATGTTCTCGGCATTCCACGCCCTCGCGCTCTGGGTGTTCCTCACGCTCACGGTCGGCGCCTTCCTGCTCGCCGACGCCGTGTTCCCCTGGCCTGCGGCCGCGCTCCTCTGCGTGCCGCTCGGGCTGCTCGGGACGCTGGTGCCCTTTTTGGTCGTGGGGTCGGTCTGGAACGTCCGCGTGCGCAGACCCGAGGGGCCGGGCGCACGCAGAGCGGGCGGCGGGGATCGAACCCGCGTCACTAGCTTGGAAGGCTAGAGCTCTACCATTGAGCTACGCCCGCGGAAGCGGGGTGGATGGTAGCGATGCGCCGGAGCTCGGCTGCTCGCGGGAGTCGTTGGATCCCGGCCGGTACGCGCGATCGTCTCACCTTTCTGTGCTGCTCCCCGGCGGCCTGGAGATGCGGCGCGACCAGCGTCCAACGGTAAGGCTGGTGCGCGCGTTGCTCTGCCTTTCCTGCTCTCCGGTGCTGTCCTCGTGGGTCAGCGCGTCGTGGAGTGCCCGACGCGGTTCGGCTCAGGGGGAGTAGGCCGGGTTACCGCAGCACGTCGACGAGCGGCTCGAGCGCCCCGGCCGTCGGCTCGAGCGCACCCGATTCGAGGCCCGCGACGATCTCACGCGCGAGCTGGAGCGCCTCGCTCTCCTGGTCGAGATCGAGCACGGTGGCGAGCGCGGCCGCCGGCTCGCCGTCGATTCTCAGCTCGAGCGTGACGGTCTCGATCTCGCTGCGTGCGATGTATGAATCCTCGGCGATACCGATGCGCAGGGCGGCATCGCGCCCGTCCGGGAGCGTCGCGCTCTGCTCGACGGGTCGTCCGCGCAGGCTCACGGGCGAAGCCTAGCCTGGACGCGATCGAGACGGAACGTAGGATGCTGGCGCATGTCTCCCGAGCGGGTCATCTCCTTCCGCCCGCGCACCGTGCTCGCGGTACTCGGCATCGTGATCGCGGTGGTGGTGCTCATTCAGGTGGTCCTGCTGGCGCGAGGAGTGCTGACCTGGATCTTCGTGGCGCTCTTCCTCGCACTTGCGATGAATCCCGCCGTCGAGTTGCTCGTGCGGCGCGGCGTCCGCCGCCGCGGCCTCGCCGTGGCGATCGTCTTCCTGTCGGTGCTAGGGGCAATCGCGGCCATCGGCGCGACGGTCATCCCCACTGTCGTCGAGCAGGTCAACGACTTCGTCGGCGCTCTGCCGGGCTACGTGCGGGACGTCACCGCCGGCCGCGGCCGGCTCGGCTTCCTCGAGACCCGCTACAACGTCGTCGAGCGGGTACAGGAGGCCGTGCAGGACGGTGGTGCCACACGGATTCTCGGTCTCTCAGACGCCGCGCTGTCGTTGACGCGGAGCGTGATCACCGCCATCGTCGCGGTCCTCACGATCGCCTTCATGACGCTCTTCATGCTGCTGGAGGGCCCGGCGTGGGTGAACCGGATCTACGGTCTCATGCCGGAGGGCTCGCAGGAGCGGTGGCGGCAGGTCGGCCTGGACATCTACCGCACGGTCGGCGGGTACGTCACCGGCAACCTCCTGATCAGCCTCATCGCCGGGGTCGTCACCACGATCGTGCTCACGATCGTCGGCGTGCCGTTCGCGGTGGCGCTCGGGCTGATCGTGGCCCTGCTCGACCTCATTCCGCTGGCCGGCGCGACGCTCGCGGCGGTCATCGTCACGACTGTCGCCTTTCTCGACACGACCACTGCCGGCATCGTCGTGCTCGTCTTCTTCGTCATCTACCAGCAGCTCGAGAACCACGTGCTCCAGCCGCTCGTGTACGGCCGCACGGTGCAGCTCTCACCGCTCGCGGTCCTCATCGCGGTGCTGATCGGCGCGGAGCTCGCGGGCGTGCTCGGGGCTCTCGCTGCGATTCCCACCGCAGGCGCCCTGCAGGTGCTCCTCGTCGACTACCTGCGCCACCGGCGGATGCGCCTCGTGGAGCGGCCCGGCAGCATCGAGCGGGTGCCCGCCTCCGGCGAGCGTCCAGGGAGCATCGAGCCCGTTCGTTAGCGAATCCCTCGTTCGGCCCACGAGTCCGCCCTCGTCGCTGTCGATACCCGTTCCATGCTGGGGGGAGCATGGACGAAGTGTGTTGCCGCCGTTGCGGCGGGCGTGGTGGCGACGATCGCGCCCGCCGCGACTGCCGCCCGGCAGCCGCAGACCGCGGGGGCCTCTACACTCGAGACGGCCCTCCTCGCCGACGTCAACGTGCTGCGGGCGCGGCGTGGCCTGACACGGCTGCGCCGCTCGGACGAGCTTACGCGTGCGGCGGCTGAACACTCGCGCGCGATGGGCGCAACGGGCTTCTTCCGTCACCCGTCGGCGGACGGCTCGCCCTTCTGGAAGCGCATCCAGCGGTACTACAGCTCCGCCGGCCGCGCGACGTGGGGAGTCGGGGAGAACCTGCTGTGGGCGTCCCCGACGATCCACTCCGACGCGGCCGCGCGGAGGTGGTTGAACAGCCCGAAGCACCGGCAGGTTCTGCTCGATCCGTTGTGGCGCGAGGTCGGTATCGCGGCTGTCCACCTCGAGGCGGCGCCGGGAGCCTTCGGCGGCCTCGAAGTCACGATCGTGACGGCGGACTTCGGGTTCCGGCGGTAGCGTCTGCGGGGCCAACCCCAGAGGCGGCGGCACCGTCGAGCGACGCCACGAGATGCGCGGGGATGGTCGAGGAGCACGCCTGGAAGGGTCTGAAGCCGGCCTCGTAGGCTTGACCGACGGCTGGTTCGTCGTGAACGTTCGGGATGCGGCCTGGGTGACGAGCGACGCATTCGGAGCCGCCTGCATCTTCGAGGGCGACGAGACCCCCTTCGCCGATCTGGGATTCACTCTGGGCGTGCTGTCGCCCGGAAAGCCGAGCGGCCTCTTTCACTCCGAGGCAACCAGGAGGACTTTCTCGTCCTGTCCGGCGAGTGTCTGCTGCTCGTCGAGGGTGAGCAGCGGCCTCTGCGGGCGTGGGACTTCGTCCACTGCCCGCCGGACACCGAGCACATCTTCGTGGGTGCCGGAGACAGCCCGTGCCTCATCTTCATGGCGGGAGCGCAAGCCAGTTGGCCGGAGAAGGGCATCCTCTATCCGCGTTCCGAGCTGGCACGTCTCCACGGCGCGGGAGTGGAGACGGAGACGAGCTCGCCCCGCGTGGCGTACGCGCCGTTTCCGGGATGGCGGCCCGGGCCACCAGCTGACGGGAACGGCTTGCCCAGGGCCTAGCGCGCCTGGAGGGATTCGAACCCCCGACCCGCGGCTTAGAAGGCCGCCGCTCTTCCACTGAGCTACAGGCGCTCGCCCGGAGGGTACAGCCGTCCTCGCCCGTCGAGCAGGGCGGGAGCCCGGCTCGTGCGTGCACCCGGGCGGCCCTCGGCCGCCCGGGTCGAACGTCATCCAGACGGACGCCGCGATCAACCCCGGCCATTCGGGCGGGCCGGTGATCGACCTGCGGGGAGGGCTCGTCGGCGTCAGCACCGTGCGCCGCACGGTCTCGGGCGACGGCCGGATCATCCAGGGCGAGAACTACGCCATCGGATCCGACCGTGTGCGCGAGGTCGCGGCTGTGCTGCGCGAAGGCCGATCGTCCGCCTGGAGCGGAGCGAGCTTCGCGTTCGCGACGCGCAAGCAGCTCGGGGCGCGATCGCTGCCGGTGGGAATTCAGATCCGCGGCGCCGTCCCGGGCACGGGTGCCGCAAGGGCGGGTCTCGGCCGAAAGCCAACGACGCTCGTCGCGGTCGACGGGCAGGAGCTCGGCAACTCGCTGCAGAGCTACTGCGACGCGGTCGTCGGGATTCGCAGCGGCCAGACTGCGAAGTTCTCCGTGCAGGCGTCTCGCACGTCGCCGGTGAGGACGATCCCCGTCGTCATGGAGTGAGCTGGGCATCGTTCGTAGACTCGCCTCGATGTCCGGGCTGGTCGAGGCAGTGCACAGGAACCCGGTTCACGCGCTCACGAAGGAGCGAGCGGCGAGCATCACGCTCCTCGCGGGTCTCGGCGTCGAGGGCGACGCCCATCTCGGCCGGACGGTGCAGCACCGCTCCCGCGTGACCCGAGATCCATCGCAGCCCAACCTGCGCCAGGTGCACCTGATCCACGCCGAGCTGCTCGACGAGCTCCGCGTGCGCGGCTTCTGCGTGGGTGCCGGGAGCATGGGCGAGAACGTCACGACGCGCCTCGTCGACCTGCTGGGCCTGCCCGTCGGCGCTCGGCTGCGGCTGGGCGTGGACGCCGTCGTCGAGATCACCGGCCTGCGCAATCCGTGCGCGCAGCTCGACGGTTTCCAGCCCGGGCTGATGGCGGCGGTGCTGGAGCGCGACCCGCAGGGCACGGTGGTTCGCAAGGCGGGCGTGATGGGAGTCGTCTGCGAGGGCGGCGAGGTGCGTCCGGGCGATCGTCTCAGCGTCGACCTGCCCCTGCGACCGCACAGGTCGCTCGAGCCGGTGTAGGCCCATAGGGTGACCGATGGGACTCGAACCCACAACCACCGGGACCACAACCCGGGGCTCTACCAAATTGAGCTACGGCCACCGCGCACGGAGAGAATAGCCGGGAAGGAGTCGGGTTGCCGCGGCCGAAAGGAGGAGCCCCCATGCAGACCCGTCTCACCGTTGCTCTCCTGTCCGCCTCAGTCGTGGCTGCCGTCGCCTCCCCGGATGCACTCGGGGGCGCGAGTCCCTCGACGGGTGCTCTTCAGATCGCGTTGCGCGCGCAGGGTTTGTACGTTGGCCCGCTTGACGGGATCGCCGGTCCCGGCACCGTACGAGCCCTGCGGTCCTTCCAGCAGCGCGCCGGCCTGCCTCCGAGCGGGCGCCTCGACCGACGCACTCGCCTCGCCATGCCGCGTCTCGGCCGACCTCTCGCGGGTAAGCGCGTCGTCGGCATGCGGTCGGCGACTGGATGGGACGTCTCGGTGCTCGAGTTCGGGCTCGCGCGGCTGGGCTTCGACCCGGGGCGGATCGACGGCCGCTTCACCACCGACACGCGTGGAGCCGTCCAGCGCTTCCAGCGCTACGCGCGGCTGCCGGCCGACGGCATGGCGGGCAAGGCCACCTTCCGGGCTCTGCGGCGCGTCGCGGCGCCGAGCACGCGCCAGCCACTTGCGTGGCCGCTCCACCGGCCGGTCGTGCGCAAGTTCGGTCTCGCCGGCACGAACCTCTTCGCCGGCATCCACATGTCTGCCCCCTACGGCACCCCACTAGCGGCTGCCGGGGACGGCGTGATCACCTGGGCGGGCTGGAAGCCGGGAGGCCTCGGCCTGCTCGTTGCCATCCGCCACGCCGGCGGGGTGGAGTCGCTCTACGGCCACCTCTCGCGCGTCGACGTGCGCGTCGGCCAGCGTGTCGTGCGCGGCGCTCTCGTCGGCCTCGTCGGGTGGACGGGGAAGGCGAGCCGGCCGCACCTCTACCTCGAGGTGCGTGTGCGGGGTGCGGCGGTCGACCCACTGACCGTCCTGCGCTAGGAGCCTGTCCAAACCGAACCAGGGTGCCTGACAGGCACCCTGGCCGCTTTCCGGACAGGCCCCAGGCGGCTCTGGCACACTCGGGTCGGGCCCCGTAGCTCAGCGGATAGAGCGGCGGACTTCGAATCCGCGCGCGGAGGTTCGACTCCTCCCGGGGCCATGGAGACACGACCCGCGAATCACGGTGTCTTCCCCTTCTTCGATCCTTGACGCCGACGTTGCGCGTACTCCGAGAACGCGAACCCGGGCTCTCTCTTCGTGGGCCTGCTCAGACCCGCACTGTCGCCGACTGCTCGGCGGGCTCTCTCCCGGAGCGCTCGAGGACGAGGACGAGGGCCGCGGACCGATCGACCTCCGGCCACGGCGCGGCGGGCCTGGCGAGCACGTAACCCTGGCCGTAGGTCACGTTGGCGCGGGGTGCGAGTTCTCCCGGGGCCATCGCCCCCTGTCGAACGCCATGCGCCGTACCGGCAAGCAGTTGCGGGAGGAGGACAAGGAAGGCCGGCCAAGGTCGTCGACATGGTGGCCGAGCGGGCCGAGCGGCTGGGCGACTACATGACCAGGGTTGACGCGGACAAGATGCTGGACGACGTGGAGGACTTCGCACGCCGGCAGCCGTGGCTGGCAGCAATCGGTGGGGCGACGGTCGGCTTCTTCGCGTCGCGCTTGAAGGCGTCGAGCAGCCGGCGCTACGAGGGCGGCGGCAGCAGCAAGCAGAACGGGCAGCGATCTTCCTACCCGAGCCCTGCTCTCGGCACCGGCAGCATCCCCAGGACGAACGCGGGCAAACTCCCGTCGGCTCCCGAGAAGCCCCTTGTCCCCGGCGTCCTCCCGCCAGTTCCGACTTCGACCACCCCCACGTCGACCGCTCCCAGGGCGCCGGCGGGGACGGAGAAGGGCGGGCAGCCGCGTAGGAGCGGTGAGCCTCGTGGCAACTGACACGCCCGCACAGGAGGATCTGCGCGATCGCTCGCTCGGGGAGCTGATGAAGCAGCTCGCCGACGAGACGACGACCCTGCTCAAGCAGGAGATCGAGCTCGTCCGTGCCGAGCTCGGCCAGAAGATCGAGACGGCCAAGTCGGAGGCCGGTGAGACCGGGACTGTCGCTCGCACGGAGTTGACCGAGGCGGCCTCTCGGACGAAGGCCGACGCGTCGAGTCGGTTCGCACACGTCTAGACCGAGCTGTCGGAGGCGGGCAGGGTTGCGGCCTCCGACCTCTCGGGCGCGACGAGTCAGGCCAAGACGGAGCTCTCCAAATCGGGCAAGCAGGCTGGAGCGGGAGCCGGAGTGCTCGGAGCGGCGGCGGCCCTCGGCCTGCTCGCTGCGGGAGCCCTGACCGCCTGCTTCATCCTCGCGCTCGACGGCGTCTTGCCGAACTGGCTCGCCGCACTGGTCGTCGCAGCCGTCTACGCAGTCGTCGCGGGAGTGCTGTACACCACCGGGAGAGACCGGTTGCAGCGCGCCTTCCCGCTCGTTTCCGACCGGACGACGAAGCTGTACAAAGACGCCGTCGGTAAAGCGGCCGGACGGGGCAAGGAAGGCATGGCGTCGGCGTGGCCGCCCGTCTCGCCGCAGACGGTGCAGGCGGTGCGGGACGACGTCGATGCGATCGTCGAACGCGGCAAGCAGGGCGCGCAGGAGATCTGGCCGCCCGTACCCGAGCAGACAGTCGAAACTCTCAAGGAGGATGTCCAGTGGGCAAAGACCCAGATGTGATTCGCGAGGAGATCGAGGAGACTCGCTCGCAGATGAGCGAGACGGTGGACGCACTCGGCTACAAGGCCGACGTGAAGGGCCGCGTCAAGGACTCGATCTCGGACAAGAAGGACGCAGTGGTCGGGAAGGCTGACGACCTCGTCCACAAGCTCACCGGCGTGGTTCCCGACACCGACCAGGTGAAGGGCGGCGCCGCGAAGGTCAAGGGTGGAGCCAAGAAGGTCGGGGTCTCCAGGGAGAACCCGCTCGGACTGGCGATCGGCGGCGCTGCTGTCGGGCTGCTCGCCGGCCTTCTGCTTCCCTCGACTCGCGTGGAGGATCAGAAGCTGGGCGAGGTCTCCGATCAGGTCATGGATCGCGTCAAGGAGACGGGCCAGGAGGCGCTCGAGCGCGGGAAGCATGTCGCTTCCGACGCGGTCGACATGGCGAAGGAAGTCGCTGTCGAGAGCGGCAAGGAGCAGGGCAAGGAAGTCGCGGAGAGCGTGAAGGAGACCGCGCGGGAGATCGCGCCGGTTGGAGAGCGCTCGAGCGGAGCCTAGAGACGCAGGGGAGAGGCTGGGAGCACGTGCCCCAGCCTCTCCCTGTTCTCTAGTCGTGAGGCCGTCCTACGCAGGCGGATCCGGGATGAAACCGACCTCGGAGACGAGCTTGCGCGTCTCCTCGAGGGTGAGATCGCTTGGAGGAATCACGATGTCGGAGGCGACGAGCCTCTCGTCATCGATTCGCTGTCCCTCAGCCTGCACCAGCTGTCCCATCTCGTCCAGGCAGCGGTCGAGCTCGCCCTCGTCCTCTCGACCCAGAGCGTCCATCGCCTTCCGGTCGAGCGCGTTGAGGCGTTCCACGAGCCCTTCGTCGACCTCGTACTGGCCCTGGCCCATCACGCGCGCGATCATCGTCCTGCTCCCTGCTCGAGCTGCTGGGTCTCCGTGCCGGTGCCGATCTCGCCGCGCAAGCGTGCGAGGTCGGCCTCGACGAGCTGCGTAGCACCGATCTCGTCGAGCTGACGATCGAGGGAGCTGCTCGTGCCGGTGAAGTCCTCGAGCGTCCCCGAGTCGACGAGCTCGTCGAGTGCGGCCGAGCGTGCCTGCAGCTGCTCGGTGCGGTCTCGTGCCCGCTCGATCGCGAGGCCGGTCTCCGCCATCTCCTCGCCGATTCCGGTCGCTGCCTCGCCGATTCGGACCTGCGCCTCGGCCGCCGAGTACTCGGCCTTGATGACTTCCTTCTGGCTGCGGAAGGACTCGACCTTCATCGCGAGACGCTGCTCGCTCTCGACGAGCTTCTGCTGCTGCTGCTCGAGCCCGGCTGCCTGGGATTCGAGACCCTGGAGTTGCTGCTGTGCGTACACCTTGCGCTGAAGCGCGGTGCGGGCGAGATCCTCGCGCCCGGAGGCCAGTGCCTGGCGGGCCTGGCCCTCGAGCTTGACGACCGTCGACTCGAGCTTGTCGCTCTGTAGTTGAATGCGCTTCTTCGCCGTCACGACGTCCGCGACACCGCGCTTCACGTTCTGCAGCAGCTCACGCTGCCGTTCGTACGAGTAGTCGAGCGTCAGCGCTGGATCCTCGGCCGCGCCGAGCAGCGACGAGATCCAGGCCTTGAAGATGTTGGTCAGGCGACCGATCAAACCGTCCATGTGTTCCCTCCCTTTGGGTACAGGGGAGATGACCGGTTCCACGGTTACGGAAACGTCGTTTGGCTCCCGAGCGGGTGGGCATGTTCAGCAGGTGATTTTCTTCGGGTCCGGGCCTGGCTCCCTCTTCGCCTTCGTCATCGTCGCGGTGGTCGGCTCGCTCGTCTTCTTCGGCCCGTTGGCTCCGATCATCCTCGTCTTCCTCGCTCCGTTCCTGCTGATCGCGCTCGTTGCCCGGCTCGGGTCGGGGCGCCGCGTAAGTCGCCAGTTCGCGGAGCCGGAGTACGAGTACGGATACGAGCCCGATCTGGAGCACCCGCGCGACTTCGAGGAGGTACGAAGAACCGCGCAGGAGGATCTGCTGGCGCTCGCCGACGACATCCGTGCGCTCGATCTCGATGTCGAGATGCCCGGCGCCAATGCAGAGGGCA
>Ga0136612_10001052_pt1 | contig 11351 bp, 9 predicted proteins | sample AntDryUQ224A2306_2_FD_106644 | JGI IMG/M metagenome (GOLD analysis project Ga0136612, IMG submission 106644) | Polar desert sand microbial communities from Dry Valleys, Antarctica - metaG UQ224A (23.06) | ecosystem: Environmental > Terrestrial > Soil > Desert | place: Antarctica: Dry Valley...
CACGGCGATTTTGCGACGAAGGCATAGTCGACACTATGTCGAGGAGCGAAATTGGCGTGCAACGAAGCAGACAGGCCGCTGTCCGTCGTCTCACGGCGAAGGTCTGTGAGAAAGGCGGGCTAGCGACCGTCAGCGTCGTAGGCACGACTGAGCCAGCTCTGGAGCTCTTTATCCACATCCATCATCGAATGGATTTTCACATGGTGGGTCATTCGATCGCTGCTACCTGATGGGCGTGCCGCTTCGAGACGGCCCCGGGCCGCTTCCCCAGCCAGCGCCAGAGCTACATCCAGACGCTTGCGCGTCGGTTTGATGATCCCGAACTGCCTTTTCCGAATCAGTGATGTGTGCGTTTTTCTCGGAGAGATCTTCACGTCTTCGCCCAGACGTTCAATGAGTACTACGATCTGGTCGTAAATCATCCTGAGCGGCTCTCTGGAGCCGGAGTAGAGGGTCGCCAGCAGAGCGTCGCGGTCCTCATAGAGTTTTGACCACGCACCACCGCTGGCTTTATCTGCAATGACCTTGGCGGTGACGCTTTTCATCGAGTGCTCCCTGCGCAGCCACTCGATCCGATCCTTGAGCAGAGGAGGGGCCTCCAACTGAACGAGTCGCACCCACTCCTCCACACTCTTTCCGGTTCGCGCCGGTATGTTCAGCGTAATCGCAGCAATCATCTCGGCGGGCGATTTGGTCATTTCACTTCCCCTGGCGAATAAGCAGACGGCAGTTGGAGGATAACCGACTTCACGACTCATTGCTGTCGAAGACATGGAGGCGTCGACTCGACCGGGTGGTCCAACTTCCGACCAAAGACCCGATCTGTCATCCCGAGCAAAAAACTCTCGCAGACAATCACGATCTGCATCGTGCGTCGCAGTGGTATCTTCCGCGCCTCGGATCATGACTGTAACGGACGACCTCGTTCTATCCTGCCGCAACCTCCGTAAGCGCTTCGCCGATGTAGTCGCTGTCGACGGACTCGACCTCCACGTGCGCCGCGGCGAATGCTTCGGTCTCCTCGGCCCGAACGGCGCCGGCAAGACCACCACGATTGAAATTCTGGAAGGGCTCACGGACCAGGACGACGGCGAAGTCACACTCCTGGGGAGGAGCTGGAACGACGATCCTCAATGGCTCAGGGAACGGATCGGGATCTCGCTTCAGGAAACCCGATTCAATGACAAGTTGACCGTCCGAGAGACGCTTCGACTGTTTCGATCCTTCTATAAGAATGGTCGCGATCCTGAGGCGCTGACGGCCGATCTTTCCCTCGGGGAAAAGCAGGATGCCCGGGTCGGCAAACTGTCGGGTGGGCAGCGACAACGCCTTGCCGTTGCATGCGCACTCATTGGCGATCCCGAGATTCTTTTCCTCGATGAGCCCACTACAGGACTCGACCCGCAAAGCCGACTGGAGCTGTGGGAGCAGGTCCATCGATTCCGTACTTCAGGAGGATCGCTCCTGCTCACCACCCACTACATGGATGAGGCGGAACGACTGTGCGATCGGGTGGCGATCGTCGATCATGGACGTCTCATCGCGCTGGGGACTCCATCAGAGCTCATCGGCTCTCTTCAGACAGCCAATGTCGTCGAGTTCGCCTCTGAGCCCATGATCCCCGATTCGATCCTGCGCACTATCGAAGGCGTGGCCAGCTGCATGAAGCGCGGCCCGAACTGGTCGCTGAATGTTTCATCACTGGCCACTACGGTACCAGCGCTACTGGCCGTGCTCGAGCGAGAAGGCGCGAAGCTTCTGACTCTCTCCACGCATCAATCAACACTCGAGGATCTCTTCGTTTCATTGACCGGTCGCGAGCTCCGAGATGAATGACGTGAGAGAGATCAACATGCAACTGTCAAAAGTCGGAAGCTATGTCTAAACATCATTCCGCCCTCATCGAGCTCACGATTGCCCGAACGAAAGAGTTCGTCCGACAGGGAGAGGCCGTTTTCTGGGTCTTCGCCTTTCCGCTTCTTCTCGCTCTGGCACTCGGATTCGCGTTTCGTGAGAAAGCGCCCGACAGGATTCCTGTGGGTGTCATCGCCGGCAGCAGCTCGAGCTCAATCCTTTCATCCCTCGCGAAGTCGCCAGCTCTCATCGCCAGAATCTACGAGGCTCGCCAGGGCTCCGAGGCCTTGCGGACGGGGAAGATTTCCCTCCTCGTCGAGGGGGGTCCTCCGCTGGTCTACCGCTTTGACCCCACGCGTCCCGATTCCCGTGTGGCACGGCTGGAAGCTGATGACGCTCTCCAGCAGGCAGCGGGACGCCGCAACACCCTGCCTGTCGTGGAAAAGCGACTAACGGAGAAAGGGTCGCGCTATATCGACTTCCTCATCCCGGGACTTCTCGGGATGAATCTGATGGGCACCGGCATGTGGGGGATCGGCTTTTCGATCGTCACCGCGCGGATGAACAAGCTGCTCAAACGGCTGATCGCGACGCCGATGCGTAAGAGCGATTACATGATGGCGCAAATGCTCTCGCGCCTCATTTTCCTGGTTCTGGAGGTCGCCACTCTGATCATCTTCGCCTGGCTCACGTTCGGGGTCGGCGTCAACGGTTCGATCTTCACTCTGGCAGTGACGTGTCTGGTGGGAGCGACTGCGTTCTCCGGCATCGGCCTGCTTGTCGCAGCGCGTCCCTCAACGATCGAGGGGGTCAGTGGCCTGATGAATCTAGTCATGGTCCCGATGTGGTTGCTCTCCGGAGTGTTCTTTTCCTCCGAACGTTTCCCTGACTGGGCACAGCCTCTCATCCGCGCCCTCCCGCTGACGGCTCTCAACGACGCACTACGAGCGGTCATGATCGAAGGGCGATCGATCACCACCATCGCCACCGAGCTGGCGATTCTGGCGGTGTGGGCGGTCGTGACGTTCGCGATTGCGCTGAGAATTTTCCGCTGGAAGTGAGCAACCGAGTTCCAGTCCTCGTGTAGCGCAGGCGGGACGCCTGCCTTCGGAGTACGAGACGGCGGGAGGTCCCATCGAAAACAATCCATGAGACGAAAGGCAGGCGGGACGCCTGCGCTACACGGTCGCGAAGTCAGGTGACGTCCTGCAGTTACGCTTCTGCGACAGCACGATCTTCCCTGAACATCCGATGACGCCCAACTGAAGCTGTACCGCTTCTTCCAGCATGAATGCCGACGGAGCGCCGCCTTCAAGGCGGCCGTACCGCCGGCATCTTGCCGGCTTCTTACTCGCGAGACAGGGGCCGGCTGGAAGCCGGCGGTACGGCCGCCTTGAAGGCGGCGCTCCCACCTTTCCGACTGAGAGCAATCCGGCACCGACAGTCAGGAGTGTCTGTCCTACATCACAGCTCCCGTTTCAGTTGCTCCCACTCCCTCCAACGTACGATCCACTCCGGCGGCGCCGGCGATGTGGGATCGCTTCCGAGAGCTTCGGCAACCTCACGCGGAGTGACATTGCCAGAGGGTCCTCGCAGCAACCCCTTGATGTACCCCGCGGCGCAGACTTTTCCCTCTCGCTCGAACAGTTGCTCGACGTAAAACCACTTCTCGTCCCAACAGACGATTCTCGAGGTCAGGTCATACTTTTTGAATGGATTGAGGGGCCGCAGGAACTGAATGGTCGCCGAACCAACGATCGGGAACCACTTGCGCCGCAACAGAATCGGTAGCAGCCCGATCCTGCCCAGAAGATCCGTTCTCCCCACATCCATGATGCTCAGGTACCGCCCGTTGTTCATGTGGAAATTGAGATCGAGGTCGTTCGGGTAGACCCGGAGCCGAATGGTCGAAGAGCCGAGAACCTCAATTGAATCCCGTCGACGCGACGCGAAACCGAAGAAGATCAACCTGAGCAGAAGGTTCATGAGCGCCTGAAGTCTCCAGCACGAAGAAAGTGACTGAACAGTTGGCGGGAGTTGACGATCTCAAAACCCAATGAAGTTTGGCTCTGGATGAATTTCCACACCGAATGCGTCGCGCACACCATTCTGAATGCTGTTGACCAGCTCGACAACTTCGGATGCTGTGCCGCCGCCGCGGTTCACGACCGCCAGCGTATGTTTCGTGGAGAGCCCGACGTTTCCCATCGAGAATCCTTTCGTGAATCCTGAATGCTCGATGAGCCACGCAGCGGAAAGCTTGATTTCCTTCCCGTCAGGCGATGGAAACGATGGAATCTTCGACCCATCCCCGACGCGCACGGCAGCTCGTTCGTGGAAGGCTGCTGACTCCGCCGGCGACAGGATCGGATTCATGAAGAACGAACCGTCGCTCTTCGTGTCGGAGTCCGCGGCGTCAATCACCATCCCTTTCCGTTTTCGGATGGCGATCACCGCCTCACGAACGGCGAAGAGATCCTGATGCGACTCTCCACGTTCCTCCAAATATTTCTGCAACTCCGGATAGCGAACCTTTGCGGAACCGCCGCGCTCCAGCCGGAAGGTCACCGCCAGGACCACATAGCGATCCTTCTCGTGATTCTTGAAGAGACTGGCGCGGTATCCGAAGCGACACTCCTCTTTCGTGAAACTCCTGACAAGACCCGAGGTCCGGTCCAGTGCTTCCACACGGACGACCGTCTCGCTCACATCCTGACCGTAGGCCCCGACATTCTGAATAGGAGTCGCCCCTGTCGAGCCTGGAATCCCCGACAGACATTCCACGCCGGCCCACCCATGATCGACAGCGATCTCGACGAACGGGTCCCAGGGCTCGCCCGCCGCAACCTTCACCATCGCCCAGCGGTCTTCGCTCTCCAGGGTGATGCCTCGCAGGGTGACGTGCATGACCAGCCCGTCGAATCCGGAGTCTGCGATGAGGAGGTTACTTCCCCCGCCGAGCACGAAAAGTGGTCGGCCTTCATCGCGAGCCCACTCAACGGATGCACGAACTTCATCGGACGTGGTGGCCCGGACGAAGAACCGGGCCGGGCCACCAATGCCTATGGTCGTGAACGGAGCGAGAGAAACATTCTCCTGAACTGGGGGACGCAGCATTAAACGCCAGGCATCGCCTTCTTGAGCGGCTTGAGCAGCACCAGAAGCACCACCGCCATCACGAATGCCATCATGGCGAGAGTCAGGAAGAATTTCGAATGTGCCCAGACGTCCCAGAAGACGCCGATTGCCGTCAGCTTGTTCCCGATGGCCGTCGCAACGAACCAGCCTCCCATCATCATGCCGCGCATCCGTTCCGGAGCGACCTTCGACACGAGCGAGAGGCCCATGGGACTCAGCATCAACTCACCGAGAGAGATGACGAGGTACGCGATGATGAGCCACCAGGGCGAAACTTTTCCGGTGTCGCCTCCAGCCTTCGCTGCGAAGTAGAGAATCATGAACGACGCTCCTGTCAGCGTCATCCCGATGGCCATCTTCATCGGCGTCGATGGTTCAAGGCCTCTGCGCCCGAGCATTCGCCAGAACGCGATCAGAGGAAATGTGAGGACGATAATCCAGAAAGGATTGATGGAGTTCGAAACGATCCCGGAGATGTCGTCACCCTCGACAAAGCCGAGCGTAAGAACCTTGATGATCGTAGGAAGTGCCTTGGAGGAAGCCCAGTTGGTGTTGTCGTTTGCCCAGTAGGTGAGAGTGCTTCCGTTCTGGTGAAAGATCATCCAGAAAACAATGACGATGAGAAAGATTACGATCAGCGCCATGACCCGACGACCCTCGGGGACCGCCTCCATCGCTCGGGCCTTCTCGTTGAGCACTGGAGGGAGATCCACGCTGACGGCGGCTGGATTCTGCTTGTCACCGGCGACATCGGGGGATACAGCGAGCTTGCTCTTTCTGACATCCGCATACGCCACGTGCTTCTGGAAGGTCCAGAAGATGATCATCCCGATGACCATCCCGGCTCCGGCCACGACGAAGGCCGGATGGAAACCGTAACGACTCTTGACTGCTTCTGCAATGAGCGGCGCGAAGAAAGCTCCGATGTTGATGCCCATGTAAAAGATGTTGTAGGCGGCGTCACGTAGCGGACTTCCGGCGGGATAGAGGTTGCCCACGAGCGTGGAGACGTTTGGTTTGAAGAAGCCGTTTCCAATGACCAGGCAGACCAGCGCTGTGTAGAGTGCCGGCACCGTCGGGAACGCGAGGAGCACGTGGCCGATCGTAAAGAAGATTCCCCCGATCGTGATTGCTTTTCGGAAACCGATTTTCCGATCGGCGATCCAGCCGCCGATGAGCGGCGAGGCGTACACGAACATGAGATAGTTGGCGTAAAGGCCAGTCGCCTTTGCCGTCGTCCAGCCGAAGCCGTCACCCGTCGTGTCCTTGAGGTAGAGCGTGAGCATCGCCAGCATCGTGTAAAAGCTGAAGCGTTCCCACATCTCGGTCGCGAACAGGACATAGAGTCCCTTCGGATGTCTTTCCCTTGTTCCCGCTCCGGCCCCTGTCATCGCACCAGTGGTACTCGCCATCCGCTGATCTCCTTGCGCTCGACTGTAAACACTGAATCATGCCGCTACACGCTGGCGTGCAATGATAATCGCGTTTCGAAGAAAAGTTGCCGACTGACACGCATTCCTCACACCCTCCCGTTCTCCTCGGCCAAGCCGGGTAGGGCTCGGCGGCGTCAGCTACTCACGCCTTTCCCTCTCCCTCCGGAGATCGTCTCAAAAGGCCAAGATGAAAGCCGAACGGAGAACGCAGAACGGAGAATGAAGAATTTAGAAAGAACAAAGCGAAAAAAGACTGAAAAAACTCGGAATCCCCCCGCTTTGTTTTCTTCATTCTTCATTCTGCGTTCTGCGTTCTCCATTCGGTGGCCCTTTTGAGACGATCCCTCCGGGAGAGGGGAGATAACATCCTCCGCTAAATTCGCTTAATTCTCGTCTCTCGCGTGCACTTCCGCTGGCGGCGATGTCGCCTCGACGGCTGTGAAGGTCTCGAGAATGACATAGCGATGCTTCGACCCTTTCGGTACCAGGTACGAGTCACCGGTCTCGAGAATGACCATCTGACCTTCGAGGTGAAGCTCAGCCTTACCTTTGATGACGAATCCAACGGTCTCGTACTCGTTACTGTGATTCTTCTTGTCATCGTTCGGCGCCTCGCCCTCCCAGAGGCGCATGGAGATGTGCACGCCCGAGGCGAGATACTTTTGTCCCATGTTTCCCTTAGGGGAGTGCTTCGAGCTCAATTTCTTGATGCTGGTATCGCCCATTCGTTTCTCCTTTTTCCTTCGAACGTGCAAGAGGTGAACCGGGTTCGCAGAAAAAAGCCATCTGCGCCACTACCGAGGAAACGAAAGAGACCGCGGGTTTCGGTTGTTCTGCCCTTTTTGCGTTCGACTCACAGAAGCCATCCTTCACGATCACATGACTGAAACCCTCACAATTCCAGCCAGCGAGCTCTCGCGCGAAGTCGATCGTCGCCGCACCTTTGCGATCATTTCGCATCCCGACGCCGGCAAGACGACCCTCACCGAGAAACTCCTTTTATATGGTGGAGCCATTGAGGTGGCCGGGGCTGTCCGGACTCGGAAGGCACAGCGCCATGCCACCTCGGACTGGATGAGCATCGAACAGCAGCGCGGGATCTCGATCACCTCAACGGCCCTGCAGTTCGAGTACGAGGGCTACTGCCTCAACCTTCTCGACACGCCGGGCCACCAGGATTTCAGCGAAGACACGTACCGGACCCTGCTGGCAACCGACAGCGCCGTCATGGTCCTCGACAGCGCGAAAGGGATCGAGCCGCAAACGAGAAAGCTCTTCGATGTGTGCCGGATGCGAAACGTCCCGATCCTCGCGTTCATCAACAAGATGGACCACCCGGGACGTGATCCCTTCGACCTGATCAGCGAAATAGAAAAGGACCTCGGTGTTTCCGCAGTACCGATGAACTGGCCGATCGGCGATGGTCCTTCGTTCCAGGGTGTCTTCGATCTAGTCGACAACCGTGTGCTCCGTTTCGAACGAACGGCACATGGTCAATCGATGGCGCCGGTCACGGTGTCGGGCATCGATGACACGCAGCTTGAGGAAGCGATCGGCTCTTCTGCATGGCAGGAGCTGCGCGACGCCGCCGAGTTACTCTCCGGGGCCGGCACCTCGTTCGACGTGGAGAAATTCAGAAGAGGCGCGCTGATCCCTGTCTACTTCGGGAGTGCCATCAACAACTTCGGCGTGGAACCGTTCCTCCACGCGCTGCTGCAGTACGCACCATCGCCCTCGCCGCGCCGCTGTAAGGTTCTCAAGCCGGGATCGGAACCGACGCCGATGCTCCTCGATCCGAAGAATCCGTTGTTCTCAGGGTTCGTGTTCAAGATTCAGGCGAATATGGACAAGCGGCACCGTGACCGGCTTGCCTTCATGCGTGTCTGCTCAGGCCGCTTCGAGAAGGACATGCAGGTCCATCACTCGCGACTGGGACGGGAGGTTCGTATGACACGCCCTCATCGCCTTTTCGCTCGTGAACGGGAAACCATCGAAGACGCGTTTCCCGGCGACGTCATCGGCTTTGTGAATCCCGGACTGTTCCAGATCGGCGATTCCGTCTCCACGGGCGATCCACTCGAGTTCGAGCATGTCCCGAGGTTCGCTCCTGAGCACTTCGCGATCATCCGGGCGAAGGTCGTCACCAGGCAGAAGCAGTTTCAGAAGGGTCTCGAACAACTCGAAGAAGAGGGGGTCATGCAGGTCCTCACGTACTACGAAGGACTTCGAAGCGAACCGATCCTCGCTGTCGTAGGTGAGCTGCAGCTCGACGTCCTCCAGTCACGTCTCGAACACGAGTACAACGTCGAGACGACGGTGCAGCCTCTCCCCTATCAACTCGCGCGCTGGGTTGACCGCGAACCGAACGACCTCCGCGAGCTCAGATTGCCGAGCGGGAACCGAGTCGCTATCGACTCCAAAGGGCGGCCGGTCGTTCTCTTCAAATCGCAGTGGGAGCTGGACTACTTCATCAACGAGAACAAAGGCGTCGAGTTCAAGTCCGCGGTGTAGGACAGACACTCTTGTCTGTCACGTTCCGAGCCACGAATGCGTCGTGTCAGAAACTGCGAAACGCGGTCACGCTGGTCGAGTCCGAGGGCATCATCATTCGTCCCGCGCCGAGTCGCCAGGTTGCGAAGTCGTAGTTGAGCCCCGTCACCATCAGACTCTCTCCGGGACAGAACTCTGAGAGCGCCTCACCAATCATCCGTACATCCTGTTCGGTATCTGCACGTATGACATGAGTGGCATCAAAACCAATATCGAGTGGTGCTCCAAAGGCACCCAGGGCGACCTGAAGACGCGAATAGTCTGAAGCCGATGACGCGCTGTGTCGCACGAGCAGAAAGTCACGGTTGCGAGCGTGGTGCAGACGGCCCACCAGAAGCCTTCCATCCGGCGGGAGGAAACGCCGCAGGTAGCGAAGAAGAATCACTGAGTGCCGGCGGCTCGGGACCTCGAGCTCCCAGCTGTTCTCGAAATTCGGTTGCGCCTCGACCTTCCTGAGCGCTTCGACGAGCTCGATACTCAGCTCCCCTTCGTAGCAGATCTGGAATTGCTTCATCTTCCCCATCACACCCTCCCTCGATCGAGCGTTTCCAGCATCAGGCAGGCACCAGGTTCGTAAACCATGTCTGGCTGCCGCCACAGTTGCGACAAAGAAAATGAAGAGAGTCCGGCCGGGACCAGGGATTCAGAGAATCACAAATGATGCACAAGCTGTCTTCATGCTCGAAGTGCAAATCGCACGTCGTGCAGTGGAGAGGGTCTTTCTCGGAGCAGGGATTGGATTCTTCGCCGACCGCTTTGCATTCCGGACATCTCCAGCGCATCCCGTCCACTACCTCCACCTTGCCAGACTCTAAAATGTGTACGTTAAATCGTAGCTTAAAGAAGGCGAGAAGACTAGAGGATTTGTGGTTGGGATTTTGGGAACGTCGCACTGTTGAGACCGGAGCGCCGCCTTCCAGGCGGCCGTATCGCCGGCTTCCAGCCGGCAGCTGTCTCGGGAACAAGAGCCGGCAAGATGCCGGCGGTACGGCCGGCTGGAAGCCGGCGCTCCGAGCGCGTCCACGGAGACTTCATCACTACTTCCACGGCGCCTTGCGTCGTTGAGTGGCTCGGGATGACACCGCCTCCGATTCTCGCGGCGGGCGATGTCACGGCGCCAATAGAGACAGTCGCTGATACCATTGGCGCCGATGGAGCGCTCCCTTTTTTTCTATCTCAACGGACGTGAGATCACCGTCGAGGGCGTCGATGCATTCGCGACCGTAGCGAATTTCATCCGAGGTCTGGGCGAGACCGGAACCAAGCTGGTGTGCGAAGAGGGTGATTGCGGATCGTGCAGCGTTCTAGTCGGACGACCCCGGGGCGATACCATCGTCTACAGTCCAATCAATTCCTGCATCCAGTTTGTTTATCAGATGGCAGGAGCTCACGTCGTGACCGTGGAAGGAGTTGGGCGGCGCGCGAATCTTCATCCCGTCCAGGAGGCGATGATTGCCTGTCAGGGAGCGCAGTGCGGGTTCTGTACTCCCGGCTTCGTCGTAGCGATGTGCGGCCTTTTCGAATCACCCGGGAAGCCTGATGAAATCGACGTACGAAACGCGCTCACGGGGAACCTCTGTCGTTGCACCGGCTACGAGCCAATCATCAAAGCTGCCTTGAGCGTGAGTCCAGCGGACGTCCGCACCATGAACGAACGCTACCCGCCTGGCGAGATGCTGCCGCGGTTGCGGGATGCGAGCGAAGGCTCACTGCTGATTGAAACGAATAGGCGAAAGTTCTTCGCGCCCACGACTCTCGGGGAAGCGGCGCAGTTCAAGGCAGACAACGGCGGGACGACCATCGTCCAGGGCGCCACGGATGTCGGTGTGCTTCACAACAAGCGCGGCTTCGATCCACCTGTCGTCATGAACCTGTCCAGGATCGCGTCGCTTCGCGAGATCGCCCTGTCCGACGAAGGTCCCGTTGCGCGAGTCCTTGAGGTCGGCGCGACCGTAACACTGGCAGAGCTCGAGCCGTTCTTTCGCCAGCATGTCCCTCAGTTCGCCGAGATCCTCTATCTCTTCGGCGCCCCGCAGATCCGAAACGCAGGGACTCTGGCCGGAAACATCGCAAACGGCTCGCCGATCGCCGATACCCTCCCGTTTCTCTATGTCATGGAGGGGAGCGTCGAGCTCACTGGCACAACCGGCCCGCGCCAAATCGGTATCGAGCCGCTCTTCCTCGGCTACCGCAAGCTCGATCTGAAATCCGACGAGATCATCACGCGCATCTTCGTCCCACTTCCCGCGCCAGGAGAGATTCTCCAGCTCTACAAAATATCGAAGAGACGGAATCTCGACATTTCCACCATCACGGCTGCCATTCGTCTGGAGACATCCAGCGAAGGAGTCAGACAGGCCAGGATTGCCTTTGGAG
>Ga0136612_10001053_pt1 | contig 11349 bp, 16 predicted proteins | sample AntDryUQ224A2306_2_FD_106644 | JGI IMG/M metagenome (GOLD analysis project Ga0136612, IMG submission 106644) | Polar desert sand microbial communities from Dry Valleys, Antarctica - metaG UQ224A (23.06) | ecosystem: Environmental > Terrestrial > Soil > Desert | place: Antarctica: Dry Valley...
GTTCTGCCGCCTCAAGGACTGCCGACGCCTCGCCACCCGCTATGACAAACTCGCCGCCAACTTCCTCGGCAACATCCACCTCGCCGCCGCCATCATGTGGTGGTTATGAGTCTTGGCCCTAATACGGTCGGATTACGGTGACAGGGATTACGGTGACAGCACTGATTAGCAATCGCTCCCCGACGCCCGCCAGCTCACATCTCCACGGTGTATTGCGAGGGGGACCAGCTGGAGTAGCTGCCGAACGCGAGAATGATGACGAATATGGCCAGCGCGAAGGTCAGGATTCCGACGACCACGGCCCACTGCTCGCGCTCGTCCGGATCAAGAACGACCTTCGCTTTCACGACCGGCGGCGGATCGCGGCGGATTCGCGATTCGCGTAACCTGGGCGACGCCAGGTTGACGGACTGCTTTCCGGTCGGGTGCGAAAGGGCCATGGCGTCCGTGACTAAAGCGAAGGGATTATCATCCAGTTACGGTGCCTGCGCGCCCAGTCAGCACCACCCGCCTCTGAACCCGCCCAAATAGCGCCGCGCCATCCCACTGGCTCGCATATCCTCGGCGATCGACTGGACCGTGCCGTCGGGCCGCGGCAGGCGTATCGGCTTGACGGTTAATGCAAATTAAACAATCCTGCTGTGCCGAATCGTCTGCGAGCGCGTCCCCAGGGTGCGCGACGAGGAGGTCATCATGCTGACCATGAAAGACGATGTGTCCGTGCCCATTTGCCTGAGTGGGCGCCTGCAGAGGATCGAAATCGATTTCTGCATGGATGGACAGGCCTATTTGCTGACGACGCCACTGGGAGGTCATCGGGTCAAGCCAACAAACGACGAAGCCAGGGATGCCCTGGAGGCCGCGGCCGGGACCAAGATGATCATCGGCGTCTGCGGCAATCTGAAATGGAACGTCGAGTGCGGCTACCTCGCCGCCTATTGGGCGGGGCACCCCGATAAGCTGGTCGCGCTGGCGACGGAATAGGAGCCGGGGTTGCCTCGCATTCCGCGACGGCCCCGGGCTTATACCACTTCCTGAACTTCGGCGCTCGCCAGCTCCTCGCCATGGCAACGGATAATGGCGAGGCCATACTTCTCGTGCTCCGCTGGCGTTTCGCTCCGGACCTCCTGCCATCCCGCCTTCCCGCATCGCGACTCTACCAGGGTCAATTCATAGACCTGATTTGGAGGCATTGATTCCTGGACCTCCGCGGACGTCAATCGCCCGACGTAGCCATCCGATCCCACCTCAACCATTCCAGTGAGTCTCAGTACGGGCTGCTCGATCCCCATGCTGTCGCGCGACGAGTACCAATCCTTGTTGCCGGCGAACGGGCAGGGGATTCCGGTTTTTTCCTCTTCGGCGGCCCGACGCGCGGACGCTCCCGCACCGTCGATGCGCGAGCGATCGACAGCAAAGCGGAATTGCTCTTCTCCGTCGTCAACGATTACTTCCTTGATCGTGTCGGCGGCCGCGAAGTCGCCGGATAGGATGATCCAGTCCTTACCGCCGCCGGGCGCATCGACCACATCGATGGTGAACAAGGTCGGGTTGAAATCCGTTCGACGGTGCTCAAGCGACTTCCCCCCGCAGCGTTCGTCAAGATGGTAGCGGCCGTGGGCAAACAGTCGGCAGCCCAAGCCGGTAAAGCCGCGGTCGAGCGATCCGCTCCAATCTGCAAAGCTGCTCGATGATCCAGGCGCGCTGGACCCGTCGGTCGTTGGACTATTCATGGGAGACCTCCTCGATGTGCAGCAAAAGGTGGCGGCTGCAACCGAGCCTGGAGTCGCCGCCGAAGAAATTACTCGGGATTTAACGAGTTGCAACAGTTACTTGGCTCGATCCAGTGCGGCCTGACGAAAAAAGCTGTCCTACACACACCAATTAGGTTCATTAGACAATGTTCTATGAACCCGATAAGGATTGAACATGGGTGCGCCGTCGCGGAAGCAGATTGATGAGGCCATCGCGCAGGGGCTGGCGCGCGGGGACAGCGAGGACGCCATCTTGGCCGACGTCGGCTCGCTCCGGCGGCTGTCGGATGCGGAGCTGGCCGAGCTCGGAGTGGTCGTTGGCTCTGATCCAGCGCCCGCGCTAATAGCGGCCCCGGAAGCGGCCCCAAAATCGGACATCACCCCGGCCATCGACTTCACCCCAATACCCCTCATGCCCCGCCGCGACGGCTGGACCGCCGCGCGCCAGCGCGCGTTCATCGCCGCGCTCGCCGAGACCGGCTGCGTCAGCGAGGCCTGCGCCGAGGTCGGCATAACCGCCCGCTCCGCCTATCGCCTGCGCGAGCGGCCCGAGGCTGCGGCCTTCCGCGCCGCCTGGGACCATGCCCAGTCGCTCGCCACCGTCCGCCTCACCGCGCTGGCGTTCGAGCGCGCGATCCACGGCTCGGCCGAGCGTTTGTACAAGGACGGCGAGCTGATCGCCGAGCGGCGCAAGCCCAACGACCGGCTGCTGATGTGGCTGCTCGCCCATCACGATCCGGTCACCTACGGCTGGCTGGGCAAGCCGCAGAAAGAGGCGCCCGACCCGTCGTTCTACCCGCTGCTGGCCGCCCGCCGCGAGTTGCCGGCTTTGCTCGACAGCCTGGCCGACGTTCCGCCCGCCGATTGCCCGGCCGAGCGGCTTTCGGCCGGCGATTTCGATTCCTGTGACAGCCCGGAGCCGCGCGCGTGACCCGCCCGAATACGCCATGACTCCCCCGCGCGCGTGACGAGTGCGACTTTCGTGACTTTCCGCTCGAGCACCCGAGCGCAGCGGCAGGATTGCGCAGCAATCGTGGCGCAGCGTCGAAGAGAGCGCGAGAGCCGGCCGGCGGGTCGGCAATGCCAAACCCGATCGACGTCACGGATTCAGTCCGTGACGGCTCCTGCCTCGGTTTGCGTGCCTTGCTGTCCTGCGCCCGCCGCCTTCGCCTTGGCCCGAACCTGCGCCGCCGCCTTGGCCTTCGCGGCCGCGGCGGCCTCCGCTTCCCGCGCTTCGCGCCGGCGCTTGGCTTCCACATAGAGCTGATATTCGGTCGGTTGCGGGTCGGTGACGAACAGGCTGCCGATTTCCTTGCCCGTGGCCAGCCGCGCGGCCATTTCGGCGGCGGTCAGCGCCGCGCCGAGCAGGTTGACCCCGGCGCCGGCCCCCATGCAGCCCATCGGCCCGACGCTGGCGCAGCTGGTGTCCCGCATCCGCTCGGGCCGCTTGGGCCGGCCGCTGCGCTTGGCCCGATTGGCCTCTAGCACGTCGGGGTCGAGCCGGTACCCCTCCGGCCGCTGCGCGCAAATCACGATCTCGCCCGGCTGGGCGTTGGGAAGGGTCGGGCAGCGGTTGGCCGCCTTCGTCTCACCATCGTTCGCTGGTCCATCGGTGGTGGGCGCCAGATCGGCGGTCGCGGCGGCGGCAGGCTCGGCCTTGGCTGCCACTTCCCCGGCAACCGGGGCGAGCAAGGCGATCGCAACAAGCAGTCCGGCCAGCATCGCGCCACCCTGTCCGCCCCGACGTTGCCGCGCAATGAACATCACGGGGGTTAGGGTAACCGGCTGGTCAGCACCACGGCCGCCGGCCGCCGGCGTAGGGGCGCGCGAGGCCTTCATCGACCAGGCGGTCGCCGACGCTGCGGCCGTCGACCAGCACAATCCTCAGCGTGCGGCCGTATTTGTCCTGGTCGCGGTCGATCGTCTCGAGGCTGACCGCGCCGCCGTTGAGCAGCTGCCGCAGCCGCCGGGTCGCCTGGTCGCCGAGCGCTTGCTCCTCGGCGCAGCGCGGGTCGTGAGTCTCGGGCGCGTCGATGTCGGCAACGCGGATCTTCTGGCCCCCGAGCCACAGCGTGTCGCCGTCGACCACGCAATTGGTCCCGCCGCCGGTGTGGCAAAAGCCGAAGCTCGCGCGGACGGGATTGGTTGCGGCCGCCGCCGCCATCGCCGCCGCCTGTGTCGGCCAGACCGCGCCGAGCCAGCCGCCGCCATAAGCGACACCGACCAGCGCCGCGCCGGCCCACAACGGCACGAACCGAACCAAGCCCGACGGCTTGCGCCGCGCTTCCGGTCGAAACCGCGTGACGTCCCCACGTCCCCGCGACCAATGCTTACTCATCTGCCCCCGCTACGCCGCGACACGATCACCGAAATCTACCGAGATGGGCTTGCCCCGCAACACCCTGGGTTAAGTCTGCGCATTTTTTGTCACGCAATCATCACGAGCCTGAAATGCCCGAGTCACGCGGCTGCGCTATGCTGCCCGCATGGACGCAATCGTCTTGATCGGATTGATCCTCGCGCTCATCGCCATCGCGGCACAGCGGATTGCTTCGGCGCCGCTGATCACGACGCTCGGCATCTGCTTCGGCAATTGGGCGGAGGAATCGCGCAGCCGCGACTTTCGTTCGGGCTAAGCTTCCCGCAGACCCGTCCAATTGCCAGCCGCATTGCGCTGTTGCTAGGCTGGCCGCCCAGCAGTGTGCGACGGAGCCCAGCCATGCCCGATCCAGCCGCGGCCAAGGCCCGCCTCGAAGCGGCGTTGTGCATCGATTGCGCGCTCAGGGCAGAGTGACGAACAAGGGCGAACCGAAGCCATGACCGATCTTGCAGCCACCATCGAAGCCCTCTCCAACCGCTGGATGCAGGCGTGGATCCAGCGGGACCGCGCGGCACTCGAGGAATCGCTGGCGCCCGATTTCGCGCTGATCGTCTCGGCGAGCCCGACCCACCGGCTCGACCGCGCAAGCTGGCTGGCGACCGCGTGCACGCGCTACACCTGCACCGAATTCCGCTACCGCGACGTGCAGGTGCGCGACCTCGGGGCGGTCGCGGTGATGTCGGCGATCGCCGAGTTCACGGCCGAGATCGACGGTGTCCCACGCAATGGTCCGTTGTTCCTGACCGACGTCTGGCGTCGCGGCGAAAACGCCGTCGACACGAACGGGCGTTGGCAAGTGTGCGCGCGCTATAGCTCGCATCCCGAGCCGGCCGGCGCGTCGAGCGCGGCAGTGAGGGGCCTCGAGCAGGGCGATTAAGCCTGAACGCCTCGGTTCGACTCATCCCTGAATCGCTTCGTCGCAACGGCTGAATCCATCTTAAGCGAAAGCCGTTGCGGCGGCATGACATGGAGCTCGGTCATCCGCGGCGCCTGGTACCTGCCCAACCGGCGGCAGCTCGACCTGTTGTTCACCAGCGGCCGGCGCTACGTCTATTCGAACGTGCCGATGGCGATCGCGACCGGCTTTGCCGAGGCGGAGTCGAAAGGGCGGTTCTACAACCGCGAGATCCGCAATCGCTTCCCGTGCCGGGAGGTTGGGCGCGAGGCCAGGGGGGAGCGCGCGGCCGCCTGAGTTCGTTGTCGGCGCATGCCGTCGACCGTCATCCGCCGCTTCGACTATTCGCCCGAGCGCCGCGAATTGCTCGTCAAGTTCGTGACCGGCCGCCGCTATGTCTATCTCGACGTCCCCGACGAGGAAGCGCGGTCGCTGCGCGGCGCGTTCGCCAAGGGCCGCCATTTCAACGCCCGCATCCGCGACCGCTACCGCTTCCGCGAGCTCGTCGAGGACGACGGTCCCTAGCGGCCCTCGCCGCCCTTTTCTTCCTCGAACGTCAGTGCGACGTCGGCATTGGCGGACAGCCGGACGACATCGCCTTCGACATCGGCGACCAGTCCGCGCGAGATATAATGGTGGTGGCCCTCATGTGCACCGAACCCGCTGTCCTTCTTGGTCAGCTTGATGCGGTCGCCCTCGACATGATCGACGGTCCCGACCGGCGCGCCGTCGGCGCCGACCACCTGCATATGCTCGCGAATGTCTTCAAAGCCGCTCATCGCCGCCTCCTTTCCCCCGATCGGCTCAATAGCAGCTTTGGGAGTGCGTCAGCCAGCCCTGTCGGGGTTGCCGCTTGAAATGCGGAACCGGTCCGGCAACGGTTCGTTCGTTTCGCCACAACAACAGAGGGAGAGTTTTCATGGCCGACAACGATGGCGACCGCGAGACGGTCGATCGCACGACGATCGTCGAAACCGGCGGCGGCGGCGGCGGCGGCGGGGTCCTTGCCGTGGTGCTGCTGATCATCGTCGTGCTGGTGCTGCTGTTCATGTTCCGCGACCAGCTCGGTTTCGGCGCCAGCAAGACCGAAATCCAGGTTCCCGACCAGATCGACGTCAACGTCAACTAGGCTGATCGACGGCGCAGTGGCGTCCGCCGCTCGCGGTCCCACGCTCGGGAGCGAGTCCCCGCGCGAAAACGGGCGCGGCTCCACGCGGGCCGTGCCCGTTTGAACTTGCGCGCCGCAGGCACTAACGGACCTGCGATGAAGACGAACGCGACGCGCTACATGACGGGCTTTGGCGGCCATTTCGAGACCGAGGCGGTCGAAGCCGCGCTCCCCAAGGGCCGCAACAGCCCGCAGCGCCCGCCCTTCGGCCTCTATGCCGAGCAATTGTCGGGAAGCGCGTTCACCGCGCCCCGGCACGACAACCGCCGCAGCTGGCTGTACCGGATGCGGCCGACCGCCGACCACCGCCCGTTCGAGCGATATACGGGGTCAAGCCTGTTCGAGGCCGGGCCATGCGACGAGCCGCTGGCTCCCAATCGCCTGCGCTGGGACCCGCCGGCCGACCTTCCTACCGACGCCGATTTTGTCGATGGCCTCGCCGCGATGCTCCATGCGCGGCGTCCCGAGGATCTCGAGGGGGTCGCGGTTTATCTGTACCGCGCCGCCCGGAGCATGGACCGGCGCGTGTTCGTCGACGCCGACGGGGAATTGCTGATCATCCCGCAGCAAGGCGCGATCACGCTGGAGACCGAGCTTGGGCGGCTCGAGGTCGCGCCCGGTTCGATCGGTCTTGTGCCCCGCGGGGTGAAGTTCAGGGTCGTTGTCAAGGGCGATGGATCGCGCGGCTATGTCGCCGAGAATTACGGCGCTCCGTTCCGGCTGCCCGAGCTGGGGCCGATCGGCGCCAACGGTCTCGCCAGCCCGCGCGACTTCGAAGCGCCCACCGCCTGGTTCGAGGACCGCGATGAAGAGGTCGAAGTCGTCCAGAAATACCTTGGGAATTTGTGGGTGACCCGCCTCGACCATTCGCCGCTCGACGTCGTCGCGTGGCACGGCAATTATGCGCCGTTCCGCTACGACCTCGCCCGCTTCAACGCGCTCGGCACGGTGAGCTTCGACCATCCCGATCCCTCGATCTTCACCGTGCTCACCAGCCCGAGCAACGTGCCCGGACGCGCCAACGCCGATTTCGTCATCTTCCCGCCGCGCTGGATGGTGGCCGAGGACACGTTCCGGCCGCCGTGGTTCCACCGCAACGTGATGAGCGAGGCGATGGGGCTGATTTCAGGCGAGTATGACGCCAAGGCGGAGGGCTTCGCGCCCGGCGGGCTATCGCTGCATAACATGATGAGCGGCCACGGGCCCGATCTCGACAGCTGGCGCAAGGCGACTGAGGCCGAGCTGAAACCGGCCAGGATCGAAGGGACGCTGGCGTTCATGGTCGAGACCTGCTGGCCGTACCGCCCGACGCGGTTCGCGCTGGAACGGGCACAGCCGGATTATGACCAGGCATGGGCGGGGTTTCCGAAGGCGAAATTGCCGTGAGCGAGCTCGACGAGACCCACGACCCGGCGCGAACGAGCTGGGTCGGTGGAGCCGGCGCCGGAAGCGACTTCCCGGCGCAGAATCTGCCGCTCGGCATCTTCTCCGAAACCAGCGGCCAGCGCCGGCCGGGCGTGGCGATCGGCGACTTCATCCTCGATCTTGCCGCCGCCGCGGACCTGCTCGACGAGGAGTGGCGCGAGGATCTGTCGCAACCCGTGCTCAATGCCTGGCTCGCGCGCGGACCCGACGATCACCGCGCGCTCCGCCGCCGTCTGTTCGAGCTGCTCACCGACAAGCGCTTTCGCGACGATCTCGAAATGCATTTGATCGGCCACAGCGAGGTGCGAATGCACCTGCCGTGCCTGGTCGGCGACTACACCGATTTCTACGTCGGCATCCATCACGCGACCAACGTCGGCAAGCAGTTCCGGCCCGACAATCCGCTGCTTCCCAACTACAAATATTTGCCGATCGGATATCATGGGCGGGCAAGCTCGGTGCGGCCGTCGGGTGAGCCGGTGGTACGGCCCAACGGGCAGATCAGGCCGACCGACGACGCGGAGCCTCGCTACGGGCCCAGCCGCCGTCTCGACTATGAGCTCGAACTCGGCATGTGGATCGGGCCGGGCAACGCTCTCGGCCAGCCGATCCCGATTGCCGCGGCGTGCGAGCACATCGCTGGATACTGCCTGTTGAACGACTGGTCGGCGCGGGACATCCAGGCGTGGGAATATCAGCCCTTGGGTCCGTTCCTTGCCAAGAATTTCCTGACCAGCGTTTCGCCCTGGGTGGTCACCGCCGAGGCCCTGGCCCCATTCCGCATGGCCATGCCGCCGCGGCCGCCGGGCGATCCCCAGCCCCTGCCCTACCTCGATGACCCGCGCGCGGGGACCAGCGGTGCGCTCGGCATCGAGCTTGAAGCGACGCTTTCGACCCGGAAGATGCGCGACGCCGGGTTCGCGCCGCATGTGCTGTCGCGCGGCGGCGCCGCGGCGGCGATGTATTGGAGCGATGCGCAGATCGTGACCCATCACGCGTCGAACGGCTGCAATTTGCAGCCCGGCGATTTGATCGGCACCGGCACCCTTTCGACCGACAGCGACGAAGGCCTCGGCTCGCTTATCGAGATCAGCCGCGGCGGCAGGCAGCCGATTGCACTTGCGAGCGGCGAGACCCGCAGCTTCCTCGAGGACGGCGACGAGGTCACGCTCCGGGCATGGTGCGAACGCGAGGGCGCGGTGCGCATCGGGTTCGGTGAATGTGTCGGCCGGGTGGAGCCGGCGCCTCCTGCCTAGAGCAGGCCGAGGCTTTCACCCATCAGCCGCGTCATCCCGTAGATCCGGTCGAGCTGCGGGGTCGGCATACCGAGCCGCGATGCGATTTCGCGCGGAGCGCCGAGCAACGCCTCGAGCTCGATCGGCCGCCCCGCTTCGACATCCTGCAGCATAGAAGGCTTGAACGCGCCCAGCCGCGCGGTCACCGCCATCCGGTCCACGCCGCTCTCGGCGATCGGGCAGCCGATCGCCGCGCCGACCGCGGCAAGCTCGGCCATCGCTTCGAGCATCCAGGAGCGCAGTGCCGGCTCGGCCAACAGCAGGTCGGCGGTCGAACGAGTCAGCGCCGACAGCGGGTTGATCGTCGCATTGCCCCACAATTTGTACCAGATCGCGCGGCGCACATTGTCGCTGGCTTCGGCGGTAACGGCCGCACGCTCGAACAGCGCCGCGAGGAGGTGAATCCGTTCGCTCGTGCCGCCGGCGGGTTCGCCCAGGATCAGCCTGTCGGCATGCTTGACCACCACCTCGTTGGGCGCTGGACGGCTGCACGCGGCATGGACGACGCAGCCGATGACCTGCCCCGCGGGCAAGCCGGCGGCGATACGGCCGCCGGGATCGACCGAGGTGAGGGGCTCGCCGGTGAACCACCAGGGAACGCCGTTGAGCATCGGCACGATCAGCGTTTGCGCGCCGATCAGCGGCCGCGCGGCCTCGGCGGCGTCGGCCAGCGCCGGCGCTTTCACCGCAATGATCAGGACATCCTGCTCGCCAAGTTCGGCGGCATTGCCCGATGCATTGACCGCAACTTCAGCGGTGGATGCGCCCTCGGTCAGCAGCAACCCTGCGCGCCGCAGCGCATCCAGTTTCTCGCCGCGGGCAAGCACGTTCACCCGCTCGCTAGCCAGCGCCAGCTTCGCGGCGATCCAGCCGCCGATCGCCCCGGCGCCGACGACCGCGATGCGCCGATCAGTCGCGCTCATTGTCCCAGATCATGTGGATGATCCGCCAGCCGTGCGCGGAATCCCGGAACAGCTGGATCGAATTGACGCCGCGGCGCTCGACGTCCCGGTCGTCGGACGAGCGCCGGGCCTCATAATGGCTCCAGACCTGGGCGATATTGCCGAACACGTCGATCCGGCGCTCGGTCTCGATCTCATAAAAATCGTTGGCCGCGAAAAACGGCATCGTGTCGCGCGCATAGTCGTCGAGGCTCATGCATTTGATCATCGGCCGACCCTGCTGGTCGACCCAGCTGCGGACCTGTCGAGCGTCGGGATGGAAGCATTGCTCTTGGCGCGACCAGTCCCGGGGCCCGGCCGGTCCGGAGATCATCGCGTACATGTCATCGATGACGGCGCCGATCGCCTGTTCCTCGGTCATGGGCCTCCAATCGCTCGTCCCTGCGAAAATCGGTATTGGGCGGCGGTTCGTTCCGCAAGGACTTGCCTTGCCGGGTCGCAGCCGCCAAGCAGCAGCAGAATGACGCGCTCCGACGACATTCCCGCAGTCCTCGACCAGCTTTGCGAGATCTACGATTCCTCCGCGGCCGCCCTGCGCGACGCGCTGCTGGCCTATGTCGGCAGCGGCACGCGGCCCGATCCCAAGGCGCGCGCCGAGGGCTGCTTCGCTTATCCCGAGCTGCGCGTCGATTATGACGCAAGCGGGCCGCGGCCGACGCTTGCGCGCGCATTCGCGCGCCTCAACCAGCCGGGCACCTATTCCGCGAGCATCGCCAGGCCGGCGCTTTTCAGGGACTATCTTCGGGTCCAGCTCGAGCATCTGGTGCGCGACTATGCGGTGCGCATATCGGTCGGGCGCTCGGCCACCGAAATCCCTTACCCCTATGTGCTCGACGGCGCCGAGATCGAGCTCGGCGAGATCGGCGCCGCCGAGCTGTCGCGCTGGTTCCCGTCGAGCGAGCTGGTTCATATCGGCGACGAAATCGCCGACGGCGCGTGGGATTTCTCGACCCGCAGGGAGCGTCCGCTGGCATTGTTCGACGGCCCCCGCACCGACTTCAGCCTGGCGCGGCTCAGCCATTACACCGGCACCGATCCCGAGCAATTCCAGCACTTCGTGCTGTTCACCAACTACGTCCGCTACGTCGATGAGTTCGTGCACTTCGCGATCGATGCGCTCGGCCGCGACGGCAGCCCCTATACCGCCCTCGCCGTGCCCGGCGGGTTGCACGGCCCGGCCGACCTCGAACACGCCGAGGCGCAGATCGCGGCGGGCAATTGGCGTCGCCACCAGATGCCCGCCTATCATTTGATGGCCGAGGGCGGCACCGGGATCAGCCTCGTCAACATTGGCGTCGGACCGTCAAACGCCAAGACGATCTGCGATCATATCGCCGTGCTGCGGCCCGAAGTGTGGCTGATGATCGGCCATTGCGGCGGATTGAGGCCGAGCCAGGCGATCGGCGATTATGTGCTCGCCCACGCGTATTTGCGCGACGACCATCTGCTCGACGACGTGCTGCCCGTGGA
>Ga0136612_10001054_pt1 | contig 11348 bp, 9 predicted proteins | sample AntDryUQ224A2306_2_FD_106644 | JGI IMG/M metagenome (GOLD analysis project Ga0136612, IMG submission 106644) | Polar desert sand microbial communities from Dry Valleys, Antarctica - metaG UQ224A (23.06) | ecosystem: Environmental > Terrestrial > Soil > Desert | place: Antarctica: Dry Valley...
ATGTCGCGCAGGACGGCGAACAGCAGCGCAAACGGCACGTAGAAGAAGACGGTCTGCTCGAGCGCCTTGTCGAGCGACGTCGAGTAGGCGGCCTGGAGCGTGTAGAGCAGCGTGGCGCCCGCGAGCAGCCACTCCATCGCAGCGTTCGCGCGCGGCGGATCGAACCGCTCGCCGCCCCGGATCCGCGGAACCGCCCAGGCGAGCGCGCCCGCCGCCACGACCAGGTAGAGCGGGACGAGCAGGTTCGCCGTCGATCCACCCGCCTCGATCGGGACGCGGAACGGCAGCGTCGCGAGAGCGGCCAGCGGCAGGGCGGCGCGCCGGCGCGCGAACAGCAGCGCGAGCGGCACCACCACCAGCGCCGCGCCGGCAATCGCTGCGGCGAGCGCCGGGAGCGTGTGCTCGCGCACCGGCTCGAGCTGCGGCGTCTCCCAGATCGACAGCACGAGCAGCACGGGCGTGAGCACGAGCGCACCCAGCATCCCCCACGCGCGGCCGCGCGCCGTGGGCGCCAGGATCGCCGCAGCGGCGAGCGCGGCCGCGATCACCATTCCGGCCGCGCGCACGACCTCGGGGCCGGCTGCGGTGTCCACCTCCACGGGCATCGCCTAGAACGTCCGGATCGCCGGCGTCGTGCCGCGCAGGATGTCGACGATGTTGCGCGTCAGCTGCTGGACCGGCTCGGAGCCGTCCTTCAAGCGTGCGCCCCACTCGGGCAGCCCGACGCGGATCACGAATCCCTTGCCGACCTCGGTCAGGGCAAGCGCCGGCCGGCTCGGCGGGAGTTGCTCGCCCGCGGCCTCGGCCGCCTCGATCTCGGCCATGTCGATCACCGCCAGGGCGGCCCTCACACGCTCGGACGGCTCGGACTCCTCGAGCGCCGAGAAACCGGCCAGCTCGTCCACACCGGTCAGCAGGCCGAGCTCCGGATCGTCGGCGACCGGCTGCAACGGTTGCGACCCGCCCGCGGGCTCGCGCAGCGGTCGCAACGTGGCGCCGAACGGGTCGGCGTCGGTCGGCGGCAGCGGGCGCAGCAGCCGGTCACGCGCGACCGAGACGCCGCGGAGCATCGACTCCGCCCCGAACGACGCGAGCCGGCCTCCATCGGTCACGTAGCGGCGCAACCTGCGCGCGACCTCCGTCGAGATCCAGCGCAGCGGGCCGGCGAGCAGCACGCCGGCGCGCTCGTTCGACAGGCCGGCCCGGGAGGCCGCCAGCGTGAGGTCGGTGGTGACGTCGTAGCCGATCCCCTGACCATCGAGGAACGCGAGCAGCGGCGCGACCTGTTGCGTGAAGCCGTCGGGCAACCCGTCCGCGAGCAACCGCGGGTAGGCGGCGGCGCTGCCGTTCGCGAGCGTGTTCGGCAGCCCGTCGCGGTCGTCGTCGAGCGTGTCGAGCCCGAACCACGTGATCGCCGGGAGCACGACCAAGAGCGGCGCGGTCGTCGCGTCCTGGACCGCGAACGGGACCCGCGTCGTGCGCCTGTTCGTGCGCACATCGAGCACGTAGAGGCCCGAGGCGCCACGCGGCGTGCGCAACTTCAGCTCGCCGCCGGACGACCTGCGCCCCTTGCGCCGCGCCTTGGGCTCGCCGGCGCGGAACATGCGCCAGCGGTACGGGCGCCCGCGCGAGTCGACGGCGAACGACGCCTTCTCGCCGGCGCGGACCGGATCGGCCGGTGGGCGGGCGATCAGGCCGCGCACGCTGACGCCCGGCCGGCCGCGCACCGTGCCAGGCCTGGCGCCATCCCCCGCGGAGAGCCCCACGTTGCCCGACACGTCGCGCACCGCCGCGACCACCTGGTAGGTGCCCGAGGGCGCCGGCGCGGCGCCGGCGCGGCCGTCCCACTCGCCCTCGCGCTCGCCCGCCGGCAGCTCGAAGGCGCTCACCTGCTCGGGCTCGCCGATCCCTGTGCGCAGCACGCGGATCTGCGTCGGGAAACGCTCCGAGACGATCCTGACCCGGAACGGAACGCGCCCTGCGACCGGGCCGGTTATCCACTCGCTCCCGTCCGGCCCGCCGGCGAAGACGCTCGGGCGCGGCGCAGTCGTGTCGAGCCGCACCCCCGCGCTGAGCGTCACGGCCCGCCCACCGCGACGCAGTCCCACGCGCACGCGGTACACGCCCTCGGGCGCCCGGACGCCCTGCTCCGTCCTGCCGTCCCAACGCACGAGCACGGACTGCCTTGCGACTGCCGGCACGTCCTCGGCGAGCCGCCGGACCTCGTTGTCGGCGGCGTCGACGATCGTGATCGTCACGTCGTCGTCCTTGCGCACGCGCACGCGGATCCGGCTGACGTCGAGCCGGCCGTCGCCGTTGGGCGAGAAGTGCTGCGTCACGCGCTGGATGTCAGCCACCAGCGGCGCGCTCTTGAGGCGCTGGGCGACGAAGAAGGCCGCGAACGTCGCGGCCACCAGGAGCACGAAGACGGCGCGCGCGGGGAAGCTCACCGGGCGGGGCTAGGGCGCCCGGTCGGCGCCCGCGAGGACGACGACGTCGGCGTCCGGCGCGAGCGACCCCGTGTCCTCGTCGATCGGCTCGACCGCGGAGATCGAGAGCAGCCCGGCCACCTTGCGCGCCTGCGAGCGGAAGCCGTCTGCGTAGAACACGGTCGACGACTGGAGCGTCTGATCGCGCGTGTTGGTCTCCGTCGCCCCACGCTCGTAGCCGCCCTCTCGGGAGATGCGATCTGCGAGCTGGCCCGCGAGCCCGGCGAACGTCGTCCCGTTCAGCACGGCCACGTTGGTCTCGGCCGCCGGGGTCGCCGCCCCGCCCGCGTCGTCGGCCCCCACGTCGGGATCGCCGGGAGCCGGCGCGGCGCGGTTGGGTGGCGGCGGCGTGTCCTCGCCGGCGAGCTGCGACACGAGGAACGTGCCGCCGCCGAGGATCAGCACGGCGAGCCCGACGAACAGCGCGATCGTGCCGGCGGAGCGACCCTGGCGCGGCGGCGCGGCGGCAGGCCGGCGCGCGGGCTGGCCTGGCGCGGCGCGCGGGGCGGGGCGGGGCGGCGCGGCGGCGGACGGCTGGCTCTGGCGCAGTGGCATCGGAGCTGGGCGCGGTGTGACGCCGACCCGTTGGGCGGGCGTGACCCGCGGGACCGGCGCGGACACCTCGCCGGGACTCGCCGGCGCCGGGCGCTCAGCCTCCGTGGACTCTGCGCCGCCAAGGCGCGGCGCGTCTGCGTCGCCGCCGCTGGGGCGTGGCGCGGGCGCATCGTCGCCGGTCGCGGGAGCCTGGCCGCCGGCTTCCGCCGCGCCTTTCGCGGCAGCCTGGTCGCCGACCTCCGCGGCACCGCCCCCGGTGCCGCCGGCTTCCACCGGCGCTGAGCCCGCTCCGCTCGCGGCCACCGCGGCGGCGTTCGAGCCCGCCGGCGCCTCGCCCTCCGCAAGCGCAGCGCCGCCCGCCTGCTGCGCCGTTGCGTCCCCGGCGCTGGTGGCGACCTCGGGCTCCTCGTCGCCGCCCGCTTGCTCCGTCGGCTCGACGGCGTCGTCAACGTCCTCCGCGCGCGGCGCGGTGCCGTTGCCCGTGCCGGGTGGCGCGGCGGCGGCGGGGGCGGGGGCCGCCGGCACGTTGCCGTTGGTCGCGGGCGTGCCGGCCGCATCGTCCTGCACCGCCTCGGCAACCCCGGTCGGCTGCACGCCCGCCGCGGTCTGCGCGCCCGCCGCCGCCGGCATCTCCGCCAGGCGCCGCGGTGGCGCGACGCCGGCCTTGACAGGCGACGCCGGCGCCGGGCGCGCGGCTGCGGCCGCCTCGGCCTCCGCGACCACGCGCTCCTCGAGCTCGCGCGCGCGCTCGGGCGCACGACCCGCCCACTCGCGCAGCCGCTTGAGCTCGCGTGCCTGCGAGAAGTAGAGCAACGAGAGCACGGCCAAGCCGAAGAAGGCGGCGACGCCGACGTACACGCCGTACTTCTCGACCTGGCCCTGAAAAGAGAGCGCGAGCAGGACCATATGGAACGAGTCGCTGATTCTAGGCGCCGTCCCGGCTGGCAGGCTGCTCGACCGGCGCCGCCGCGCTCGGGTCGAGCTCCGGCGGGACCTGGCGGACCGCCGACAGCTCGGCCACCTTCTCCGCCAGCGCGGCTGCGTCGCCGTCGAGCACGAGCCAGCCGACCTGGTCGAACGTCTCCTGCTCCCAGGACGGATCCAGCCGGGGGTGCTCGGCGCGCAGGATCTTCTGCGCCGGCGTCGGCTGCGGACGCTCGTACGGGTTGAAGAGCTCCTCGTGCAGCTTCTCGCCGGGACGCGGGCCGATCACCTCGATCGCGATGTCGCGCTCGGGCTCCAGGCCGGAGAGCCGGATCATGTCGCGCGCGAGCTCGATGATCTTCACCGGCTCGCCCATCTCGAGCACGAACACCTCGCCGCCGTCGACGAGCGACCCCGCGCGGATCACGAGCTGGACGGCCTCGGGGATCGTCATGAAGTAGCGCGTCATCTCGCGGTGCGTGACCGTGACCGGGCCGCCCGCGGCGATCTGGCGCCGGAAGATCGGCACGACCGAGCCCGACGAGCCGAGCACGTTGCCGAAGCGCACGACGCAGAAGGCGGTCTCGGGGAAGCGCTGCTCGGCCGCCTCGACCGCCCACTCCGCCAGCGCCTTGGACGCGCCCATCACCGTGGCGGGCGAGACCGCCTTGTCGGTCGAGACGAGCACGAACGCCCGGCAGCCGGACTCGCCCGCCACCTGGCACATCAGGCGCGTGGCGACCGCGTTGTTGCGCACCGCCTCGACCGGGTTCTCCTCCATCAGGTGCACGTGCTTGTAGGCGGCCGCGTGGAAGACGATCGCGGGGCGATGCTCTGCGAACACCTCGCGCATGCGCTCGCCCTCCTTGCAGTCCGCGAGCACCGCAACCGTGTTGAGCACGTGCCGGTCCTCGACGAGCTCGCGGCGGATCTGGAAGAGGTTGTCCTCGGCGTGGTCGAGCAGCACCAGCTTGCTGGGACCGACCCGAGCGATCTGGCGGCACAGCTCAGAGCCGATCGAGCCGCCGGCACCTGTGACCAGGACCACGCGGCCTGTGAGATAGCCGCCGACGCGGTCGAGATCCATGCGCACGGGCTCGCGCCCGAGCACATCCTCGACCTTGACCTGGCGCACCTGGCGCAGCAGGCGGCCGCTGGTCTGCAGCAGCTCGAACACCGTCGGCATCGTGCGCACCGGCACGCCGCGCTCGCGGCATGCGGCGACGACGCGCGCGCGCATCGTGCCCGGGGCCGAGGGCACCGCGATCAGCACCTCGTCGGGCTCGACGTCCTCGAGCACCCGCGGCAACTCAGCGGTCGTCCCGAGCACGGAGAGCCCGCGATCGATGCGCGCGTGCTGCTTGCGCGGGTCGTCGTCCACGAACCCGACCGGCCGGTAGCCGAGCTCGGGGTTCCGCAGGATCTCGCGCAGCAGCAGCCGGCCGCCGTCGCCGGCCCCGACGATGATCACCGAGCGCGCGTCGCGGCGCGCGCGGAACCCGCGCAGCGGGCGCTCGTAGAGCAGGTGCACCAGGAAGCGCGATCCGCCGATGAAGACCAGCATCAGGAGCCCGTAGAGCACGAGCACGCTGGCCGGCACCCCGACGGAGGTGAAGCGCGTCCCGTTGAACTCCAGCCGCGGCTGCACCACCGCGACGTAGGCGACGAGCGCGAGCGTCGCAAGCACGCACGCCTGCGCGATCTGCAGGTAGTCGCGCTGGCTCGCGTACCGCATCCAGTGCCTGTAGAGGCCGAAGAGCGCGAACACGAACACGCTGCCGACGATCACGAACGCGAGCGTGCGCTCGAACAGGTCGGAGTACAGCCCTGGGACGTCGCCGTCGAAGCGCAGCAGGTACGCGAGGTGATAGGCGAGCGCTACCAGCCCGGCGTCCAGCGCCACCTGGGGCAGGCTGTGGCGATGGAACGGGAGAGCGGCCGCCGAGCGAATCAGCCGGCGCATCCGGTGATTCTACCTGTGCAACGGCGATGCAGCGTGCACGACACCGTCCACGAGCAGGTCCGTGAAGACCTCCGGATCGCGGCGCACGCGATCGCGCCATGGCGCCTCGCCGGTGCGCTTGGCGACCTCGACGTCGCCGGCGCGCGCGAGGCGGCGCAGGCGGCCCTCGGCGATCAGCCGCTCGTCGACCGCCCCGAGCCGGCCCTCGAAAGTCGTCCAGACCGGCGTCCCGAGCGCCACCGCCTCGCGGTTCATCGTCCCGCCGGCCGACACGACGACATCCGCGAGCGCGACCAGCGACTGGGCGTCGACGGCGCGTTCGGGCACGACGTAGCCGCCCGCGGCGGCCAGCTCGGCGCGCTGCGCGGGCGTGCGCGGGAGCACCACCACCTGCGCCTGCTCGCGCAGGTGCTCGAGCAGGCCCGCGAACAGCGGATGCTCGAAGCGGTGATACAGCGACACGGCCGGCGGCGTGCGCACGACGGCGATCGGGTCGGCGGCGTCGAGCCCGAGCTCGCGCAGCACCGCGGGCTCGGGTGCGAAGTCAGCCAGGTAGTACTCCTCCTTGAGTCCCGGATAGCGGCGCAGCTTGCGACTCGTGGCGCCGTAGCGGGCGAGGCGCTCGGGCGGGATCGCGTCGGGCACGACGACTCGCCGGGCGAGCCGGCAGTTGACGCTGTGCTGGACCGTCGCCCACTCGTAGTCGAACGTCGTAGCGCTCGGGATCCCGAGCAGCTTGGCGGCGAGGCTGACGTCGTTGGAGCCGTGTCCGAGCGCTGCGTCGAAGCGGCGGCCCTTGGCCCAGTTCGCGAGCGCGAGCGAGCGCGACGCGAGCCCCGCGCCCTTCGCCGCGAGCCCGCCGCCGCGGTGGCGCCCGATCGCCGTGTGCGCGATCCCGAGCCGGTCGCAGAGACCCAGCGTCTGCGCGAAGTCGCGCGCCGTCACGAGCACCTGCGCGCCGCGCCCCTCGAGCGCGCGGATCACCGGGCGCATCACGAGCACGTGCGGCGAGTTGGTCAGGTCAACCCAGATCCGCATCGCGCACGACCGCCACGACCTCGGCCGCGTGCTCGCGGCTGAGCACGGGGCTCATCGGGAGCGCAAGGTGAGTGCGTGCCGCCTCGTCGGTCCCGGGCAGGTCGACGTCCGACCACGGCCGCATCGCCGCCTGGCGGTGCAGCGGGACGCTGTAGTAGGCCTTGCAGCCGACCCCGGCGGCGCCGAGCGCGGCGGCCAGCTCCTTGGCCCGCCGGTGCCGGATCACATACAGGTGCCAGGCGGGGTCGCAGCCGTCGACGGGCTCGGGCAGGCCCGCCAGCTCGCCGAGCCCGGCCTCGGCATAGTGCGCGGCGGCGGCGCGACGCCCGTCGCACCAGGCGTCGAGCTGAGGCAGCTCCAAGCGCAGCAGCGCTGCCTGCAGCTCGTCCAGGCGCGAGTTGTGGCCGACGAGCTCGAACGTCACCTTGTCGCGCGAGCCGTGGAAGCGCAGCATCGCGACGGCCTCCGCGAGCCCCGCGTCGGCCGTCGCGACTGCGCCGCCGTCGCCGAAGCCACCCAGGTTCTTGGACGGGAAGAAGGAGAAGGTCGCGGCGGCGCCGAGCGCGCCGGCGTGGCGCCCGTCCGCCGTGCGCGAGCCGGCCGCCTGCGCGGCGTCCTCGAGCACCGGCACGCCGAGCGCCTCGATCGCGGCGACCGGAGCGATGTTGCCGAACAGGTGCACGGCCATGACGACCTTGGTCTGCGGCGTGAGCGCCGCGCGGACGGTGTCGGGCGTCATGCAGAACGTCTGCGGGTCGACGTCGCAGAACACGGGGTTGGCGCCGATCAGCGCGATCGCCTCCGCGGAGGCGTAGAAGGTGAACGAGGGGACGACCACGTCGTCGGACGGGCCGACACCCATCGCGCGCAGCGCCAGCACGAGCGCATCGGTTCCGTTCGCCACGCCGAGCACTGACGGCGTTCCGAGGTACTGCGCCAGCTCGCGCTCGAACGCGGCGACCTCCGGCCCGAGGATGTAGCTGCCCGCGTCGAGCACCTCGCCGAGCTTTGCGTGCAGCGCATCGCGCAGCGGCGCGAGCGGCGTCCTCGTGTCGAAGAGCGGTACGGCCATTCGCGCGGGCACCTTAGCCTGAGAGCGGACATACTCGAGGCCGATCCGCATGTTCACCTCGCAATCGCTGCGTTCCGTCGTCGGACCGGGGGCCATCGCCGTACGCGAGCTGCGGCTCGACGACGCCGTCCACCAACTCGAGGTGCGCGGGACGCTCGACGGCGCAACCGTCGGCGAGCTCTCCCGCCGCATAGACGCGGCGCTGGCGATCGGCGTGCGCTGGCTGATCGTCGACATCGCCGCGGCCGTGACGGTCGCCGACGAGGCGCTGGCGGTGCTCGTCGGCGCCGGTCGCGAGCTGCGCTCGCGCAGGGGCGAGCTGATCGTGGCCGGCGGTCCCGGCGATGCCGCGCAGCGCCTGGCCGCGTTCGACGTCGCCCACCGGCCCGCGCAGGCGGTCAGCGTCGACCAGGCGATCATGGTCCTGAAGCTGCTGCGGCCGAAGACCGGCACCCAGCGTCCGCCGCGCGCGAAGCAGCGCATCACCTCGCTGACGCTTCCCCGCATCGAGCCGACGGCCTAGCCGCGGTCGCCGAACGGCTAGGTCATCGTCAAAGTTGGCCGCGGCATTGACGCGTGACCGCCGCCGGCGCCCGCAACCCTTCTTCTACCCTGAGGCGCTCGCGTGCTGGTGCTCGCCTCCCTCACCGACCCGATCGTCGAGTTCGCGGTCGATGTCATCGACGCACTCGGTCTGCCGGGAATCTTCCTGCTGATGGTCGCCGAGAGCGCATGCATCCCGATACCGTCCGAGACCACGTTCCTGTTCGCCGGCTTCAACGTCGCGCGCGGGGAGTACTCCCTGTTCGCGGTCGTGGCGACGGGCACGGCCGCGAACGTCGTCGGCTCCTGGATCGCGTATGCCGTCGGCTACTTCGGTCGCGTGGACATCCTGGAGAAGCACGGGCACAAGCTGCACATCAAGCCGTCGCAGCTGCGGTGGGCGGACGACTGGTTCGCGCGCTATGGCTCGGCGACGGTCTTCTTCACGCGCATGCTGCCGATCGTGCGCACGTTCATCTCGCTCCCCGCCGGCGTCGCGCGGATGCCGTTCTGGCGCTTCACGATCCTCACCACGCTCGGCTGTATCCCATGGATCCTGATGCTGACCCTGATCGGGCGCGAGGTCGGCGACAACTGGGAGCAGTGGAAGGACAGCCTGCACTACGTCGACTACGCGATCGCCGCCACACTGGTCCTCGGCGTGCTGTGGCTGTACCTGCGCCGGCGGCGTGGCCGCGGCGATGCAGGCGAGGCGACCGGGGAGCCGGCCGCCGATGCGCCGCGCTGAGGCCGAGGCACTCGCGCTCGGACTGCTGCACGGGCCGGCCGAGCTGCTGCCGATCTCCTCCTCCGGACACGCAGCGGCCCTGCCCTGGCTGTTGGGATGGGAGATCACGGGATGGGACGGCTCGCGCCGCAAGGAGCTCGCGGTCGCGCTGCACGCGGGCACGGCCGCGGCCCTGTTGCTCGTGTTGCGGCCGCGGCGCCCGCGGTTGGAGCTGTTGGCCGCCGCGGTTGGCCCGCCGGCGATCGCGGGGCTCGCGCTGGAACGGCGGATCGAGGAGCGCCTCGACGGGCCGGCGACGCTGGCGGGAGGGCTGCTCGCCGGCGGCTTCGCGCTCTTGCTCGCCGACCGCTCGACAGCGACGCGACGCGCCGCCGACGCGGGCGTGGCCGACGGCCTGGCGCTCGGGCTCGCGCAGGCAGCGGCGCTGGTTCCGGGCGTCTCGCGCGGCGGTGCGACGCTCGCCGCCGCCCGCGCACGCGGCTTCGGACGCCCGGACGCGTCCCGCTTGTCCTGGGAGGTCGGGCTGCCGGTGCTGGCCGCCGCGAGCGGGTTGAAGGCGCTGCGGCTGGCCCGTTCCGGGACGCAGCGCGCGCGTCCCGCGGTTGTCGGCGCGCTGGCAGCCTTCGCCTCGACGCTGCTCGCTGCGCGGGCGATCGGCGTCGAGCGGCGCGCGGCGCTGTGGCCGTGGGCGGCGTGGCGGGCGCTGCTCGCGGCCGTCATCCTGGCAGTGCGCCACAATCGCTCCCGATGAGCACCGAAAGGCCTCCGGCCACGGACGCCTACGCCCGCGCGGGCGTCGACACGGGCGCGGCGGACCGGGCGATCGGCGCGCTCGTCTCCGTGCTGCGCACGGTCGACATCGGGCGCCCCTCCCGCACGGTGCCGTTGCCGGGCCACTATGCCGCCGTGCTCGAGGTGGCGCCGAACCTCGGCATCGCCGTCGGCACGGACGGCGTCGGCTCCAAGCTGATCGTGGCCGAGATCACCGGGCGCTACGACACGATCGGCATCGACTGCATCGCGATGAACGTCAATGACGTGGTCTGCGTCGGCGCGGAGCCGATTGCGGTACTCGACTACCTCGCCGTCGAGCGTCCCGACCCGGAGGTGTTCGAGGCGATCGGGCGCGGCCTGAAGACCGGGGCCGAGCAGGCCGGCGTGGAGATCCCCGGCGGCGAGGTCGCCGTGCTGCCCGAGCTGATCCGCGGCCACCCGTCGCCGGGCGGCTTCGACCTGACTGCAGCCTGCTTCGGGACCGTCGCCCTGGACCGCATCGTGAGCGGAGCCGATTGCGCGCCGGGCGACGCGCTGATCGGCCTGCCGTCGAGCGGGCTGCACTCCAACGGCTACACGCTGGCGCGGCGGGTGCTCGAGCCGCTGGGGCTCGACCACCGTCCCACCGCGCTGGGCGGGGCGTCCGTCGCCGACGCGCTGCTCGAGCCGACCGTGATCTACGTACGCGCGGCGCTGGCGCTGCTGCGCTCCGGGATCCCGGTGCGCGGGCTCGCGCACATCACCGGCGGCGGGCTCGCGAACCTGTTGCGGCTCTCCGCCGGCGTCGGCTTCGCGATCGAGGCGCCGCTCCCGGTGCCGCCGGTCTTCGATCTCCTGCGCGAGCACGGGGCGATCGAAGAGCACGAGCTGTGGCGCGTCTTCAACATGGGCTGCGGCTTCGTCGCAGTCGTGCCGGAGGCGGTCGCCGACGAGGCCCTCGCGTTGCTGGCGACGCACCATCCCGGCAGCGCGCGGATCGGGACCGTGACCGCGGACGCGGGCGCAGTCGGCGTCCCGCCGCTCGGCGTCGCGCTCTGAAGGACACTAGTCCGTCTCGTGCGGGTCCGGCGCGGGGAGCTCGTCGTCGTCGTCGCCGCCGGCGTCGTCGTCGCCGCCCGCGCCCGGCACCGCCGGGTCGGCCACCTTCGCTTCCCAATCCTTGCGCGCCTCGTCGATGTGCTCACCGACCTGCTGCGAGCGTTCCTCCATGTCGGCGAGCAGGCGGATGAGACAGAGCACGAG
>Ga0136612_10001055_pt1 | contig 11348 bp, 6 predicted proteins | sample AntDryUQ224A2306_2_FD_106644 | JGI IMG/M metagenome (GOLD analysis project Ga0136612, IMG submission 106644) | Polar desert sand microbial communities from Dry Valleys, Antarctica - metaG UQ224A (23.06) | ecosystem: Environmental > Terrestrial > Soil > Desert | place: Antarctica: Dry Valley...
GGCCGGGCTCAAGAGCGGCGACGTTATCACCGCCGTCAACGGTGAGAAGATCACCGGCCTTGACCAGCAGGTGGTCATCGGCAAGATTCGTGGTCCGAAGGGCACGAGCGTGATGCTGACGATAAAGCGCGGCAATCAGCCACTCTTCGATGTTAAGGTCATGCGCGACGAGATACGCGTGGCTCAGGTGAAGTACACGCTCATCCAGAACGACATCGCCTACATAGACGTGAATATCTTCGGGGACCAGACAACGCTGGAGCTCGACAACGCGCTGCGCCAGGCCAAGCAGGACGGCGCAAAGGGCGTCGTGCTAGACCTGCGCGACAACGGCGGTGGCTGGGTCAACGCCGCCCGCGAGATGCTCGGTCGGTTCCTCGACGGCGGCGTGGCGATGTACGAGGACCCCACCCGCGAAGCCGGCAGCGAGAAGGCCCTCGAAGTAATCAAGGGCGATGTGAGCGCGTACGATCTGCCGATGGTGGTGCTCGTGAACAAGGGCTCCGCCAGCGCGAGCGAGATCGTCGCCGGCGCGCTAGTGGCGCGGGGCCGAGCGACGCTCGTGGGGGAGCGGACGTTTGGCAAGGGGTCGGAGCAACTGGTCCACACCCTCTCCGGCGGCTCCAGCGCGCACATCACAATCGCCCACTGGCTGACTCCCGACAAGGTGGACATCCACGGCAAGGGCCTCAAGCCCAAGGTTGTTGTTCAGGGCGGCGCCGAGGACGTGGAGGGTCAGGGGCCGCAGTTCAACCGCGCCGTCCAGGAGTTGCGCAAGCTGATCAAGTAGTACTTCGCACAACAAAGGGCGCCCCGCTGTCGGATTCGACGGCGGGGCGCTTCTTTGCGCTACGCGTCTATTGGGCCCGCTCCAGACTGCGTACTCCTCGCTGGCGACGAGGCGTCCCCGGAGTCAGTCGGCGTCCTCGGGACAGTGTTCGCGCAGCCAGCCGCGCAGAGGAACGTCGTCGTCGGTGGGAGAGTAGTACCCGTTCGCGTTCACACCCGCACCGAGCAACTGCCTCCTGACTGGATCGCTGCGTTCCCACAGGGTCTGGACGGTCATGTCGTCCTTTGTGCGAATCCACCGGTAGCCATACCCATAGAAAAGCACCTTGCGCGTCACATCCGACCAGTTGGGGCTGGCGGCGTGCCACGTCCTCCGGTCGAAGAAGACGGCGGTCCCGGGCCTCGCGAGTACCGGCGTTGCGCCCTTCGGCTGGCCGCCGCCGTTCGTTGGGCGGTCGAGCGCATCCTGCAGGTGGCTGCCGGGCACGACCCAGAAGTTTCCTCGCCCCTCCTCACCCGTGTCGGACAAGAAGTACGCGACCTTGAGCGAAAGTCTCGGCCTGGGCCGGCTCTCCATCTCGACGTTTACCCGGCCGCTGTCCTGGTGCCAGCCGAAGGTATCGTCGTTCCGAGGTTTGCCGCTGGGCGGAGTGACGATCAGGTGCGCGTGGTAGAGGTATATGTTCCACCCGAGTATGCCCCAGACCTTGGGCAGAATCATCGGGTAATCCACGAGCTCCACGAACTTCGGGTCGTCGGGAATGAAGTTGCCCTTGAAGTACGACTTAGCGGGGTCGTAGCCGCCGGCGAGTGCGTCGCCATAGACGTCGTCCACGGAGCGCGTCAGGTCGGCGACCTGCTCGGGCGAGAGGGCGTCCTCCACCCTGAGCACTCCCGTCTCATCGAACTCGCGCCGCTGGTCTTCGGTCAATTTGTGTTCAAGATACTCAACATCCATTGTGTGTTTCCTCCTCGTTTGTGACTCGGCGCCGCGCCTGCTGTAGTGCAGCCCGGGGGCTACGCCGAGAGATCCTCGATCTGCTGCATCTGCTCAGGGGAGAGGGGGCCGAAGCGCATCGCGCCGACGTTCTCCTCCACCTGGGCTACGGACTTGAAGCCTGGTATCGGCACAGTTCGCTCACTGCGGGCCCACAGCCAGCCGAGCGCGCCTTGAGCGAGTGTACGCCCGTCGCTCGTCAGCACCTCGCGCACCGCGTCGAGCTTTCGGAGCCGCTCGGCCACGTCGCCCTCCTTGAAGTTCCACCCACCGCGCACGTCGGTTTCAGGGATGCTCGAGTTCGAGTCGAACTTGCCGGTCAGCAGGCCCATGCCGAGCGGGCCGCGGTTGAGGCTCGCAAGGTTTTCGCGCTCGCAAACCGCCAGCGTCTCGTGGGCGCCCTCAAAGACGTTGAGCCGCTGCTGGATCGCTGCGCAGTGCTCCCCGCGAGCGAACGTCGCCGCGCGCTCCGGGTCGTCGGTGCTCCAGCCGTACGATAGTATCTTGCCCGCCTGGACCAGATCTTCAAGCACGCCGATTACGTCGTCGGCCTGGGCGACTTCGAGGTCGCCGATGTGTAGCTGGTAGAGGTCTATTCGGTCGGTGTCGAGCCGACGAAGGCTGGCGTCGCAGGCGGAGCGGATGTATTTGGGGCTCGCGTCGCGGCCGCCGGCCATGCGGGTCCGCTCGTCGAACTGGTTGCCGAATTTGGTTGCGAGCACCACGCCGTCGCGCTTGCCCTTCAGCGCCCTCGCGACCACCTGCTCGCTGTGACCGGCGCCGTACACGTCTGCGGTGTCTAGAAATGTGACCCCCATGTCGAGCCCGGCATGAATGGCTCGGATGGATTCGTCGTCGTCCACATCTCCCCAGCCGGTCTGCTTATCGTCGCGAAAGATTGGGCCGCCGATGGCCCAGCAGCCGAGGCCAAGCGGGCTGACTTCGATCCCTGAACGTCCGAGTAGTCGTGTTTGTGCGGCCTGTGTAGCCATGATGCTTTGCACCTCCTTGAGATATATACACATCATTGCCTCGCACGTTCTATTCCGGCGGCGGCGCTAAAGCAGTCGTCGGGGCGGTCTGGGTGATATAATCGGCTCAGTGGCAGTAACAGCCGCAGGGGGTTGCACTTGACTGAACTACCACACGGTACAGTAACGTTCTTGTTTACAGACATCGAGGGCAGCACCGCACTCTGGGAAGAGGACCCGGATGCGATGCGGTCGGCCATTGTACGCCACGACTCCATACTTCGCACGACTGTGTCCGCCCACGGCGGCTATGTTTTCAAGATGATGGGCGATGCGTGCTACGCTGCGTTCGCGGTTGCAAGAGATGCGCTGGACGCCGCGATTGACGCACAGCGGGCGCTACGGGTTGAGCAGTGGCCGACGAGTTGCGAGTTGCAGGTGAGGATGGCTCTGCACACAGGCGCGGCGCAGGACCGCGACGGCGACTACGTCGGCCCGCCGCTCAACCGGCTGGCGCGCGTGCTCGCCGCAGGACACGGCGGACACATCCTCCTTACCGGCGCGGCACGCTCGCTCGTGTACGAGACGCTGAGGCGGGACGTACACCTGCGAGACCTGGGCTACCACAGGTTGAAGGACCTACAGCAGCCGGAGCGCATCTACCAGGTTATCGCCCCGGACCTGCCGGTGGTTTGTCCGCCCTTGCGCACGCTCGAGGCCAGGCCGAACAACCTGCCGGTGCAGAGCACCTCGTTCATCGGGCGCGAAGCACACGTCGCCGCCGTCCGCGCCCGGGTGCTCGACCCCGCCGTTCGCCTGCTCACGCTGACCGGACCGGGAGGCGTGGGCAAGACCCGACTAGTGCTGCAGGCCGCCGCCGAGCTTATTGAGGAGTTCGAGGACGGTGTGATCTACGTGCCGCTCGACAAGGTGTCGGACCCCGCGAAGGTGTCGTTCGCGATCGCCGAAGCGCTCGGTGAGGCGAGCGATGTACCGGGCCCGGTCGAGGAGGTCGTGCGAGAACACCTGTCCGACCGGCACATACTACTCGTGCTCGATAACTTCGAGCAGGTCGCCGACGCAGCGCCCGAAGTCGCCGGCCTCATCGCCGCAGCGCCGCATCTCAAAGTGCTCGTCACAAGCCGGATGCTGCTACATCTCTCGTGCGAGCATAGCTACGTCGTCCCACCGCTGACGCTCGCGCCCGAGGCCGGCACGACCGCAGTGGAGAGTTTATCCCGATTCGAAGCCGTCCGTCTCTTCGTCGAGCGGGCGCAGGCAGCCAGTCCGGACTTTGTGCTCAACGAGAGCAACGCCGCGCACGTGGGCGAGTTGTGCCGCCGGCTCGACGGTCAGCCGCTCGCCATCGAGCTCGCGGCGGCGCGTACGAAGCTGCTCTCGCCACAGGCGATGATTGAGCGTATGAGCGACCCATTCGCGCTCCTTGCCGGCGGGCCGCGCGATCAGCCCAGACGGCAGCGCACGTTGCTCAACACGCTGGAGTGGAGCTACAATCTGCTGACCCCTGAGGAGCAGGAGCTCTTTCCCAGGCTTGCGGCCTTCGTCGGCGGACACACACTCGAGGCCGCCGAGACCGTTTGCTCGCGGCCCGGGCTCGACGTGCTTACCTCTCTTGCCGGCCTTGTGGACGCCAGCCTGGTTATCCGCAGCGAGTCCGACGGCGAGACGCGCTTCACAATGCTCCAGACGGTCCGCGAGTACGCGCTCAGCCTGCTGCGGGCTACCGCACATCCAGAGGATCTCTACGCGCGGCACGCCCTATACTACATGGAGCTGGCACAGCGCGTCCAACCGGGGCTGCGCGGGCCGAACCGCCGCACAGCTGTAGTTGCACTCGACCGCGAGCGAGACAATTTCACCGCAGCCGTCAACCGATCCATCGAGAGCGGAGACCCGACGACGGCCGTCCGGCTCGGGTGGGCGCTGTGGATCTACCTATGGATACGTGGGCATTTGGACGACGGCCGGCGCTGGATGCAGGCGGCGATCGAATTCGAAGACCTCTCCGACGAGCTTCGCGCGAAGGCGCTGTTCGTAATCGGCGACATGCTCTTCGGGCAGAACGAGTTCGACGCGGCGGTTCCGGCGCTTCGGGACAGCATACGCCTCTTCCGCCGCACCGAGCACGCGGAGGGGCTCGCACTCTCACTCAACGTCCTCGGCTACATCGCCCTCTATCGGCACGAGTACGAGCGGGCCGTCGCCATGCTCGACGAGAGTCTCGCCATCTTGCGCGAGCTGGGGGACGCCTGGGCGATGACGCTCGCGCTCTCCGGTCTCGGGTGGGTGGCAGTCGGACGGCGGCAGTACGACCAGGCCGCAGAGCTATTCGAGGAGGCGGTGCGGATCACCCGCCCGGTCGAGGACGACGGCGCGACCGCGTTCGGCCTGAGCAACCTCGGCGCCGTGGCGCTCTTTCGCGACGACCGAGTACGAGCGGTCGAGTCGCTGGAGGAAAGCGTCCGCTTGTTCCGTCACCAGGGCGAGCGGACGATGCTCACCAACGCGCTCCTCGGGCTTGCTCGGTCGCTCGCGGCCTCCGGTGGGTACGAGCGCGCGGCTGAGCTGTACGAGGAAACACTCACCGTCTCGAAGGACCTCAACAAGCGACGGGACGCAGCCGAGAGCCTCTCTGGGCTCGGGTGGGCTCGGCTGTGTTTGGGCGACCTCGAGGCCGCACACGCACGCTTTGCCGACAGCCTTCCGCTGAGCATCGCCTCGGGACACAGCGCCGGCGCCGTGCGGTGTTTGGAAGGGTTGGCCGGACTGGCTGTGCTCGCGGGGGACCGCGCACGGGCGGCTCGGCTGGCGGGAGCGGCACGCGCCGCACGCGACGCACAGGACCTCGACACTGTGCCCGCCGAACGTTTACTGTACGAGCGATACCTCCGCCCCGCCCGCCAAAGCTGGCCCGAAGCTGAGTACGAGGCGGGCGCTCAATCCACCCTTGAGGAGGCGGCGCACTACGCCCTGCCCGACGCTCGGCTCGGCACGAAAACAAGTTCGTTCGGCGAGAGCCTCGACGAGCCAAAGGACTCCCTCGCGGGCCGGCGCCGGGCCTCCCAGTAGAGGGTTTCGCCCGGCAAGGAGGAGCGCTCCTCAGGGCAAGCAAACGCATGTCCGCGCCTGTGGCTACCGGGCCGGCCGAGCCAGAATCTACTTCTGGATGATGAAGGCGTCCACGTCCACCCGATTACCCGTCGAGGCTGCGTTCTTTGCGCCGAGCGATCGGACCTCCAGGGTGTGTACGACGGCGGGATCAAGACCACTCGCAACGTAGCGTATGTGCCTGACGGTTCTGGTCGGCGAGTAGAGGTCCACCGAGGCGACCTTGACGCCGTCGAGGTAAACGTCGGCGCGCCCACGGTCGGGACCGCTCGTCGTCACCCAGGCGGCGCCGCCGCCGCTGAACCGGAACCGCGAGGCTGCACCGGCGGCGGCGGAGTGGCGCACCCTGTCGGCGTAGGCGCCGCTCGAGGCCGCGTCCGTCCAGGCGCCATAGTACGTTACTGCAGGGCTGAACTCCTGTCGAGGCTGGAGCTTGAAGACAGGGCCGGTCGCGTAGTTACTCCAACTCCCCACCCTATCCTGCGCGCGAACTCGGAACTGATACGTCCTGAGGCCCGCAGCCAGCCGTAGCGAGACCGACGTCGCCGTGCTAGACGACAAGGCCGCCGTTATGAACGCGCCGCCGTCCACGCTCTGCTGTAGCTCGTAGCGAGCCACGCCGCTGACATCGTCCGCGCCCGACCACGAGAGCGTCGCAGCGACCAGCCCTCCTGGTTCGAGCGATGCATTGTTTGCGACCACTGTCTGCACGGGCTTCACGGTCGGCCTGCGGGAGTCCACCGTGATCTTCTCACCCTCGACGACGAAGAACGTCGCCGCCTCGTTGGAGCGCTCGCCCTCGCGCGCCGGGTCGGACTTGTCAGGGCTTTCGTACAGACGGTTCTCTGGGTCCACCACAGAGCGCAGCACATACTTGCCGCTCGCGATGGGCTGTAGGCCGAGGTCCACCCACTGACCATAGAGGTCGGCGCCGTAGGTATCTCCCCACCCAACCGACATGCCCTGCATGGAGGTGCCGCAGATCCGCTGGTAGACGGCTTCCGGCGGCGTGCCCGGCAGGCTGCGGATCAGGTCGGTGTCCATTATGCAGAACGTGGTCTTCTCACCCTTACGAAACGGCAGGCCGCGAGTCCGACCGCTGTCCGTCCAGGTAGCATAGGTCGGCAGGGTCCACAGCTCGTACTGAGCGAAGTCTTCGAAGTGCCAGTGCGCGTGCTGAGGATGATACAGCATCTGCCCAACGAAGTACGTTGCGTACGTACCGTCCGTCCTAAAGACTCGCTGGTAGACGTTCGTCACGCCCGTGTCCGCGTCGGATACGCCCCGTATCTCGAGCGGACCCTGGCCGGAGTTCCAGGCGGTGTTCGCGAAACGAAGCAGGTGATGCAGACCGTCGGCGGCGCCGACGTCGCCCTGGTCGAACGAGAGGTCGTGGGGCCGCCCCGTCCGCATATCGGGGTACTGCGACTCTGCGTCTGCGGCCTGTGCGCCGCCGGTCGGCATGAGCGAGGCTATCGCCAGCATCGCGGCTGCAATCAGTATCAGGATCGTCTTCACTTATGTCCACCTCTGACTGTTTTATGCAATCACACTTATCGCCGTCGTCAATATGCCTAGTTCAAACAGGAGCGGCTCTATCTCAAAACGAAATATGGACGCTTTGTAGTAAAGACAGTATACATTGAAATATACAGTTCATCAATGCACTATTTAGTACCGATATAGCGACAGGAATTGTCTTACTCTCGCAGCTGTGCATCTACATTTATACTAGTTGCGGCCTCCACTCGCTCGCCGATGCGGTCGAGCAGGTCCACGCGTGGGTCGAGGCCGTGCTCGGCGGCGAGCGCCGTCGCCATCTCGACGCCCCACGTCCACGCCGAACGATGGGCCGCTCGGAGCTCGGCGGGGTCGAGCCGCGCGGTGCAGGCTGCGTATCGCCCGTAGCTTTCCGGCGAGAGGTCGGCTTCGAGCGCGCGCGAGGGGGTGGGCCAGTGGTGAACGCAGCCCTCCTGGAGGCGGGCCATCCACAGGAGGTAGCGCCCGACGGCGCCCAGCAGTTCGAGTGCGCGGGCGTGTTCTCCCCTTGCGAGCACGTTGCAGCCGAACAGCATCCAGTTGAGGTAGCTGTCGAGCAGACTCTGCACCTGCTCCGGCGCCCCGCGCTCGACCGGCGAGCCGACAAGGCCCGCGAGCCTGCGGGTCAGCTCGCCCGTCCGGTCGAGGATCAGCGCGGCCTCCACCGAGGGGAGCATCGCGGTGTCTCGCCAGCCCTCGACCACGCCCATCCGCGACGCGGGGTCGAAGTGGAACTCGCCTCGAACCAGGCTCTCCCACACGACGGCGAGGTTGCCGAACTCGTTGACGAAGCACAGCTCGACGGGCGCGACCCGGCCCACCCACTCGCAGGGCGCGACGCTCGCCAACGCCTCGTCCTCGAAGAAGAGCACGAACTCCACGTCGGAGTACTCGTCGCCCTCTCCCTGCGTGAACGAGCCATACATCATCGCCGCGACGAGCCGGTCGTCGTGGAGGCAGAGCTCGCGCACCCGCTCGATCAGTCGTTCTTGCAGCAGCATCGTTTCGTCGCTCCTCGTCGTGCTACGGTTGTACAGAAGGAAGTGAAGCCCGCCCGTCCACTGACGCTCGCCGCGCCTCCGATTATAGTACCGAGTGTACACGCGGAGCTGTGGTGCGCCTTGCACGCCGACGGCGAGTAGTCGCCTATGCGCCCAACCCGGACATACCGGTTGACCGCCGTCGCGAGGCATGATACAGTGATTGTGAAAAGTTTCACAAAGCGTCGGTACGGCGCTCACATTTGTACTATACTGGAAGCACTTACCGTGTATAGCCTGGAGAGGCCCCCACATGAACATCCAGGGGTTCCCAACCTCGCTCCTTGAGATACTGGCCCTCGTCGCCGCCGGCGGAATGGGCGTGACGCTCGGCGCGGGCGTCGGCCTCCGGCGTCGCGCTCTCTCGTGGCGCGTTCCTCACCGTGTGTACAGGCTGCTGGCGGTCGCCAACGCGGTGTGCATCTGGTTCCTCATAGTGCTCGGCGGCGTCGTCCGCGTGACGGAGTCGGGCCGTGGGTGCAGCGATTCCTGGCCGAAGTGCAACGGGCGCTGGCTGCCCGCGCTGGAGTATCACCAGTTGATAGAGTGGAACCACCGGCTCGCGGCGTTTCTCGTCGGCTGGCTGACGTTGCTCATCGTGAGCGCAACCGTTGTGTGGTATCGGCGCAATAGGCCGCTCTTCTGGTTCTCGCTCCTGCTCATCGGGTCGTACGTTTCGCAGGCGATTCTCGGCGCGGTGACCGTCTGGTTCCGGCTGGACCACAAGCTGGTCGCGGCCCACATGGGCGTTTCGATGCTGCTGCTCGGCGCGGCCATAATGGTGGCTCTGCTTGCGTGGACGGGTGTCGAGCGGTCGCCCGAGCGTGTGAGTCGCGGGCTATGGCGGCTGACAATCGCCACACTCCTTTGGACGTATGTGGCGATGCTCACCGGCTCCGCCGTGGTGGGCGCCGATGCAAACCTCGCGTGTCCCGCCTGGCCGCATTGCTCGGACGCCCACCTGCTCCCTAGAACCGCGGACCAGTGGCTCAACTTCGGCCATCGGGGGGCCGTCGGGCTTTCCGACCTGCTGATGCTCGCGCTGACTGTCCTGGTGTGGCGCACGCGCGTACGGGACCGTAGACTGATGGTGACCGCACACCTGCTCGCGGCGGTGTACATACTACAGGTGTTCGTCGGCGCGTTCACCATCTGGCTCGGCGCGCCGCCCGCGATCAGGGCCGCGCACCTCGCCCTCTCCGCGCTGACGTGGGGCGCCCTCGTCGTGCTCGCCGCGTTTGTGTGGCTTGGCAGGTCGAGCGCTCCGGAGGACGGCGCTTTGGAAGGCCCCGAGCGGGTGCGGCGCAAGCCGAAGCGACCCGGCTTCGTTCCGGAGTCCGTCGCGATCTACTACAGCCTGATGAAGCCCCGGATCATACCGCTGCTTCTCGTGCCGACCGTCGCCTCGATGCTTATCGCCGCCGTGCAACAGCCGCCCGCGCGGTCGCTCTTCGTGCTCATCCTGCTGACGATGCTCGGCGGCACGCTCGCAACCGGGGGGGCGCACGCGATCAACCAGTACCTCGACCGCGATCTCGACGCCCGGATGCGGCGCACAAAGGGACGCGCGGTCGTCACGGGGCGCGTTTCGCCGGGGAACGCCCTGCGCTTCGGGGTAGTGCTCAGCGCGCTCGCGTTCGTACAACTCTGGCTAACGGTCAACCCGGTCGCGGCGGTGCTGGCGCTCTCGGGCAACCTGTTCTACGTGTTCGTCTACACGATGTGGCTCAAGCGCACCAGCACGCAGAACATCGTTATCGGCGGGGCTGCGGGCGCCGTGCCGCCGCTCGTCGGCTGGGCTGCGGTGACGGGCGGGATCGGCCTGCCGGCGATCCTCTTCTTCGCGATCATCTTCTTCTGGACGCCCGCCCACTTCTGGGCGCTAGCACTTGTGCGGCAGGACGACTACCGCGCGGCGGGCCTCCCGATGTTGCCCGTGGTGCGCGGCGAGGCGACGACCCGCGTGAACATCTTTGTGTACACGGTGCTCGTGCTCGCGGTGACGATCCTGCCGTTCCTCACACACGCGCTCGGGTGGGTCTACTTCGCGGCGGCGATGAGCCTCGGGCTCGTCTTTGTGTACCGAGCCGGCCAACTCCTCCACGCGGCCTCGACCGCCAGGGCCTGGAAGCTATTCATGTACTCGAACATGTACCTCGCGCTGCTCTACCTCGCGATGGTTGTGGACCGGCTGCTCGCCCTCTGAGGGGCGACCGTATGAGCTACAACGTTCGACTTCTAGTCAATTGTCCCGACGCGCGGGGGCTTGTGGCCGCCGTGTCCTCCTTTATAGCGATGCATAACGGCAACATAGTCGGCGCCGATCAGTACGTCGGCCCGACGTCGGCACGCTTCTTCCTGCGGGTCGAGATCGAGAGCGCCGGGTTCGGGCTGCGGCGCGAGGAGTTCGCCGCTGCGTTCTCCCCGCTGGCGCGTCAATATGGGATGGAGTGGCGAGTCGCGTACACCGACCAGCCGAAGCGTGTAGCCATTATGGTGTCGAAATACGACCACTGCCTGCTCGACCTGCTGTGGCGGTGGGACTCGGGCGAGCTCGCCGCCGAGATACCGCTCGTGATCTCCAACCACCCCGACCTCGCCCGTCGGGTGGAGGCGTATCACGTTCCGTTTCACCACCTGCCCGTCCGGCGAGAGACTAAGGAGCGGCAGGAGGCGAGCGTGCGGGCGCTGCTCGACGAGCACCGGGTGGACGTGGTGGTGCTCGCGCGCTACATGCAGATACTCTCGCCGGAGTTCGTCGAGGCTTATCCACAGCGCCTCATCAACATCCACCACTCGTTCTTGCCGGCGTTCGCGGGCGCAAACCCCAGTCGCCAGGCCTACGAGCGCGGCGTGAAGATCATAGGTGCGACGGCGCACTAC
>Ga0136612_10001056_pt1 | contig 11347 bp, 10 predicted proteins | sample AntDryUQ224A2306_2_FD_106644 | JGI IMG/M metagenome (GOLD analysis project Ga0136612, IMG submission 106644) | Polar desert sand microbial communities from Dry Valleys, Antarctica - metaG UQ224A (23.06) | ecosystem: Environmental > Terrestrial > Soil > Desert | place: Antarctica: Dry Valley...
CCGCCGCACCGCGCGCACGTCACCTCGGTTCGACGCATGCCGATGCTGCCGTCTTCATGCAGCTCCACCGCGCCGGGCGAGATGGGCTCCCAGAAGCTCGGCCACCCGGTTCCGGATTCGAACTTCGTGTCGGAGCTGAACAGGGGAGCGTGGCACCCGGCACACAGGTAGGTGCCTGGATCCTTCGTCGAGGCGTAGGCGCCCGTGAACGCGCGCTCGGTGCCCTTGTTGCGAAGCACCTCGAACTGTTCGGACGTGAGGCGCTGTCGCCACTCTTCCTCCGATCGCGGAAGCGGCTCCGCTTCCGCCGGGTGATCAGACCGATCGGACATGAGACCTCCTCGTCATGGTCAGGCCTTCGTGGGCTCCTGCGAACCATTCCCGTCGTCGACGATTCCCACACCGAGCGCTGCGTCGGCGCCCCACAGCTCCTCGACCGCGACCTGGATCACGCCCGCGATCGGCAGCGCGACGACGGCGCCGATGAATCCAGCGAGCTCGACGCCGATGACGACGGCGAGCAGCACGACGAACGGGTTCAGGCGGATCGTGCGCCCGTACACCAACGGCTGCAGCACGTGGTTCTCGAACTGCTGATAGACGATGAAGAAGATCGTGACGACGATGCCGGCGGTCACCGAGTGCATGAAGGCCACGACGATCGCGGGCAGCGCGCCGATCGTGGCGCCGATCAACGGCACCAGGTCGGCGATGCCTACCCACAGCGCGAGCAGGAACGCGTACGGCACGCCGAGCGCGAGCAGCATCACGAGTGACGCGATCCCCGCGACGACACTCGTGAGCACGTTGCCTACCACCCATCCCGACACGGCGAGCATCGAGCGCTCGGCGATGCGGGTCGTCGGACCGCGCACCTGATCGGGAAGCGCATCGTCTCCCGTCCTCACGAGGCGAGGCCCGTACAGGAGCAAGAAGATCGTGAACACGACGATCGAGATGAACCCGACGATCGCCTGTCCGATGCTCGCGAACACCGCCAGGAGCGGACCCGACAGTCCCACGAGCTGATTCGGCAGGTCGCTGCCCACCGACCCGACCCGGCTGTCGATGTTCAGCCGCTCGCGCAGATCGCGGATCACCGGCGCGTCACGGATGCGATCGATCGTCGCCGGAAGGTCCTCGGCGAACTCGACGGACTGGTTGATCACCGGACGAGCGAAGGCGAACACGACTCCGCCCAGAAGCAGCGTGATGCCCACGACGACGATCGCGACGGCCACGCCTCGGCGCTTGACCGACCGCTCCACCCGATCGACCAACGGCGCCAGCACGGCGGCGAAGAAGACCGCCAGGAACAACCACACCAAGACCCGCCGAAGCTCGTACAGCAGGAACAACGCCAGCGCCACCGCGAGCAGAACCCCGACCACGACCAGCACATCGCGGGGCGTGAGGTGCGTCTCCCTCGTCGCTCGACCGGTGGGCATACCCCGCACGCTACCCTCTCGGCGAGTCGAGGAACCGGAGTGTGCCCGAGTCGCGTGTCAACGGCCCATCGGCACATGCAGAGGTCGTACTCGGGACGAGGTATCGGGGGGCTTCGAAACGCGACCTCTGGCGAATGGTCAACGCGGGCTCAGGCCGCGAGACTTGCGTGCCATGGACACCCCAGCGCCCTTCTGCGGAGAATGCGGCCGCGTCGGCGCGAGCCTCTCGGGACTGCATCCGAGCGACGCGGGCATCGTCCGCTGGACCATCTACAAGTGCGGGCACGTGACGACCCAGATCGTGCTCGACGCCACGTCGACGGGCGACGAACCTGAGCTGCTTCCCGACGCTGCATCGACGACCTGAATCCAGCCCACGCCTGACCTGCTCCCTCATCACCTGCTCGCTTCCGTTGGATCTATCTGGTACGGGTGGCGATGCTCGAGCAGCCAACTCGCCAAGGGGGCTGCTCGGTCTGGCGCCGGTTCCCGATCAGGCGGACAGACGTTCCGCGAGATAGCGCAGGCTGATCGGGTAGCGGTACTCGATCGACATGTGCGTGGCATCGAAGAGCTCGAAGTAGACGTCGGTCACGCCGATCGTTTCGAGCTCTCGCCGGAAGGCCTCGGCTCCGAGATCCAGGTAGAACTCGTCACGCTTGCCCGCGTCGATGTAGATCGCCCGCATCGAGCGCAGGGCGTCGGCGTTCTTCTGGACCATGCGCACCGGGTCGTGATCGAGCCATCGTTCCCAGATCTCGGGGATCAGTTCCCCGGTCGCAGGGTCATACGGCAGCCGCACCGTGCCGTCGGGGTCCGCCGAGTAGCACGCTGCCATGCACCAGTCATTCACGAGGAAGTCGTCGCTGCGCTTCGAGAACGCGGGGCGGCTGCGGAAGTCCTTCCAGAAGTTCTCGAATGACCCGTCGTAGTCCTCGCGCAGCGCTCGCGTCGACTCCCGGAACTCAGGCAGGTAGCACGTCTCGAACAGGGCGTCGCCGGCATGCGTCGCCAGGCCGCCCCAGAGGTCTGGGCGCAGAATCGGCACGACCATCGCGCCGTAGCCGCCGCTGGACTTTCCCTGGATACCCCGATGCTCTCGGTTCGCGATCGTGCGGTAGCGCTCGTCGACGAACGGCACGACCTCGTCGCACAGATAGGTGAGGTAGTTGCCGGTGCCCGGGGAATCCAGGAACTGGCTGCCGCCGAGCGACGTCCAGCAGTCGACCCAGACGACGATCACCGGCGGCGCCTCACCTCGAACGAAGAGATCGTCGGCGAGCTCCGGGAAGTTCCGACGGAAGGGCGTTCGGTTCCTCCACATGTCGAGCTGGCCGGTGAGTCCCTGGATCACGTAGACCGAGGCGAACAGCGCTTGCGGGTCGTCGTCGTAGCCCGGTGGCACGTATACCCACAGCGGTCGTTCGTGCGGATCGCCGAGCGGGTTCCCCCGCAGCTTCTGGCTGTCGATCGTGTGTTCCTCGAAGCGCCCTCGCAGATCGAACGACCACGGTTCCACCGATGTCCCTCCTCGCTGTTGTGTTCGGTCGGGTCTCGGTCACCGTACGCCAGAGCGTGAGCTTCGCGCGGAGCCACTCGGGCGGCCGAGACGGTGGTTTGACCCGATCCCGCCGCGGGAAGTACGTCATACTCGGACCCTTGCTGGTTCGAGTGGATGGGGGCGCCCCGTTGGCCGAAGTCGTGCTTGACGATGTCACGAAGGTCTATCCCGACGGAACCGAGGCCGTCTCGGGTCTCGACCTCGAGATCGAAGACGGCGAGTTCATGGTGTTCGTAGGCCCGTCGGGGTGCGGCAAGACCACCGCGCTCCGCATGGTCGCGGGTCTCGAGGAAATCTCCCGGGGCACCATCTCCATCGGCGACCGGGTCGTGAACGACCTGCCTTCGAAGGATCGAGACGTCGCGATGGTCTTCCAGAACTACGCCTTGTATCCGCACCTGAAGGTCTACGACAACATGGCGTTCGGGCTTCGGCTGCGTAAGGAGGACAAGAAGGAGATCGACCGTCGCGTCCGGCACGCGGCCGACATCCTCGGTCTCGAGGAGTACCTGGATCGCAAGCCCAGGAACCTTTCCGGAGGACAGCGGCAGCGGGTCGCGATGGGCCGAGCCATCGTGCGGGAACCTCGCGCCTTCCTGATGGATGAGCCGCTCTCGAACCTCGACGCCAAGCTCCGCGTGCAGATGCGCGCTGAGATCGCCCGCCTGCAGGACGACCTCGGCGTCACGACGATCTACGTGACGCACGACCAGACCGAAGCGATGACGATGGGCGATCGGGTCGCGGTGATCAAGAAGGGACGCCTGCAGCAGGTCGACGAGCCGCAGAACCTGTACGACCATCCCGTGAACCTGTTCGTGGCGGGGTTCATCGGCTCCCCCGCTATGAACATGATCGAGGCCGAGTTGCAGCGAGACGCCGACGCCTGGCGTGTCGCGTTCGGGGGTATCACGCTTGCGCTCGACGCGGAGGTGGTCGCCTCGCGGCCGGCACTCGGTTCGTTCGAGGGGAAGCCGGTGGTCGTGGGGATCAGGCCTGAAGACATCGAGGATTCGGCGATCCAGAGCGACTTGCCGACCGATCGCCGTATCAAGACGCAAGTGAACCTGCGAGAGGCACTCGGCTCCGAGGTGCTCGTGCACTTCACGGTCGAGGCGCCTCCTTTGCTCACCGACGACACGCGTGAGCTTGCTCGCGATGCGGGCGCTGCCGAGCTCGAGCACGACCGCCACGAAGGGCGGTCGACCTTCGTGGCTAGACTCAGCCCTCGCAGCGAGGCTCGTGAGCGTGCCGACATCGAGCTCGTGGTCGACACGAGCCGCATGCACTTCTTCGATCCCGACTCGGGGTCGAGCATCGGGGGTTCGGGATGAGCCGCCCCTCAAGGGGTCACATGACGGTCAGACAAGGCCGACGACGAGAGGAGTTCAGATGACAGCGACGAGGATGAGGATCGCACGAACGGTCGCGTCATTGGCAGCGATCGCACTGCTGACAAGCGCATGCAGCGGCGGCGAGGACCTGGACGACGATGGCGCGGCAGTTGAGACCCCCGGCAGCTCTGCCGCAGTCGATCTGAGCGGCGAGACCGTCGAGGTGGCTGCCGTCTGGACCGGCGCCGAGCAGGAGCGGTTCCAGCTGGTGCTCGACGGGTTCGCCGAGCAGACGGGAGCAACGGTTCGGTTCCGTTCGGCGGGAGACGACGTGGCGGCGTACGTGGGTCCGCGCATCGAAGGCGGCGATCCGCCCGACGTGGCGATCTTCCCGCAGCCGGGTGTGGTGCAAAGCTTCGCGGGGCAGGGCGACTTGATCGAGATCGAGGACATCGCTGGCGACGAAGTCGACGCCAACTACGGCCCCGGAGCTCGAAAGGCCGGATCCGTCGATGGCACGCTGTACGGCGTCTGGTTCAGAGCCGCCCAGAAGTCGACCGTCTGGTACAACGTCGACGTCTTCGAGGGTGCCGGCGTCGAGCCGCCCACGACGTTCGAGGAGTTGCAAGAGGTCGCGCAGACGATCTCTGACTACGGTGTCGAGCCCTACTCGATCGGAGCCGACGTCGGCTGGCCCCTGTCGGACCTGTTCGAGAACATCTACCTGCGAGTCGCAGGCCCCGAGATGTACGACCAGCTGGCTGCCCACGAGATCCCGTGGACCGACCAGTCGGTGAAGGATTCCCTGACGGTGATGGCCGACCTCGTGGGCGACGAGGCCCTGCTCGCCGGCGGATCGTCGGGGGCCGAGCAGACGGACTTCAACGGCTCGGTCACGCAGGTGTTCGCCGACCCGCCCAAGGGGGCGATCATCTTCGAAGGCGACTTCGTCGGGGGCGTCATCAGCGGTGAGACGAACGCGAAGGTCGGAACCGATGCAGACTTCTTCGACTTCCCCTCTATCGACGGATCGGAGCCCGCGGTCCTCGGTGGCGGCGACTTCGCCGTGCTGCTGGCCGACACCGAAGGCGGCAAGGCGCTGATCGAGTACCTCGCCACGCCGGAAGCCGCTGAGATCTGGGTCGCCGAAGGAGGATTCATCTCTCCGAACATCAAGGTCGATCCGTCGGGATACCCCGATGAGGTGAGCCAGCGCGCCGCGCAGGCCCTGGTCGATGCGGGGGACAGCGTTCGATACGACTTGTCGGACCTGCAGCCGACCGAGTTCGGGGCCACGACCGGCCAGGGCATCTGGGGGATCCTGATCGACTTCCTCCGCGACCCGAGCGATATCGATGGCACCGCGCAGGCGTTGGAGTCGGCGGCGAAGAAGGCATACGGAGGATAGGTGCGGTGGACGGCGCCACCACGAAGAGGGGAGGTCGGTCCTGGGCGGTGGCGCTGTTCCTGGCGCCCGCCCTCGTGCTGTTGGGCGCCATCGTCATGTATCCCATCTTCTTCTCTGTCGGCCGGAGTCTCTTCGACGCGAACGGATCGAAGTTCGTCGGTATCGAGAACTACCAGGAGATGTTCACGTCGCCCGCGACACTCACGGCGATCAAGAACAACCTCATCTGGGTCGTCTTCGCACCGAGCCTCGTCACAGCGCTCGGGCTCGTGTTCGCCGTGCTCACGGAACGCATCGCTTGGAGCACCGCCTTCAAGGTTGCGATCTTCATGCCGATGGCGATCTCCTTCCTGTCGGCGGGTGTCACATGGCGCCTGATCTACGAGCAGGATCCCGACCTCGGCCTCGCGAACGCAGCCGCGGGCGCGGTGGTGAACGTGTTCCGCCCGCCGGGCGAGCTCCCGGGCGCCCGACCGTCGGATGAGCAGGCCCTGCGTGCCTCCGAGGGCGGGCTCGCAGCGAGTGATCCGGTCGACCTCGGAGGAACCGCGACCCTCGGTCTCGTGGCGATCCCACCCGAGTCGATCCCCGCCGACGCCGTGCAGGCCGTCGAACCGGCGGCGACGGACGGCGGCATCGCCGGGACCGTGTGGCTCGACTTCGCGCCCGGCGGCGGCGGCGATCCCGGCATCATCGACCAGGGTGAGCTGGGATTGCCTGGAGTCGAGGTGGAAGCTGTCGCCGGGGGCGCGGTCGTGGCGTCGGCGACGAGCGCCCCCGACGGCTCCTTCGTGTTCGACGGTCTGGAAGTGGGTTCCTACGAGATGCGGCTGCCCGAAGGGAACTTCCGAGAACCCTTCGGCGGCATCAGCTGGCTCGGGCCAACGCTCGTGACCCCGGCGATCATCGTGTCCTACATCTGGATCTGGGCCGGCTTCGCGATGGTGGTGATCGCCGCGGGACTCGCTGCGATCCCGCGGGAGACGCTGGAGGCCTCACGGGTCGACGGGGGTAACGAATGGCAGGTGTTCCGGCGGGTCACGGTCCCGCTGCTGGCCCCCGTGCTCGCCGTTGTCTTCGTGACGCTGGTGATCAACGTGTTGAAGATCTTCGACCTGGTGCTGGTGATCGCTCCGGGGTCCGCGCAGCGCGATGCGAACGTGATCGCGTTGCAGCTCTGGAAAACCGCTTTCGGCATCCGTGACTTCGGTCTGGGGAGCGCGCTCGCCGTGTTCCTGTTGCTGCTGGTCCTTCCAGCGATGGCCTTCAACCTCAGGCGGTTCCGAGCGGAGGAGTCATGAGCACCGTCGCGACGACCTCGGATCGCACCACGCCATCATCGGGGTCGCGTTCGTCCCGGCTCGTCTCTGCCTTGACCCACGGCCCAGCGGCCCTGCTGCTCGCGGTCGTCTCGGTCGTGTGGCTGGTGCCGACGATCGGCTTGCTCATCTCGTCGTTCCGCACCGCGGCGGACAACGCCGACAGCGGGTGGTGGACCGCCTTCACCGCTCCAGCCCAGCTCACCCTGCAGCCCTATAGGGACCTGCTTGACGACCCGACCATCATCAGTGCGTTCGTGAACACCGTGCTGATCACGCTGCCGTCGTCGCTGTTGATCGTGATCGTCGCCTCGCTCGCTGCCTATGCGTTCGCGTGGATGCGCTTCCGGGGCCGCGACGTGCTCTTCCTGATCGTCGTGGGGCTGCTGGTGGTGCCGCTGCAGGTCGCGTTGATCCCCGTGGCACGGCTGTACGACCTGCTCGGACTCTTCGGCACGATCCCCGGGGTCGTGCTCTTCCACGTGGCATTCGGGCTTCCGTTCGCGATCTTCCTGCTCCGGAACTTCTTCGTCGGCATCCCGCACGAGCTGCTCGAGGCCGCGCGCATGGACGGCGCGAGCGAATGGACGGTGTTCACGAGAGTCGTATTGCCGCTTGGCCTGCCCGCGATCGCGTCGCTGCTGATATTCCAGTTCCTGTGGGTGTGGAACGACCTGCTGGTCGCATTGGTGTTCGCAGGCGGCGAGACGCAGCCGCTCACCGTCGCCATCAGGGAACAGCTCCGGTCGTTCAGCGCGAACATCGATGTCATCGCGCCGGCAGCGTTCCTGCAGATGATCGTGCCACTCGCCGTGTTCTTCGCGTTCCAGCGCTACTTCGTGCAGGGACTGTTGGCCGGCTCCCAGAGGTGACGTTGACCTTTACCGTGGGTCGAGCTCCGTCCCGGCCTGTACCTCGGCGTCTGCTGGGATCGCGACCCGTTGGCCGATCACGGTGAGGTCCTCATCCGTACGATCCTCGGATCCACCTCCGACCGATGCGCCCTGCCCGATCTCGACCCGGCTGTCGAGGATCGCCCGCCTGACGGATGAGCCTCGTCGAACCGTCACCCTGTCGAGGATGACCGAGTCACTCACCTCCGCGCCTTCCTCGATCGTGGTGCCGGGACCGATCACGCTTCGTGTCACCGATCCGTGCACGATGACCCCAGGCGACAGCATCGAGTGCGACACCCGTCCTCCTTCCACGCGGGCGGCGGCGAACGGCCACGTGCGCCCGAGGATGGGCCACGAGGGATCGCCGGGGTCGAGATCGACGACACCGTCCAAGATCTCCATGTGAGCCGATCGGTAGCTGCCCACGGTGCCGACGTCGCGCCAATACCCATCGATCGGCATGCACCGGGCTTCGGATCCTTCCACGATCGCCGGCAGCGCTCGTTCACCGAGATCGCCGGCGCCTTCCTTCGATGCCTCCTCGAGGGCTTCCAAAAGGGTGTCGGGATCGAACGCGAAGACCTCGGTCGACACGATCGAGGTCTCGGGCTCGTCGGGCTTGTAGGTGTACGAGCGGACACGATCACCCTCCGCGCTGACGACGCCGTATCGCGCCGCATCATCCTTGGGGACCTCGGCGGTCACCATCGTGAGATCGGCGCCGCTGTCGCGATGACGCTCGAGCACCGTTCGGTAGTCCAGGGCGTAGACGTGATCCGCGCTGAGCACGAGCACCACGTCCGGCTGGAACTCGCGGATGGAACGTGCGTTGCGAGCGAGCGCGTCCCCGTTGCCCTGCATCATCCCGGATGTCGAGTCGTCGTTGGAATGCGGATGCAGCGTGCGGAGCCCCCCCGTGTTGCGATCGAGGTCCCACGGGCGTCCATTCGCGAGATGATCCTCGAGGGAAAGCGGTTCGTACTGTTGCACGATCCAGACGTCGGACAGGCCGCTGTGAGCGCAGTTGCTGAGCGGAAAGTCGATCAGCCGATACGTGCCGACGAACGGCACGACGGGCTTGGCGCGCTCGACCGTAAGCGGACCGAGGCGGTTGCCCTCCCCGCCCGCCAAGATCAAGCAGAGGACTCGCGGCGGATGCCGATCATCCATCGCGATGGTCCTGCCCGGCCGGGCCGACGCCGATGACGGTTGCGCCGACGATCGGCACCACGCGGTGACCGTCGAGCACCACGTATCCGCCGTCGGCCCGTTGCAAGATCCCGGTGACGGTCTCCTCCTCGCCGTCGTGGACGTAGCGCATCTCAACGTGCTCGCCGACGAGATGGTCCGGAACGGGGTCTGTCGGGGCCGTGCCTGGATCCGCCATCACCCGTCGTGCTCGTCCGCATCGTCGGCTTCGGCTATCGGCACATCGGGGTCGTGATCGCGTCGTTCGGCGGCATCTTCCTCGGAGTCTCCCGGATACCGGTCGTGACCCTTGGCGTCTGCTGGCTCGTCGCCGATCCGCTGACGGAATGCCTCCTCCTGCTCCGTCGATCGCTCTTGATCGTCGCGCTTCGGGTCACTGACCATCGTTGCTCCTTCCGCTCGCGGGAGATCTGCACAGGGTCCTTACCCACATGTTCATGGTGATCACGACGGTCGGCCGGGCAGGATGACGAAATTCACGCGGTGTTCATCGACCAGCGCCTGGTGGAATGCCCTCCTGATCCTCGGTCATCATCGCCACGATCTCTTCCAGACTCGATCCGAAGGCTTCGGCGTGGGCGCGTTCGAACTCCTGCTCGCCGAGGGCTGCTCGAGCCTCGAGCTCGGGATCGCCGAAGCGGTCGATCGCGATGTCCGGGAGCTGGATCCCGAACTCCTGCCCGATCCGGGCCCACGCGCCCAGCAGTCGGGCTACGTGATCATGCTTGCCGTCGATGCTCGCCAGCATCGCCAGAGGCAGCAGGACCATGCCGACGACGATGGGGCTCGCCGAACGGGCGGCGATCGCTGCCGCTTCCCGAAGGGTGGTGCGCGTGCCATCTGAGTCTCCCGAAAGCAATCCCACGGCTGCCATGCCGATCAGGTTCTCGCAGAGCGCCAATGGGTCGCCGCGTTCACGGTTCATCGCCATAGCCCGTTCGAACGGCTCCACGGCGCCGTCGGTGTTGCCTCGGAAGATCTGTAGATAACCGAGGCCGACCCAGATGCGCGCGCGAAGCGGGAGATCCCTCTCGTCGGCCGTCGCCAGGCTCTCCATGAGGATCCTCTCGCTCGCGTCGATGTCGTTGGTGAGCATCGGCACGAACGAGAGGTTGAACAGGGCCCACGACAGCACATCCGGGTCGCCGACCTCGCGGGCGATGTCGGCCGACTCCTCGTACGAGGTCGCGACCCTCTCGTAGTCGGTCTGCCAGTACGCCAGGCTGCCGAGCGCGCCGAGCGCGCCGAGCGCACGCGACCGGGTCGAGTCACGTCGTTGCGCCTGGGGAAGCGCCAAGAGCCGCTCGAGCCTGCTTCGGCCCTCCGCCAGGTGACCCCGTTGCTGCCAGAAGCGCCAGATCGCCGAGGCGGTCCGCAGGGCAGTTCCCACGTCGACTGCGCCGGCCTCCGCGCGATCAAGCAGGGCTCGTAGGTTGTCGTGTTCGCGCTCAAGGGCATCGAACCACTGCACCTGATGCTCATCGGTGAGATGCGGTTCAGCCTCTTCGGCTAGGTCCCGGAAGGTTTGGGCATGCCGGCGCGTCACGGCCGCGAGATCGCCCCAGCTCGTTGAACTGGCTCGATCGGCTGCGTACTCCCGGATCGTCTCGAGCATCAGGAAGCGGTCCCGTCCATCGGGAAGCTCCTTGCGGCGCACGAGACTGTCGTCCACGAGCGTGCCGAGTCCGTCGAGCACGTCGAGGTCCTGCCCGCATACGGACTCAGCGGCTTCCAAGGTCCATCCACCACTGAAGACCGAGAGGCGAGCGAACAGGCGCTGCCCGACCGCTGGCAGCATCTCGTAGCTCCAGCGGATCGCGCCTGCCAGGGTTCGCTGCCGCTCGGGGGCGTCGCGCGCTCCCCCCGTCAACAACGGCAGCCGTCGCTCCAATCGATCGGCCAAGGCGTCGGTGCTCAGGACGCGAAGGCTGCTCGCTGCCAGCTCGAGGGCCAGCGGGAGGCCGTCCAGTCGTGCGACGATCTCGGCGACCGCCGGAGCGTTCTCATCGGTCACGCGGAATCCCGGTCGGACGGTCGCGGCACGCTCCGCGAACAGCCGCACTGACTCGCTCGTGGCGAGCGCCTCAGCGTCCGAGGCTCGATCCCCCTCGGGAAGCGCCAGAGGGTCGACCTGGTAGTCCCGCTCCGCGGACAGATGCAGTGCGATACGGC